>Ga0210406_10006770_pt1 | contig 11802 bp, 7 predicted proteins | sample IncBWC30MmetaG_FD_155454 | JGI IMG/M metagenome (GOLD analysis project Ga0210406, IMG submission 155454) | Forest soil microbial communities from Barre Woods Harvard Forest LTER site, Petersham, Massachusetts, United States - Inc-BW-C-30-M | ecosystem: Environmental > Terrestrial > Soil >... | reverse complement strand
AACCGACATGGCTCAGTTGCGAGGCAAGGGCGTCCAAGCGTACGGCTTCGGTGCCATCGCCGACGAGAGCGAGAATGAGCTGCACGGCCCGCACTCAGATCAGGAGCGCCTGCTCGAAAGCTCCATCCACAAGATGGTCCAGTTTCTGTGGTACACCGTGCTGGATATCGCGGCGTCGAAACAATGACGCGCTAACTATTCCGCCGATCGCTTCCCGCTTCCGCCGCCCGCTCCCGCCGCACAAGTGAAATTTGACGCGTCATCAGTGCTTCCCGACCCCTTCCACTGCGCCACCTACTGATAAGGACACAGCGGCCGCGTGCGCTCCACGCCGCTAGCTGGATTCGTGGTTTTATACTTGGTCGCGATGATCTGCGCCGGAGCAACGCCGTTCTCCACCCACTGTTCCACCGCGCGATTGATATCGTGCTGCGCGTCGCCATCCACCTCGCTGGTCTGGCCGAAACTGTTCGGGCCTGGCCCGCCGCCGCAATGCTGCATTCCTGGCACCATAAACAGGCGAACGAACTGATCGGTTTGCTTGGCGCCCATCTTGGCGACCACGTTGTTGTAGTACTGGATCGCATTCGCCGGTGGGATCGCGGCATCGCTCCAGCCGTGGTAGACGATCAGCTTTCCCCCGCGGTCCTTGAACTTCTTCAGGTTCGCATCGGTCGCGTTCAGGATTTGACCGACCTTGTCATCGGCCACTTTCATATCATGCTCAACCGAAAACGTCTTGATGTCCCAGTCCGGATTGTCGAATACCATGTACTTGAAAAAATTCGTACCGAACGCGTACTGCAGGCTCTTGCCGGCTCCCCCGCCGCTGATCCAACCGCCCCAGCCGTTGGGTCCAGGCTCACCGCCAGGGCTGTATCCGAGATACATCGGCTTGCCCTTGGAATCCTGTGGACCCGTGTAGATTTTCTTCAACGTGCCAATCTGCGCCTCGGTTAGACAGCTATTCGATTCCTCGCCCTTGCACAACAACACCGACGCATCAAAATGGCACGCCGCCGGATTCTCGATCACACCGTCCTTCACGCCATCGTTCGCATCACAGGCGTTGAGTGCCGCCGCTTCGATCGCGGGCAGCTTCGCCGCCGGAATGTAATTAGCCGGATCGCTGACCAGTGCTTGCGACTCCCAGGTTCCCGACGAAATCAGGTGCGTCCAGTTGTTGGCGGGCGCGCCGGCGACGATTCCGTCGTAATCGGCTGGATAGCGCTGCGCCTCCATCAACGCCTCGCGGCCCCCGTTTGAACAGGAGCTGAAATAGGATTTCTTCGGTCCATCGCCGTAAAACGCCGCGATGACTGCCTTGGCCGCCTCGGCTGTTTCGTGGACTGCACGATATCCGAAGTCCACCACCTTCTCGTGATGTCCCAGCGCCCACTTCGCATCGGTCACGCCAGCTTCGTGTCCGGTATCGGTCGACGCCGTCGCAAAGCCGCGCCTCAATGCCGACGCCAGCCCAGGAAACGAGACCGACCCTGCGAACCCACCATTGCCGACGCCATAGAACTTGCCGTTCCAGCCTGAGCTCGGCAGCCACACTTCGAACATAATTTCCGAATCGCTCGCCGCCTTGATTACGCCTGCTACCCGGCAAAATGCGGGCAGTTTTTCTATCGCCGGGCCCATCGGCGGCTTAAAAGATCCACCCGTGACAGATTCGGCAGTAGTGATCGTCGTGTTCGGACGCCCCAGCGTAGCGAGGCTTTCGCACGTGGCTCCAGCTGCTGGAAATCCCACAATTAGCGCCAGCATGAGTAAACGGTGTCTCATCAGAATCCTCCCAATATGTCTTCTAATTCTAGAATGAAATGGGATGCGAGCGATTTTGATTGCCGTGTGCTGTCTGGCGCTCCGCGCCCAGGATGCCAACGTCTCTGAAGGCTATGATCATTTCTACAATCTCGAATACGACCAGGCCATCGCGACGTTCACGGCTGAAACCGAACAGCATCCCGATGACCCGAACGCGTGGAATCATCTGGCGCATGCGACCCTCTACCGCGCCATGTACCGCGGCGGCGCTCTCGAGAGCGAGCTGGTCACCGGCTCCAACCCATTTCTCAGCCGCCAAAAAGTCAAAACGTCAACGGTAGAAAACCAGCAGTTCTACGATGCCATCGATAAAGCGCTCGCCCTGGCTCAGTCGCGTTTGCTCGACAGCCAAGACAATCCCCTCGCGCTTGGCGCTCTGGGTGTTTCTTACGCGCTGCGCGCCAATTACAATTTCCTGGTGCGCAAAGCCTGGACCGATGCACTGCACGACGCCACCGACGCCCGCAAAGCGCACAAGCGTCTGACCGAGCTCCAGCCCGACAATGTCGACGCCCGATTGATCCCAGCGTTGTACGATTACATCACGGGGAGTCTTCCGATCGGATATCGAATTCTCGGTTTTTTAGCTGGCTACCATGGCGATCGCAACCGGGGCATTGAATCTTTGCAGTCTGTAGCGCAAGACGGCAAGTCGAATCGCTTGGATGCTGAAATCATGCTGGCCGCCATCTACCGGCGGGAGCGGCGCGCGCAAGAGGCTGTTCCGCTGCTAGAGGATCTAATTCAGCGATTTCAGCGTAACTTTCTGCTTCGCTTCGAACTCGTGCAGATGTATAGCGACCTGGGCGACAAGCCCGGTGCGCTCTCGGAGATCGCCCGCATCCGCGATCTCAGGCAAAGTGGCGCCGCCGGATTCGCTGAACTGCCGGCAGAGAAAATTGACTATCTCGAAGGAAACCTGCTCTTCTGGTACAGCGACCTCGACCCGGCGCTCGCCGACATGCAAAAAGTTACCGCCAAAGCTCGAGATTTAGATCTCAACACTGGCATTATGTCCTGGATGCGCTTGGGCCAGATTTACGACCTCAAAGGCCGTCGCGTATCCGCCGTGGCTGCCTACAAAAAGGCCGTCGCCATGGCGCCGCTCTCCGAAGTGGGCAAGGAGTCGCGCCGCTACGTCACCCAGCCGTACAAGCGTTCATCATCCGCCGACAACGCATCGGAAGCCAAAAACTAGAAACTAGAAACCAGAAACGAGAAACTTTGGCAAATCATCTGATCGCCGAGAAGAGCCCCTACCTGCAACAGCACGCCCATAATCCCGTCGACTGGTATCCCTGGGGTGACGAAGCCTTCGACAAAGCGCGCCGCGAAGACAAGCCCATCTTCCTTTCCATCGGCTACTCCACTTGCCACTGGTGTCACGTGATGGAGCGCGAGTCTTTCGAAAACGATGCGATCGCCGAAATCATCAACCGCTCGTTCGTGCCGGTCAAGGTTGATCGCGAGGAGCGCCCGGACGTCGACCGCATCTATATGACTTACGTACAAGCCGCCACCGGCAGCGGCGGATGGCCTATGTCGGTGTTTCTCACGCCGGATTTGAAGCCGTTCTTCGGTGGCACTTACTTCCCGCCTGACAATCGTTATGGGCGCCCTGGTTTCCCGACGCTGCTGGAACGCATCGCCTCGGCCTGGCGTGAGCAGCGTGCCGAGATCATTGAGACCAGCGGTAAAGTCATCTCGCAACTCAAGTCCATTTCTGATCCGGCCTCCACCGGCGGCATCGCCGACAAAACCACCCTCGATTCGACCTTCCAATACTTTCGCCGGACCTTCGACACCACACATGGCGGCTTTGGCGACGCTCCCAAGTTTCCCCGCCCCGTGGCCTTCAATTTTCTATTTCGTTATTATGTGCGCACGCAGCGTACCGAAGCGCTCCAGATGTCACTGGACACGTTGCGCGCCATGGCCGCGGGCGGCATGCACGACCAGCTCGGCGGCGGCTTTCATCGCTATTCTGTCGACGAGCGTTGGTTCGTTCCCCACTTCGAGAAGATGCTCTACGATCAGGCGCAGCTCGCGATCTCCTATCTCGAGGCCTATCAGATTACGCACAACACGCTTTACGCCGGCATCGCGCGCAGTATACTCGATTACGTCCTCCGCGACATGACTCATCCTGACGGCGGTTTCTACTCCGCCGAAGATGCCGACAGCGTTATCGATCCGGCTAATCCGAAAGAAAAGGGTGAAGGTGCGTTCTATATCTGGACTGCCAATGAGCTGGAACAAGTGCTCGGCCGGCAGGTCTATGATCTGTTCGCCGCGCATTACGGCGTCGAGAAAGACGGTAACGTCCAGCAGGATCCGCATGGAGAATTCACCGGCAAGAACATCCTTTATCTGCGGCAAGCGCCCGACCCCTCCGTCGCCGATCAATTACAGAAAGCCAGGGCCAAGCTACTCGAGGTCCGATCCAAACGCGTCCGGCCCCATCTGGACGACAAGATCCTCACTTCCTGGAATGCGCTCATGATTTCGGCCTTCGCAAAGGCCGCTCAAGTTCTCGAGAACGACTCGCACTATCTCACCGCCGCCCAGCGCGCGACCGCGTTCATCCTCACCCGCATGTACGATCCCGCCACCACCCTTTTGCAACGCCGCTTCCGCGAAGGTGAGGCCGCTATCCCCGGCTTCCTGGACGACTATGCGTTCTTAATCGCCGCACTCCTCGATCTCTATGAAGCTGATTTCGATCCTGCTCATCTCGAGACTGCGCTGGCTCTCGCCGCCAAGATGCGCGAGCTTTTCGAAGATCCCCAGGCCGGCGCGTTTTTCACCACTGCCGGTCAAGATAGCAGTCTGGTCCTCCGGATGAAGGACGATTACGACGGGGCCGAACCGTCCGGGAATTCCGTGGCCCTGCTCGATATCCTCCGTTTGGCTCACCTCACCGATCGCGATGAGTATCGCCAGGCCGCCGTGCGCACTCTCGACGCACTCATGCCAAAAATGTCCAGCCAGCCCGTCGCGGTCCCGCAAATGCTGGTCGGCCTCGACTATTCGCTCGCTTCCAAGCGTGAAGTAGTCATCGCGGGTGATCCACAATCCGAGCCCACCCGCGCCCTTCTGAACGAATTGCGAAGCCGCTTTCTTCCATACACGGTCACCCTGCTCATCGATTCCGACATGACCCGAGAGAAACTCGCGCGCATTTTCCCCGCCGCCGGCATCATGCGCCAACTCGATGAACAATCCACCGCCTACGTTTGCGAGAACTACTCTTGCCGGCTGCCGACTACCGAGGTAGCGAAGTTCGCCGAGTTGCTACAATAAGTCGAAAATTCAAACACGAGGAGAATTCATGGAAAGACCTGGAGCCACGACGATGAGAGGAAAACCGCTGACGCTCGTCGGACCGGAACTTAAGTCCGGTGACAAGGCCCCTGATTTTGATGCGGTGACCGATTCACTCCAACCCGTCAACCTGCAAGGCACCGGACCAGCCGTTCGTATTTTTAGCGTCGTCCCATCGCTCGATACGCCGGTCTGTGATATGCAAACCAAGCGCTTTAATGAAGAGGCGGCGAAGTTGCCAGGGGTCGAAATTTTTGCGATCAGCATGGACCTGCCGTTCGCCCAGAAGCGCTGGTGTGGAGCTTTCGGTATTGACAAGATCAAGATGGTTTCAGATCACAAATCCGGCTCATTCGGCGAGCATTACGGCACGCTGATCAAAGAACTGCGCATCGAGAGCCGTGCGATTTTCGTGCTCGACAAAGACAACACCATTAAACACGTTGAGTATGTGAAAGAAGTCGCTGAACATCCCAATTACGATGCGGCATTGAACGCCGCCCGCTCCTTGTTGAAGTAGCGCAATTATTGGTGGCGCACGCACTTTTGCGTGCCGCGTTCACACTTGTGTGAACGCTTCCTCTTATGTGGCTTTCTTTCCGAACCTTCCGCCGCACCCCGGCTCTCACCGCCGTGGCCCTCGGTTCCATCGCGATCACCGTCGGCGCCACCGCTGTCGTCTTCACCGCTGTCAAAACTGTCTTACTGGATCCCCTGCCCTACGCTAACGCGGATGAGCTGGTCCAGTTTCGTACTGAATCTACGCGCGGCGGCGACTCCCGTGCCGACTGGATTACTTGGCCAGACATGCAGGACGTCAGCCGAAGGAATCACACGTTCCAGTCGGTCGCAACTTACCACTACGCTCTTTTGAATTTTTCCGGCGACGGCAACGTACCGCCCGAAGCGCTGTACGGGTTAGCCGTATCGGCCAACATGTTCCCGACACTTGGCGTGAAGCCGATGCTGGGGCGCAATATTCTTCCGGAGGAAACCCAACTCGGCCGCGACCGCGAGTTGATCTTGAGCTACGGCCTTTGGACCAGGCGCTTCAATAGTGACCCCAGCGTAATCGGCCGATCCGTTGAAGCCAATGGTCACGCTTGCACCGTCATCGGCGTTATGCCGCCGGGATTCGATTTCCCCATGCGCCTCGCCACCACCGTTCGCACTCCGTCGCAGCACATGGATTTCTGGGTCCCCAGCCCTGTTGATCCCGCCAAGAACACTCGGCAGTCTCCCGGCATGGGCGCGATCGCGCGCCTTCGCAAAGGCGTCTCCACTGCCGAGGTTGCTCAGGATCTTCAATCTATCAGCGCCGCCCTGCAACGCGAATATCCACTCACCAACCAGGATCGCTCGCTTCATGCCATTTCGCTCCGCAACCGCACACTCGGCTTTGCGCGCACTGGTTTGCCCCTTCTGCTCGCCGCCGCCCTTATGTTTTTACTGATCGGATGCGCGAACGTCGCCAATCTTCTCCTGGCCCGTACCTTCGCGAGACAGCGAGAAATTGCGGTCCGGATGGCGCTGGGGGCTGGACGATTGCGAATCGTGCGGCAACTCGTCTCCGAAAGTCTGCTGCTCGGTCTGGCTGGCGGAATCGCCGGCTACGCCTTCGCCGTGCTGGCGTGGAAAGTTCTTCCCTCGGTCGCGCCGATGAGTATCCCGCGACTAGCCACTGCCCGCCCGGATTGGACTGTGTTCGCATTTACGCTGGCTCTTTCGGTCATCAACGCCCTGGTATTCGGCCTCGCGCCCGCTCTCGGCTCTGCCCGCGGCGATCCTGCTCTCGCGCTCCGGGAATCCGGCGCCCGTGGCTCCATCGGCGCAGCTCGCAATCGTCTACGCTCGGCGTTAGTTGTTGGCGAAGTTGCCGTGGCTGTCACTCTCGTAATCATCGGCGGCCTACTGACAGGCAGTTTTGTGAAGCTCATCCGCACCAATCCCGGCTTCGATGCCGATCGCGTATTGGCGTCCATCATCATCGCCGCCGGCGACCAGTACCGGACACCAGCTAAACAAGGCGTCCTATTCCGACGTATCGTGGACTCCGTTCGCGCTCTGCCCGGCGTGGAATCGGTCGCCACTGTTGATGCCTTGCCTTTCAGTGGTGAGAATCACGGCGGTACCATTCGAACGGATCTATCCGCTCCGGAACAGGCCGCTGAGATCGATCGCGTGAGCGCCGATTATCTGCAGACCATGGGCGTCCAACTCCTGCAAGGCCGTTGGCTCCGCGAGGATGACATGGATCCCGATCGCGATACAGCCATCGTGAACGACATTGCCGCAGCCCGGCTCTGGCCCGGACAGGATGCACTTGGCAAACGCTTTTGCCTTTGCTGGGATGTTAAATCGCCAATCTGGAAACGGGTCGTCGGCGTCGTCCAGACCATGCGGCACTCCGGACTGGATGAACCCATCGGTGCGTCAGTCTACTTCGCTTCCGGCGCGCTCGAGCACGCTCAATTCCTGGTGGTTCGGACCGACCGGCCCTCCGATGAGCTTGCTAAATCGGTGCGCATCGCCGTCGCCTCGGTGGATCCGAAACAGCCTGTGTTCGTGAGTGCGAGTATGTCGCGACTCATTGGCGACTCCATCGCCGACCGTCGTTTTATAATGACCCTGCTCGCCATCACGGGCTGTCTGGCGCTGCTGCTCGCCGCTGCCGGCGTCTACGGCGTGATCTCGTATGCAACCTCGCTTCGGACTCAGGAGATCGGCGTCCGCATGGCCCTCGGCGCCACGCCCCGCAACGTCCAACTCCTGATCTTCCGTCACGGCATGCTGCTGGCCGGTGGTGGTGTAGTGATCGGACTGGCCTCAGCACTGGCCGCGATCCGCATTTTCAGTCTGGCATCCGCGGACGCCGGGCTGATCGTGCTCGCAGTCGCTTTAGTTAGCCTGACTGCCGCGGTTGCCTGCTTTATTCCGGCGCGCCGCGCCACCCGCATCGATCCAATGCTGGCGCTTCGCCAGGATTAATCCTACTCCTCCCGCAACGCAACCATCGGTTCCACCCGCGCCGCCCGCATCGCCGGCAACAAACTAGCCGCGATCGCCACCACCGCCAGTCCGGCCACCGACGCTCCTATCGTCATCGGATCGCTCGGCTGCAAACCGAACAGCATCGAGCTGGCCGCCCTCCCAACCGCCAGCGCTAGCCCGATTCCGATTACGAGCCCCACCGCCAGTAGCAGCCCGGCCTCTCGCAAAACCAGATTCAGCACGTTCCCTCGACTGGCACCTAGCGCGATCCGGATCCCGATTTCATTCCGCCGCCGCGCCACCATGTACGAGATCACGCCATACAATCCGACCGTCGCCAGCGCTACCGCGAGAAATCCGAAGAACCCCGACAGCGTCGCCATCAGACGCTCCCGCATAAGTGACTCCTGCACCTGAGTTGTGAAGACCTGAAACTGCAGCGAGATCTCTGAATTCTCGCCCAGCACTGTCTTTTTCACGGCTGTCATCAGTGACCCCAACGGAAGCATGGACCGCACCATGAAGGTCACCCCCAGACCCGGTTCCTTGTTTTGGCTCTCGGCTACAAAAACGATCGGCTTAAAGTCTTCCCTTAAACTCTGATACTTCGAGTTCTTCACTAGTCCTACAATCTGGAAAACGTGCTGAGGCTCGCCCGGTCCCACTAACATGCGAAAAGACCTTCCGATCGGATTTCCGCCGCCCATAAACTTCCGGCTGAACTCCTGATTCACAATGGCCACCTCGGGAGCCGAAGGAGTATCGCGATCGTCGAAATCGCGGCCGGAAAGAAAAGAGGTTCCCATCGTGCCAAAGTATCCCGGACTGACGCGATCGAACCACGGGACCATCCGTTCTTGCGCGCGCTGGCCAAGCATTTCGATACTGTCGTTCCAGCCATTTCCGCTGATCTGTACAACGCTGGCGCTGGCTGTCGCCTCAACGCCCGGAATTGCACGTAAGCGGTTGAGTAGCTCCTGATAAAGTACAGCGCGGCGAGCCGCGGGAACATTGATCCGCGATATGTCCACTCCCGTAATCAGCAGGCCGTTTTCGCGAAAACCTGGGTCCAGCGTGGAAAGGTTACGGAGACTTCCCACGAACAGCAGCGCGCCTACCAATAACACCAGCGAGAGCGCCACCTGACTGATCACCAGCATCCGGCGCAGGCCAAACTTACCGCGATCGGCTGTCAGACCGCGCCCCGACGCCTTCATTGCCGACGCCGGAACCGCGCGCGACGCCCGCAGCGCCGGTGTCAATCCAAAAAGAATGCAAGTGAGGATCGCGAGGCCGGCCATGAAACCGAAGACCCGCCAATCCGCCCCTAGCTCCACGAATAGCGGACTATCCTTGGTCGTCAGGAATGAAACCAGATAGCGGCTCAGGAAGCTCGCCAGCACTGCTCCCGCCAGTGCGCCCGCCACAGCCAGCAACAGGCTTTCGGCCAGCAACTGCCGGATCAGCCGCCCGCGATCCGCGCCAATCGCGAGCCGAATGGCCATTTCACGCTCCCGCGTGCTAGCCCGGGCCAGCATCAGATTGGCGAGGTTCGCGCAGGCGATCAGCAAAGCCAGTCCCGCGATTCCCAATAGCAGCAGGAGCGGCTCTTCATATCTCTGGCGTAGCGACGAGACGCCGGACCCGGCCGGGTTCGCGGTGAGCTTGTATTGCGCGTAGTACTTGGCCGCGTCGGGACGATAATTCGGAGGAACCGTGCTTTCGAACACTGCCGGCGACATAGCGCGAGCCTGCGAGGCCGCGGCTGCTGTCGTAGAGCCAGGCTTCAGCCGTCCGATAATCGCTAGCCACCAATGATTGCGCTTGGCGGTGTGGCTGTTCTCTCCGTTGATCCATGGCTCCGCGCAAGTCGGAACCGCCACATCGAAACTTTTGCCGACCTCCACGCCGAAAAACCCGGCCGGCGCGATGCCTATGATCTCCACTGGATGTCCATCGAGCGAGAGCGTCTTCCCGATCGCTTGCGCGTCTCCGGCAAACTCACGCTGCCAGAACGGGTAGCTGATCACCGCTCCCGGCGACCCGCAGCCCGGGCGGTCATCTTGGTTCGTAATCATCCGGCCGGCAAGTGGTTGCACTCCTAGGGTCCGGAAGTAGTCGCCGCTCACCCATAGGCCCTCCGAATACCGTGCTTCACCGCCCGCTGCCAGATTGAAGCGCGTGTCGCCCCAGGCGAAGATGCCTGAAAAAGTCTGCTGATGGTCGCGGATCTGCTCCCATTGCGGATAAGTGAAGTTCGGCCGCCGGTCGGAGAAATTACCCGAGCAGCAGTGCTCGTCTTTAGCGATCTCCAACTCCGCAAGCTGTTCCGGATGCGCCACCGGAAGCAATCGCAGGCGGACTGCGTCCAGCAGTTGGAAGATGGCAGTGTTGGCACCGATCCCCAAAGCCAGCGACAGGGTAGCAACCGTAAAGAAGCCAGGATTCAGCCGGAGCAGCCGCGCGCCGTATCGGAGGTCGCCAAGTGTGCTCATGTTCTTATTAGAAACGTTTGGACGTTGAAAAAGTTAGCCGCCGGACTGCTTTTCGTACCCGGTGCAACTCAGTACCGGCAGCCGGGGATACTTTGGAAAACGGGGATCTACCTTGGAAAGTTCACACATATAAAAGATCGACCCGCGATCGGACTCGATCAGCCGCACATGCTTGCAGCTCCCGCACAACCCGACCGTCTGTTCCATGCCTCGCAATTACCACTCTACCGTGGCAAATGCAGTCGTGGGACATACTGAACAGGGCTCGGGCGGCGATATGCAACTTCCAAAATCTTACGGGCGTTTTTTGCATTCCTCGCTCTTTCGTCGACCGATCCTGTGGGCAGGTTGATTTCGCATTTCCGTCGCCGTCCTGGGAACTAAGTCCGCACGCAGTACGCTGTAAGTTTGGATGCTGGCCGAACACAGCGATTAACGTTGGACTGGGTGCTTCGGCGCGGTCTCAAGCCAATGAATGGTGGGCCGCCGCTTATGCATAGCGCAGTCCCTCAGAAACAAATTTATAAGATTCTGGTACGGCATGCCCAGCTCTGCCGCCATCTCCTTGAAGTAGTTAACAGCCGCGGTATCGAGGCGAATCGTTACCTGGCGCTTAAGCTGTTTGGCGTAAGGATTCTTTCGTGAATGGGAAAAATCGTATTCTGCTCTCATTTCAATCTCCAATACATCGCTTCTTCTGCCCTTGTCGCTGGACGCGCTGAGATCAACCTAATCACCGACTCAGACTGTCGGTAACAGTGATTGACGACGAGACACCGCGCTTCTACGCTATAGCCGACTAAAAGCAATCGAGCTTCATCTTCGGAATGATCAGGATCGTTCATCAAGCGGGCACTGTCGTCCAGAAAAACGGTTTGTGCTTCGTCGAATGAAACGCCGTGCTTGATCAGGTTGGACCGCGCCTTGCGCCGATCCCAGGCAAATTCGATATTGCCCATAGCATTATTTTAGCAACACGGGTACGTCGCCTCTTACATCACTCCCTAAAGGGGAGCATGGGAGGCACGTAGTTGACGTAGAACGTCACGTGCAAGGCTTGCGGATCAATCGGCGCGTCGTAATCGATGATCTGGGAGATGTTGGTCGCCGGCTCGATACTCATCATGCTCCCGTCTGAAAATCTCCAGCACGATCGCCT
>Ga0210406_10006769_pt1 | contig 11804 bp, 8 predicted proteins | sample IncBWC30MmetaG_FD_155454 | JGI IMG/M metagenome (GOLD analysis project Ga0210406, IMG submission 155454) | Forest soil microbial communities from Barre Woods Harvard Forest LTER site, Petersham, Massachusetts, United States - Inc-BW-C-30-M | ecosystem: Environmental > Terrestrial > Soil >... | reverse complement strand
TGTGGCGGTGCTCCCATCGGCATTCTCAAGGCGTACCTCGAACAGCAAAAGACACCGCTGTAGCACTTACGGGGGCTTATATCCCCGCCCTTGAAAGGCGAGGCTTTACGCCCCCCCGGATAAATTCAGCCCTCTAGAAATAGCACCACCGCCCCCAAACGATCCTTAGCCAACCGAATGGCGAACCCCTACCCCGCCGCCGAGGGCCGCACTCCTTCGCACTCCGCGCTGACCCGAGCGGCATCCCAGCCTAGCTTCATTTGCGCGCACGGCCTTGTCCGCTGCGTATGGCCCAGCGGGCGCGAATCAAAACCGTATTTCTGCTTCAATCGCGCCACACGCTCCGCGATCTTGTTTCGATATTTCTCCGGCGCATAGGCTTGCTTCGCGTACCACTCTTCATACTGTTTCCTCAGCCGCGGAAATTTTTCACGCACAAACGGCAAGAACTGTTTGGCGGAAGACGGCGTTAGAAAAAGCACGCCCGACCAGAACCACTGCGCTCCCGCTTGGTGGGCAGCCTCAGCCACCCGTTCCAGCTCGCCGTCGCGGTCGGTAATGCCAGGGATCAGCGGCGACGCCGACACACCTACCCGAAGGCCCGCTTCGCTCAACTGCCGCACTGCGGCGATCCGCAAATCCGGCCGTGGGGCGCGCGGTTCCAGCAAACGCGCCAGCCTCGGGCGCAGTGTGGTAACGGTGATATTGAGCGCCAGTTCAGATCGTTCCGCAATGCGCTTAAACACATCGATGTCTCGCACAATCTGGTTCGATTTCGTGATCACCGAAATGCTCAATCCCTCCCGCTTGGCCAATTCTTCCAGGCACGCCCGGGTCACGCCATATTCCCGCTCAGCAGGCTGATACGGATCTGTTGCCGTCCCAATGGCAATGTGTTCCGGCTTTTCTCCGCGCGAACCCTCCGACGCATACGAATACTTGTGCGCGACGTCATACGCCAGCAAGGGCCCCGCGTCCTTCTTGACAAAAATTTTCCGTTCAAACTCCCCGCCGTCCAGCTCCATGTATTCGTGCGTGTAGCGCGCGTAGCAGTAGAGGCACCCAAACTCGCATCCGCGGTACGGATTAATCGTCCAATCGAACGGCACACGCGCCGAGTCGCACTTATTCAGAATCGACTTTACCGGCAACAAAAAATAGTCCGGCCGCTCGGAGGACTTCCGGTGGCTCTCCGCCGGCGGAGAGCATGCTGCGAGGCGGGCAATGCCCACCAGCGGTACGGCTGCCTCTCGGGTCCGGCCTTCCGCCCGGCTTTCCAGGCCGTGCGGGACCGCCTCGAATGAGGTCGGCGGAGGGCAATCCGCCGTGGGGCAACCCGAAGTGCTGCCGCCGGAGCCAGCAACCGCCGAGGTTTCCACTTTGTCAAAGACATTGCGGGCACCGTCCGGCGCATCACCGGCCCTTGGTTTTGGGCTTGTCGCATAGGGGCTTACAGGAAAGAGTGTTGCTGTGGATTGTCTAGCGTGGCGGCGCCGAATACCAATCGTCCGCGCCGTGGAGGAAAGAACTGGAGACATAGCCCACCTCGAAGCACGCCGCAGTATTTCGCTTTTTATTCGCTATGTCAAGTACTTTTCGCTTTTTCTTCGTCAATAGCGGGCGCGCCAGGCCCTCATGCCTCTAGGGCACACGGCCCCTTCGTCCGGATTGTTTGCCGCCCCTCCACAGGGTATCCTGCTCGTTTCGGAGGATCGGCGTGCGACAGTCCCCGTTGGCACGGTTTCTTCTTGGCGTGTCCGCCGTCCTTTGCTCGGCGTCGTCGTGCTCTTCCCGCGCCCAGCAACCACCCCTACCTCAGAAGCAGCCGCCATCGCAACAACCGCCTCCGACACAGCAAGCTCCTACCCAGCAACTGGCGCAAACCAAAAAGCCGGCCACGGGACCTGCCGCTCCGCAATCTACGCATTACCCCATTCTGCTTCTGGTTCAAGGCAACGACCAATCCTGGAACCTGCGCATCGGCCTAAGAGGCCCGGAACGTCTTGATCGGACAGGTTATCCCCCGATTCCACTGGAACCCGCCGAGGTCACGCGCGAAGGCACAACCGATTCATGGACGTACCACGCCAAAGACTCTCAGACCGGTGCCGCCGTCTCTGTGCATATCACGCGGGAACCCTGCTCCGATGCCGCAACTGCCAGCAAACTTGCATTCACCGCCTCCATGGAGCACGCCCAGATCGGTTCTGCGCTGGGCTGCGCCCGGGTCGCCACCGAACTCTTTCCCAAAATCAACAATCAGCCCACATACGACGATGCTGACGCCGAAAGCAAGCCCGCTCCCCCGACCATCACGCACTTCAAGCCGCCCGTTTACGTCGCATACCTCCATGGCACCGGCAAGCTGATCGTCAAACGCGGCACCGTCGCCCGGGCCGTCCCAGGCAAAGCCGGCTACCAGCCAGCTCTTTCGCGTGACGGAAAGGGGCTGCTTTATACCAGCGACGAGAAGGGCGGCGAAAATGGTGGCGAACGCGCGATTTCTCTCTACGACTGGGCGACAGGCAAATCCTCCGAGTTGCTCCGAGGATCGGTCCAACAGCCGTTTTGGTCGCCCGACGAGACGCGCGTTGCATTCCTGAAATCTGACGGCTCCAAGTGGCAGGTATGGACGATGCCTCGAGATGCCCCGGAAAAAGCCGCGCTTCTTTACCCTGGCGAAGCTCTCCAGCTGCACGGCTGGGCGGATGCGCAAACGATTCTGGCGGGCGATTTAGAGACTCTTTCCTGGGTCGGGGAAGACGGGACCGTGAAACAATCCGTGCCGAGTGCGGACCTGTACGGTAAGGATCAATTTAGTTTGTCCAGCGCCAATACCGTGCGCATTCACCCGCTCAACCCGGATTTGTTGCTCGTTTCCGCCGAATTGCTGCCAGCGCCTGCTGCCGCCGTGAAGAATCCTGCGTTGGGGGGCAAGGACGCTTCCAAGGATGCTGCGACACAGCCGGGGCAGGCTTTCTTCCTCTTTGAGATCCAATCCAAGCGACGGGTGCTTCTCAGTCCGGCGAACTTGTCGTGTTCTTTCGCGGAGTGGTCCCGCGACGGCCTACAGATCTTTTTCACCTGTCACGAGCCGTCTGGCACGGCGATGACCATCTACAAAATGTTCTGGGACGGCACCAGTCAGCTCAAGGTGCAAGACGGATATAGTCTCGTGATTGGCCAATAGGCTTCGGCCTCAATTTCTGCCCTAGGATGGTTTGTATGTTCATGCTGATTATCCGTTTGTCGGCCGTTTTCATCGCGATCGCTGCCTCCGGGTCCGTCATCGAGCAGGCGCTTTCTTCCGTCGCGCAGCAGTCCGCGGCTGATGTGGTTCTGTCTCGGCCGACGTCGCAGTCCAATCCACAATTTCCTGCGACAATTCCTCATCCCCTATCCCGATCGTCGTTGCACTTGGCATTGCCGCGCCGCGCATATCTCCTGCAGAACGTCCATCCGCCTGTCGCTGCCGCTGCAGGAAGAATCACAGGCACGGTCCGCTTTCGTCACCGCGTGGCCTTGCCGCCGGACGCCATCGTCCTCGTCCGGCTTCAGGATGTGTTCCTCCCCGATGCTCCCTCGCCATTCCTTGCCGAATCGAAGACCACTCTTGGCACACGTCAGGTGCCGATTCCCTTCACATTGCAGTTCGATCCCGCAAAGATTGACCCGAAACATCCGTACGTGGTCGAAGCCAGCATCCTCGTCAACAATCAACTGCGTTTCACCAATGACACGGCCTACTTGGTCTTGACACAGGGACATCCCGCAAAAGTCGCTATGATTTTGGTCGAAGTAGATGCTCCTCGAGGTACAAAACCCTGATCTTGGGTACTACCCGTTCGCCATTTTTTCAAGCGTTGGCCGATACGCCGCAGGCCCTGGTTTGCCCGCCCCGGCCCCCCAGCCGCAACGCTATACTTGTTTGATGGCGACCCCGACACCTGTCCAGCCGAAGCAAGTGGGCATCCTTATCCTGGATGACGACGACAACAACCGGGGCGCCTTACGCCAAGTCCTGGATTCAGAGGGCTGGCGGGTCCGTTTGGTTCAGGACCCCGACCTGCTCCTGGCCGAGCTCAAATCCGGCGAATGGTCTTTGGTTATCGCTAATATTGCGCTGGCGGGCACGGATACCCCGATATTCATTACTCTTCGCGAATTGGCCGGCGTTTCTCATGAAGAGGGAGGGCGCATCCGCGTCCTTTATCTGGTGCCGGAAATGAGCGGAAGCCAGTACGTTGACGCCCTGGAGCTGGCCCGGACGCCCTATGTCCTGCGCCCGTTCCATCTGCACGATTTTCTCGAGAAGGTCAGCGACCTGCTCGTGGAAGTGAAAGCCATCGAAGGTCCCATCCGCCAGGTACGCCACGAGTTTGGCGCCATGCGCAAGAAGAAAAAGCAGGCCGGGCGTTCTAATTCCATGTTTGCTTCGCGCGATTCCTATTCGTACAGCGACGAAGAAATCGCCGAGTATGAAAAGCAGGAGAGCGAAGCTTCTAAAACCAGCCGAAACAAGCCCCGCACAGACCTTGGCGGCTCCGACCGCTGAGCCTCGATTTTTGAAACTCTTCTTCCACGTCGTGCTGAGATTCGCTTCGTCGGCTGTCCCTTCTACTATTCCGGGGTTGCCGGGAACTCGGTTTGGCTGGGGCCACAGCTACTCTTGGCTGCGTGTCGCTTCTCGCCGTTTCCCCAGGACTTTAGAACAGCACCGGCAGGAGTGCCTCCTGCTACCAAGAGCGCAGCTTGCTTGACTTACCTGCCGCGCCAGGGCGATGCTACCGCGTCCAAACTGTCTAGGACGCTTCTGCTATGGGCCGAGATTGACGAGGATCTGAATGCGATTTCGAGTGACTATGTGTTGTCCTTTGGTTCGATCTGGACTGCTGGCGATTTTCGCGGTTTGTTCGGCGATTCCTTCCGCGGCGCAACAATCCAATTCCCCGGCACCGCGCGCTTTCACTGCCGACGACTACAAGCGGGCTGAAAAATTCATGCCTTATAACACGCGGCCGCTTGTGTTCCATGAGGTGCGCGGGAAGTGGGTGCCGGAGGATCGCTATTTGTTCCGCGACGCGGGACCGGATGGAAGCGAGTTTGTAATCTTTGACGCGGCTCATGGGACACGGCAGCCTGCATTTGACCATCGAAGACTTGCTGCGGCTCTTTCGGCAGCCGCCGGAGCGACTTATGACGCGGCGCACCTGCCGTTCACGACGTTGGAGTTTTCTGCTGACGGCAAATCCATCTCGTTCCATGCAAAGTCCGAGAAGTGGGCTTGCAATTTCGAAACCAGCAAATGCACGGCCGAACCAAAGCCCGCCAGGGGGGCCACCGAACGGCCCGAAGAGGAGACTTCGCCGGATGGCAAGAGTGCGGCGTTCATACATGATTACAACCTGTGGGTGCGGGATGTAGCGAGCGGGAAAGAGACGCAGCTCACGACCGACGGCGTAAAGGACTTCGGATACGCTACGGACAACGCCGGGTGGATCCACAGCGACCGCCCCATTTTGCTTTGGTCGCCGGACTCCAGAAAAATAGCGACATTCCAACAGGATCAGCGCGGCGTTGGGGAAATGTATCTTGTAGAAACGAAAGTTGGCCATCCGGCGCTTCAGGCGTGGAAATATCCGCTTCCCGGCGATGACCTTGTTACCACCATTCAGCGCGTTGTGATTGATGTTGATACGCACAAAGTGATTCGCCTCGGGCTTCCTGCCGATCAGCACCGCTCTACGCTTTGCGACGACGTGGAATGCCGGGGAAGCGATTGGGATGACGTCGAGTGGAGTTCAGACGCGACCCATCTCGCGTTCGTTTCGACTTCGCGCGATCACAAGCATGAGCAGTTTCGCGTCGCCGACGCCACCACGGGCGCGGTGCGCGACGTGTTCGATGAAACCGTGGCCACGCAGTACGAATCCGGATGGGGCCGCGTCAACTGGCACTACCTGCCGGCCTCAAACGAAGTCATCTGGTTTTCCGAGCGGGACAATTGGGGTCACTTGTATCTCTACGATCTCGCGAGCGGCCGTCTAAAAAACCAAATCACTTCCGGCGAATGGGTTGTCACGCAGTTGCTGCGGGTCGATGAAAAAAATCGCGTCCTCTATTTCCTCGGTTGCGGCCGCGAAAAAGGGCGGATTCCCTATTTCCCGCATCTTTATCGCATTGGATTCGACGGGAAGAACCTCGCTTTGCTGACGCCGGAAGACGGGAATCACGAAGTCAGCTTTTCGTCCTCGGGGCGCTACTTCTTGGATAGCTATTCCAAGCCAGATGTCCCTGCCGTTGCGGTGGTGCGCGACGAAGCGGGCAGGCTGATCTCGACGGTTGCAAAGATGGACATTTCGCGGCTTCTCGCAGCGGGCTGGCAGCCGCCGGTTGCTATCACCGTAAAAGCGCGCGACGGGGTCACAGACCTTTATGGGCTGATGTATAAGCCGAGCAACCTCGATCCCGCAAAAAAGTATCCGATCGTGAATTACGTCTACCCGGGGCCGCAGGGCGGCAGCGTCAGTTTCTGGGGTTTCGCGCCCGCGCGCCAGGACGCGCAACCTCTCGCTGAACTCGGATTCGCCGTGGTGCAAATCGAAGGCCTGGGCAATCCCCTGCGCTCGAAGAAAATCCACGACTTCTATTACGGAAATATGGGCGACAACACTTTGCCCGACCAGATTGCCGGGATGAAAGAGCTGGCGCAGAAGTATTCATGGATGGATATAGAACGTGCGGGAATCTTTGGCCACTCCGGCGGAGGGTATGCCGCTGCCGACGCTATGTTTCGCTACCCCGATTTTTTCAAGGTTGGGATCTCGGAGTCCGGAAACCACGACAATCGCGAGTACGAGGATGATTGGGGTGAACGGTATCAGGGACTGTTGGTGCGGAATGCCGATGGGACCACCAACTATGACGACCAGGCCAACCAGCACCTCGCTAAGAATTTGAAGGGGCATTTGCTGCTGGCGCATGGGACCCTCGACGACAACGTTCCGCCTTACAACACACTGCTTGTGGTGGACGAGTTGATCAAAGCCAACAAGGACTTTGACCTCTTGCTTTTGCCCAACCAGCATCATGGCTATGGGAGCGCGACTCTTTATATGACGCGGCGACGGTGGGACTACTTTGTGCGGTACTTGCTTGCGGCCGAGCCGCCGCACGAGTACGTGTTGCATGCGCCTAATCCCTAGCGTAATGAAGCGCCCTGGGCGCGTATATGTCATGGATCGCCCTGTTTAGGCTCGATTTTGCCGGGGCGAATCGTCCGCCGGAGGTATGGGAACCGGCGGGCCTATTCGTGCAGAACAACCGTCAGCAGGGACTTATTGACCCTGATCTTGCCGTTGTATTCGATGAAGCCAAGTTTTCTGAATTTGTTCATGAAGAAGTTCACGCGTGACCGCGTGGTGCCGATCATTTCGGCCAGAGTCTCCTGACTGACTCTGGGGAGGTCGCGCTCGGGCTGATCCTGCTTGCCATAGCGTGCGAGCAAGAGCAGGGTTCGGGCGAGGCGTTTCTCACTGGAATTGAAGAGTTGATCGACCAAGTCTTCTTCCACGCGGATGTTGTGCGCGAGCATGTACTCAATAAAACGGTCGGACAGCTCATGCTCTTCATGGAGCACGCGGAGCATTTCTTCCTTGTCGATGACCAGAACGGCGGTCGGGGTGATGGCAGTCGCGGTAGCCATGCGGAGCGTTTGGCCTGCCATACAGCCTTCGCCAAAAAAGTCGGTCGGACCAAACATCGCGACCACGGCTTCCTTACCTGCGCCGTTCACCACGGAGAGTTTCACGCCGCCCTTCTGAATGTACAGGACGGTGCCTGCAACATCCCCTTGGGTGAAGATGGACTCGCCTCGCCGATATTCCGCGACTTTCTTGGAAACTCCGGCGGTATCAAGGAAGGCTTGCGGGTCGAAAGAACCGGTCTTCTTGGATTTGGAATTCTTAATCTTCATAGGGGCGCGGAAACGCAACCTCTTCGGGGCTGCCTAGAGAACAAACCTACACTACCAAAGGATCGGCCTCCTCGCTGTGCAATAGTGAACACTAGCCATCGAGCGACCGGTTTGACTCTACCGCTGAGGCGCAGTTTGTAGGCCCCTTTCTGCCTGCAGTGTCCGCTAAAGGCGCCACTCGGGATAGAGAGTAAATCGTAAATTGGGCTAGGAGTGCTGCCTCTGGCTGATAGCAAAGCGCTAGGGAAGGCGTACCGTTTCAGGCGGTGGCGCGCTGGGGTTGCCATTGATAGACCAGCGGAAAAAGCGATGATCGCACGTCAGGCAACGGAATGGGCGAACGAAAAAGGACTTGAGAAGAGCTGACTCGAGAATTCCGCGGCACCGGGAGCGATGGATGCGCTGACTACGGCATGCCGGACAGTTCATAGTGACGGTGGCCCTCCTTAGGGAAAGCGCGAGCGAAAGCCAGCACTCGGGCCGTACAAAAAATGGTGCTAGTACTGTATGAATCGTTGCCGAAGTTAGCAAATACGGGCAGGGAAAGACTGTTCAATACGGTACAGACCGGGGGATTAATACCTATTAAGGTTTCGGAGCTGGCGATGGCTCCCGAGAGGTGTTTTGTCGGGAGGGCCGCTCAGCGGAGGTTTGATAGCAATCAGCTATGCTTCCCGCTAGTCAACCCAAGACGGATGAGCCGAACGGCACCAGTCGGCGAGCGACTGCCTATCGATGGCAGTCCTTGCGGGTTCTATTCGTCCACCGGGACGCTGACGAAGTCGATTCTTGCGTGCAGGAACTGAAGAGGGCGGACTTTGCGGTCCAGGCCGATATCGTTTTGACCCTGGGGCAATGTGTCGAGCAATTGCGCAAAGAGCAGTTCGACCTGATCGTGGCGGAGTATCCCAGTCCCAACTGGAGTGGAACGCAGGCCTTGCAAGTTCTCCAGCAGGTGGTGCAGAGCGTCCCGCTTATTTTCGTGGCCGCGAGTTTGCAAAGAGAGTGCAAGGCGACGTTGCGAGCGAATGGTGCATACGATTTTATCGAACCCGCACGGATGGACCACTTGCCAGCGGCCGTTCGTGGAGCACTCGAGGAAAAGAAGTTGCGTGAAGAGCTAGCGCAAGCGGAAAAAACGCGAGCGAGAGCCGAAGCCCGCTATCGCGCTCTGGTTGATAACCCCACGTACGGAATTTGCCGCGTCGATGCGGAGGGGAAATTTGGTTACGCGAATTCGGCGTTTCTCGGCATGCTGGGGTACACCTCGAGAGAGGAATTTCTCGAAACGGACTTTGCCAGGGATGTGATTCGAGATGCAGCGGTGCGCGATCGATGGAATGCGTGCCTGAGGGAGGGTGGCGAAATCGAGGGCTTCGAGATGCAGTGCCATCGCCAAGACGGTGCGACGGTGAAGGTCCGACTAAGCGGGCGTGGCGTGTCGACAGGGAGCGGCGCCTTCGACGGGTACGAGATGATTGTTGCAGACGTAACGGCGCAGCAGGCGCTTGGGGAGCGACGTGGGCAGGCGGACAGCGACTCGCTCACGGGGCTGGCGAATGACCGGCGCCTTTTCGAGGTGCTGCACACGGAGATAAGCCGTTCGAAGCGCACCGGGCGGGAATTCGCGCTGATGCTGCTCGACGTGGACCAGTTCAAGAAGATGAACGCCCAGTACGGCCACCTGGTAGGAGACCGCGCGCTCGGCCGTCTGACAAACATTCTGCGAAGCTGCTCGAGATCCATTGACACGGCCGCACGGCAAGGCGGGGACGAGTTTGCGCTGGTCCTGCCGGAAACGGGGGCAGCCGACGCGGAACTGGTAGGGGAGCGAATCCGCGAGCTGCTTAGAAAAGATGTGGAAGAGCCGACGCTTTCGGTGAGCGTGGGAGTGGCCGCCTATCCAAGGGATGCCGAATCCGTTGGACCGCTGCTGTATGCGGCGGATGCCGCTTTGTATGCGAGGAAGGGGAAGCAAATCAAGTTTGTGTCCGCGGGACTCGCGATGCAACCTTCGGACAACGGCGGGCGACGTGCCGTGAACTGGTCCGCGCAGCAGGCAAGCGGCAAGCTGTGAGGAACATAGAGAGACCTTGGAAGGCACGATGAGGATAGGATGCCTATGAGACATACGAGAGAAGCCGAACCCCGAACCAAATGGGCCAGCAGACGGTCGTCGTTGGGAGGCCGAGGTACTGGCAAAAAGCGGACGGATTTGCTGGGAGAGAAAAACATTCTGGATTTGATCTCCATGGGGGCACCGCTCCCGGAGGTCCTGAATAACGTGTGCACGGCCCTCGATCTCCAGATCGGGAACATCGTGTCGGTGGTGTTGCTGCCCGACGACCCGGAGTGTGATTTTAAAACGATTGCTCGCGGCGCTCTGCAGTTTGGGCTGCGTCTGTATTGGTCTGCAGACATTCCTTTTCGGGACGACCGCGTGCTGGGATCCTTCGAGATGTACTGTTGCGTTCCACGAACGCCTACAGCATCTGAACTGAAGCTGATCCAGCGAGCAACGCATCTGGCAGCACTTGCCATTCGACGGTACCACGGCGATGAGGATCGCGGCAGCGCGTGCAGAGAATGGAAGCGAGCGCAGGGAAGAAGGTCCGACGAAGCGGCTCAAATGAACTGAAGCTGTGAACGGAACTGGGCTCTGGACCGACAATCGTCCGAAGCCGCCCAGCTCCGGCAACTTTTCCCCATCTTTTGTTCTGGTCGTTCTGCAAGAAAATCAAAGCTGGCCGTTCTAAACCCGAGGCGCGCCCTGGAAAGGTCACGCGAAGGAGGGTATATGGAACGATCGATCTTAGGAACCATTTTTAGGTGTTTCGTTGGAATCAGCGCATGGGGGGGCCTGGCGCTTATGGGGGCCTCGCCGAATCCGGCGCCGGGGAAGACGGAAGGTAACTGGCGTTTGCTGGACCCCGTTTCTTACGAGAACATCACCATATTTCCGGTCGTAAGTTCTTCCACACAGGACACTTCGCCGTTCTTGACTTTGGATGAGGGGCTTTCGAGCGGAGAAGTGATGGTCAGTGAGCAGGGGGCCGCTGGGTTGGCGCGGACGCGGAACGGGCGGCCGGTGGCGGTGCCGCAGTACAACAGCGGGGCGAGCGTGAGCCAGCTTGTGTTGATCAACCGCAGCAAACGGCCGCTGCTATTGCTGGCTGGGGAGTTGGTGAGCGGTGGGAAACAGGACCGGATCATTGGCAAGGACCGCATCGTGCCGGTGGGGTCGGAGCCTCTGCCGCTGGATGTTTTTTGTGTAGAGCATGGGCGGTGGACGGGGGTTAGCTCCCAATTCATAGCTTCTAAGACCATTGTTCATCCGAGCGTGCGCGAGCAGGCGGCGGTGGCCCAGGACCAAAAAGAGGTGTGGGATGCCGTTCGCTCGGGAACCTTGGCTAAAGCCGCGCCTCGAGCGCCTGTTGGCAATACCGGGACAAGAGCACCCGAGGCGTACCCGGCACGCATCACTACGGAATCCATTCAAGCCACCATCGACGGCGCGGCGCCCACTCAGGCGTACGCCCAAATATATGAAGGAGGCCGCGTCGGGGCTTCGGTGGACGGATTCGTGGAAGAATTGAAGAGGCGGTTTGACCGGGCGACCCTGGGACTCAAGGGCGAGCGCGTTGTTGGCGTAGTGGTGGCTTATGGGGGTGATGTGGCGTGGAGCGACATTTTCGCGTCGGGGGAGTTGTTTGAACATTATTGGAGCAAATTGCTGCGGAGTTATGCGGTGGAGGCCATGGCGCGGCCGAACTATAGAGAGACCGTGGCGGTTACGGATGCGCGGGAATTTTTGAGGAATTTGAATGGA
>Ga0210406_10006767_pt1 | contig 11804 bp, 8 predicted proteins | sample IncBWC30MmetaG_FD_155454 | JGI IMG/M metagenome (GOLD analysis project Ga0210406, IMG submission 155454) | Forest soil microbial communities from Barre Woods Harvard Forest LTER site, Petersham, Massachusetts, United States - Inc-BW-C-30-M | ecosystem: Environmental > Terrestrial > Soil >... | reverse complement strand
CGCCTCCACCCTTGCATTTCGCGGGTGACGTGCTGGCGGTGGAGTTTTGGAATGATCCCGATGTGTCAGTCCATACCCTTCCGACGGGTGTCGAGCTTGATAAGAAATGTCCAGGCCACTCTGTTGCGCTCTTCACAGACTACCAGTTTACCGCGCAGAACAACGAGTATCTCGATCCTGCAAGATATCAGTGTCGCGGCTTCAGCGTCCTCCTCGACGCGATGTGGGAGGGATCACGAATAGCATGGTGTCCATATTGCTACACTGATAACGACGCTGCCTTGATGAGAGGCTGGATCCAGGGTTATCCGAGAAAATTCGGTGCCGTACACCAGACCCGCACATTTGCCACCGCGAGCCCGGCTTCGGCGCCACTCGCGCACGACAGCAGGTTCTCTGCCTGCATGTCCGCTCATGGTCGGTTGCTGGCGCAAGCCCGTGTCACCTTGCGCGAAAAAGCGGAGTGTCTTGTCGGCCTGCTCGATCGCCGGATTGTGGGACGGAGATATTTTCCGCAGCTCTCCGCGGGCTTGCACGACAAGCCAGCCGTGGATGAACTCGTTCAATGCGTCCCGGATCACATCCTGATCACAAACATCTGGATCGGCGCGGGGGAGCTCGATTTTCCGGAAGCCTATGGCGAAGAGCTGGAGGTGCTGGGGCCGCTGAAGGTGGGGCGCGGATATCGATTCTCGTTTTCCTATTCCGTCACCGATATCGAGATCCTGGCAGACCTGACCGCCGGCAATCGCGGCTGATGCCAACAAGCGCGTTGTGGATCGCGGCAGGAATAAACAAGTCGACGCACTTCAATCAAATCAATTGTCGCAGGTTTCGGTAGCCTCGGTGCCGAAAGTGATAGAGGCATCAGGATACGGAAATGCTGAAGGGCTTTACAGTTCCGAAATCGCCATTCGGTCAGGCCGCACTAACTCCGCCACCACCCTGGCACTACGCCGGCGACGTTGTTGGAGTCGAGTTCTGGACGGACCCCGACGCGACGGCAGCGACATTGCCTAATGGTCTTTCCCGAGATCCGAAGTCAAACGGCCACGCCGTGATAATGTTTCTGGATTGGCAATTCACCGCCCAGGACGATGAATATCTTGATCCGGCTCGTTATCAATATCGCGAGGCGTTCATTTTGGTCGACGCAATGTATCGCGACGTGCCGGTCATGTGGTGTCCGTACATTTATGTCGACAATGATGCCGCGCTGGCGCGCGGTTGGACGCAGGGGTTTCCAAAAAAAATGGGCAGCGTTTTTCAGACGCGCTCTTTTGCGGCCTCAGGCCCCGCCGCGGCGCCGGTCGTGTCCGGCAGCCGGTTTGGCGCCAGCCTCTCGGCGCATGGCCAGCGTCTTGCGGAAGCCTGCGTCACCTTGCACACGCCGGTCGAAAACGGACTGTCTCTCCTCAGCCGGCCCACGGTCTTGTTGCGATACTTCCCGAGATTGGCGGCCGGATACCAGGACAAGCCTGCGGTCAATGAGCTGGCGATGTCGATCACCGATAATCTCACCGTTGCCGGCGCATGGATTGGCAAGGGCGAGCTTAATGTTCCGGAAGCGAATGGCGAAGAATTGCACGCCCTCGCGCCGAACCGGATCGGGTCAGGGTTCCGTTACTCGCTTTCCTATTCAGTCAGCGATCTGCAGATCCTCGAGGACCATGGCTCGTAGGTGACCGAAAACACTCCTGCCGTAACGGCGAAGCGCCCTCTCTCTCGCTTCGCCGAGAGGGTCTCTGCGGTCCCCCGCCCGCGGAGACCCTCGGCCGGGGGGACATTCTTGCGATAGGAAGGAAAAGTTGATGAGCAAAACTGCATCCGAATATTTGGTCGAAGCCCTCGAGAAGACGGGCGTGAAGCGCGTCTACGGAGTGGTGGGAGACTCGCTCAACGGCTTTACTGACGCCCTGCGGCGAAGAAAGTCGATTGACTGGATTCACATGCGTCATGAAGAGGCTGCGGCCTTTGCGGCGGGAGCTGAAGCCCATCTTACCGGGAGCCTTGCTGTATGCGCCGGGAGCTGCGGTCCCGGCAACCTTCATCTGATCAACGGCCTGTTCGATTGCCAGCGCAATGGCGTGCCGGTCCTGGCAATCGCTGCCCACATCCCCAGCAGCGAAATCGGTATCGATTATTTCCAGGCAACACATCCGGAAAATCTGTTCAGGGATTGCAGCCATTATGTCGAGCTGGTTTCGAATCCCAAGCAGCTCCCACAGATATTGAAACGCGCAATCCGGGTCGCGGTCGCGAAGCGTGGTGTTGCAGTCGTTGTGCTGCCTGGCGACGTCGCGCTGATGAAGATTGATGCCGATATTCCGGAATGGATAGCGCCAACTGCACCTGTCTTGCGGCCGAGCGAGGCCGATATCGGGCATCTGGCAGGCTTTCTCAATAAAGCATCCCGGGTAACCTTGTTCTGCGGCGCCGGGTGCGCAGGCGCGCATGCAGAGGTTATCGAGCTCGCCCGCAAACTGAAGGCCCCGATCGTGCATGCCTTCCGCGGCAAGGAGTTTGTCGAATACGACAACCCCTACGACGTGGGAATGACCGGCCTGGTCGGCTTTGCATCCGGCTACGCCGCCATGAAGAATTGCGATGCGCTCTTGCTGCTCGGTACCGATTTTCCATACCGGGCGTTCTATCCGGAGCAGGCAAAAATAGCGCAAGTGGATGTGCGGCCTGAAGCACTTGGCAATCGCTGCTCGCTTCATTTGGGGTTGCTCGGCAACGTCAAGGATACGCTCGATGCTGTGCTGCCTTCGATCAAGGAAAAGACCGATTCAAATCATCTCAGCGAAGCGTTGAGTGACTACAAGAAAACGCGCAGAGACCTCGACGCCTTGGCGGAGAGCGGTCCGAACGGCAACATTATTCATCCTCAATATGTCACCCGCGTGGTCAGCGAATTGGCGGCGGACGACGCGATCTTCACCTGCGATGTCGGAACGCCGATCATCTGGACGGCGCGGTACCTCAAGGTCAACGGCAGGCGGCGCATCATCGGGTCATTTAATCACGGATCGATGGCGAATGCGATGCTGCAAGCGATCGGCGCACAGGCGACGTATCCGGATCGCCAGGTCATATCAATGTCAGGCGACGGCGGTTTCAGCATGATGATGGGAGACTTCATCACGCTGAAGCAGATGGGGCTTCCGGTGAAGGTCATCGTCCTCAACAATGGAACGCTCGGCTTTGTCGAAATGGAAATGAAGGCGAGCGGATTTCTGGACACGGGTTGTGATCTCAAGAACCCCGACTTTGCGCAGATGGCGGAAGCCATGGGTGTTCGCGGCATCAGGGTTGAAAAGCCGCAGGAGTTGCAGGGTGCCATCGAGGCAGCTCTGGCGCACAAGGGGCCGGTTCTGGTCGACGTGGTGAGTGCTCGACAGGAGCTTGCCATGCCGCCCAGGACGACACTGGATCAGGCCTATCATTTTGGGATGTACATGATGAATGCCGTTCTCGACGGCCGGGCGACCGAGCTCATCGACCTTGCGCGGGTAAATCTCGTCCGCTGACGGCGGGGACGTTCGCGCATGGTAATACCGGTTCACATATGGGCCTATGCCCTCAGAATCTGGTTGGCGGCGGTAGTCGCGCTTTGCGTGGCGTTTTGGCTGCAGCTTGGAGGAGCATCATCGGCGGCCGTTACCGTGGCAATTCTGGCGCAGCCGACGCGCGGCGCCGCGCTTGCCAAAGCGGCTAACAGGATCGCGGCGACACTCATAGGCGCCACCATGTCGGTCGTGATTGCCGGTCTTTTTCCTGGCGAGCGGATCGGTATGCTCGGCGCTTTCGTTTGCTGGATATGCATTTGTGTCTTCGTCGCAAGCTATCTCCGCGGCTATCAGGCCTACGCCGCCGTGTTGTCCGGTTACACCGTCGCAATCATTGCGCTCGTCAACATCGATACGCCACAGAATGTGTTTACGACGATGACCGACCGAATGGCCGCAATCGCGATCGGTATCCTGTGCGTGACGCTGATAAATGATGTCTTCGGATCACCGCCGGTTTGGCGCGAATTGGATCGCCGGATCAACGATATTTGGCGCGACGTTCGCAGCTATGCGCGCGATCTGCTGGGTGGGAACGAGGAGAATCCGGTGCGAGCGGGCGCGCTCCTCGCCCAAATCTCGGGGTTGAGAGATCAGGTCGACATTGTCGCCCACGACATGGCGGACGGGCGGCAGCGGGCTGCGGGCGCAAGGAGTGCCATGCTCGCACTCGTCGAGATCGTCCAACGGGTTCGGTTGTTGAGGTTGCTTGCGCACGGCGATCCCTTGGCCGTTACGGTCAAAGACCAATGTCTAGCCGCTCTCGACGACCATCACGCCGAGGCATTTGCCTTCCTGACAAAGCTGCGTGAAATCGAGTTGTCCCGCCCGGATATTGTTGTCGGAGCGGTTTGGCAGATTCAACAGGCTGTCCGCTTCGTGGAATCGAAAAGTCTCCTCGACGACGGACTGCGATCCTTGCGCGAAGGGCTCGAGCCGACGCGCGACGTGCGCCTGCCGCTTCGCGGGGAATTTGCCGTTGCGTTGGGTAACGCCGCGCGCATCGGAATTGCGCTAGTCGCGGGCGCGACATTTCTGGTGTTTGCGGGATGGCCGGCATCTGCCGGTGCGCTGACGATTACAGCAATCCTGTGCGCGCTCAGCACCACAATGCCAGATCCTTCAAAAGTTGCGATAGGAGCCATGGTGAGCTTCGCGCTCGCCTCGGTGAGCGCTGGAATCGTGCGCTTTTATGTCCTGACAGAGTCGCAGGATTTCGTGCGACTTGCTCTTGCAATCGCGCCCGTCTTGATTTTTGGGTGTTTGCTCAGTGTCCGTCCGGCCATCGCCGGTATCGGTCTGATCATGAACGTCATTTTCCTGGTCCTGCTCGCGCCGTCCAACCCTCAGGTCTACAATGCGCTCACTTTTTATTCCGAATGCATGTTCGTCGCTTTCGCGCTCGGGGTCGTGTTTCTGGCCTCCCGCCTGGTGTGGCCGGTGTCCGCGCTCGACAAGCAACACGCCGTCGTCAGGGCGACACAGAAAACATTGACGGCATGCGTCGCCGGCGCCGAATACAGCCTGCCAGCGCTCGAATTTAGTCTGGCTTCCCGGATCGCCGATTACGTCGCGTCGGCTGCCGGCGTACGCCGTCCGCGTCGGGAAGTGCTCAAGGGCCTGCTTTCGACCAATGACCTGTCGCTCGCTGCGGCCTCGGCACGCCTTCATTTGGCGCAGAGCTCGGACGACCCGGCAATCCGTTCAAAGATTGGCCCATTGCAACGCGCCCTTTGGTCCGGAAGCAGTCGACGACTTTGCGCTGGCGCCAGATCCGTTCTCCGACGGATTCACGTCAGTCAAGCCGAGGCACGCGAGGCACTTCTGGCGGCGGCGACAGATCTCTGGTCGGCAGGCCTGGTGCTTGCGCACGACAAGCGAAGGATCCGGCACTTCTGCGACCATAGCTCGGTCAGGAAAGGAGAAGGTGGATGGTCGTTGCACTGAAGACGAGAAGGCGGTCTACGCTCAAGGCGCTCCGTTATGTTGCAACCGGCGTGCTTGTCGTCGCGGCGCTTGTTGCGGCGCGCCATGGCTGGCTGATTTATGTGACATCTCCATGGACCCGCGACGGGATGGTCCGTGTGCAGGTCGCAAACGTGGCACCACAGATCTCGGGGCAGATCGTTGAGGTGCGAACCCACGATAACCAGCACGTTCACAAGGGCGATGTGCTCTACGTCATCGAAAAGTTTGATTTTGAGGTGGCACTGGACAATGCCAAGGCGACAATCCTGAACCGAGAGGCCGATCTCGACGTCAAGAAAGCGCAGAACGCCCGGCGGGCGGCTCTTACGACACTGTCCACCTCGATTGAGGAGAAGCAGGTCTTCGACGGCAACGCGAAGATGGCGGAGGCCGCCTATGCCAGCGCCAAAGCAGCGCTTTCGCAAGCCGAGATCAATCTTCAGAGAACCGAGGTACGCTCTCCCGTCGACGGCTATGTCACAAATCTTCTGATGCGAGTGGGAGACTATGCCCGGGCCGGCACGCCCAACCTGTCGGTGATCGACGAGCACTCCTATTGGATTGATGCCTATTTTGAGGAGACAAAACTCGCCAACATCCATGTCGGCGATCTGGTGGAGGCGACGCTGCTGGGCTTCCAAATTCCGATTGGTGGAAGGATCGAGAGCATCACCGGCGGCATCAGCGCTGCGAACGCGGCAAGCAGCACGCAGGGGCTTCCAAACGTCGACCCGATCTTCACCTGGGTTCGGCTTGCGCAACGAATTCCGGTGCGTATCAGGATCGAACAAGTCCCTTCGCGGGTATCGCTCGTTGCGGGAATGACCTGCAGCGTCTCGGTTGTCGGAGGAAAGGGGATGCAGGTCGCCAGGCGCGACCGGCGGCTCTTCTATCGGCTGGAAAACCTGCTTTAGGGAGATCCAATGAGCGCACCAAGGGATATTGATTTGGGAGGCATCCTGGTGGCTCCCTTTGTGCGATATCTGTTCCTCGCATTGGTGATCCTGATCGCCGTTCGATTTGTTGTCGGTCGCCTCGGATTGAGATCAATGTTCGCGAATCCTCCACTGGCGGAGGCGGCCCTGTACGTCTGCATCCTCGCGTCTCTCATAGCAGTTTGGATCTGAGTGACCGCTTGAGGTGTTCTGAATCGTTGCGATCTCAGGTTTGCCAGTTTTAACGTATTGATATTTAAAGCTTAATTCGTTGACTGGGAATTGGAAATTAACTTTCCATAACGCTGATTAACGAGCCAAAGGAGACCCTTTGCTGCACTCTCGCGCCGATCCGAAGCCGTCGGATGGTTCGTTAAGGGAGTTAAGGGAATTGATTATGGAAGGGCTTCAAACTACCGCACCAGATTCTTCTTCTGGAGCCGACCAACAGTTCCACTTGGTTGCGAACAGCCTGGCCAAGCTGCTTGAAACTGCAAGGCGAGAGCTGGAGCGTGATCGGGAGGCGGCCGAGGCGTCGCTGGTCACGGCATCGCACATCCTGCAAGCGGAGATCGAGCGTTGTTCGGGCGCTAACGGCTTCACAAGGGGCGGTCTGGCGGCTTGGCAGATCCTTCGCGTGCGAGCCTACATTGACAGCAATTTACACCGCACCATTCACATCCGGGATCTCAGTGCGGTCGCGCGTCGAAGCCCGGCGCACTTCTCTCGAAAATTCAAACTGGCTGTCGGCAAGTCGCCACATGCCTACGTGGTGAGAAGGCGCCTGGAGAGAGCCTGCCACCTGATGATGACCAGTGCGGCAGCGCTGAGTGAAATAGCCTTGAGCGTCGGCTTTTCGGATCAAGCACATCTATGCAGGCTCTTCAGACAGGCCTTTGGTCAAAGTCCGGCCAACTGGCGACGCGAGCGCGGAATCGCCGGCAAGGGCACCTCAAGAACCGGCATGGACGGGAATATCCCATGAGCGATCAGCGCGGGAAAGTCCTGAGCTTCGCCCTTTCGAACCGTCGATCGGAAACAGACTTCTGACAGATGGCGCAAAGGTCGTACCGCTCGGCGCGCGTGCCATGGATCTCCTCATCGTCCTGGTGGAGCAAGCAAACAAGGTCGTCGGTTGGAGAACCCTGATCGAGCGCGTTTGGCCAAGGAGAGAGCCGAACAAGTCAGCCTGCGCGTGGGCGCGGCGAAGTGCAGAGAGCCAATGATCTGGTTAGTCCCGTCTATAGTCGGTTCTCCGAAGGTTTCACAACGCCCGATCTCGTTTTGGCGAAGCGAATCCTCGAACAGACGAGCGTTCGGGCGCGGCAAACCGGGCGAAGGGTGGCGAAATCATCGGGCAGAGCGAAAGCTTGAACAGACGGTTGCTCGAATGACAAATAACTGAAACACAAGCCGTCAAATGGGGGAGGAAATGGGTCAGACAGGCCGAAGAGGTTCTGAGGCTGGGCACTTGGCAACAAAGACCGTGGCATACGCAATTGCCTGTTGCGTTCGGCTTATTTGACGGCCTGAGAGGAGTGTGTGAATCCAAAACTCGTTTGTTTCTAGCGTTGCGACCACCGAAACTCTCGAGGAGTAGTACCGCGCATATGACGGAAATGACGCGCTAGATGACCTTGGTCGAAAAAGCCCACGGCGAACGCAATTTCCGCTAACGGGAGATCCGTCTGAACCAACATCTCCTGGGCACGTTCGACTCGTTTTTGCGTGAGGTAGACATGCGGCGTCAACCCGGCGGATTGCTTAAATTGTCGCGCAAAATGATGCACTGATAGTCCGGCGACTCCAGCCAGCATCGACAGATCGATACTTTCGCCCAAATGCACTTCGACGTATTCCCGCACCCGACGCATCGCGCCGGGCGACAATCCGCCCTGTGCTTGCGGTGCTGGCGGCAGCCTCGAAATATCAATCGAGCCAAGGCGCGGGCGCGTGTGCAGGTTGCCGTCAGGCATAGGGTGATCGGGTGGAGTCACAAGCGCTAGCCAACTGTCATCGCTGCCGGCGATCAGCAATCGCGCAGAAATATCGGTTCGGTCCTTGCGCCGGAAAAGGTCGATGTTTCGCTCGAAAATCGACCACAGGCTGGTACCCGCCTGGAGCCCGCGATCATCGAGCATGAGGGACGTGCGCGCGGCCCGGTTTGCGCCGATGATGCGTTGGTTGCCGTCAATCGCCAGCAGCATACCTGAAGCGCCTCCTTCCGGCCGCGCTACCGCGACGATCCACTCTCGACGGAACTGCTCACGAAAAAATCGTTCTTCTATCGCGCGCGCCGATCGTACTGTGAGCACCCCAGTCAGCGCGTGCGCTCGTTCGGAGAGTTCAGGATCGATGGCAGAGACGTCCAGGACTGCTATCAGTCGCCCATCGACCCCGAACACCGGCGCGCCAGAGCAGCTCAAGTTAATATGTCTGGACCTAAAATGCTGGCTTCTGTGAACGGTGACAGGCCGCTCTTCGGCGATGACGGTGCCGATGCCGTTTGTGCCTTCCACTTCCTCGGACCACACCCCGCCGAGCCAAGTTCCCCAATATTGGAACTGGCTTGCCAGCGCATTTTCACCACGATGCGCGACTGCGACGCCCGAGGTATCACAAAGCAAGACGGTGTATCCAGCCTCACGAACCACCTCGTACAGTTCATCCACCTCCTGCTGGGCAGTGAAGATGAGCTTATCCAGCGGTTCACGAAAATGTTTCAGCTCAACAGGTGTGAGGATGCGTGGCGCGTGGCTATCGAGTGGATCGAGGCCGTGTTTTTTTGCCGATCTTTGCCAGGAGCTTGATACCGCTTGTATCCCCAGCGGAGGCGTCGCCCCCTCGGCAACCGAATAAACGCGTTCAGCGTGCCCCGCGATAGCGGCGAGCGAGCTTGCAGACCGCTCCGGGAGTCCCATCACCGCACCTGGTTTACTATGGACGCGCTCCTGGCGACGGCGCGCCGTCCAGTTTCCGACCGTGGCGAAACGCGCTGTCGCGGCGAACGGCGCCGCAGCTCCGCCAGGCACCGCGGACACCAAAAAGGGCATTGCCGAAGAGGTATCATGATACTCCATGCGGAGTACCCCGCAATCGCCGAAGGCAATTGACGGAGCTGTTTCCGCCCATTTTAGCAAAGTGCGCGCAAATTGCCGATCCCGAAGTAGCCAGATTTGGACAATTGAGCCCGACCCGTCTCTTAAAAGGCGCAACAGGCCAAAATTCCACATGAAAAAAGCAAAGGCCTCCGGGCCGGATCAAACCCCTCCAAGAGGGGATTGATCATTCCTGGGATGCTCACACCATCGGACCGGCCTTCGCCGTCTTGTGCTCCGCTCCGAACATGCAAAGGAGAGCACTATGATCGACACTGGACCTCTCGGCGCCGCACCAGACGATACTAAAAAAGACTTTGATGCCGCACTAATCCGAACGCGCGTCCTGATGCTGGCCACCGAAACCTTGCGCGAGGCGCAGGTCGATCTGGCGCACATCGACCGCATCACAACGATAGGACGGCTCTCGGTCACCCATGAAGTGACGCAGCCCATTACAGCGATAGTCACTAACGCTCAGGCCGCTCGGCACTTTCTGAATCGTCGACCGCCGGACCTGGACGAGGTACGACAAGTGCTCGATTGCATCGTGAGGGACGCCTATCGAGCAAGCGACGTGATCTACCGGATCCGCGGGCTGCTCAAGGAGGCGCCGCCGAAAAGGGAGCGCGCGGAGATCAATGAGGCGATCCGCGACGTGCTTGTGCTGACGCGTGGCGAGGCGACGAAAAACGGCGTATCGGTGCGGACGCAGTTCGCAGAGCCATCGCTGGTTGTCCAAGCAGATCGGGTAGGACTGCAGCAAGTAATCCTCAATTTGATTATCAACGCCGTCGAGGCAATGAGCAGCATGCGCGAAGGAGCACGCGAATTGTTGATTTGTACCGAGAAAGCGGAGCCAAACGGCGCGCTGGTGGCGGTACGAGATTCGGGGCCGGGACTGGATCTGAAGAGTGTGGACCGCCTATTCGAGGCCTTCTACACCACCAAGGTCCAGGGCATGGGCATAGGCCTGGCCATCTGCCGTTCGATCATCGAGGCGCACGGCGGACGGATATGGGCCGGTGCGAATGAACCTCGGGGCGCCGTCTTTCAGTTCACCGTGCCTCTAGAACGAGATGAGATCGTTCCCGCAGGGCATGCTGATCCAATGCCGGTGGCATAAGATTGCGCGTCCGGAAAGCGAAAGGAACGTTCTCGGTGACGGCGGATGTCCCCGCTATGACCGCCTTCGGCCCAGAACGTCGGCTTAGGCTGTGACGACCTGCTGCGCAGGTCACCGCCTTAGAATCGCGCTTTGATGCCGTTCGATCCGCTCAACGAAAGCTGCCGCTTCGGTTGTCTTAAGCACGGCTACGGCTATCTCCGTTGGGGAGCCGTCAGGAAGGTGCGACAACTCGACGAAATGTATCCAGACCTCAGCAGGAAGAATCACTTCCTGGCCCGACGAGCACCATTGGTGCGACGGTTCAACACCTCGACCTCGACGGCCTGGTCCGGAAGCGCTCGCACGCCGTTGCGCAAGACCTCGGTCAGCGGGTCCGCAAAAAGTTCCTGGTTGGGAGAGTTGGAAAACGTTAGTGTCGGTCTGGGCGTATCACTCCTTCAGTGGAGAAGTGGAGGCTTCGAACACCCCACGATACGCCGCCTTATCCCTCAATGCCGTCACCAACTTTCGCGCATAGCTCCTCGTTGGTCGGCTGGCTCACGAATGAGGCAAGCCATGGCGCATCGGGACCCTTCATCACCAACACCCATGCCGACGATTCTCCGGTACGGCATTGCGGTTCTGTCCGTAGCAATCGCAATCGGGTTGGGTTTCTTCGTGCTGCGACATTTCGAGGCCATTTTGACACCGTTCCTGTTCGCCGTCGCCACGACCGTTTGGTACGCAGGAACCCGACCAGGTGTGCTCGCAATTGTCCTTTCAGTCCTCAGCCTTAATTACTTCTTCCTACGTCCCGTTTTTTCCTTCAGCCCAATTAGCTATGCTGATCTCGTTTATTTAACCTTTTGCGTATTTTGCGCCTTGGCTGTCGGCTGGGTCAGCGCCGTGCGACGACGGGCAGAGCAAGAGCTTCATCAGGCCCGCGAGGAGCTCGACGCCAAAGTGGTGGAACGGACCGCCAACTTACAGCGGAACGAGGCGTATCTGGCTCAAGCGCAGAAGCTGACGCGTACGGGCAGTTGGGCTTGGGATCCCCGCACCGAAAAGGTGCTGTACTGCTCCGAGGAAATGTTCCGAATTTTCGGATTGGATCCACGGGAGA
>Ga0210406_10006765_pt1 | contig 11805 bp, 8 predicted proteins | sample IncBWC30MmetaG_FD_155454 | JGI IMG/M metagenome (GOLD analysis project Ga0210406, IMG submission 155454) | Forest soil microbial communities from Barre Woods Harvard Forest LTER site, Petersham, Massachusetts, United States - Inc-BW-C-30-M | ecosystem: Environmental > Terrestrial > Soil >... | reverse complement strand
CTTTAGCTCGTTCGCGGTCGTCTCCGCGTCGAGGCTTTCTATCATGTGGTGCTCAAGTGCGTCGGCGAGCGCTTCAGAGGGCATGGCGTTGATAGCGGCTGCCGTTCCCAGGGTCGCTAGGAAGGCTCGACGATCGATTGGCATACGGGCAACCTCATGTTGCGAAGGAGTCTACCGCCGAAGCTGCCGAAAACTCCACGGGAATTTCCTACCTTTAGCTTTATCCACGCGCAAAACCAGATGCCTTAGAGCCTGTTGTGCTCACTCTTGCGAATGCCTCTCCGTGAACCCGTTGACAGGCATTGACTCGAATCTGAGTCACGCTTTTCCCCTCTCGGCAAGACACTCGGCCTCGGCAGAAATTCTCTGAACACGCCTGCACTCGTCACAGTGGACTTCCGCGTTCTGAAGTACTTCCCGTTCGGTGGGGCAAAACGACTCGACGTAGTAGCGGAATTCTTCAACCTATTCAACAGCGCGAACGTCTCCCAGTTCAATTCTGTGTTCGGCTCAGGTTTGCCTCCGATACCCGGATTCCGGCAGCCCGTTGCCGGAACGGGCGCCCGCCAAATCCAGTTCTCGTTGGACTTCGAGTTCTGACTCACACATGTCAACAAGCTCACACGTCCCGGTGGTCCTCACGGATTGAAGGAATAGGTCCATTTCACAGCGAAGCGGGTCTCACGAACTTGCGGAGGATTTGCTGGAGCAATGCTGGCAAATTGCGTTCCCACGTTGTAGATGATGTAGAGGTCGCTGTCGGGACGGTAGTTGTAGCGGAGACGAAGATTGGCGCTGGCGGCTTGTGTGTCAGAGGTGTCCATCTGGAGGATGCTAGTAAACGTCAGAAAGCGAGTGAAGGAGTAGTTCGCTTGCAAGCTTGCCAGCACGACTGAAAATTTTCCATTAGGCAGGGGCAGCCGGAAGCGGTCCCAGGTCTCGGAAACGGAGACCGAGAACTTTGCAGTCGGACGATAGTTGCCTCGCACCTGGAATTCATTCAGTGTCCCTCCATAATAGTCGCCGAAGCGTTCGAAGAAGTTGTACGTAAACCGCCGATCTTGCCCGGACCCGTATGTGAGTTGATGGCGGGCAAAGTGATACAGACCGGTCGGAATGAACACGTTCCTGTAAATGTGAAGGGGCGTCGTGATCCGCTGCGTAAACACATCTTCGATATCGTCGTCGGTGTACGCGCCGTTGTTGAAGTCGGCCCGAAAAGTGTTTTGCCATTCCTGAGTGGAAACTTGGCCAAGAGTATCGGGGGCGTGAAGAATGAATCCCTCGAATTGCAGTTCGCGCACACCACTGATCTTCGGTCTTACCTTAAACGTTAAATCCCCATACGTCTCGTTTGAATCGGTCCTTTCAATGAATCCAACTTCCGGATTGAAGTTTGGTCCGATTTTTCGCCGCTCGACGATTCCGTCCAGCCAGTTCGATCGGTAAGACAGCGAAGCACCGACATCACTGGCGCCGCTTGGGTCTGCAGGAGATCGCGTTCCAGCCATGTGGGCGTCAACGAACCAGTCTTTAAAGAAGATGAGGCGGGTATCGACGCCGCCAGTTTGGTTGAAACTGTCCTGTGTATTCCCCGATCGCTTATCAATGCCTATCACGCCGATGTAAGAGCCGGCCCACAGGGATTCTTTCAGTCTAGCCACGGCATAGTTTGCATAAGGATTGGGCCCACTGGAACGAGTATCGACGTCCATAATGCCAATCTCCGTCCGACCAAATGTACCGGTTAATTTAGCGCCGCCATTGATGGGCACCTGTTGGCCAGTTATGGGATCAATTCCAATTTGACGGCTGAAGAACAATTGATCCTGATCTCCAATATCGAAATTGAATATGCCTGCATTTTCGAGGAAGAACTGACGCTTCTCGGGAATGAAAACTTTGAAGGGTGTTAGATTGAACGGCTGAAGATCGACTTCGGCATCGGCAAAATCCGTATTACCCGTCAGATTCAACACGAGATTTGAGGTAACACCGTACTTGATGTCCACTCCGCCCGTCAGCGGGAAAAGGGGATTCTGTCCTGTTTGCTTGTCGTAGCGTCCCAATGCGTAAGGCTTAACAATGAAGAGCCTCCCGCTTCCGATGTCCTTAATGCCGCGCAGCTCTCCTGCCTCCGAGACTTTGGTGATCCCAAAAGTTCGCCGGTATGCGCTCCAAAGGTCCTCTTCGTTTTTTCTACGGATAAAGCGTTTGAAATTCACGCCCCAAACGACCTCGTTCGACCGGGTGAAATTGAGGGTTGTGAATGGGATTTCTATGGTCGCTGTCCATCCGTCTGAAGTAAGGCGTGCCTGTGATGTCCACACTCCATCCCACCCTTGATCGAAGTCGCCGCCATTTGAGTCACCTTGTTCCTCCACGATGAGGCCGTCATGTTGCGTACCGAGAGGATTGACCTCGAATACATAAGCTCCACGGCGGTTGTGGTTCGCATCGATCAGGATTTCGAAATGGTCGTCTAGATCTTGGCTTACATCTCGCCGGAGCTCGGTCGCGACGATCCGCGTGGGCTCCGAGTCATAGCAATGAATGCCGAAGTACACGGCGCGTCGCGTGTAGAGAATGCGTACTTCTGTCTTCTCAGTTGGCAGCTCGCCTTCATGAGGTTCTCGCTGACGGAACTCGATGATAGGTGCGGCCGACCGCCAGAGCGGGTCGCCCAAGGTTCCGTCGAGCTTTGGAGCGTGGTCGATCTGAGTGGCCTCCGCACTGATGAGAACGGACTCGCCCTTTGCGGGCGGAGCCTGAGCGCTGGCGATGGACGGTTCAACTAACAAAAGACACACACAGAAAACCCAGAAAACAGACCGACGAGAGGAGCAGTTTTTCATGGAACCTGGATTTGTAGTCCAGCAATCCTTACCTCATGCCCACTACTCCGGCACTGCATAATTCCATATCTGCGCGGGTTCCAATCCCGAAGCCGGCACGCCGACGTACAAGCTCGTTCCAAAGAAAATGCCCGTGCGCACGCCCACTGCAGAGGGGATATTTGCGGACAGCGTATAGTGGTCCGAGTCATTCTGTTGGACCACGCTGATAAATCCCTCGCCGCCGAGCGCATAAATGCGTCTGCGCTCGGCGTCGTAGTAAACATCGTCGCAAGACCCGCCAACCGAAACTCTTGCAACTTCCTTCCCGGTATCGGTGTTCAACACCATCAAGAACGGCGGGCGGCGAGTGACAACGAAGAGCCGATGATCGTCTTCATCGAGCGCCATTGGATAATTTGCCTTGACTCCGTTGAGCCCCCATTTCGTCAACTCGCCCGTTTTCCGGTCGATAACATTGACTACACTTCCGTCCTCAGGGACGTTGACGAAAATGCGAGACCCCTTCTTTTCTAACTGGAACGACTCGGAGTGACCGCCGCTGCCCTTGAGGTCCTTCCCGACATGGGTTTCCGTTGCCGCGTCGATCATTGCGATGCCGCCCACGACACCAACAAAAACACGCTTTGAATCTTCATCCCATCGCAGGTTGTCGGTGTCGGATTCCGCACCTAATTCGATACTCTTGCGAAGCCCGTACGTCTTGCCATCATAAACTTTGATCACGCCACTTCCCGCGTTGGCGACAAAGATTTTGTCCAACCCGGGTACGTAGAGTACACCCTGAGGTTCGTTCAACCCCTTGATGCTCTGAACAACCTTGGCCTCAAAGGTATTCACAATCTCCATCGAATTGTTACCCAGGGCAGCAAAAATCAGGAGTCGGCGCTTGGGGAATGCCGTGAAATGATCGATACGACCGGCGACGTTCGCCACAGGTATTTTTTGAATGAGTTGCAATGGAGCAAGTTCCCGGGTCGGCGCTTGAGCCGCAGCGAGTACACTCTTTTCGTCCCGTATTATGAGCAAGCCCAAAGTAGCCAACGCCACCGCGCCAACTGCTAACCACTTTTTCATATCTCCTCCTGAGATTGACTCTGTCAATGCTTGCATCTTCTAAAAAATTCAACCTACCCGAAGAATTTTCAAGGCTCAGGCTCGAAGACAAGAATGGTGGCCTCGTCTTTGTCATGCGCAGGCGCCGCAACGTAGTAGCGATTCAGCTCGGCCGACCAAAAGGAGGTCCCAGCACCGGATTTCGTGGGAATTTTCCCAATCGTTTCGTAACGATCAGCATCTTTTTGATGATAAACGAAGATGGCACCAACGTCGTAATCGCGCCCCCCGGAAATATAGATTCGCTTGAGTCGAGCATCGAAATAGACTCCGTCCATACCCTCAACGGTGGGCAGATTCGTCACCTCCTTGCCGGTCTGAGAATCCATGGCAATCATTTGCGGGGGAGTGCGCGTGCCGATAAATAGCCTGTGGTTTCTTTCGTCAAGGGCTCCGTCGCCATTGCGCTGGCTGCTGACAGGCCACGTCGACATCACTTCGCGTTTCTTCGTATCCACCACTTGAACTTTGCTTGCAATGGAAACGAAGACGAACAAGGTCTTCCCGGAGCGGTCCAACAGCAACTCCGAGGGGTGAGCCTCCACTCTGATGTCGCCAACGTGCTTATCCGTTTTGGCTTCGATAATCCCGACTTCCCCGTAGTCCTTACCGGCATCCTTGCCTCCGTATCCGACGTACAGGAGTTGAGTGTGAGGATCGTACGCGACACGGTTGGGTCCGAGATCCAGCTTGATCGCATCTAGCAGGTCGAGAGTGTCGCCGCGAAATACTCGGAGCGTCCCATCATCTCCACTAGCCACGAAAACCTTATTTAGGGACGGAACATAAGCGACACCTTGTGTTTTCTTGAAACCAGGAATGCTTTTCAACCATTTGCCAGTCTGGAGATCGACGACTTCGAGTGAGCCATTCTCGAGACCAGCGACAAATAGCCGCTTGCCTTTGACATCTACATCCATGTGGTCAATGCGGCCTTTGACGTTCGGCATTGGAATGGTCTGGACAAGATGCAAACATTCCTTGTCCTGAGCGCTCAATCCCAAGAGAAACACGTAGAAAAGCGTCAGCAATGCCAGCCGAATTGGGAGAAGCTTTCTCACCGCAACCTCCTCGTAAACCGCGCGATTCTGCAATCGACTCTCGTGGAGTGAACCTATGCACCCGGCTGGTCAACATCCCTCACTTACCGGGTAGATTCTTGTCGTGCCGAGATAAACGAGCGATTAACTCTGTTTCAGCACTAGCCAGCTCTTCAGGAGGTCGGAGGGCAACGAATTGTTTATAGAGCAGCAGGTCATAGATGATTTTCAATGTTCCGGCGATGAAGAATGGAGCGCTGATCAACGAAGGCCGAGCAAATAGAAATCCTGCAAGCAATGGACTGATGGCAGCTCCCGTGGTGCGCGCGACCCCGGTAAATCCGCCTGCGGCCGAGCGCTCTTCGGCTGGAACAACGGCCATCGTATAGGACTGCCTCGTGGGAACATCCATCTGGCTGATGCTGAAGCGGAGAAGCAGTACCAACACTGCGAGCGAGAGATTGGGCATCAGCGGCACGAGGATAAGAAGAATGTTTGAGGGCAGATGGGTAAATACCATTGTGCGGATGAGGCCGATGCGCGCCGCAAGCCGGGTAGCGAGAACAGCGGAGATTCCCGCAAAGACATTCGCCCAGAAGAAAATCGCGCCGAGGGCGACAGGTTGAACACCGAAGCGCAGATAGAACCAATAGGCGGCAAAACTCTGCACAACGAATCCGCCCGCAAACGAATCAAGAGCAAAGAGACCCGACAGTTTCAGAACGACGTTTCGCGACCGGGCAATTCCGAAAATGCTTGCAACGCTTGAAGAAGGAGCCGGGCCGTTTGCGGCACGGCTCACTTCCACGGACATCGACAGACGCAGAAAGAGAAACGCCAGCGCGCCTCCTAAGGCGGCATACAAAAACACTACCGCACGGTAGCTTTGTACATGCGTCATCGTTGTGTGTAGCAAGGCCTGCGTCAAACCGCCGCCGAAGAGTGCGCCCAAGGCGGTCGCCAGCGAACCGGCGAGCGTGTACCACGCAAAAACTTCAGTGCGCGCGGCCGCCGGGACAATATGGGAAAGCGCAGCTTGCTCAATCGAGAGGAATGGTCCAACTTCATTGCCGCTTGGACTGATGACGCCGATGGTGCCGGCGATGACGAGGAAGAGCAGATTGCTCGTGAATGCGAAGGCCAAGCCCGCGGCGGCCATGAGAATTGAGCCGACAATCAACACGCGCCGCCGCCCGATTCGGTCTGCTCTAGTTGTGAAGTAAAGCGAGACGATGACATCACCGACGAGGGTCAACGTAAGAACCAGGCCGACTTGCGCCTCCGAGAGTCCGAGACCAACCAGATAGAAAACTAGAATCACGGAGAGTGAGCCGTACGCGAACAAACGCGCAAATCGGGTGACGAACAGAAGCCATCCGTCACGCGATAGAGTGCTAAGCACACTCGGGATTAATTTGGTCGTCGCCATTCGGTCAGGGACTGCCGCAACTTCCCATCAGTTCGTTACGGCCTCGTACACCACCATTCGCGCGACGGGCTTGCCATCTTCTTCCTGTTCGGGCGTGTAGAGACGATGGGTTTTGAGATCGACGGCCACCGTGTGCACGGCATGCTGCACGCGGAAGTCTTCAAGCTTGCGATAATGGTCCGGGTCGTCCTGATGGAAAACGGCGATGGCTCCGCTGTAGCACGCAACGTAGATGCGGCCCAAACCCGGGTCAAACTTGATCACGTCGGGCCCGCCGGGCATTTTGAGAAAGGCGATCGGCGCGTGCTTGTCCAAGTCGAAAACGGTCATCAATTCGTTTCCTTCGCACGAGAGAAATGCACGATGGTGTTCCGGGTCCAATGCCATGCCGTGGTTTCCTTCGCATTCTCCAACCGGATAACGCCCAATCACCTGATCGGTCGCCGGATCGATGATGGCGAAAATATTCTGGTCCTGCAGGTTGAGATAGACTTTCCGCGCCACGGGGTCGTACTGCGGCATTCCCGTTTCGCTATCGAAGTGCAGAGTGTTGATGATTTCATCTTTCTGCACGTCCACGATGGCTTCTGCTTTTCCACGTTCATCGGAGACATACAATTTGTGAAAGGGCGCGGCGTAGGTGCTTCCGTCCGGCTTCGCTTCGGTTTTCAATTTCTTCACGACTTTCATCTGCTTGAGGTCCACCACACCGATAGTGTTGTCGTGAGCGTTTGAGGTATAGAACTTCTTGAGTTCCGGGACGTATTCCACTCCCTCCGCACCCGGCGTGTCCGTTATCGTCGCGACGACTTTGTTTGTGCCGAGATCGATGACGTAGGTCTGTCCCGCAGCGAGGTGCGCGGACAGCAGGTAGTGATCGTCCTCATCGATCGTGAGATAGTCGAAGCGCTTGCCGCCCGGCCCTGGCAGGTCAAACTTCGTGACCTGCTTGAGCGTTTGTCCGAATGTGCTTGGCGAGAACAAGCCAGCGAGCGCCAGGCAGGCACAAACACCAAATTGCAAAGAAAGCAGTTTCGTTCGCATTTTTTCTCCTCACTGCCCCATCGAGTGGGAAGCGTTGCCGCCACCCTTGCCGAGCTCATCGAGAGCCGACTTGAATCCGGTAGCAAGTTTTTCGGCTGGGCCTCTCCCCCAGTAGTGAAGGAAGATCACCACGGGCCGGTCGCCAGTCATGTGGTGATGAATGGCAACAACGTCCAGACCGTTCTTGCGAAGGGCTTTTAGAACAGGAGTTACTTCGCTTTCGAGCATGGCGACATCGCCTGCAATCGCGGCATCTTCCTGTGTGCCGACAAATGCTGCCCAGGTATTCAGTCCCATGCGTGCGTTGATCACCGCTCCGTGTTCTTTCATTCCGAGGTCATCGCGCCCCACCGTGATTTTGTAAACGGAGCCTGTCTGCTCACCTTCGTGGCCGGCGATTTTGGCAAGCCTGCCCGTATCGAGCGGTGTGCCGCTGCTGCTCGCGGGAGCAGCCGTCTCTGGTTTGACATGTCCAATCAAATCGAGGCCGGGTTTCACCCGCCGTGCAAGTTCGGCTGCCTTCCCCATTCCGTGAACGTGCATATAGTAAACGTGCGGATCGTCCCAAAAGAAATGGTTATGGAGAGCCGTGACATCAATCCCGTTATCGAGCAGCGCGGAGAGGACTGGATTCACTTCTTCCTGAAGCAGCACTAGGTCGCCCATCATTACGTCGGATCCGTCCGTTGCTTTCGTCAGCGCGATCCATCCTCCGAAACCAAATGGCGTCGGCGTGGAGAATCCCTGGATGGTCATCTTCAAATCGTTGCGCGGGATGTTCACTTTCAGAACGCCCGCTTTGAAATCGCCCTTCCGGTCGAGCGACTTCAACACGTCTTGATAGTCGCTGGGCATATCTTGTGCGCGGATCCTTTCGGCGAATGCACCGAAGACACCGAACGCAAAGGTGACGACAAGTCCGATCCTGCAAATGAATTTCATAAGACTCGTCCTTTCTCTTTCTTGTTAGCTGAGATCTTTTTGAACTCTTCCTGCCGCGTTTTACGTGCGCGCACTCACGACGCCGAGTGATACAGCCCCTCGATCATTTCCATGCCGCGCTCCAGAAGCTCCTTGTCCGGCGTGCCTTTCCTAGCCCAGCCATTCAAGACTTCGTCCACGCCGAAAGCTTCCTTGCGGCCAAACTTTCCGTCGTTTAAATCTGCGTCGTGAACCATCTCGCCAATCGCAGCGACCCTCGCATCGCGAACGCGAAACTCCTTACGCAGAGTCTCGAAGGTACAGTCCTCGCCGCGGTGCCCGAAACCACCCTGAAACATGTCGAATGGGACCGCATCGGCCGGGACATCTCCCTCTTGGGCAAATGTGAATCGTGCCTTCTTGTCGATGAAATGCCGAATCAGCCACGCCGAGGCAGAGCGATCAATTCCGGGACGGGGCCGCGTGACCCACACTCTTTCGACGTAGTCCTTTGGATTGGTCTTGGCCGATTTTTCCGGAACCGCGGGCGAGGCATCAGCTCGTGCGAGTAGCGCCTCTGCGCGCTTTTGCAGAGGATTCCCAAAAAAATCAATCTCCACGATTTCCCGAAAGCGCTCCCTCAGTCGGCTGATTCGTCCGGGCGGACGTTTGTGCTGGGCGCCAGTAGAGAACCTTTGTACATCCCGGATGAGCTCCTGGTAGTCCCGCGCGCGCGCCTCGGCAAAACGCGTCACCAGCTGCGGGGTGGACAAGTTGTCGATGGACTGGACACTGACGACAGAGGCTTCCCCCGCATGCTTACGTATCAGCTGCGCGAGCCACTCGAAGCGTTCCCGATTGGATGGGTTGTTAGGAAGCAAGTAACCGGAGTTGCCAAGCGGGATGGCTCCATAGCGTTGCAATTTCCGCCAGACTTCCACTCGTTGGCTCGCTCTTTTCGTTGGCAACGTGAACGTGAGCATGAACCAGCGCGGGTTAGTCTCGTTAGTCCGTACAGTCATCTCATCTAATTGTTATATCTATATCAGCGTACAGTCAAGCAATCAAGGAGGAGGAACGGCTCTATGCAAAGGGTGAACTTACGGATGACGACCGTGACCGCTTAGCGAAGATAAAGGTCGAACTCGACCAGTGCTGGGATTTGTTGCGTCAGCGTCGAGCCTTGCGAGAGTTTGGGCGTGACCCAGACCAGGCAAAGGTGCGCCCGCCGAAGGTCGTCGAAAACTACGAGCAGTAGCGCCGCGCGGCCTTTACGCTTACCTCAGGGATCCTAACCTCATTCTTGCCTATTATTCAGGTATGCCGTGCTGGTCTGCCATGCAGTGTTTGAAATCGGGCAGGCTTAAGCCCTCGCGAGCGGGCGTGCCGTCTGGCGCTGCTCGCAGATATTGCACGGGCCACGAGATGGGAACCCCCAACTCGTTTGCGACGTAGAGTGGCCAGTAAGGCTGGCGCAGGAATTCGCGGGCGAGCAGGACAACATCGGCTTTCCCTTCTTGAAGGATGGCGTGGGCCTGAGCCGCGGTGGTTATCAACCCTACCGCGCCGGTGAGAAGGCCGGTCTGACGGCGAATTTCTTCGGCGAACGGGACTTGATAGCCGCTGCGGACTGGAATCTTTGCTCTGGGAGAAACCCCGCCTGACGAGCAATCAATCAAGTCGACGCCGAGCGGACCTACAAGTTTCGCGAGCCGGACGGATTGTGCCAGGTCCCAGCCGCCGTCGATCCAGTCGGTGGCGGAGATGCGCAGAAAAAGCGGGGCGCTCTCCGGCCAGACGCGCCGGACGGCGGTAACGACTTCGCAAACAAGCCGCGTGCGATTTTCAAATGAACCGCCATAGCTATCCCTTCGCTGATTCGAGAGCGGCGAGAGAAATTCATGGAGCAGATATCCGTGCGCGGAGTGAATTTCGACAACGCCGAATCCCGCCTGGCAGGCGCGGCGCGCCGCCGCGACGAAGGCTTTGACAATCTCCCGAATCCCGCTTTCGTCCAACGCCGCAGGATGCGGATACCCGTCCGCGAAGGGAATGGCACTGGGAGCGACGGGCGTCCAGCCACCTTTGGATTCCGGTAGCATTCCCGAGCCTTCCCAAGGGCGCATCGTGCTTCCCTTTCGTCCTGCATGCGCGAGTTGAATTCCGGGGATCGCGCCTTGTTCACGAATGAAACGAGTGATGCGTGCGAGCGGCTCGATGTGCTCGTCCTTCCAGATCCCTAGATCTTCCGGACTGATGCGGCCTTCGGGCGATACCGCGCAAGCTTCCGTGAAAACCAACGATGCTCCGCCGACGGCGCGGCTTCCGAGATGGACCAAATGCCAATCCGTGGCGAAGCCGTCCGTGCTCGAATACTCGCACATGGGAGAAACAACGATTCGGTTGCGCAGCGTCACTTCACGGACTTGAAGCTCGTCGAACAAATGCATTGGGACATTCCTTTGCGATTAGATAAGTGCGGCCGGGGGCCATCGATTCTCTCTTTCGCTCCAGAGACGGCCATTCACTCCTCGCGCGAGATCATCAGTTGGATGTGAACCGCCAGATGACGGTTACAAACTCTAGGGACGCGGATAGACGATGCGGAGGGCTTGCGCGGTCGGTCTTCAGGGCGCCGGGCAGTGAAGCTCTTCATTGCCTGCTTACAGCCTGTTGTGTTTAATCGCAGGTGAACCTACACACCGGCTGAACTTTGCAAGGCGCACCGAGCCCTCGGTCACTTCTCGTCACCTCCCGCGGCGGCATGGATTGATGCCGGCATTCTGCTGCTCCGCGCTCGGAGTGCCTACGGGCAAATGGATTTCGTCCGCCATTTTCGCGATCTACTGATCGCGCTGGAAGCTGCACAGGCTGGGGCCACACTCGTGACCGAGAATGCCAGAGATTTCGCGCTCTGGAAGTCTCTCCTTGCCTCTACCAGGAAGACTCTGTAACTATTTGAGCCATCTAAAGGAAAGGAGTTTGCCCGTGGCTAAAAAACTTACCTACACCGAAGCGGACGCCGCTTTTCGTCACGCCCTCTACCATTTCATTGTCACCCGCGGCCACGTCCCAAAAATCGGCGAACTCACCGCGGCTCTGTCGCGTTCCCAAAAGACCGTGCGCTCCGCTCTGCAGCGTCTCGCGGATCTGCACATTCTGGTGCTCCAGCAAAACACGTCGGAAGTTCTTCGCGCCGCTCCCTTCTGGGCGGTGCCCACCGCCTTCCACGTGCACTCCGCCAAGCGCTCCTGGTGGGCATCGTGCGTCTGGGACGCCCTCGCGATTCCCTTAATGCTTCGCCGCGACGCTCGCGTCATCACCGCGTGCGCCTGCTGCGACTCCGCCATGGAGCTTATCGTCCACAAAGGAGGTCTCCTCGGAACGGAAGGCGTCATTC
>Ga0210406_10006764_pt1 | contig 11805 bp, 9 predicted proteins | sample IncBWC30MmetaG_FD_155454 | JGI IMG/M metagenome (GOLD analysis project Ga0210406, IMG submission 155454) | Forest soil microbial communities from Barre Woods Harvard Forest LTER site, Petersham, Massachusetts, United States - Inc-BW-C-30-M | ecosystem: Environmental > Terrestrial > Soil >... | reverse complement strand
CCGGTGGCGCGCGCAGCACCAACAGGCGCCGCAAAATTCAATCAATCGATAGAATTGATAGGGCCGTCGGCTATAGTGACGAAAGGGAAACGCTCGATCATGGGCAGCGCCGTGGGAGCAATTGCGGTTACTGCGGACGCCTTGCGGCGAACGACGGCGCCGACGCTCCTTTGCGCGCTGGCGCATGACTGCCCGGAGCGCGTCGCCTTCCGCTCCAAGCATCGCGGCATCTATCGTGAACGGACATGGCGCGACTACGCGCTTTTGGTCGCGCGCACCGCCAAGGCGTTTGCCGAGCTCGGCCTGCAGACGGGCGAGCGCATCGCCATCATGGGTGAGAGCTGCGAGGAATGGGTGATCTGCGATCTGGCGGCGCAATCGCTCGGCGCGATCGTCTACGGCGTCTATCCGACCGCCTCCGCCGCCGAAGTCGAATATCAGATGCGCGACGGCAGCGCCGTCCTGTTCGTCGCCGAGGGCCAGGAATACGCCGACCGGATTCTGCCGCTCGTTGAGCAGCTGCCCGACCTGCGGCACATCGTGGTCATCGATGATTCCGCGATGTTCAGCTATGACCATGCCAAGCTCAGAAGCTATCGGGCGTTGCTGGCCGGCGCCGAGGGTGAGCTCGATTGGCTCGAGGGGCGGGTCCAGCGCCTGTCGCCTGCAGACCCAGCCTTCATCGTCTACACCTCCGGCACGACCGGACATCCCAAAGGCGCGCTGGTCGCCCACGGCAAGCATCTCGCCGCGGCGGGGAATCTCGTGGAGCACTACCGAACGCTGCGCGAGAAGTCGCACCGCACCGTCGCCTATCTGCCGCTCTGTCACATTCTCGGCCGCGACGTCGCGATTACGCTGCCGATGATCTCGCAGCTCGTTCCGCATTTCGGCGACGACGCCGGGGACGTTGCGGCGACGATATTCGAGGTGGCGCCGACGGTGCTGTTCACGGTGCCGCGCTATCTGCAGAAATTCGCGGCCCAGGTCTTGGTCGGCATCGGCAATTCGTCGAAGCTCAAGCGCGCGAGCTACGCGCTGGCGATGCAATTGGCGCGCCGGCATGTGCGCCGGCGCTGGAACGGGGGCTCCGGCTTCGCGGGAATGCCCTACGCAATCGGCCAGGCCCTCGTGTTCCGGCCGATCCTGAACAAGCTCGGCTTCGATCAACTGGAACTGGTCATCTGCGGCGGCGCGCCGCTGTCGCCGGAGAGCATGGCGCTCTGGCAAATGTACGGCGTCAACGTCGTCGAAATATACGGTCAAACGGAGGCCGCGGGCGGGATCGTCAGCGGCCAGCGCGGACCGTTTCCCGCGCCCGGCAATGTCGGCGCGCCGCCTTCGGGCTGGAACGTTCGCCTGGCGGAGGATGGCGAGGTCCTGGTTCACAGCGCCGATTTGTTCGAGGGCTATTGGCGCAACGACGAAGCAACGCGAGCGGTCAAGATCGCCGACGGCTGGCTGCGCACCGGCGACATCGGCGAATGGGACAAACGCGGAGCGCTGCGGCTCGTCGACCGGGCGCGCGACTTCATCGTGACCGCGGGCGGCAAGACCTTGTCGCCCTCGTTCATCGAGAATGCGCTGCGCGCGTCGCCGTATGTCGCCGAGGTCGCCGTGTTCGGCCACGGCCGCAAATATGTTTCCGCCCTCGTCGAAATCGACTTCGACACGGTTTCGGATTGGGCGCGCGGCCACGACGTCATCTATACTGGATTTACCAGTCTCGCGCAGAACCCGCAGGTGCAGCAGTTGATCCGGAACGAGATCGACAAGGCCAACGCGCAACTCGCCCGCGTCGAGCAGATCAAGGCATTCCGTGTCCTGCCCAAGATGCTCGATCCCGAGGAAGAGGGCGAGCCGGTCACGCCGACCCGCAAAGTCAAGCGCGCCCTGATGTACGAGCGGTTCAAGCCGTTGGTCGAGGCGATGTACGACGACCGCGAAGAGCGGCTGCTGGCGGAAGAAATCGGCGGGGTGTTGCGCGCCTGATCGCGCCGGTGGGAGATGAAAAGACGAAATGACGAAACGACGGAGGAAAGTCCATGCGTCCATCGATCATGATCGCCGCGGCGCTTGCCGCTGGCCTGTCCGCGCCGGCATCGGCCGAGGACGCGTATGTCGTCGGCATCACCGCCGCGCTGACCGGCCCGCCGGCTTCAACCTACGCGCCGGCGGTCGAGGCGCTGCGGCTCTATCTCGAGCGGGTGAACGCGGCGGGCGGCGTCAACGGCAAGAAGGTCAGGCTCGCCATCGAGGACGATTCGGCGCAGCCGTCGAAGGCCGCCGCCAACGCCAAGAAATTGCTGGCCGAGGACAATCCGGTGCTGTTGCTCAACGCCAGCCTCTCCTCCACCTACGCCCCGGTCATCGCCGAAGCCAAGACCGCCGGCGTGCCGCTGATGTTCGCAAGCTCGGTATGCCCGAAGGACGTCTATCCGCCGGCGCAGGAAGGCGAGTTCTGCACGACCCTTTTGCCGCGACCTACGACAGCCGCGCTGCGCTCGCGTTCGTGAAGGAGAAGGCGAAAGAACCGGTCAAGATCGGCTTTTCCGCGATGGCCATTCCGCTCTCGCGCGGCGAAATGGACTTTGCCGAAAGCCAGGCTCCGGCGCTCGGCATGGTCGCGGTCGACAAGGAGGTCATTCCGCCACCGACCGCCGACTACACGCCGTTCGCGACCAAGCTCAAGGATGCGGACGCGAACTGGGTATTCTCCTGGGCACCGTGGGTGACCCAGGTGCGCACCTTCGAAGCTTTGCGGCGCCTCGGCTGGTCGGGCGACTACATTACCTGGGCCCATATCGAGGCCGAGGACGAGCTCAAGCGCATCAAGGACGCGAAGCTCTACGTCATCGGCGCCAACGCGCTGTTCGAAGACGCGCTGCCGATCCACAATGAGATCGCCGAAGCGGTGAAGCAGGCGGGCGGCAAATATCCCGCCGACCAGATGACCGAAGGCTGGATTGCCGGCATGGTAGTGGAAGCGGCGCTCAAGGGCGCCGGCCCCGCGGCAACACCCGCCAAGGTCCAGGCGTCGATGGAAAACCTCAAGGTCGATCTCAAAGGCCTGCGCGGCGGTCCGATCGAGTGGACCAAGGACAACCACTTCCGTACCCGGCAATATTATCGCGTCTACCGTTGGGACGGTTCGAAGGTCGCCCTGGTCAAGGACTGGTTCTCCTACGACGTGAAATAGCGAGCGGTCTGTGGTCAACGCAGCCACAGTTTTTTAGTTTGCAGCCCGGATGCAACAAAGTGAAATCCGGGGACGGTGCCTGCGCCTGAAAGCCGCTCCCGGATTTCGCTGGCGCTTCATCCGGGCTACCAAGGAACCCGCTGCGTGCAGCTCATCGTCAACATCGTCGTGCTGGCCGCCATCTACGCGCTGATCGCCTGCGGTTATGTGCTCATCTATCGCGTCAGCCGCGTACTTAATCTGGCGCATGGCGAATTGATGATGCTCGGCGCCTATCTGCTGCTGACGACGGCGTCCGCCTTTTCCGGCAATGCGTTTGTCGCCATCGCCGTGGCCATCGTGCTCAGCCTGCTTGTCGGCGTGCTCATCTACGTGTTCCTGATGCGCAAGATGGCCGGCGAGATGGTGCTCGCCGCCGTGCTCACGACTGTGGCGCTCGGCATCCTGCTGCAGGGCCTGATGATCCTCATCTGGTCGGCGCAGCAGCAATATCCCGGGCAGGCGCTGGCGCTTGCCAATCCGGCGCTGCTGTTGCCGGGCGGCGGCCGCATCTCGCTGTTCGCCGCGTTGATCGTCGTTGCTGCGGCGCTCAGCTATGGCGGGCTGTTTTTGTTCCTGCAGTTCGGGCGCTGGGGCGTGCGCATGCGCGCGGCCGGGCAGAATCCGCTGCTCGCCGCCCAGCGCGGCATAAACCTGCACGCGGTCTACGCCCTCGCCTGGGGACTGTCGACGCTGACCGGATCGCTTGCCGGCATGCTGATCGCGCTCGATTCCGGGCTGACCAGTTCGATGGCCGTGATCGGCCTCAAGGCCTTTCCGGCCGCGCTTGCCGGCGGCCTCGACAGCCTGCTCGGCGCGCTGTTTGGCGCCTTGATCGTCGGCGCCGCCGAGGTGCTGTCGATCCAGTACATTGATCCGCTGCTGTCTGACGTCGTCCCTTTCCTGGTGCTGATCGCCGCGCTCGTGGTGCGGCCGTGGGGATTGCTCGGCACCCGCGAGGAGCTCGACCGTGTTTAGGAACGCGCCGCGGGCGAGCGGCTATTTCCGCACCGGCTATGCGCAGGACCTCGCGCTCATCCAGACGCGGCTCGAAGGCGCGGCGCTGGCGGCGCTGGCGCTCGTACTCGCGCTATTTCCTTTCTTCGCCGGGGCCTTTTATCTCGATCTCGCCTGTCAGGCGTTCCTCGCCGCCATCGGCGCGCTGTCGCTGATGCTGCTGACCGGCTATGCTGGGCAGATTTCGCTCGGCCACGCCGGTCTCCTCGCCGCCGGCGCGTTCACCGTCGGCATTCTGGTCCGCGAAGTGCGGGCGCCGTTCTGGCTCACGCTGCCGGCGGCGGTGCTGGTCGGCGCTGTTCTGGGCGTTATCTTCGGCCTGCCGTCGCTGCGCCTGCGTGGACTCTATCTCGCAGTGTCGACGCTCGCGCTCTATTTCGTCGTCGCCTATCTCGGCGGCGAGTACGAGAGCAGGCGCGGCTTCTCCACCGGCATCATGATCGACGCGCCGAGCATCGGCGGCTTCGCGCTCAAGAATGCCCGCGGCTGGTATTTCGTGCTGCTCGCCGCCGCCGCGGCCACGTCGTTGATCTGCGCCAACCTCCTGCGCAGCCGCACCGGGCGGGCTTGGCGCGCGATCCGCGCCCACGAGACCGTCGCCGAAGCGCTCGGCATCGGCATCGCGAGCTACAAGCTCCTCGCCTTCGTCATCTCCTCCGCCCTCGCGTCGCTCGCGGGAGCACTGTTCGCCTACTATCGCGGCTTCGTTTCGGTCGAGGCGTTTTCCCTGTTCCTGTCGATCCAGTACGTCGCCATGATCATCATCGGCGGCATGGGATCGCTGCTCGGCGCGCTGCTTGGCGCCTTGTTCGTGACGCTGCTGCCATACCTGATCGAGGCGTTGCTCATGCGATTGCCGCACGCGCAGAGCTACGCCGGGTCGCTGTTCGCGATCGACTATTCCGCCTTCGGCGTGGTCATGATCCTGTTTCTCGTTTTCGAGCCGCTCGGGCTGGTCGGCATCTGGCGCCGGCTGCAAAACTACTTTTTGCTGTGGCCGTTCAAGTATCGGCCGGTCGCGGGCACGCGCCGATGAACGAGGCCCCCCTGCTGCGCGTCGACAAGCTCGAGGTCGTCTATCACCGCACGATCACCGCGGTGCAGGGGATCAGTCTCGCCGCCGAGGCGGGACAGATCGTCGCTGTCCTCGGCACCAACGGCGCCGGCAAGTCCACGACCCTGCGGGCGATTTCCGGCTTCCTCGGCATCGACGACGCCCGCGTTACCGACGGCAGCGTGACCTTCAAGGCACGGCGGATCGAGAACCGGCCGCCCAACGAGATCGCGCGCCTGGGCGTCGTTCTGGTGCCCGAGCGCGACAAGGTGTTTCCGAACCTCACCGTGGCCGAGAATCTGGCCGCGCCGTTCGCGCCGTCGGCGCGTGGACGAAGCGCCAGCGAGGAGTTCGTCTATGGTGCATTTCCGCGCCTCGCCGATCTGCGCCGCCGGACCGCCGGTCTCCTTTCCGGCGGCGAGCGGCAGATGCTGGCGCTTGGGAGTGCGCTCGTCTGCCGCCCGGAGCTGCTCCTGGTCGATGAATTATCGCTTGGCCTCGCCCCCGCCATCGTCGAAGAACTGATGGCGCGATTGGTCCAGATCCGCCGCGATCTCGGATTGACCATCGTGCTGGTCGAGCAGAATGCCGCCGCGGCGCTGGCGGTGGCCGATTACGGCTACGTCCTGGAGAACGGCCGCTGCGTTCTCGACGGCGACAGCGCGCGACTGCGCGCGCACGGCGACATTCAGGAGTTCTATCTCGGCCAGTCGCAAGGCGGCGCGCGCGCGAGCTACCGCGCGGTCAAGCAGTATCGGCGCAGCCGGAGATGGTATGGCTGAGCTTGCGGTCGAGGATTTGCGGCTCCGGTTCGGCGGCCTCGTCGCGCTCGACGGCATCACGCTCGCGGTCGAGCGCAGCGAGCTTCTGGCGCTGATCGGGCCGAATGGCGCCGGCAAGACGAGCGTGCTCAACTGCGTCAGCGGCATCTATCGCGGCAATGGCGCGATCCGCTTTCGCGGGCGCGACATCGCCGGCCTGGCGCCGCACGAGGTGGCGCGGCTCGGGGTCGCCCGCACCTTTCAGCACGGCGAGCTGTTTCCGCAGATGAGCGTGCTCGATAATCTGCTCGCCGGCCGCCATGCCCGCATCCGCACCAACCCGCTTGCGGAAATGCTGTTCCTGCCGGGCGTGCGCCGGCAGGAGGTCGAACATCGCGCCGCCGTCGAAGCGATCGTCGAATTCGTCGAGCTCGAGCGCTACCGCCACGCGCCGGTGGCGAGCCTGCCGTTCGGGACACAAAAACTCGTCGGCTTCGCCCGGGCGCTGGCGCTCGAGCCGGCGGTGCTTCTGCTCGACGAGCCTTCTGCCGGACTGAACCGCGAAGAGCGCGAGGATTTGGCGCGCTTCATCCTGCGCATCAAGCATCAGCTCGGCATCGCCATGATCTGGATCGAGCATGACATGCAGATGGTCGCCGATCTCGCCGACCGCATCCATGTGCTCGACTACGGCCGCACGCTCGCCGAAGGGCCTCCCGAGGCGGTGCTGAAGCACCCCGCCGTGATCGACGCCTATCTCGGCCGCGCCGGGACCGTCGCCGCGTCCGCGTAGCTCGCCGTCCAAACGGGAAGGCGCGTTTCGCTCGTCTGACGGGGCGGCACCGTGTTATCTGATGTCGAGCCACGGCGGGCATTTGCTAGAGGAGGCAAAGCGCTAACCGCGGCGATTCCCTCCCCACGTGTAGGGGGGGTAGGGTGGTGGCCGGGAGTCGACGCGACAGCATTGACGGCCTCGGATCGGGTCCTTCTCTGGTGGCGTCGAAGCGCGCACATTTCCTCCCGACCCCCACCCCCAACCCCTTCCCCTCCCCGAAAGGGGAGGGATACGATGAGAGGGCGTGATGCTACGCGTCGAAAATCTCGACGTCTTCTACGGCGATCTGCAGGCGCTCGACGGCGTATCGCTCGAGGTCGAAGAGGGCGCGATCGTCGCCATCGTCGGCGCCAACGGCGCCGGCAAGACCACGCTCATCCGCGCGCTCGCCGGCATGCAGCGGCAGGTGCGGGGCCGGGTGATTTTTCGTGACGTCGACATTTCCGGCTGGCCCAGCCATCGCGTCTGCGACCTCGGCCTCGGCCAGGTGGCGGAGGGGCGGCAGGTTTTTCCAACGCTTTCGGTGGCCGAGAACCTGGACATCGGGGCGATGCTGCCGCGCGCCCGCGCGCTGCGCGGCAAGAACCGCGAGCGCGTGCTGCGCCTGTTTCCCGTGCTTGCCGAGCGGGCGCGGCAGCCCGCCGGCACGCTCTCCGGCGGCGAACAGCAGATGCTCGCGATCGCGCGCTGTCTGATGGGCGCGCCGCAGCTTATCATGTTCGACGAACCCTCGCTTGGCCTTGCGCCCAATATTGCTCGTATGGTGCTCGATACGATCCGCGAGCTCAACAGCGAGGGGATCACCTGTCTCCTCGTCGAACAGAACGTTGTCCTCTCGCTCAAGCTCGCCACGCGCGCCTACGTGCTGGAAAACAGCCGCATCGTCATGCAAGGTACCGGCGCCGAGCTTCTCAATGACGACCGCGTGCGTCACGCTTATCTCGGCATCGCGCCGGCCGCCGGCGGAGCAGCGCACCATGGCGGATGACGACGACGGCCACTTCCTGCGCGTGCGGCCCGACTGGCTGGCCAGGCGCGTCGAGGACATCCTCGAGCCTGATCTGCCGATCATCGACCCGCACCACCATCTCTGGGATTTCCCGGAGTGGCGCTATCTGTTTGTGGACCTGCTCGCTGATCTGCAAAGCGGCCACAACATCCGGCAGACGGTCTTCGTTCAGTGTTTCGCCATGTACCGGGCCGATGGGCCACGCGAACTGCGCTCGCTCGGCGAGACCGAATTCGTCAACGGTGTGGCCGCCATGTCGGCGAGCGGCGGCTATGGCGACGTGCGCGCCTGTGCCGGCATCGTCGGCATGGTCGATCTGCGGCTCGGCAAGGAGGCCGCCGATGTTCTGAGCCGGCACGTCGCCGCCGGCGGCGGGCGCTTCAAAGGCGTCCGCCAGATCGCGGCGTGGGACGCCGACGAGCGCATACGGTCGGCATCGCGGGCGCCGCCGCCGGACCTTTTCCAGCGGCCGGAATTTCGCCAGGGTTTCTCCTGTCTCGAAGCCGCCGATCTTTCGTTCGATGTGTGGGCGTACCACACCCAGCTCGATCAGGTAGCCGATCTGGCGCGCGCCTTTCCCGGGACGCGAATTGCTCTCGATCACGTCGGCGGGCCGATCGGCATCGGCCGCTTCGCGGGACGACGCGACGAGGTCTATGCCGACTGGTGCCGGGCGATCGACCGCATCGCCGCCTGCGCCAACATCGTCGTCAAGCTCGGCGGCCTTGCCATGCGGCTCGGCGGCTTCAGCTTCCATCGCGGTGCCGAGCCGCCGCCATCCGAGGAGCTTGCCGCCGCCTGGCGCCCCTACGTCGACCGTTGCATCCAATCCTTCGGACCCGACCGCTGCATGTTCGAAAGCAATTTTCCCGTCGACAAGGGGAGTTGCAGCTACGCGGTGCTTTGGAATGCGTTCAAGCGCCTGGCGCAGGGCTATACTGCCGCGGAGAAGGCCGCGCTGTTCAGCGAAACCGCACGCAAGGCTTATCGTCTACCGCCGCACTGAGGCCGCCGCCGCTCCGCCTCGGCGTCTGCACGCGCCGTTTCTCACTTAGCCATCGCCGGCTGCGGGGCGTCCGCCACATGGCGCGGCGGTGTGACGGGGGTCGGCGCGCCGTGGGTCTTCGGAATCTTGTCGGCAAAGACCTCGACGAAATGATCGGGACTATCGCCGGTCACCGGCTGCATCGCCTCGTCAAAATAGGTGTACGTGGCCGGATCGGCGACCACGCGCTTGAGGATGCGGCGATAGCGCAACATTCGGCGCAGCCATTGGCCGGCCGCGCGCAACGCGTCGTAGGCGCGCCACGGATAGAACACCAGCGGGTTGACGATCGGCATGCCGTAGCGCCGCTGCGTGCGCACCTTGCGGCGGACGTAGCCGAATTGCAGCGGATGCACGCCCTCGATGCGCGCGGCGCCGGAGAACAACACCAGCGAGTCGAGGAGCTTCCTGCGACTGATGCCGGCGACGACGGCGCGGCGCATCACCTTTTCCATGTGCTCGTCGGTGTAGTACTGCTGCCACGCGTCCGCATAGACCCGCTCCCAGGTCTCCTGCGCCATCAGCGGATGCGCGGTGCAGGCATGTTCGAGGTCGTATTTGTTCATGTCAGGGTCCATCGGCACCCCGCGCATCAGCAGCTTCTTATGGTCCTCCGAGCCCGGCAGCGGCGTCAGGAAGAAGAACTCCAAAATGTCGATCGGCAGCTCTTTCTTGATGATCTCGATGTCGCGCGCGATCGATTCCGGCGTATCGGTCGGGAAGCCGAGGATATAGCCGGCGTAGGTCATCACCTTGGCCTTCTTCCAGGCCTGCAGCATGTCGCGGTATTCCCAGATCTTGTTCTGCCGCTTCTTCGTGCCCATCAGCGATTCGGGATTGATGTTCTCGAGGCCGATGAACACGGCAGTGCAGCCGGCGCGCGCCGCTTTCGGGATGAAGTTGGGAATGCGGTGGCAGAGCGTGTCCACCTGCAACAGGAGCTTGATGTTGAAGTCGTGCTGCTCGCGCAGCTCGATCAGGCGGTCGAGGATCGGCTCCCAGTTCTTGTTGCGCGCGAAATTGTCGTCGGTGACGAAGAAGCGGGTGATGCCTTGCGCGGCATTGGCGCGCACGATGGCCTCGACGTCGTCGGGCGTGCGGTAGCGCGATTTTCGCCCCTGCACGTTGATGATGGTGCAGAAGCTGCACTGGAACGGACAGCCGCGGCCGGCATCGAAGCTGGTATAGTGCCCGGCGACGCGGGTCACCGCCCAGCGCGGCAGGATCGGCAGCGTCGCCGCCGCCATCTCCGGCATGTCGCTCAGATAGTTGTAGATTGGCTTGGTCTTGCCGCCGTCGATCTCGCGCAGCAGCGCGGCGACGCGGCCCTCGCCTTCGCCGGCGAACAGGATGACCCCGAGATCGAGCGCCGCTTTGAGATCGTCCGGCATCTCCGGCAGCATCGAGAGGCAGCCGCTCACGTGAAAGCCGCCGATCACCACGGTAACCCCGGCGGCGCGGAGTTCACGGGCGATATCGAGCGTGCGGGGAAATTGATTGGACTGCACGCCGACGAGACCGACGAAGCCGGATTTGGCACTGCCGATCTTGCGAATGGCGCCCTTGACGTCGATGACGGTGTTGCACTCGTCATAGGCCTCGATGTCGATATCGACGTCGTCACCGAGCGACTTCGCAGCCGCACATTCGGCCATCAGCCCATACATGCTGGCGAGGCTGTTCGAGGGAACGAGCGACCGCCACCATTGGATCACGTAGCCGTCGGCGTCGTAATGCGACGGCTTGATCAGGATTACCTTGAAGGTCCGCCCCGCCACGAACCGGCCCCCCCGCCGCCGAACCGGGCTGACGATACCATGTTTTCATGCGCTCCAAAGCGCGCAATTCATGGAACTTCGGCGATCGGCGATCGCAAGGCGCCGCCGGCAGCGGCGGGCGAATCGCGCGTTTACGCAGGGCAGCGCGTAGCAATCGCCCTCTCGCTGAAGCGGTCGGCGCAATCAACGGAGCGCGCGAGATGCGTCACGCGTAAAGCGCGGCTGTGTTCATTAAGGAAACGTATAACGATGTTGACTAACCAATAGGCAGATTGGACACAGCCTGACGAGAGCTACGGTTGTTTCGGATTCTCGACTGCCTGACGACGCAGCATGACTGGCGCCTGGTTGCGGTCGCCGGCGTCGTCTGCTTCCTCGCGAGCCTGACAGCGATCACCCTGTTCCATCGGGCGCGTTCGACCAAGGGGCGTGCCCGCACGGTCTGGCTCGCGGCGGCGGGAGCCGCGACCGGCTGCGGCATCTGGGCGACACACTTTCTGGCGATGCTGGCTTACCAGCCCGGAATGCCGGTCGCATATGACATCAATCTGACGATCGTGTCGCTGCTCGCCGCCGGCGTCATCACGGCTATCGGGTTGGCCGTCGCGGTGTTCACGCCAAGACGCTGGGGTGCGCCAATCGGCGGCGGGATCATCGGCGGCGGTGTTGCCGCGATGCACTATCTGGGCATGGAAGCGCTCCAGCTGCCCGGCCACATCCATTGGGACCTTGCTCTCGTCGCCGCGTCCATTGTCCTGGGGATGGTCCTGGGCATGGCGGCGCTCATGGTTGCGGTGCCTTGGCAGAGCGTACGCGCGGTATGGGCTTCGGCCCTCCTGTTCGTGCTCGCCATCCTTTCGCATCACTTCACGGCCATGGGGGCGGTGGAAGTCGTTCCCGATCCCACCCGCACGATCACCGAGCTCTCCCTGTCACCGGGCCTGCTCGCCATTGCCGTCGCCAGCGTGACGGTCGCGATATTGGGCTTGAGCTTGATCAGCGCGCTTGCCGACCGCCGGGTCGACGACAAAGGCCGTCTGCTCGGCATCGCCTTGGACAATATGGACC
>Ga0210406_10006763_pt1 | contig 11806 bp, 9 predicted proteins | sample IncBWC30MmetaG_FD_155454 | JGI IMG/M metagenome (GOLD analysis project Ga0210406, IMG submission 155454) | Forest soil microbial communities from Barre Woods Harvard Forest LTER site, Petersham, Massachusetts, United States - Inc-BW-C-30-M | ecosystem: Environmental > Terrestrial > Soil >... | reverse complement strand
GGGTGGTGCGTGGGGCAGCGAAGCCGGTGGCGCAGTAAGGGACAAAAGCAAGATTTCAGCATGGAGGCACGGAGTTCGCTGGGAAGAACGGCGCGCCCGGCCTCCGCAAAATGCTGCGGGACGACTCGAAGAGATGTGTTCTGACACACTCCGAGCTTCCGCTTTGGGGGCCCAACTGGTTCATCGTCAACCACTAAATTTGGGTTGACCCCCTCCCCCCGGGTTTTTCATAAGTGTTCATTCTAAAGGGACTTAAAGTCCTTTGTTTTGATACACTTTTGCAAGTGTTCATTCTAAAGGGAGTTAGATCCAGCCCAAATCTGAGTCGGCGGTGGCGCTTGGGCGTGGCCTTCCTGGTTCGCGCCTGGGTGACGTTCCGGGGCTGAAGCCCCTAGCCTACACGGAGGGCATACGGAAACAAAAAAGCGCCACATTGGAGTGGCGCTAGGCGCAGTAGTAACCAGAAGCTACTATACAGGAACAGATAGCTGCAGTCAATCAGAAAATCTGGCGGCCAGATTGGCGCTTGCCGGTGGGCTGCGCGGGGGCTAGGCTGCGAGGATGAGCGAATTTACTCCTACTGAGCGAACTAAGGTGCGGCGGAAGCCGGACCGTGGGTCCTACGACCGCGAATTGATTTACAACATTCTGGATCAGGCGTTTGTGTGCCACGTGGCATTTGTGGCGGACGGAATGCCGTTTGTGGTGCCGACGAACTATGTGCGCGTGGGCGACAAGCTGTTTCTGCATGGCTCGCCAGCAAGCCGGCTTATGAAAGCGCTGTCGAGCGCGCCGTTTTGCCTGAGCGTGACGCTGCTGGACGGCATCGTGTTTTCGCCGACGGCCATGGGACATTCGGTGAATTACCGGTCCGTGGTGGTGATGGGGAAGGCGGAGATTGTGGAAGGGCATGCGGCCAAGCTTGCGGCCATGCGCGACTTTGTGGAGTACGTGGTGCGCGGGAGATGGGAAACGGTGCGTCCACCGACGGAACAGGAAATCAAAGCGACGATGGTACTGGCCGTGCCGCTGGTGGAAGCTTCGGCAAAGGTGCGAACCGGATTTGCCGTGGATAACGAACAGGAGTACGACTCAGCCGCGTGGACAGGAGTGCTGCCGCTGAAGTGGATGGCGCAGGAACCGTTGGATGATCCGCGGAGCAAGCGGAAGATTCCGGTGCCGGCCAATATCGCGAACTACAGGAGAACCCAGGTGGAGTAAGAGAGCGGTCTCGGATGTTTGCAAGTCGCCCACAATGCGCCGACTGTTGTAGCTCTTCCGTCCCGGAACGTGCAGCGATCCGGGGGAACCCGGGTTCGCGCAGACCTCCACGCGATGCTGCAGCCGGCAGCATATCGTCCATGTTGCTGTGATCCTGGGAACTACCGCTACTGCTTGTCGTAAATCGCTGTGCCGCTGATCTTGTTGCCCTTTGGGTCGGTTCCGGTGGTGGTTACCGTACGGGTTTTGCCGTCAGCCGATAGGACGATGCGACCGCTAGTAACGACCTTACCGCCCTTCTTTACCTCGAAGGTCAACGTGTGATCATTGATTTCCTTGAGAGCTCGCGAGTCTGAATTCGGATCACCGGTGACTGGGTAGTCCTTGCCGTCGAACTTGCCGGTCCACACGTTGTGTGTCGGTGTGCCATCACCGGCGGTGCCATCGATGGTGACCTTCACTTCATCACCTACGGCTTCGTATACGACAGTAGCGTTCTTTGGTGATCCGGGGCTGAACTTCGACTTGGCTTCGTTCAATTTCCAAGTGCCGATAAATGCGTCGGCGGCGAAGCATGCAGCCACGCATACAAAGCACAACACCAGACCCAGTGCGGTCGCTCTTGCTTTCATATTCCCTCCTGATAGAAGCAGATTGTGGGCCGAGCAGTTGCGGCGATTCTAGGGGTCAGGGGGGAATTTGGCAACTCACAAAGCGAATGCTGAGGGTGAGCGTTCGTCCCCTTGACATTCTACTGGAAGGTGGATTAGGCTCTCTCACCTAGGATGTCTACTAAAGAGCAGAAAGAACGGATTGAGCTGTTGCAAGGGACTTTGGACCTGCTGATTCTGCGCACGCTGCTGCTGGGGCGTGCGCACGGGCACGCCATCGCCAAGGCCATCGAATTCAACTCCGACGATGTGCTGCAAGTCGAGCAGGGATCGCTGTACCCCGCGCTGCACAGGCTGATCAAGCGAGGATGGATTGCGGTGGAAGCGGGCGTTTCGGAGAACAACCGGCGGGCGAAGTTCTACCGGTTGACGGCCAAGGGCCGGCGGCAACTGGCGGTCGAGACCAGCAAGTGGGACAAGTTAGCGGGAGCGATCGCGCGGATTCTGAGGCCGGCGGAGCGGGAGGGCGAATCATGAGACGACGCACGCGCATGTTGAGTGAGCTGGATGAAGACATTCGCGACCACATCGAACGGGAGACGCAGGACAACATCGAACGCGGGATGGCGCCGGAGGAAGCGCGTTATGCGGCGGTGCGGAAATTCGGCAATGTGACGCTGGTGAAGGAAGAGACGCGCGAGGTGTGGAGCCTCGTTTGGCTGGAGCAGTTGCTGCAGGATATTCAGTTTGGGTTGCGCATGCTGCGCAAGTCTCCCGGGTTTGCGACGGTGGCGATTCTTACCTTGGCGTTGGGCATTGGCGCGAACACAGCGATTTTCAGCTTGATTGACGCGGTGATGCTGAGGGCGCTGCCGGTCGAGAATCCCTCGAAGTTAGTGCTGCTCAAATGGAGCGCACGGAATGCGCCGAACATTCACGGGTACATGAATTCCGGAGATTGTCCGCTGAATGTAATGCCTGGGGCCGCAAATCCCTATGGCTGTTCGTTTTCGGAGCCAATGTTTCGAGAAATAGCGCAGGCAAATATCTTTGCAGCGACTACAGCCTTTGCCAACTCAGGCAGGTTGAACTTGACAGGGAACGGCACGGCGACGGTAATCAACGGCCAACTCGTTTCGGGAGACTTCTTCCGCACGATGGGTCTTAAAGCCGCCGCCGGCCGACTGTTCGAGGCAGCGGACGACAAACCGTCGGCCGCAGCTGTTGCCGTGCTGAACTATGGCTATTGGCAGAGCGCCTTCGGCGGCTCGCGGGAGGTGATCGGCCGGACGATTGAGTTGAACAGCGTCCCGTTCACGATTATCGGCGTTGCCGAACAGAGATTCACCGGGATTACTCCGGGGAGCGATTACGACGTTTGGCTGCCGCTCTCTGACGCGCAACGTATTACCGATCTGATGTTCTGGCAAAACCGTTCTAGCGACGTGAGTAACTGGTGGCTGACGATTATCGGCCGGCTCAAGCCAGGAACACAGCTTGCATCGGCGCAAGCGGCGGTGAGCGGGCTATTCCGAAATGAAATGCTTCACGGACCGGTTCGGCTGTTTCATAACGGAGAGATGCCGTTGCGACCGGGAGGGCCGGGTGGGCGCGGCCCAGGTAGCGACCAAATGTTTCACGGAGCTATGCCGCCGGCTGGCGGTAACGGTCCAGCGAGTGCGCGCACGCCAGTGCAGCCGGCACCGGGGAGTCCGGTTCCTGCTCGCAGAGAAGTAGCTAGCGGGCCAATGCCGCAATCCGCGGGCAAGACGCCGTCCATCGTTGCTGCGCCACCAGGAGCAGCGCCGGGGGACAGCCCGAGGACGCTTTCCACGGTCGCCGATAATCCGGAAGTGACGCTAGTGCCGGCGCAAACAGGGCTGACCGGGGCGCGCAGCGAGTATTCCAATCCGTTGTACGTGCTGATGCTCGCCGTGGGAATCATCCTGCTGATTGCATGCGCGAACGTGGCTGGGCTGATGCTCGCTCGCGCCGCCGCGAGGCAAAAAGAAATGGCTGTGCGGCTGGCTCTGGGCGCGGGCCGCGCACGGGTGGTGCGGCAGCTTTTGACGGAAAGCATGATGCTCTCGGTGCTTGGCGGAGCGCTGGGGATTCTGTTCGCCTATTGGGGAGCACACGCGATCATTTCGTTCGTGTCCAGCAATCAGACGCGTCCGCTGGGATTCGCGACTGGCGTTGACCTGCGCGTCCTCGGATTCACCGTCACGATCTCGCTGCTCACCGGAATTCTCTTCGGCATCGCGCCAACTTTTCGCGGCGCGCGCGTGGATTTGACACCAACACTCAAGGATGGCGCGGGAAGCTCGGGTAGTTCAGGACATGCAGGCAGGACATGGTTCAGCATCGGCAATGCGCTGGTAGTGGCGCAAGTGGCGCTGGCGATCGTTGTGCTGGTGGGCGCGGGACTGCTGGTGCGCACGCTGCAGAATCTGCGCTGCATCGACGTTGGGTTCGACTCCCACAATATCCTGGTTTTCGGAATCGATCCTACTTTGATCGGCTACAAAGGCTCGCAGGTGGACGCTTTCTATCGTGACTTGCAGGGCCGCCTGGCTGAAACGCCGGGAGTGAAGTCCGCGAGCTACTCGATCTTGCCGTTGTTGAGCAACCGGCTGGGGATTACCGGCTTCCACTGGCCGGGAACGCCGCAGGATCAGACGTCCATGGCGGACGGGCTTGCAGTCGGACCGAGTTTCTTTGCGACAATGCACATTCCTTTTCTCGCTGGCCGCGACTTTAACGCTTCCGATTTCAAGGTGTCCGCAACGAACAGTGGATTGATTCCGAGCTCGGCGCGGACCCCTGTGATTGTGAATCAGGCATTCGTCCAGAAATATCTCGGAAAAGAAAACCCGTTGGGGAAACGATTCGGCGAAGCGGACGCGGCCGAGGACCACCCGGCACTCCCTGGTTACGAAATCATCGGCGTGGTACGCGACGCGAAATACAACAGCTTGCGCCGCGATATCCAGGCCATGATGTATACGCCGCAGAGCGCCGGGGGAGCGTCCTTTGAATTGCGCACGGCGGCCGATCCGCAGGCGATTCTTCCGGCGATACGCGAAGTGGTGGCGCAGGTGAACACGAATCTGCCGCTGTATGACGTGAAAACGGAATCGGAACAGATTGATCGATTGCTGTTTCAGGAGCGGCTGGTGGCGCGGCTATCGGGCTTCTTTGGGTTGCTGGCGCTGGTGCTGGCGTGCGTGGGATTGTACGGGCTGCTTTCGTATGAGGTTTCGCGACGCACGCGGGAAATCGGGATTCGCATGGCGCTTGGCGCGCACCGGGGAACGGTGCTGAAGCTGGTCTTGCGGCAGGGAATTGTGCTGGCGATCATCGGAGCCGGCGCCGGTATCGGAGTGGCGGCGGTGGTGATGCGCTACCTGGCCTCGATGCTATACGACGTTCATGCGAACGATCCGGTCACGATGATTGCCGTCGCGGTACTCCTAACCGTTGTGGCGCTGGCGGCATGCTACATTCCCGCTCGCCGCGCGATGCGTGTTGATCCCATGGTGGCGCTGAGGTACGAATAGCCATGGGCCCGCCCACGCTGGTGATCGAGCAAATTGCCTCGACACCGCGAAGAAAATAGACCTGCGTCTCACTTTTCGTTTCCCTTTTCGTGATGCGCGCGCGCGCTTGCTTTGATCTCGGCGTGGCAGGCGTGCAGCACGCGCACTGTATTTTGGTCTGACAACCCACTCAACTCGTCCGAATCATCGGGGAGACGCCCGATTACGTGCCCAAGCTCGTGCAGGAGAGTGGTGATGCGCGCAGGCAGGGTGTTGCCTGCGTAGGGACCTACGCGTAACTCGTGCCGTCCGCCAAAGCGCGCCAAAACTCGATCGGAATCACGCCGCAGAATATCCGCAGCGCTCGTAAAGAAGGGGCCGTTGGCGTTGAGCAGTACGGTGGCGTCGTGTCCGGCATTCTCCGGTACACCGGCGGAATAGGGATGCTTGAAGAGAACCTCTCCGGATGTGGACTTGAGTATTACAACGTTCTTGGGGCCGTCATCGAGAGCGAACTCCAGGGAGTCGAAGATGGCGGCGGCGTTGGGGTTTACTTCGCGGAACCAGGCGCTGCAGGAATTCTCGCTGGCCAGGATGGCGAGGACGTGTTGGCGGGCTTGCTCGATGAGCAGGCCGCGTGAGCCCAGGGTCAGAAGGCGCAGATGAACGGGACATTGCAAACCGATGGGTAAGGATGAGTTGTAGCGTGCTGCGGCGGAACGAAACGGAGCGGGGAGCCGACTGGTTTCGTCAGGGATTCCGGGGGAACCGTCATTGAAGGCTGCGGACGAGCGCGCGGCCGCGGAGGCGCGTCGGGGCCGCACTTGGGACAGCGCAGGTGAACTGGACCAGAGCATGAAGGCGGCAAAAAAGAGCAGGTGAGTGGCAGCTGGCAGGACGGCTGCTTGACGAGCACGCGCGAAACGCATCGCATTCTCCCGCCCAGACGCCAACCACCACAGACCGTTCGAAGGAAAGCATTTCGGGGCGACCACCTACCGGTGCATCGAACGAACGGCGGACCCAATCTGGGTCACACCGTAGATACGGAGTGAAGGAAGGAAAGCTTCCCAAGCGATCGCTAAAATGTTTGTCACCTGAGCGGAGGCCCGGAGGATACGGGGAGGCTTTAGATAAAGGCCCGATAACGACGATGGGGTTTAGTTGCGAGTACTTGGGCCGCCGCATGGAAAACGAAGCGGTGTGTGCGTCACATCGGAACAGAGTCTCGTTTCGAACCGAGGTAAGAGAATCCCAACGAAATTGCGAAACGGCAACTTGCTGAGTACAAAGTGGCTTCTTCGTGCATGGCGGCCATCATTCGGCAGTAATCGTGCACATCTGGCGAGCGGAGGGGACTGTCTTTACGCCGATTCGGTGAAGATCTGCGCGCGGCTGGGGCCCAGCCAGCCAAAACGAGTGGGGAGACCCGGTGGCTTTGTATCGCGACGCGTCCATTAAGCGAAAACTGATTTCAGTGATTCTCTGTACGTGCGTGCTTGGTCTGAGCCTGGCATGCATGGCGTTTGAAATTTATGAGAGAGCGAGCTTCCGAGGAGCTATGGTCAGCGGACTAGAGGAAAACGCTGAGTCGCTGGGGCTGGCGACGAAGGCTTCGATAGCTTTCGACGACAAAGAGGCCGCCGAGGAAATGCTGCGGACGATCCGCTCGGAACGGTACGTGGTGGCCGTTATCCTCTACGACAAAAGCGGCGGAGTGTTTGCAGAATACCGGCGTAGTGGAGTCGGAGCGGAGTTCAAAACGCCGGCGCGGAGGGACGCGGGCACGACTTTCGACAAACAGTCGCTCACGTTGTACCGGGACATTCGTGTGGACGGTCAGAGGGCGGGGTCGATTGCTATTGTTTCGGACCTCTCTGAGCTGCAATCCAAAATGCGGGAGTACCGGAAGATCTCCGCGTTGGTGCTGCTGGTGTCGATCCTGATAACGTTCGTGATCTCTTCGCGGCTGGTGGGGTTAATCACGCAGCCGATACTGCACTTAGCGGAAGTAGCCGGCAGAGTTTCCACGCTGAAGAATTACTCGTTGCGAGCGGTATCAAATGGCCGGGATGAAGTGGGAGCGCTGGTCGCGGCGTTCAACCAAATGCTTACGGGCATTCAGGAGCGGGACGCGGCGCTGCAAGGGTCGAAAGATCAACTGGAACTGCGCGTTCAGTTGCGAACTCAGGAATTGCTAAAGGAAGTGAGCGACCGCGAACGGACCCAGCAACTGCAAGGCATCGCGTACGAAGTCACCCGCGTTTTGGCGGGTTCGAATCCCGTAGAGGTAACCCTTGCAAAGGTTTTGCAAATCCTTTGCGAAGGATTGGAGCGGGAAGTGGGGGTGATCTGGAACTTGAACCGCGCGGCGAATCGATTGGAGTGCGCCGATGCGTGGCAACAGCCGGGTCCTGCGCTAGAAGAATTTATGAATGTTAGCTTTGGGATTTTTTTTGCGCCGGGCGTCGGTCTGCCTGGACGTGTTTGGGCGGCACGGCAACCTGCATGGCTCGAGGATATTGGCAAGGACCTCAATTTTCCGCGCGCGAAAGCGGCGCTGGCATGCGGACTTCACTCCGGAATTGCCTTCCCAATTCTGAACGACAATGAATTTACCGGAGTGATCGAGCTATTTGCGCGCGAGGTTCGCAGCGCTGAGCCTGAGCTGCTAAACCTGAGCGCAGCAGTAGGCACCCAAATCGGCCAGTTCATCGCGCGCAAGCAGGCGGAAAAAGATTTGTTCGATGCAAAAGAGCTCGCGGAGGGGGCGAGCCGGGCGAAAAGCGAGTTTCTGGCGAATATGAGCCATGAAATCCGCACGCCGCTGAACGGCGTAATGGGCATGACGGACCTGGCGCTGGACACAAACCTGACACCAGAGCAGCGGGAATATTTAGAAACGGTAAAGACATCTTCGGAAGCATTGCTGGTAGTGATCAACGATATTTTGGACTTTTCGAAGATCGAGGCGGGGCGGATCGAGTTGGAGTCGATGGAATTTGACCTGCGCGATTGCTTGGAATCGGCATTGCGGACAGTGGCTTTGCGAGCGGACGAAAAAGGATTGGAACTGCTGTGTGAAGTGGCCCCGGAAATCCCGGCGACAGTAAAGGGAGATGCCGGGCGGCTGCGGCAGGTGATCATCAACCTGGTGGGGAATGCGATTAAATTTACGGATGCCGGGGAAGTGGCGGTGCGAGTGCAGCCGGACGTCCAACATGGAGCCGAGGGACTGATGCACTTTACAGTTTCGGACACGGGCATCGGAATACCGGAGGAGAAGCGGGAGGCAATATTTGCGCCGTTCACACAGGCGGACAGCTCGACGACGAGGAAATATGGGGGCACGGGGCTGGGATTGACGATCTCCAACCGGCTGGTATCGATGATGGGCGGAGCGATTTGGGTGGAAAGCGAAGTTGGCAAGGGGAGCCAATTTAATTTTACCGCGCACTTGGCGGCGACCGACGCAAAAGAGATCAAGGTGGGCACGCCAGCAGCGCCGGAGATTTTGCGCGGGGTGAACGTGCTGGTGGTGGACGATAACCGCACAAATCGGCGCATCCTGGAGGGCATGCTGAAGCACTGGGAAATGAAAGTAGTTACGGTGGAGAGCGGAGCGTTGGCTCTTGAGCAATTGTCGCAAGCGCGCGAAGCGGGAACGCCCTACCGGCTGATATTGACGGACATGCATATGCCGAAGATGGATGGATTTGCGCTGATTGAAGCGATTCGGCAGAGGCCGGAGCTGTCGACCGCAACGATCATGATGCTAACCTCCGCGGGTCATAAGGGGGATGCAGCGAGGTGCAAAGAACTGGGCGTTTCCGCGTACTTGCTGAAGCCGATCCGGCAATCGGAATTGCGCGAAGCGATTGCGCGCGTACTGGGAGCTAAGAAACCGGACGGGGCCATTCCATTGATCACGCGGTTTTCCTTGCACGACGCGCGGGAGCAGGGGGCTTCGCTCAAGGTGCTGCTGGCGGAAGACAACCTGGTAAATCAACGATTGGCGGTACGACTCTTGGAAAAGCGCGGCCACCGGGTGATGGTGGCTGCGAACGGGATTGAGGCTCTGGCGGCGCTGAAGAAGGAAAATTTTGAGCTGGTCTTGATGGACGTGCAGATGCCGGAAATGGACGGAATGGAAGCAACCGTAGCGATCCGCGAAGCAGAGAAAGGGAGCGGAGAGCACGTGCCGGTGATTGCGTTGACGGCGCATGCGATGAAGGGTGACCGGGAGAAATGCCTGGCGGCGGGAATGGACGGGTATCTCACCAAGCCGATACGACCGCAGGAACTGGACGAGGTTCTCGAGGAGTACGGGAAGAAACGCGGCGCGAGGATGAGCGCCCTGGCAACTGTGGAACAATCTAAATGAGGGCGCGTTATAAGAATTTCGTGATTAGCGCGATTGGCTTGACCATTGGACGCAGGCGGGCGAGACTTTTGGATCCGGGAGCGAGGATTCTTGCCCACTTTGCGCAGACGACAGGGACTTGAACGAACTCCAGAAATTTTAATTTTTGATGTGGACGGCGTGTTGGTGGACGTGCGCCAGAGCTTCTGGCGTTCGGCGCTGGAAACGATGCGGTTCTTAACTGGGAAGCGCGTGACGTGGGCGGAGCTTTATAAGTGGAAGAACAAGCCTGGAAACAATGATGATTGGAGCATGGTTTCGAACTGGGCGACGGCGCTGGGCAGGCCGACGACATACGAGGAGGCGCGGGACGCTTTTCAGCGGTTTTACTGGGATTGCGATGGAAGGCCGGGAAATGTACGCCGGGAAAAGATGCTGGTGACACCAAAGCGGGTGGAGCGTTGGGCGGGGAGATTTGAGTTGAATCTTTTTACCGGGCGGACGCGGCGGGAATTTACCTACTCGTTTGAGCGTTGGGCGGGCACGCAGCACTTTCGCACCGTGATAACGATGGATGATGTTGCGCGGAAGAAGCCTTATCCGGACGGACTGCTTAAGATTTTGGGGAGGCGCGATCCGGGAGGCGCGCTGTATTTGGGGGACAATGTGGATGATGCGCTGGCGGCGCAAGCGGCGAGCGTGCCGTTTATGGCGATTCTGCCGGCGGGAACTTATGGGTATCGGCAGCGGGCGGCGCAGTTTCGCGAATTGGGGGCGCTGGCCCTGCTGTCTCGAGCTACGGAGGTTAGCTTGTGGCTAAAGTGAGCGTGGCTTAGTTGGCAGCCCCGGGGCAAATTGGGTGGCAAATCTTACGTACTCAAAAGCGGCGACCCTTCGAGGCTCAGGATAAACAAGACCGCCGCACTCCAAAATATCCTGCGCGCACGACTTGTGTGGAGTTCGGCGCTTTGACGGCAAGCAACCATTTGGTGGTAACGCGCCCTTCTAATGACGTGAGAGTCTCGAGTGCACCTCGTTCACGTGGCTCAGTGTGCTTGATTCGGCTCAGGCCGGACTCATTCGACGTTGATGCGAGGGAACTTTCTGGCTGCTGGCGGGGAATGAATAAAACAAGTTGCGGGAAGAGATGAACACAATGTTTTTGACCAGACGAGACATTCTTATTGCGAGCCCAATTCTGAGCGTGGTATTGCTCGGCTGGCTGGCAGCGGCGAGAGGGCAGGCTCCGGCAGGTCCTTTGCCGGCGGCTCAGCCGCAGCCGCCATCGTCGCCTGAGGCGCGGCCGCAGGAGCAACAGAGTGCGCCCGTGAAACCGCGGACTTCGATCATGGGAGCCTGGAAGCTGAATCAGGATGAAAGCGATAATCCGCGGAAGAAAATGCAGGATGCGCGAGGCACAGGCGGCGGACAGAGCGGTGGTCGAGGAGGAGTGCGCATGGGCATTCCTGGAATGGGCGGCGGTCCGTACGGTGGGCGGAGGGGCGGCGGCGGAAGCGAAAGCGACGAGGACCGCCAGCGGATGCAGGAAGTGATGACGGCGTCGCGTTCGCTGACCGTTGCGGAGGCGAAGAAAGACGTTGAAGTGGATGTGTTCGACGACCAAGAGCGCAAGACTTCGATTTTTACCGATGGGCGTAAACTGCAGAAATCGAAAGACACTACTAACCAGGAAATTGCGGCGCACTGGGACGGCAATCGCCTGGTTACGGATGAGAAAACGCCTAGCGGAAAGAAGATGAGCCGGACCTACGAGCTTTCGTACGACGGCACACAGCTTTATGAAACATTGAAGCTCACGCGGGGCCGCTCTAATTCGCAGGTCAGCATTCGGTACGTCTACGATCAAGCGGACGCGCGGGCCGCGAAGTCCTCACCAACTCGGCAGTAAACACACCTATATCACGCTGAGGTACGCGCGAATTGGTCTCGTGTGCGCGTCTGCGCGTTCATTTTTGCTTGAATGAGGAAAATTCCTGCGAAGCCGCGTGCCTTTCCATTGGTGTCGCTTGCTTTTTGAGTACCGACATGGTATAATTACTAACGGGGATTCA
>Ga0210406_10006762_pt1 | contig 11811 bp, 7 predicted proteins | sample IncBWC30MmetaG_FD_155454 | JGI IMG/M metagenome (GOLD analysis project Ga0210406, IMG submission 155454) | Forest soil microbial communities from Barre Woods Harvard Forest LTER site, Petersham, Massachusetts, United States - Inc-BW-C-30-M | ecosystem: Environmental > Terrestrial > Soil >... | reverse complement strand
TCCAAAACTTACCGCAAGTGGTATGGTGTGGAATTGACCGCGGACAACGGCCGCATGTTGTTTCTGCCCGAGGGTTGCGCGCACGGATATCAAACCTTAGAGGATCGTACCGAAATGCATTACATGGCCTCACATATCTACACCCCGGGTTCCGCGCGCGGCGCGCGTTTCGACGACCCGGCGTTTCAAATCCATTGGCCTTTGGCCGTCAGCGTGATTTCTGAACAGGATCGCAACTGGCCGCTCAGTGACGGGGGGCGCGGATGAACGTAGACACAGCTCTTCGTGCGCGGGAAGCCTCGGGCAATCCTATCCGCGTTGGAATGGTGGGCGCCGGCGCAACGGGCCGAGCGATTGCCTTGCAGCTGGGGACTCCTGTCCCTGGAATCCGCTTGGCTGGCATTGCCAATCGAACACCAGAACACGGTGAACGGGCATTTCGTGAGGCGGGGATCCAGTCGTGGAGCAGCGCTTCCTCCGCCCGCGAAGCCGAATTGATAATCGCCCGCGGCCTCCCTGTGCTCACGGACGACCCCTCGGTGTTAACCTCTTGCGATGCCATCGATATTCTTGTGGAGGTAACGGGCAGCGTTGAACCCGCCGCAAGTGTTGTTCTCCAAGCCATCGACCACGGCAAGCACGTTGTGATGGTGAACGCGGAGCTAGACTCCTTCATCGGTCCAATTTTGAAAGCGAAGGCCGACCGCGCCGGAGTGGTAATCACGCACACCGACGGCGACGAACCGGGCGTGGCCATGACCTTGTTCCGTTACCTTCGCACACTCGGCCTCCGGCCTGTAGCGGCTGGCAACCTCAAAGGAATGGTCGATTATTATCGGAATCCGGAGACGCAGCGCGCTTTTGCCGCGAAAAACGATCAAGACGTCAAGAAGGTCACCTCTTTCGCCGATTCCACGAAGCTTTCTATGGAAGCCACTGTTCTAGCGAATGCCACTGGCTTCCGTGCTGGCCGCCGCGGTATGTATGGCCCGGCGTGCAAAGAAGTTCGCGAAATGGCCAACCTGCTCCCTGCGGATCAGATGTTGGGTACGGGCTTGGTCGACTATGCCCTCGGCGCCTCACCCTACACCGGTGCTTTCGTAATCGTTCACGAAGACTCACCGCTGAAAAAAGTCCAGCTGGCGTACTACAAACTCGGCGACGGGCCCTTTTACGTTTTCTACACGCCATTTCACCTGCCCCACATTCAGATCGCGTCTACGATCGGCCGGGCAGTGATTCTTGATGATCCCACGGTTGCCCCGCTTGGCGGACCTGTCTGCGAGGTGCTCACCGTTGCCAAGAGAGGTCTTAAAGCTGGCGAGCGCCTCGACGGAATTGGCGGATTCTGCGCTTACGGGCTTATTGACAACGCCACAGTCGCGCGGTCCATGGACGCCCTGCCGATTGCCTTATCGGAAGGCTGCATGTTGCGTCGTGATATAGCGAAGGATGCCGTTCTTTCCTTCCAGGATGTGGAGATGCCCGTCGGCCGCGCGACCGAGGGTCTTTGGAGAGAGCAGAACGCGCTCTGGCCCCCCTTGAAATCCGAACTGTCCGTGACGCAACACGCGCCTGTGGGGAAGCTCTAGAATGTCTTCGCTCCTCACTTCGGGCGAATCTTCTCGGCGTCTCACAGCATCGCCGGCTGGTAAACCTCATGCTTAATCGCGAATTTTGGAAGGGACGCAGCGTTCTCGTCACTGGGCATACGGGTTTCAAGGGAAGCTGGCTCTGCTTGTGGCTCGATGCCATGGGGGCCAAAGTGAGCGGTCTCGCGCTAGATCCTCCGACGCAGCCGAATCTCTTCCAGCAAGCCGGAGTTGCCTCGAGCATTCGCTCCGTTCATGTGGACGTGCGGGATTTCCCTCGACTCAAAACTGCCGTGGACGAGTGCCGTCCCGAAGTTGTGATCCACATGGCGGCTCAGTCCGTGGTGCGTCGGGGCTACGAGGATCCCATCGAAACCTATTCCTCCAATGTTATGGGCACGGTTCATCTATTTGAGGCCCTGCGTCAACTCAGGCATCCTTGTGCGCTAGTCAACGTTACCAGCGACAAATGCTACGAAAACCGGGAGTTCCTGTGGGGATACCGCGAAAACGAACCCATGGGCGGCCACGATCCTTATTCGAATTCCAAAGGATGCGCAGAACTTGTGACCTCCGCCTATCGCGATTCTTTTTTTCCGCCCGCAAATGTGCACGAGCATGGTGTTGCGCTAGCCAGCGCCCGCGCAGGGAATGCCGTGGGTGGTGGCGATTGGACCAGTGAACAGCTGATTCCAGATCTTATGCGCGCCTTTCTTGCGGGTTACCCTTGTGAAATCCGGAATCCTTGCGCCGTTCGGCCATGGCAATTTGTTTTGGAGCCTCTGCGTGGATACTTGATGCTTGCGGAAAGGCTATCCCAGGATCCTTCCACATTTGCCTCCGGCTGGAATTTCGGACCGGCGGATTCCGATGCCAGGCCAGTTTCCTGGATTGCAAACAAACTGGCTCATTCCTGGGGAAGCGCCGCTTCTTGGCGCCACGACAAAACGGTGCATCCACACGAAGCGCATTACCTGAAACTCGATGCTTCTAAAGCCAGGGCCCATTTGCATTGGCAGCCCGTGCTGCCCCTGAGCCATGCCCTCGACTGGATCGTCGAATGGTATCGCGGCTTCCAGACTGGCGCTGATCTTCGCAGTCTTACTTACTCCCAGATTGAGCGCTACGATGCGCTTGCACGGAACTGAATTGGATCGCTGCGACAGTTAGCTGTATGTAAAAGCTCTTTACCTATCGCTGTGCTGTGAAATTAGGGAATCAAACCGTGAATTGGAAAGAGGAGAACGTCTTTCATGCCCAACCCAAAAATCGTTGTGCTGGGGTCTGGAATGGCCGGATTCGGCGCGGCCTATCGGCTGCACACAGAAAACATCACCCCCGTGATGTACGACAAGAATGCTTACCACGGTGGTCATACGGCATCCTTTCGCAATGATAGCGGCTTCCTTTTCGACGTAGGACCGCACATCTCCTTTACCAAGGATCCGCGAATCCAAGAGATCTTTGCTGATAGCGTCAATCAGCAATACGAGACCATTCAGATTACGCTGAACAATTACTGGCGCGGCTATTGGCCACTTCACCCAGTACAGGTTCATCTGCACGGACTGCCGGAAGACGTCATCGTTAAGGTCATCAAGGATTTCGTCGAGGAAAGCCAGGCACCCGAGCGTCCGGTCAGGAACTACGCCGATTGGTTGTTGTCGAGCTTTGGACGGACATTTGCCGAACTTTTCCCCATGCAGTATACGCGCAAGTATCACCTCACGACCGCCGAGAACATGAGCACGGATTGGCTCGGCCCCCGCATCTACCGTCCAAGTCTCGAGGAAGTATTGCGCGGCGCGCTCTCACCCTCCGCCCCGCACGTTCACTACATTACGCACTTCCGTTATCCGAGTAACGGGGGTTTCACTTCGTATCTGCAAAAGTTTGTTCCGATGGGCAACTTGAAGCTTAATCATCAATTGGTATCTATCGATCCAAGCGTCCGGCAACTCACTTTCTCCAACGGCCACGTGACCCAATACGATGGGCTGGTCTCTTCCGTGGCATTACCCGACCTGATCGCCATGATTCAGGGAGTCCCTCCAGATGTCGTGGAGGCTTCCCGTCGGCTGGCTTGCTCGACCTGCGTATTGGTAAACATCGGCGTGAGCCGCCAGGATCTCTCCCGCGCCCATATGACGTACTTCTACGACGAGGATATTTGCTTCACGCGCCTCGGCTTTCCACACATGCTCTCGGCAACCAATGCGCCCGCCGGAACAGGAAACATTCAGGCCGAGGTCTATTTTTCGGACAAATACAAACCTCTCACCGGTTCACCCAATGACTTGATTGAGCCCGTGATCACTGATCTGCGTCGCTGCGGAATTCTGCGGGAAGATGACCAAATCTTGTCCCGTGGGGCTATGCTGCTCCGTTACGCCAACATCATCTTCGATCTCGAGCGCGCGGCCGCGCTGAAGATCGTCCACGGCTATCTCGATGAACTGGGTATCGGCTATTGCGGGCGTTACGGCGATTGGGGCTATATGTGGACCGATGAAAGTTTCAAGAGCGGCGAGCAAGCTGCCAGTCGGATTCTCTCAGCGCTCTCATCGAATGCAAGAGTTGGCTAAAATCCCGGGCGAAATTTCGTGATTTATCACGTATCATAAATCACAAATTAAACACAGCGCCTCGGGCGAATCGAACGGAGGCAACCACCGCGGGGATCGGTAGACAAATGGACGCACATTCTCAAGTTCCGCGCATACTCATCTTTTCCCAACGCAACGTCACAAGAACGCTTCCATTTCGTTGCGCCCACTTTGAATTTGAAGATGTCATTTCGCAGATCGATTCTGTGGACATGTTGGCGCCACGGCTGGATCCGTCCACCTTTCGGCATGCAATGGCAAAAAAGATCACCTATCATACGCCGCTGGCTCCGAACCCTGGTGTTCCTCGGACAGACATCAAGGGACACTATGAACTTTTTCTAGCCATTTGCGGAGATCCCACAGACTTGCTTAGGATTAACGCTCTCGGTAACTGGAGGGCCAGCTGCAAAACGGCCATTTGTCTCATCGACGAACTCTGGGTCAGTCAGATGGCCTCCTACCAGAATTACCTGCGCATGCTCGAAAAGTTCGACATTATCCTGCTCTACTACAGTCAAAGCGTTGACCCGCTGACGAAACGAGTCGGACGCAAGTGCATGTACCTGCCGCCTGGCGTGGACACCATTCGATTTTGTCCCTACCCGCAACCGCCCGAACGGGTCGTGGATGTGTACAGCATCGGGCGCAGGTCCGAGGTTACGCATCGCGCCCTTCTTAAAATGGCGTCCGATGACGGCTTGTTTTATCTTTACGACAGCATTTCCGCCAACCAGGTGCTTAACGCGACGGAACACAGATCTCTCTTTGCCAACGTTGCGAAGAGGAGCCGGTATTTTATCGTTAATCCAGGGTTGATTGATCGGCCCGATATCCGGGGCGGCCAGATTGAAATCGGCAACAGGTATTTTGAAGCCGCTGCAGCCGGGACCATCATGCTGGGAGAGCGTCCCAATAACGCAGAGTTTGAAAAGCTTTTTGATTGGCCCGACTCTCTGATTCGTCTGCCCTACAATTGCGAAGAGATCAATCAGATCGTGAGCGGGCTCGACGATGAGCCGGAGAGACAGGAGAGAATGCGGCGCGCGAATTTACACCAGGCTTTGTTGCGGCATGATTGGGTGTACCGCTGGGAGACCATCCTCAAAGCCGCGGGACTTGAACCGATGCCCCAACTGCTTCAGCGAAAAGAACGCATTCGAAATCTCGCTGAGGTTGTAAACCGGGACGGGGCCAGCTAGCCACCCGCTGCATCCAGAGCAATTTCGACACACGGTTATCACTCAAGAATTGTTTGCGCGCGACTAGTGACCTCTCATCCGCTGGATATTTCACCACCTCGAAAAGGATTGCATGAAGGTGACACGGACAAAGATTGCCCTACTCCACCATACCGGTGGCGGCAATCTCGGGGACGATGCAACCATGAGCGTCGTCATCCGCAACATCAGGCGGCGCTGGCCAGAGACGGATATAACTGCGTTTTCGATGAATCCCGGAGACACCGGGAAGAAGCACGGGATCCCTTCTTTGCCCATACGAAGACACACATGGGCTATCGGCTATGGGTTGGCCGGGAAAGAATCCATCCTCAGCCGCAAACGTGGCTTTCGCAACTGGCTCAAGACCACACCAAATCCGATCATTCGTCTACCTAGGGCCATCTTTGGCGAGCTAGCCTTTCTGGCTGCGTCTTTCCGAATTCTCAGGTCCTTTGACCTGTTGGTGGTCAGCGGAGGTGGTCAGCTCACCGAACGAAGTGGGCCTTGGGGTTTTCCCTACGCAATCTTCACCTGGGTTTTAATGGCGAGAGCCGCTCGAATCGAGTGTATTTTCCTGAATGTTGGGGCGGGCCCGTTGAAACATCCTTTAAGTAAGTTTTTTGTGAAGCGTGCCTTGTTTGCCGCGGACTATGTCTCTTTTCGGGATGAACCTTCTCAGGGGCTCGCTCAAGACATAGGATTTACCCGCAAAAGTGTCGTTTGCACGGACTGTGTTTACGACATGGAAGTGCCTGCGCCCAATGTTGTTGGCAGCCGACGAGAACAACCGATCGTGGGCATAGCCCCCATGCCTTATCCCTTTTGTGATCCCAGAGAACATTTGTCAAATCACCAGGAGATCTACGAAGATTTTTTACGGAAGCTCGCGCTGTTTGCTTCGTCAGTTGCCCGACAGTCTTATTCGCTGGAACTGTTTGGCAGCGACACAGGAGCTGATCCCTCAGCCATCGAGGATTTCCGTACTGTTTTGAAGCGTCACCATAACCTGTCCACTCCGCAATTCAAACCGGTCCATTCGGTTGGTGAACTCTTGGCCGAAATATCCGGAATGGACTTCGTTGTCACCTGCAGATTTCATGGTGTTGTCTTTGCCCATCTCCTGAACAAGCCGGTGCTCGCCATATCGCACCACCCCAAAGTTGCGAATCTCATGGACGCGCTCGGACTATCGCAGTATTGTGTCGACATTCAGAGATTCGACCCGGATCAATTAACCAACGCATTTGCCTCTCTGGTCCAGAACGCAGACTCGGTGAAGAGACAAATGGCGGCGAAATTGGCCGGTTATCAGTCAGAATTAGCCGCTCAATTCGATGAACTGTTCCCGCGAACCGTTCAGGAGAAGTGGGTGACGCAAGCGACATCCCCCCGCTTGCCAGGAACCCATTACAGCTAACCCCAAGGGCAGATGCCTAGATGCGGAACTCGTCCTGCGCAACCTTCGGGTTCGCAGAGAACCGCTTGGTGGAGAAAAGTTGCAAGCCTCGCTTTGGTGATTGCTCGGGATCGCAGTCGCCCCCTCTCAAAGGGGACTCGTTACAGAGCTAAGGAGATTGCTCATGAAAGTCGTACTGTTCTGCGGTGGCTTGGGAATGCGTCTCCGCGACTATTCGGAGACCATCCCTAAACCTATGGTGAATATCGGCTACCGGCCGATTCTCTGGCACGTCATGAAGTATTATGCTCACTATGGCCATAAGGATTTCATTTTGTGTCTTGGCCATCGAGCCGATTCCGTCAAGAATTACTTCCTCAATTACAACGAGTGCGCCTCAAACGACTTTGTTCTGTCCTGGGGTGGCAAGAAACTCGAGCTCTATAATAGCGACATCCAGGATTGGCGGATTACCTTCGCCGACACCGGGATCGAAACCAATATCGGCCAGCGCCTGAAGGCAGTCGAGAAATACCTGGAAGGGGAGGGCGAGTTCCTCGCCAACTATAGCGATGGACTCACTGATCTGCCGCTCCCCGAACAAATTGACCACTTCCGCAAGAATGGAAAAATCGCCAGCTTCCTTGCGGTCCGGCCAAATCTCAGCTATCACCTTGTGTCTCTTGAAGACGGCAACGGTAATCTGGTCTCTGGCATCCATGCCATTAACAATGGCTCTGTGCGGATCAACGGAGGCTTTTTCCTCTTCAAGCACCAGATATTCGACTACATTCGGGAGAAAGAGGAACTTGTAAACGGACCTTTTGAGCGGCTGATCCAGGAAAGGCAGCTGATTGGTTATCCTTATGACGGATTTTGGGCGTCGATGGACACGTTTAAAGACAAGCAGGAGCTGGAGAACTTGTGGGGCAGCGGCGCGGCCCCTTGGGAAGTCTGGAAGTCCAACCGCAAGCCCGGCGCAAGTGCCAAGGCATCTCTCTGCGACGAGACTCCATGCATTCCCTAAGCCTGTCTCCCGATCCCAAGTCCCCGCTTAACGTTCTGTGTTTGGGAGCTCACTCCGACGACATTGAGATTGGTTGTGGCGGGACCATTCTCCGTTTGGCCGCGCAATATCCCAACTATGTGTTCCACTGGGTGGTGTTCAGTGCTCTCGGAGTTCGGGCGGACGAAGCTCAATCCGGAGCCAAGTTGTTCGCCGGGAGCAACTCCCTGCAGGGACCACTGCTTAAGACGTATGAGGACGGATTCATGCCCTTCGTCGGCGCGGAGATCAAATCCGCCTTTGAGGAACTAAAATCGATCTCGCCCGACCTCATTTTCACCCACAATCGGAATGATGCCCACCAGGACCACCGCCTGCTCTCTGAATTAACCTGGAATACGTTCCGCGACCACCTGATTCTCGAGTACGAAATTCCAAAGTATGACGGCGACATGGGCCGTCCGAGCGTGTTTGTGCCCCTCGAGTCCAACATTTGCGAGAAAAAAGTGCGTTACATCATGGAAACGTTTAAGTCGCAACATTCAAAGCGCTGGTTTGCATCGGATACGTTTTTTTCCCTCCTGCGATTGCGCGGCATGGAGTGCAATGCTCCTAGTGGGTATGCCGAAGCCTTTTATTGCCGCAAAGTGTTGCTCTGATCCCCGCCCTCCACAGTTGGCAATTCCCCAATCCAACCACTCTAGAGACGTTTACTGCCCGAACGGCGGCGGTGTGGCGATTGTGTGTGACTGCCGCTCTCCTCTTGGTTGGCAACCCGGATTCGCCCGGACTATGTGAGCCAAATCCCTGCACTTTTTGGGATCTCTTCTTCCCTTTCTCGACATTAGTAAGACGCCGTTGGCATCGTAACTGGCCGCGATACAAGGGTTTATAGGAATTGGCAGGATGGACGAAGGCTTGCACCATCAGTTCGAAGTCTGATTTTTAGCTGCCAATTCTGTCGACTGGGACCTCGCGTTCCTGGCTGCCATTCACTGGTATGGCGGCGACAAGCTTCCCTTGGAACGAACGAATCCACAAGTGTGACAATTTGAGGTGCGGATTGCGTGACAGCATGGCTGTACTTCGGAGCTCGCAGAACTATGCGTGCTCGGGTGTGAAAGCAAATCGTGGGCGGCGAGTCCTGCCAATTTTGCTGGCTCTCGCCTGTGCCTCGGGCATTTTGGCGGGCGTCATTCCTGTAGCAAATGCGCAAAGTGGTCCGACACTCCCTGTCGTCGTCACCCGAACCCCCGCACCCGGGGCCATTGCACAAGGCGTGAACTCGCCTGTCACGGCCACGTTTAGCGAAGCCATTCAGCCTGCCACCGTCTCCTTCATTCTGACAGACTCGTCCAACACGCCGGTGCCCGCCAGCGTGAGTTACGACAGTTCGACGAATACAGTCACGTTAAGGCCGAATGCAGACCTCACTGGCTCGCGCACTTACACCGCCAGCATATCGGGCGCGCGGGACCTTTCGGGGAATGTTATGAGTCAAGCCGCAGTGTGGTCGTTTTCGACCGCCCTGCCGGGGTTTCTGGAATCCGTGATGATTACCGGATTGAACAGCCCGACGGCGTTTCAATTCGCCTCGGATGGACGCGTATTCGTTGCGCAAAAGGACGGACGCATCCTGGTGTTTCAAAGCCTCAGCGACGGTAATCCGGCGCTGTTCGCCGACCTGCGCACCAACGTACACAACTTCGGCAATCGGGGCCTGCTTGGAATGGCCCTCGATCCCAATTTCCCGAGCGTGCCATACGTCTACGTGTTCTACGCCTACGACGCGCCCATAGGAGGCGTAGCTCCCGTATGGGGATCGCCGGGTGGAACACAGGATTCCTGCCCACAAACAGGTGGCGGCTGCGTCGTGAGCGGCAGGCTTTCCCGTTTGCAAGCGAACGGCAACATCATGACCGGCACGGAGCAAGTGCTGATCAATGATTGGTATCAGCAATATCCAGGCCAGCCCGTTGAGAATCTGGCATTCGGTCCTGACGGCAACCTCTACGCAGCCGCAGGAGACGGGGCGAGCTCAACGTTTGTCGATTACGGGCAAACTGATATTGCCAGCCCTGACCCGCTCAACGAGGGGGGAGCTCTTCGCAGCCAGGACCTTCGCACGCCGGGGGATCCGGTTTCACTTGATGGAGCGATCATTCGCGTCCACTCCGACACTGGACAACCGGCCCGGAAAAAGTCGTCGATGACCATCTCGAGTCCAACCGTGGACGCAAACGGGGTGAAGACCTATGAGGTTACCTCGGTCTACCAGGGCACGCAGCCGACTTTCATCCGTGTGCTCGAACCGACCAATCCGGTAGCCGGAAAGCCCCGCCGGTTTCTGTACGTGCTGCCTGTGGGCACGGGAATATCCGATACATCGCCGCCATGGAGCGACGGGCTGGAAGAGTTGCGGTTGCTGGACGCCCCAAATCGCTTCAACATGACCTTGATCGCGCCGTCCTTCAACTACGAGCCCTGGTACGGGGACAATGTAACCGATCCAAACCTCCGGATGGAAAGTTTCATCCTTAATGATGTGGTTCCGTTTGGAGACACGTTCGCGCAAGGCACCGACGTACCTCAGCGGTTCCTCATCGGGTTCAGCAAGTCGGGAAACGGTGCTCTGTGTTTGATTCTCCGCCATCCCAATGTGTTCAGTGCCGTGGCAGCTTGGGATTCACCGGCACAGCTCAGCGATCTGTCGGCCTTCTCGGGGTTGCCGATAAATTTCGGGACACAGGCAAATTATGATCTCTACAACATTCCCTCATTAATTGTCAGGAACTCGCAGGCTTTCCAGACGCAGAACCGGTTGTGGATCAGCGGGGATCAGGCGGCGTGGACCGCGGACATGATTCAGCTGCACCAACAGTTGACCGCGGCTGGGATTCCTCATACGTGGGTGTCAGGCGGTGTCCGGGTTCACAGCTGGAGCAGCGGTTGGCTGGACGGCGCGGTTACGGCGTTGGACGCAAATGCAACGCCAACCTCTCCTGTGGACACTAACGGGCAGCGCATTATCGCCTACGGCCTCCGCAGCCCTCGCTTGACGTTCCGCCCGGGCACGTCGGAGATTTGGGTCGCGGATCAAGGCTGGAACAGCTGGGAAGAAATCAATCGAATTCCCGATGCCACTGCCGGATCGATAGCGAACTTCGGTTGGCCGTGTTACGAGGGCAACGCCACGACCACCTATTCGACGTTCAGCATTTGTAGCATGCTCTATTCAGATACGACGGCGACGACGACTCCTTATTTCACCTATAACCACCAATCAAAAGTTGTTGCCGGAGACGAAACCGGAGTAGGTAAGGCAGCCATCTCCGGTTTGGCGTTCTATGGCACAGGGAGCTACCCGCAGCAGTACCAGGGGGCGCTCTTTTTCTCGGACACTGCGCGCAACCAAATCTGGGTGATGTACAAAGATTCAAACGGCCAGCCCGATCCCACAAATCTCGGTTCGTTTCTACTTGGGGCCGCGAGTCCCACGGATCTGAAAACAGGGCCGGGCGGAGATCTTTTCTACGCCGATCAAAACGGCGGGACGATTCGAAGAATCTCTTTCTCTAAGCCGGCTCTTCGCACTAACGGTCTGCCAACGGGTAATTTGCCCGCGGGAGTTACGCTGGCCACGCTCAGCCTGAATACAGACCAGAATGCTACTTGCCGCTTTGCCACGGTCGCGGGCACCGCTTATGCGTCTATGGCAAACACATTTGCGGTTACCGGCACCACTACGCATTCTTTCGTCGTTTCAGGACTCGTGAGTGGTAGTTCGTATGCTTTCTATGTGCGGTGCGAGAATGCTCAAGGAAGTACGAATACTGATGACTTTGTCATTGGTTTCTCGGTAGGAAAGACCGGTGACACGACGGCACCGGTGCGAACGAGCGGGCAGCCATCGGGAACGCTGGCAGCCGGGACCACGCAGAGCACCCTGGGGTTGACGACGAATGAAGGCGCAACGTGCAAGTACGCG
>Ga0210406_10006760_pt1 | contig 11813 bp, 9 predicted proteins | sample IncBWC30MmetaG_FD_155454 | JGI IMG/M metagenome (GOLD analysis project Ga0210406, IMG submission 155454) | Forest soil microbial communities from Barre Woods Harvard Forest LTER site, Petersham, Massachusetts, United States - Inc-BW-C-30-M | ecosystem: Environmental > Terrestrial > Soil >... | reverse complement strand
CGGGTGCTGCTGCTGCTGCTTCCACAGGCGGTGCCGCAGGAGGCGCGGGCTTGGCTGCCGGGGGAGCCGCGGCGGCAACGACAGGAGCAGCCGGCGGGGCGACTGCGACGGGTGGACGTGCAATGACGGGCCCGACGGGAGGCCTGCTCGCGATGGCCGGTGCCGCTGGGGGTGCCACGATGTTCGCCTGCGGGCGCGGCTGCGGCACGATGCGGCGAGGCTGCGCGGGAGGGGCTGCGTGGGTAGCGGTCTGGAAAGTGGTTTGGGGCGCGGCCTGGGGCTGGGATGCGGCTGCCGGGGCCGGCGGAGCTGCGGCGGCGACCCTGGGGGATGCAGGAGGGGCTACCGTGACGGAGGACGGAGGCGCGACAACGGCGGTCGGGCGCGGAGGCGCGGCTTTGGCTGCGGCTTCGGCCTGCTTGCGCTCGAGGATGGCTTTGAGGGCGTCGCCGGGTTTAGAGACCTTGGAGAGGTCAAACTTCGGCTTGTTGTCGGCCGGCTGCCTGCTTGCGGCGCCGCTTCTGCCGCCGTTCCTGAAATACTCCCGGACCCTTTCGGCCTGGTCGGCTTCGATGGAGCTGGAGTGGGTCTTTCCGGTCACGCCGATTGCTTCGAGCGCGTCCAGGATTGGCCTGCTCTTGACTTCCAGTTCCCGTGCCAGATCGTTGATTCGAACTTTGCTCATCCGTCCCTTTTCGTTTTTGCTGCCCTGCGCGCTTAGCTGTTCATATCAGCCTCATGGAGGGTTGTATCTCTATTGTAAGTGTTCCCCCTGAAATTGCGGACTTCGCGATTCAGGGAACTCTGTGCTGTGTGGCTAAAGCGGCTAGCCACGGTCGTTTCCGTCGTCGATACCTTCATCGGAGACCTCCTGGGTGTCATTGACCAAGGTGTCTACGGTGTCGTTATTGAGTTCGATCTGCTCTTCCCGGGCATCGTTCTCGCTGAAGGCGTCAGTGGTGGATTCGGCCTCTTCGAGATCGGCGATGTCTTCGGTGGAGAGAGTGTTGATCTCCTTTGCCCTGCCGGTCCCGGCCTCTTCGGCCAGAATGGCTTCGGGTGTTTTCTCCATGGAACTCGGCTCTGACTCTGCTGCGACCGGCGAGACGGTTGGCTCCGGGCGCTCTTCGCCTTCTTCGTATTGACCGAAGTAGTGCCGGACGGCGACCGAGATCTTTTCTACCGTTTTTTCGCCGATGCCGGGAACCTCTTCGAGCTGCTCGGGGGTCATGTCGGCGAGGGCTTCTACGGTGGTGATGCCGGCGGCGATAAGTTTCTCGAGGACGGCTTCGCCGAGCTCGGTGACCTGTTCGATCGGCGTGGTGGGGCCGCCGGACATGGCCTGCATCTGCTGCTCGACCTCCTGGCGCTTCTCCTCTTCGCTCTTGATGTCGATCTTCCACTGCAGGAGCTTGGCGGCGAGACGAACGTTCTGGCCCTTCTTGCCGATGGCGAGCGAGAGCTGGGTGTCGTCGACGATGACCTCGATCTGCTTGTCGGCGAGATCGGTGATGGAGACGCGGCTGACCTTGGCGGGCTGCAGCGCCTTTTCGGCGAAGGTGGTGATCTCTTCGGAGAACTCGATGATGTCGATCTTCTCGCCGCGCAGCTCGCGGATGATGGACTGCACGCGCATGCCCTTCATGCCGACGCAGGCGCCGACCGGGTCGACGTCCTTGTCGCGGGACATGACGGCGATCTTGGTGCGCTCGCCGGCCTCGCGTGCGATGGCGCGGATGGTGACAGTGCCGTCGTAGATCTCGGGAACCTCGGACTGGAAGAGGTTTTGCACGAGTCCTGGCGCGGCGCGGGAGACGATGACCTGCGGACCCTTGGCCGCGCGGTCGACGCGGAGAAGGACGACGCGAACGCGCTCGCCGACGGCGAACTGCTCAAGGCGCGACTGCTCGCGCTTGGGCATGCGGGCTTCGGCCTTGCCGAGATCGAAGATGACGTCCATGGGCTCGAGGCGCTTGACGGTGGCGTTGAGAACCTCGCCGGCGCGGTGGTTGTACTCGTTGAAGACGGTGTCGCGCTCGGCCTCGCGGACCTTCTGGAAGATGACCTGCTTGGCCATCTGGGCGGCGATGCGGCCGAGCGGGGTGGTGTCCTTGTAGAAGCGGAGTTCGCCGCCGACCTCGACCTCGGGGGCGAGTTCGCGGGCCTGCTGGAGCGTCATCTGGTTGATGTCGTCCTCTACCTGCTCGGGGCTTTCGACGACGGTCTTGAAGACGTAGGCGCGGATCTCGCCGGTCTCGCGGTCCATCTCGGCGCGCATGTTTTCCTGGGTCTTATAGTATTTGCGCGTGGCGAGGGCGATGGCGTCCTCTACAGCGCCGACGACAACGGCCGGTTCGATTCCCTTATCGCGGCTTAACGTCTCAATCGATTGATACAGAACACTTGCCATGGTTCACTCGTCCTTCACTCTGCCCCGGAGGCTCCGGGTTTGTTTCTCGTTATCCATCATTTCTGATGCTGTTGCCTTATGTTGCTCCACTGCGGTTGCTTTGAGTTGCTAAATCTCTGCGACCAGATTGGCCTTTTCGACGTTCGCGAGGGCAATGTCGACGGTCGCTTCGGTCGCGGCCTTCTTTGCCTTGCCCTTCTGCTTGACGGCAGAGAGGTCGATCGTCAGTACGCCGTCGGTGAATCTGGTGAGACGGCCTTGCCACTGCCTGTTCTTGTTGACCGGTGTGAAGGTCTGGAGTTTAACCAGGCTGCCTTGAAACCGGGTGTAGTCCTCGGGCCGGAATAGCTTTCGTTCCAGCCCCGGCGAGGAGACCTCCAGGGTGTACTCCGCCCCTGGGATCAGGTCTTCTACGTCGAGTACGGTACCGAAATCCTGCGCAAACTGCGCGCAATCCTCGTGGGTGACGCCGGAGAGCATCTCGACCGGGACGCCCTTCGGAAGTTCGGATGTTCCGGCTGCGGCCTGCTCAGCCAGCTTTGCCCGTTCTGTTGCGTTCTTCTCAATATAGACGCGCAATGTGCGAAACTTGACGCCACCCTGAAACTCGAGATCGACGAGGTCCAGATTGTGTGAGGCGGCGACGCGTTGCGCGGTTGCTCGAATTTCGTCTAACTGGACTGCCATACGCTGTGCTTCCGGTTCATTTTGCCGCTTGTACAGAACGCTCTTTAGAGCAAATAAAAAGTGGGCTTTGGCCCACTCATCTCTTCCGTCAAATCACCGGTGCGTTCACGGCATACTCTTACGACGGAACAAAATCGTCTGCAATCCCTATCGTACATCGGTTCCCGGAGTAGTTCAAGTTCGAAAGGGAACAAATGCAAGGCGAATTACGGCTCCGCAGGTTTTGCCACGGGCTTTGGCTTGCCATTGGCGTTGGCGGGGATTTTGTGGGTGATATCTTTCAGTGCGAACTCGCGGGCGAGGTTGCCGACGGCGTTGGTGGCAGTGTGCATGAGGGCGTTCTTGACGGTGAGACCAATGCCGCGGTCTTCCTCGGGACGGTAGAGGTTGGAGATACCGCCGGCGGTAAAGTTGCCGAGGATGTGGGAGTAGTTGAACTGGCGGCGGCCGTTGTCGCTGCGGCAGATGATTGCGAAGGAGAGGGCGTGCCAGACGCGCGAGGAGATGCTTCCGGTGCCCTGATAGAAGTAACGCGGGTCCTGATGGAAGAGGGAGGGGAAGACGGCTGAGCCGAGCATGCGGCCGATGAAAAGGTCGCCATAGTTGGCTGCATAGCGCTTGGCGTAACCTGCGGCGCCCTGGCCGTAGCCCGGGTAGGTGTCGCGCGCCTGCTGGATGCCGGCGAGTGTGCTGGGGGTGAAGAAGGTGACCGGGTCAGTGGCCGAACGAAGGGCGAGGCGGAATTTTTGTTTTGGTTTGAGTGGCGCAGCGTTCCAGACAAAGCTGGTATAGAAGTTCGGGATGACTCCAAAGACGCGCTGGTGGATCTGGGAGGTGATCTGTTCCTGGGCGATCTGCTCTTCGGTAACGGTGACCTGAATGTTTACGGTGGACGTAGCGATGGGGAGAGCGATGATCGGGAGCTGGCGGTTTTCTCGGGGGTGGAGCGTGATCTCGTAGGATTCGTAGGGCTCGAAGTCGCGCGCGGCGATCCGGATCTTGAAGGTTCCGGCCGGGAGGTTTTTGAAAGAGAAAAAGCCGGTGTCGTCTGCGGACTCGGCCTGCTCCGCTATACCGCTCTGATCTTTATTGTTTAGGGGGACAAGGATCACTTTGGCGTTGGGAACGCGGCCCCCGTTGATGTCGAAGACGTATCCGCTGATGCTGGCGGTGGATTGTGGAGTTGGTGATTGGGGGGAGGGGGACTCCCGGCCGGGGGCGTTGGGCAGCTCGGCCTCGCTGGTCGCGGGATCGTGTATTTGCTGCGCGGCGAGGATTGGCTGCGCGGCCAGGGTCTCCGAGCGGCCCAGGAAAGAGAGTCCCAGGAGGAGGACGCCCAGGAGGAGACCGCGGAAGTTTCGGGGTTCGGCGAAACTTTTGTTTTTCCCATAATGATTCCGCATCTGAAGACACCGATTGTTTTCTTAGATGGATGCTCGCGTTGGCCGGGCAACGGATCATCGCAATTCTGTGGAGATAAGGATCGGGCGAGTCTTCGCCGAATCAGCCCACGTGCCGATCAGGTCACACCCTTGCCCTAAAGCTAGATGTGGGTGACGGTGCAGGCAACTAGTGTTATCCCCAGTCCGGGACGGGAAGTTGTATCAGGGGCCGATGCCTTTTGAGGAATTCAACGGGTGGGATCGTTGATGACAGGGGAGTTTGAATAGTAAGTGAAATCGCCGTTTTCCGGGATGTCTCTCACGTTGGCGCCCGCATCTAAGCCGTGCAAAGTGCGGAGTTGAATCCCCTTTGGAGATTTGAATGAACAGTCTTATCAGCAGGTTCAGGATGCCTGCTGTCCTCTGCGCGATTACCTTTATGCTTTGCGAGGCGGTGAGCCGCCCCTATGCGGAGATGGGTGTGTGCGATGACTGGTCCTATATCCGCACCGCCCAGCTGCTCGCGCAGACCGGGCACATTCACTATAACGGCTGGGCCACTGCCATGATTGGCTGGCAGTTGTATCCCGCGGCTCTATTCCTGAAACTATTCGGCTTATCCTTTACGGCCGCTCGTCTGTCGACCTTTCTCATCGCAGTGCTGACTACGTTTCTGATGCAGCGCACCTTTGTTCGAGCCGGCGTCAACGAGCAGAATGCGGCGATGGGGACTCTCGCAATCGTGCTGACGCCGCTCTACATGGCACTTTCTGTGACTTTCATGACCGATGTGCAAGGCCTGTTTGCCGTCGTGATCTGCCTTTATGGCTGCCTGCGTGCGTTGCAGGCACACAGTTCGTCTGCGGCTGCCGTGTGGGTCTGTTTTGCGGCGCTGGCCAATGCGGTGTTTGGCTCCTCGCGCCAGATCGCCTGGTTGGGAGTGCTGGTGATGGTGCCCTGCACTCTCTGGCTTTTGCGTCGCGATCGCCGGACACTGGTGGCCGGAGGCGTTGCAACGCTTGCCGGCTGGGCTTTTATTGCCCTTAGCCTGCACTGGTTTGAACAGCAACCCTACGCCGTTCCGGAGCACCTGGTCCTCAAGGCGACAAGCCGATATCAGTTGGGCTATATGGCGAGAGAGCTTTTCGGAGTGGTGCTGGAGATTCCATTCCTGCTTCTGCCGATCGTTGCCGCGTATCTGATCCTCCTTCGAAGAAGGAAGAGCCGTCAGTTTTGGACGGCTTTCGCGGTTTGCGGGTTGGGGTATGCGGTGGCCGCTGTTGTGTTTGCCATCAAAATTGACCCGAATTCGGTGATCGAGCCAACGCTGGGCGACTGGGTAAGTCCCTCCGCCCGCTACGGAATCCTTGTGCTTGGGAAGCAGGGACCTGTCGTGCTGGGTCAGACAACCCGAATTTTGCTAACGGCGGTCTCGACCCTCGCAACGCTTTGTGCGATCGCATTTCTATGGGAGATACGCAGGAGGATTGTTCGTGAGGAGGTCGATCATGTCGATCAAGTTGATCATCAGGCGGAAGCGCCGAACCTGACACCAGGTTCCGTTTCGTGGAACCAGGTCCTGCTTCTGGTCACACCCTTCGCGGCAGCTTACTTTGCGTTGCTCATTCCACGTTCGGCAAATCAGTTGTATGACCGGTACCTGCTGCCTCTGGTGTTTCTTTCCGGGCTTGGTTTGATCCGCGCGTTTCAAAACTTTGTCCAGCCGCACCTGCCGGCTGTGACGACAGTGCTGGTGGGTCTGGTCGCGATCTACAGCATCGGAGCGACCCACGACATGTTCGCGTTCTATCGCGCGCGCGTCGTTCTCGCCAAGGAGGTTGCCGCGGCGGGAGTTCAGCCGAGCACGTTCGACGGAGGGTTTGAATACAACGGCTGGATCGAGGTGCTGCAGGGCGGCTATCTCAATGACGAAAAAATCGCCAATCCGCCAAACAGCTATATTCCGATGGATCCGTATCGAGGGTTGAGCTGCAATGGAAGAGTAAAGATGGATGAACGAAACAATGAACTTCCTCATTTTTTTCCACGATACGGCCTGTCCTTCTCCCCTGATGCCTGTGCGGGGCAAACCCCTTTAGCTCCAGTGAACTACTTCCGTTGGCTTGGGCTTCGGTCCGCGTCCTTGTACGTGGTCAACTATCAACCCTGGAAGCGGCGCTAGACTTCTTTCCTCAACCTGGCTCCTCTGCGGATGGACCATCGCCACCCGCTTGCGGCTTTGAAGGAACAGGCGGAGAGCAGATTGAGGTGTGAAACTTTAGGGAAATTGGACCATCCAAGTTGCTATGGGGTGTTGTCGACTCTACAATCATTCAAATCCTGCGCAATTCCGGCTTGTTGCCGCTTTGCCCATCCCTTTTAACCATTACAACTGGAATCCATAAAAAATATGATTAGCTCCCCCGTACCCGAAGCCCTTACTTTTGATGATGTTCTTCTTGTTCCTGCCTATAGCGAAGTGGTGCCAACGCAGGTAAGCACGCAGACTCAGTTGACGCGCAACATTACCCTGAGTACGCCGCTGATGTCGGCCGCGATGGATACGGTGACCGAGGCACGGCTGGCGATTGCGATGGCGCAGCAGGGCGGCCTGGGAGTGGTGCACCGGAATCTGTCGATTGAGCAGCAGGCAGGTGAGATCGATAAGGTGAAGCGATCTGAGAGCGGGATGATTGTGGACCCGGTGACGATTACACCGGAGCAGACCATCGCCGATGCGCTGGAGGTGATGCGGCGCTACAAGATCTCCGGCGTGCCGGTGACGAAGAATAAAAAACTGGTGGGAATTTTGACCAATCGCGACCTGCGGTTTGTGTCGCGGACGGACCTGACGATCGATTCGGTGATGACCAAGACAAATCTGATTACAGTGCCGGTGGGGACGACGCTGGAACAGGCGGAGCAGATTCTGCATCAGCATCGCGTGGAGAAGCTGCTGGTGGTGAACGACGACTACGAACTGAAGGGCCTGATTACGGTCAAGGACATTCAGAAGAAGCTGAAGTATCCGAATGCCGCGAAGGACTCGCAGGGGCGGCTGCGGGTGGCAGGGGCGATCGGGGCGACGGGGGATTTTCTGGAGCGGGCAGAGGCGCTGGTGGCGGCGCGTGTGGATGCGCTGGCGATCGATTCGGCGCATGGGCACTCGTCGCGTGTGCTGGAGGCGGTGGCTACCGTGAAGAAGCGGTTTCCGCAGATCGATCTGCTCGCGGGAAATATTGCTACCTATGAGGGCGCGATTGCGCTGATCGATGCCGGGGCAGATGCGATCAAGGTGGGGATCGGGCCGGGATCGATCTGCACGACCCGCATGGTGACGGGCGCCGGAATGCCGCAAATTACGGCGATCTCGGAGGCTTACCGCGCGGGCAAGGAACGCAATATTCCCGTGATCGCCGATGGCGGGATTAAATATTCCGGCGACGTGACGAAGGCGATTGCAGCAGGCGCGAGCGTAGTGATGATGGGGTCTCTATTCGCCGGGGTGGATGAGAGCCCGGGAGAGACGATTCTGTACCAGGGGCGGTCATTCAAGGCGTATCGCGGGATGGGTTCGCTGTCGGCGATGGCGCAGGGTTCGGGGGAGAGGTATTTTCAGGGGAAGAGCGACCTGGAGGATGCGAGCACGGAGAGGCCTTCACTGACGGCGCGGGAGAACGGCGGCTCGAACCGGCTGGCGAAGTTTGTGCCGGAGGGAATTGAGGGCAGGGTGCCGCATCGCGGGCCGCTCGAGGGAATGGTGTATCAGCTGGTCGGGGGGTTGCGGTCGGGGATGGGGTATCTAGGATGCGCGACGATCGCGGAGCTCCAGGCGAATGCGAAGTTTATCCGCATCTCGAATGCCGGTCTGCGCGAGAGCCATGTGCATGATGTGATCATCACGCGCGAGGCTCCGAACTACCACGTGGAGTAGCGTGGCTGCGGAATCGCAAGAAAGAGACAACGGCTTAACACAGATTTGCACCGATTAGACGGATCAGAAACAGGCAACCGCAAAAGCAGATCCCTCTGCGCTGCAGAATGACAAAAAAGTCAGGCGGTGCCGAAGCGTTCGGCGGAGCGGGCCTTGGCCTTCGCCGCCTCTTCTTCGCGGCTCTTTGGCGGCGCCGTGGTTTCGAGCGAGTGGAGGAGTCGAGCGCACACGTCTGCCACCTCATCGATGGCTGTGTTGAAGAAGGCTTCGTTCGCTTTCGAGGGCTTGTTGAAGCCGCTGATCTTCCGGACGAACTGCAGCGAGGCGTTGCGGATCTCCTGCTCGGTCACGGGCGGATCGAAGTTGAAGAGGTTTTTGATATTTCGGCACATAAGGAAATTATAGGCAAGGTTGGAAGAGCAAAAAAGCAAAAGCAGGTCCTCCGCCTACGGCGAAGGATGACAACCAAGAAGATTCGGCGAATTGCAGTTAGAAAAGAATCAGGATTTATCCAGAACCATGGCCTCGAAGCGGTGGCGCACGAAGAAGCCCGAGTCCTTATAGAGCTTGACGGCCTGATGATTGGCTTCCGTGACCGTGAGCGTAATGGCGGCGAAGCGGGAGCGGGTGAGATGGCGAATGCTGTGTTCGAGGAGCGCGAGGCCAAGGCCTTGTCCGCGATGGGCGGTTGCGACGCAGAGTTGGGTGATGTGGGCGACGTCGTCGGCGACGCGCGAGCATAACAGCATTCCGATCAAGGCTCCGTTGCGCTGATCGCGGAGCACCCAGGAGGCGTCAGGATCGAAGACGCCGCAGCCGGGGAAGCGAACGATGTTGTGCAGAAAGCGCAAAGAGCCGTGCAGCGAACAGTACTGATCGTTGATGCGGGCGTCGATATGTCCGATGTAGGACTCGTGGATCAACTCGGCGGCTGCCTGATAGTGATCCGACGACCAGCCTACAAGTTCGATGTAGGGTGGAAGGCCGCGGCGACGTTCTCTTGAACTTCCAGCTGCGCCGTGCGCCTGGGAGAGGTCGTACTCCATGAAGAGGCGGGGAAACATGGTGAAGCCGGCAGCAACAAACGCTTCATCGATCGAGCCGGCATCGTAGAGCAGAAGCTGGGACTCGACCCGCTGGATGCCGGGAGAGTGTTGCAGAAGCTGAAGCAGGTGGTGCAGGAGGAGTTGCGTGATGTAAATCATCTGCGGACGGTCGTTCGCCAGGGCGAAGGCGTCGCCTACAACAGCCTTCTGCCCCTCGTAGACGCAGAAGGTGAAGCCGCAGATGCGTCCGCGGTCGAGCGCGACAAATCCGGGCAGGATACGGGAGTCCAGATATTGCAGGAGAAGTTCAGTAGAGCTCTGGTAGTTCCAGCGCAGGCGCTCCTGCCACAGACGCGACTCGCTTTCGAGCAGCGGACGCAACTGCCGCGCGGAAAAATGGCGGAGGTCCAGAATCTCGAATTGGGTCGCGACGGTCATACCCTCTAAAAGTATTCGTTTGAGCTTATCGGAATTTGGCGGGGATGGGTAAGGGACGTGCCGGTGAGTACCGGATGGCTTACTGCTTGGCGTAGACCCTGTAGACCTCGAGGCCCTGGGACTCATAGAGGAAGAGAGGCGTGTAGACGCGTCCGTTGAGCCAGCGGTCGAGGTCGGCGGTGTCGTTTGCCCGGACGACGAGGAGATGTTCGGCCGCGGGAACGCCGTTTTTGGCGTAGTGAATCATCGGCTGATTGCGGTAGAAGGCCAGACCGTAGTCCATGTCGCGCTTGATGGCAGAGGTGGAGCTGCCTGGGAGCTGGTCGGTGGCGACGAGCTTTACGTCCGGAGCCACGCGCTGAATCTCGCGGGCCAAAGGACGGGCGGAGTAGTTGACGTCAAGCTCTTTGCCGTAGAAGCCCAGCAGAAAGACCAGGGTTGCCAGGACAGGAATCAGGGTTGCGTTGCATACCTGGGAGATGCCCCAGCGCCGGATGATGAGCAAGACGATAGCCCCGAAGCCGAGCGCTGCTGCAGCGGCGGCTAACAACCATTGCACAGAGGGCACGAGGGTCTCGTAGAGCATGTGCTGGGGGGCCAGGACAAGAACAAAGACCATGATGGCGCAGAGGGCGGCGTGGGACCAGAGCAGCCATTTGGGCAGGCCCTCGCGACGAATGCGATTCAGATAATCCGCTGCGAGGATGGTGAGGGGAGGGATGGAGGGGAGGATATAGCCGGGAAGTTTCGATCCCGAGAAGGAGAAGAAGACGATGGGAAAGAGAGCCCAGAGGACGAGGAACTCGGGGAAGGCATCGCCGGCGCGGGTGTGGCCGAGGTAGCGGCTGGGGTTGTGGCGAACCTTCCACTCGGCGATGGAGACTTCGATGGAGTCGACCAAGGCACGAAGGGCGATCACTGTCCAGGGCATCAGGCCAATGAGCAGGACGACGGCGTAGAAGAAGAAGGGCTGGTGGTGCTGGTAGCGGTTGCTGGCGAAGCGTTCCAGATTTTGTTCGAGCAGGAAGAACCGGTAGAAGGTGGGGTTGCGCTTCTGGACAGCAATGTACCAGGGCAGCACCATGATGAGGTAGAGCATGACGCCGGGCCACCAGATGGTGCGGCGCAGCAGCGACCACTCGCGGCGCAGCCCGGCGAAGAGAAGAATGATCGAAAGCGCGAGGAAAGGGGCTACGGGGCCTTTGGCGAGCGTAGCGGCAGCGCCGAAGAAGTAGAGGTCGAAGAGCCAGAACTTCTTGCCGGTCTCGTACCAGGCATACCAGCCGAGCATCCCGATGCAGAAGGGCGCAGCAAGCTGCATGTCGGTGGAGGCTCCGCGGGCAAAGCTGACGATGGCCACGCAGGAGACGGTGATCAGAGCCGCGTCGAGATGGCCTCCGGGGCGGAATCGCCGCATGTGGAGGAAGATGAGAACGACCAGGGCGAGCGTAGCCGAGGAGGAGGGAAGCCGGGCGGTCCAGTCGGAGACCCCGAACTCCTTGAAGAAGCTCATGGCGCGCCAGTAGTAAAGCGCAGGTTTCTCCAGCCAGGGTTTGCCGTAGAGGATGGGGGTCACGGTGCCGGCGGCGATGCAGTGGAAAGAGTTGCGTACATCTTCCCCGCGAAGGCTGTGGGGGACCATCTTGGCGTTCACGGCGTGGCAGGCTTCCGAGTGTGCGGTAAGCATCTCACGCGCGATCTGGGCGTATCTCGGTTCGTCCGCGCCTACCAGGCCGAGTTGATCGCCGCCGAAGACCGGGACCAGGCCGTACAGCAGGAGGAAACCGGTCACGGCGAAGAGGACAATAAACTCCCGCGCCGTGGCGAGGCTCGGCAGCCTCTGCCGAAACCAGAGGATGGCTGCGGGTTCGATCCTTTCGCCGGACGCGGTAGGTTGTTGACTATCGTTCATTTAT
>Ga0210406_10006758_pt1 | contig 11815 bp, 11 predicted proteins | sample IncBWC30MmetaG_FD_155454 | JGI IMG/M metagenome (GOLD analysis project Ga0210406, IMG submission 155454) | Forest soil microbial communities from Barre Woods Harvard Forest LTER site, Petersham, Massachusetts, United States - Inc-BW-C-30-M | ecosystem: Environmental > Terrestrial > Soil >... | reverse complement strand
GGCGGCACTGCCGCTTCGCAGGCGCTCGGGCCGCTCGCCGAAAATCCGATTGTCAACACGGCGGTCGCGGGCGGAGTCGGCGCAGGCACGGCGGCACTCATCGGCGCAGATCCTAAGGCTGGGTTCGTGGGGGGAATCGCGAGCGGGCTCGGCGAAGCCGCGAAAACGGGCGGCCCCGGGACGCCCCACGGCACGGACGTTGCCGAGGCAACGGTCGCCGGCGAGAAAACTGCGGCGAGCGCTGAACCCCCCATGCGAGTGTCGGCGGAGCCCACCGAGCGTGCGGTCGAAACCGAGCCGGCCGGGCGTGTGAACGAGCCGGAGCCCGCCGGGCCCGTGTCCGAGCCGGAGCAACCACCGGCGCAAGCCGGATCGCAGGCGGTTCCGCTCCGCTCCGATTATACGCCCCCCAGCGAGGAGTCGTTTGGCGGCAGCGCGAGCCGGCCTCGTCCCGGCCGGGCCCGTCCGTTCAATGCCAAGGATCCCCAGCGCCGTCCTGGAGGGCGTCAGCCTCCGCGCGTGAAGCCGCCGTCGTTTGCGAGCAATGACCAGCGCAGGCGAATTGACACCGCCATCAAGCGTGCCTCCAAGCTGAGCGAAGGGTCCTTCAAGGTAGATGAATTCAATGAATACCTGAAGTCCGCGAAATCGCCGCAACAGCTCGAATCAATGATTGCGGACATGGAGGCGCGAGTCGAAGACAAGATCGAGATCTCGAGGGCAACCGTACGGACTGACCACCAGACTGGAACTCCCAACAAGGAACGGCAAAGCAGAGCAACCCATGAGCAGGTCCTGGGCCGCGGCATGGAAGCCGAAGGCGGCGCGATTCCGCTCGATCACGATCGTCATCATGTTGCTCCCAAGCGAGGTGGCGGAGTGTTAGGCAAACAAATCCGGGATTTGCTGGATATTGCTGGTGTGTCGGTTGACGATCCGGCGAACGGCATTCCGCTCGCCGGCAAAGCAAAGGACCCGCGCGCCGTGCAGGAGTCGAGCTTTCCCCATAACAGGGCTCATACCAAGCCGCGCCTGCAAGAATTGTTACGTGATCTCAAAACGGTTCGCGGCGACGCCGAAGGCACCCGCGACGTGCTGCGCAGGCATGGCCAGGACCTTTACGAAGCTCGCACGCGCGACAGCAATCAAGGCGACTTCAGATTGGGGCCCGATCTCGACGACGAATAATGAAGTGCGTTGCCTAGAAGGCCCAAGGACCTCACGAAATCACTGCCCGGTGGCGCGTATAGAGAAAGAGACGGTGGCGTTGACAGAGGACCCCACCCACACCGCCATGGACCAGCCGTGGAAGGATGCCTTCAACAAGCTCCGCTCGGAGAAAACAAGAAGGCCACTGGCCAGTGGGTCTTTGACGAGGTCGCCGATGGCATCCGCAAGACTCCGGGCATGACCGACAGCGAGAAGGCCTCGCGCATCGCCCGGCTGCATGATGAAATGTTCACGGAGCTGGGACTCGTGCCAAGCCGCAAGTACCCCGTCCCGTACATCATGAGGTGGTGGGAGATCCTGGCTGCCAAGGCCAAGGCGAAATTGGGCTCGCCATGATCGGCTATCTCGACAATTTACCACCTCGGTTATCGACACTCGATTTCAGAGCTGACTTCCGACTGGGAGTAGGACGAGACGTGAGCACTCAATCATGGCCCTACTTTCTGAGCCGACGAAATTAGGTCTGGTAAGCACTCTACTGTTGGGCCCGGCAAGACTGCCGCGGTCGCGTAAAATCAACAGCTCACGCGACCATGAGACAACCGAAGCCTTCGACCGAGAAGCTGATTTCATTTTTTGCAGGGCGAACGAACGTTTCGTCGGCGGCGAAGCAAAGCAGAACGGGCAATCGCGCCTTGATTAGGTTCTACTACTCAGCCGGTCCAGACGTAGTCGCTGGCGCTGGTCTGTCAGACGCCACGCCGCCAGATAGGATACGACCAACGCGGACAGTCCGCTGCCACCGGACAACAGGAACATCAGCAAGATTTGATATTTGACAGCCTCGAGAGGATCGAGACCCGCTAGGATTTGTCCCGTCATGATTCCGGGCAGCGTCACAATTCCTGCTGCCGACATTTGGTTGATGATGGGTAACAGGCCTCGCCGGATGGCTTCGCGCACCAGCGGCGCGATCGCTTGGCGATAGGCTTCACCGAGCGACAGTCGTGCTTCTATTGCCTGTCGCTCGCGGTGGACCGACCCTAGAAAACTATCCAGCGACAAACTGGCGGAATTCAGAACGTTGCCGAGAATGATGCCCGCCAGCGGGATCGCATAGTGCGGATCGAACCATGGCTGCGGCCGGATCGCCGTCGTCAAGGCAAGGATCGCCGTGACGAAGGTGGCAAAGCCGACACTGACAAACCCGATCACGAGGTTTGTATGGCCCCTGAACCGACGCTCCGGTCGGGCCGCCACCTCGCGCGCGGCGACGAGCATCATGACGACAACAAGGAGCAGGGTGACTGCCGGGTTGTTCAGGGAAAAGATGAAACGCAGCACATAGCCTATTGCAACGAGCTGCACGACCATTCTCGCCGCGGCGATAGCGATTTGCCGATGCAGCCGAAGCTTGAGCCAGATTGAAAGCGCCGCATCGAGGATAATCAAGGAGGCGGCGATCGAGATGTCCAGCGGCGTTAGCAGAATTGGATTCATGGCATTTCCAGATGTCCTGCAGCCATTCGATAGTGCTGATTGCCCAAGCGCTCGGCCTGGTTTGGATCGTGAGTGACCAGCAGGATGGATGCTCCCGTTGCCATTCGCTCCCGAAGGAGCGCCTCGACCCGAGCGACCGATTCCTCATCTAATGGGCCGGTCGGTTCGTCCAGGAGCAAGACAGGTGGATCTGGCAGTACGGCCCTTATCAGCGAGAAGCGTTGCTTCTCACCGGTGGAGAGCTGCGCAATCGGGGCGTCCAGAAGATCGACGCGAAGCCCAAGACGAGCCGCCAGGGCTGCGACCTCGCTTCGTCTGTTTTCGGCGAAGTGTTCGATCACTTTGTCGGTCCACCACCCCGACTCCGCGGACACGTACGTGACCTGCTTTCGCCACGCCGGGGCGGACATCGAAGCGCGTTCCCTTTCATTCAGCCAAACCTCACCTTCGTTGGGGTCGAGGTCGGCGATCATGCGAAGAAAGAGACTTTTGCCAGATCCCGATGAACCGGTAATCGCGGCGCACGTACCCATGCCGAGGTTCAACTCGAACGGCCCGGCGAACTGGCTGCGGAGCTTTTTCACAAGGAGTGCCGCTTCCATCGAATTTCCTTGTCTTTCAGCGGCCCTACCTGTGTCGCCAAAATTGCTGCACCTACAATCAAGACGATCCCTCTGTCGAACAGTAGATGCCACCCGAGCTGCTGATGCGAATTTACGACGCGAAAACCCTATAGTCGGGAGCCGACGCCAGGAATCGGGCGTACGCGTCGGCATCGGGCGGAGTGAATTTTTCTGCCAATGGATTGCGGCGGCGCAAAGTCGCTCCCATGTCATCCAGAAGCTCATCGAAATGCTTGAAGTGATAGGGCGCGACGCAAAGTCCGCCGTAAACGCTTGCCGCCGGCCTCTCCACGCGTTTAAAATGCAGCATCATGTCGATATTTTTGTGCATCTCGTCGTCGGTCGGTTGTTTTGCTAATTGACTGTCGGCGTAACGTACGAGCCAGTTAGCGGCCATCTCGGCACAGAGGACCGTGCAGAAGCTCGAATTGAAGCCCACAAGACCCATGTCGGGAAGATCGGGATTGGCGATGAAACGATAGAGCCGATACTGGCCATCGGCTTCTACAAGCTTGGCGCGATAGACGTCCGGTATGAACGGGACGCCAAGCTTGAAGCCGATAGCGAGGATGGCGACGTCGGCATCAACACGTTCACCACCGGTCATGACGATTGTTTTGCCATCATAGCGTTGGAACGTGCCGCGGATGGCCCTAATCCGGCCATCGGCCACCATCGGAAAGAAGCCGGGCGTTGCGATCGGGACCGAACAATTGACCCCATCCTCGATGCGTCCCGTGGGGACCATGTCGCATTTTTTCAGCTTCAACTGAAACTTCAGGAGGGCCTCAAGCCCACGCCAATTTGCCCACACCAGGGGCTTGGCGATCGCATGGGCCACGCGTGACGCAGTGCTTAGGCCCCAGGCGCGGAACATTTCTTCCTGAGCGCGGATGTAGAGAATACGTTTGAAATTGATTAGTCCGCCGATGAAGTAGGGAATTCGCCAGACCGGTTCGAGGTACACCATCATCACTTCGCTCGCACCGGCGTTGACCGAGTTGACGGCTATGTCCGTTGCCGATTTCGAGCCCCCGAGCACGACGACCTTCTTGCCTTTGACCAGCATTGAATCGGTATGTTGTGCCGAATGAAGTATTTCCCCGCCTGCGGCCTTGAAATCGTCTTCGCCAGGAATGCTTAGGGTCCGTCGTTCGTTGAACTGGCCTGTGCAAACAGCGACGAAATCGAAGTCTTCCAGGGCGGTGCTGGAATCGGGATTTTGAATCTTCAGCGTCCAGCCGGGCAAACCGGAGTCGCGACGCGCCATGCCAACTACCGTGGTGTTGAAGCGCATACGCGGCACCAGTCCATGGTCTTTGGCGTAGTCGGTCAGATAAGCATGAACTTGAGGCCCATTCGGCCATTCCGGGTAGGAGTCAGGCATTGGCTTGTCGGTATATCGATAGAGATCTTTGGGGCTTTGTGTCTGCACTTCGGGATAGGAACGTGCGGGCTCCCAGACACCACCAAGATCGCCGCTACGTTCGAGTATAGTTACATTGTGCCCGCGCGCTTTGAATACCTTTGCTGTGGTAAGGCCCGCAATGCCTGCGCCAATGACGCAAATATTCTTCTGCTTGACCATGACCCCCTCCCAATTCGAATGGCCTTGCAATAGCGACGAGCGTCGCCTGCTTTCGGATGAAGCTCGACCGCCAACATCAGCCCGCGTCCGCGCACTTCACGGATAGTGTTGGCAGGCTCGATTAGCCTTTATCAGGCAATCGGCGAAGCTAGGCGCCGGTAGAATTGCTTACCTGCCCGCAAGGTTCATTGTGCTTTCGAGTTATACTCAGTTCGCTGAATGAGTATAACGTGATTTGCGGCGACCCTTGAGTGGCCTCAGCTTCTCGATGCAAGTTTTGCGGGAGGCGTGTGCACTCGGGCCGTCGTGTGCACCGTGTGGGCACTGAGAATTCGAAAGCGCGGTTTTCGCTTCCAATCTGGACATAAATGATCCTAGAAGAACCAATCTGCGGAAGTTCGATCGCGGCAAATTTCTCAGTCGGTCCAATCAAATATGGGATCGAGCGTAGACAAAATAGATCAATAGAATGAAAGACTTACGCTGGAAGTTCTCTACGGCGCCCATGATGGACTGGACGGACTTCGCGGAAAAAGCAAAGCACAATCAGAACTTAAGCATGGTCGCCGTTAGCCATGCTGTACCAAATGAAGTACCGGGCGAGGTGGTAAGCTCCCCTGAGCGGGCACTCTCGGAGCCCTGTGTGCGTTCGGCGGCTGCAGCGTAACGCAGCGTATTGCGCTAATCCACGCGATTGCACTCCCTTGCTGCTGATGGATCCGTAGCCTCCAAGCCCGCGCTAAAGTTGCGACACTCGCTCAATGAAAAGCCGGACCGCTCAGCGCATATGCGAATCGTGGTCCGGCTTGCATTTGCGTCGCTGAACCACATCCACCGCGGCAATGTCAGCCTCACGATGGCAAAGCCGCGCACGCGTCTTGATGTGTCTCAGCAAGGGTAGTGTGTCGGCGAAACCTACTTCTTTTTCTTCTTACCGGTCTTTTTCTTTGCCTTCTTCGCTTTCTTGGCCAAGGTACCCTCCGTGATCCCAAAATTGAGTTCAACGCAAGTCGAGCATCGACATGCATAAGATAGAGTACACCACAATTGCAAAATTGATACTGCGTGCTTCGAAGAAGGTAAACGGCGGTCACAACGTTGCGAGTGCACGATGGTCTCTCGCGATGCGTGGGCGCGAGCTCACAGCTCTGCTGGAAAAACATCCGTGACGACAGTGACAATCGCTGGCTGTCGGCGCGCTCGAGGGTGACTTTATCCGTCCACCCAAATTCGATTTGCAAATTCAGTTTGGGGCACGTGACCGCGGACAGCGTCACAAAGGGCAGGGCATGGCAAGCAGCAGGGAGCCAAAAGCATTTTGCGCGGAGCTTTAACGTACGCCTCGACCACGCTCCGGCATCTTGGTGGCAACTCCGTCTCGCCGTGCTGAAAAGGGCGAGCCGCACTGGCGCCTAGGTCGTCAGAGCTGTCATCTCTTTTCTGGCGGCCTCAACTCGCGCGTCGAGATATTTGGCCAGATCCAGAAGATGGACGCCTTTTGCGCAATTTCTGGCTTGCTTCCATTCGGACTAGAGGGATTGCTATTTCACCAGCGCTGATCTTCTGCACCAGCTTGGCCGGATTCAGGTGCGAAAAGTAATCCCGACACACGTCCTCAATCGGGACGATGGCCTTACCCCCATACTGCGCCATCAAGAGGAACGCGGTGTTCATTGGGTCACCTTCCATATCGACCCGGGCAAGCCGCGCTCGGCAGTTACTACATCATCGGTAACCGATGCGAACGTTGGTGTCATCCGATCGGCAGCCCATCAAACTAGAGAACTTTCCGACTTGGGAGATCTTTTCCGTCGGGGGCGGTATTTGGCTTCCCTGGCGTAGAAAAGGGAGGGCTCGGTTCGTGCGGCGGCAATGCATCATGAAGCAGATGAGTTTCTGGTGCGGTAATCTGAAAGAGACATCAATCAACCCCGTCTTCTATTTTGAGTCCGGCAGGACTCGAACCTGCAACCAGACCGTTATGAGCGGGAGGCTAATGATCGCTCCTATTGATTTTCCTCCAGATTTGATGATGTTTGGCCGCGTCTGTTGTGTCTCTTTGCGATCGTTTCTAGTGCGAAACTGGTGCGGCTACGGGGCAAGTATGTGCCCCTCGACCTGCTTTCGCGAGGTCGCGCAAGTCAGACCCGTACCTGAAGGTCATAGGTTCAAATCCTATACCCGCAACCACTTTCATTATAAATCGCTCACCGTCCCGGTCTAACCGCCGGGACGGCTTTGGCTTTTCTGGGGAGGCAATCCCTTATTTCAACGTCGTGGGTCTCTGCCGGCAGGACGTACAAGCACGGAGGTTCCTCCGCCACCCCGCCGTCCGCGTCGCTCTATCGCGAGCGTACCATTTATAACGGCTGAGCAGTCCGGCTTTTCCCCAAACAGAATCCCCGACCGACCACTTCTGGCGCAAAGCGGATATTCGTCCTTGCGCGGAGCTCGGCCACAGTTCCAACCGGTCCGAAGTACGAGATCTGGATAAAAGCCGTCGACTTCCGATCACAACAGGTAGAGAGTTATTTTTCACCGCTCGGATTGGCTTCTGCATGACCGCGTTCTGGTGGCAGGCGGGTGTGATCTATCAGATCTACCCACGTTCCTTTCAGGACACCAACGACGACGGCATCGGCGACCTCACGGGGATCGGGCGGCGGCTCGAATATCTTGTCAGCCTTGGGGTCGAAGCGATCTGGATCTCCCCCATCTACCCGTCGCCGATGGTTGATTTCGGCTATGACGTCGCCGACTATTGCGACGTCGATCCACGCTTCGGCACGCTGGCAGACTTCGACGATCTGCTCATGCAAGCCCATCGGCGGGGGCTTAAGGTTCTGCTCGACTTCGTGCCCAACCACACATCCGACCAGCACCCGTGGTTTGTCGAGAGCCGCTCATCGCGAGAAAATCAGAAAAGAAACTGGTACATCTGGCGCGATCCTGCCGCTGACGGCGGACCACCCAACAACTGGATCAGCGATTTCGGCGGCTCAGCCTGGGAATGGGACAAGGTAACCAGACAATATTACTACCACGCCTTTCTCAAGGAGCAGCCAGACCTCAACTGGCGTCATCCAGCCGTGCAAGCGGCGATGTACGATGTGATGCGTTTTTGGTTCGACCGCGGCGTCGATGGCTTCCGTATCGACGTGCTGTGGCACATGCTCAAGGCGGCAGACTTCCCGGACAATCCACCCAACCCGGCCTATCGGTCCGAAATGGGCGAAATGCACCGCCTGCTTCAACTTCATTCGACAGACCAGCCCGAGGTGCACCGGATCGCCGCCGATATGCGTGAAATCGCCGACAGCTATGGCGCCAGGGGACAGAGCGAGCGAGTCCTGATTGGTGAGGTCTACCTGCCAGTCGATCGGCTCATGAAATATTATGGTGATACGCGCCCAGAGGTGCACCTGCCGTTCAATTTCCAGCTCATTGATACGCCGTGGGGGGCGCGCTCCCTTGCGGCATTGATCGCCAACTATGAGGCGGCGCTACCGTCAGGTGGCTGGCCAAATTGGGTGCTCGGCAACCATGACCGGCCGCGCGTTGCCGCCAAGCGCGGTCAGGCCCAGGCCCGCGTCGCAGCGGTGATGTTGCTGACGCTCCGCGGCACACCCACGCTCTACTATGGCGACGAACTCGGTTTGAGTGATGTCGGGATCGAACCATCCCAGGTTCGGGACCCGCGCGAGTTGCGCGAGCCCGGTTTGGCGTTGGGCCGCGACCCCGTGCGCACGCCGATGCCATGGGATGAGAGCGAAAATGCCGGTTTCACCACGGTTAAGCCGTGGCTGCCGCTCAATGCCGACTGGCCCACGCGCAACGTGGCGCGCATGACGGAAGATTCTCAATCAATCTTGACACTTTATCGTCGGCTAATTGCGCTCAGGCGGAATTGCTTGGCGTTGTCGACCGGTGATTTCGTACTGTTGAGTGGGGAAGGCGAGATACTTGTTTACGAGCGCCGACACGACGCGGAGCGGCTGATTGTGGCGCTCAACTTCGGGGGGAGGCCGCACCGACTGCAGTTGCCGGATTGGGCGCGTGGGAGTCGGTTGCTGTTGTCCACTGTCGACGATGCGACGCTGGTGGAAGGCGGGGCCATCCTGCTACGGTCGAATGAAGGTGTAGTGCTTAGGGCCGGATAGCACCAAGCAGGGAAGGAGGGTTGCTTGCGTATCGCCATGCTGGCGCCGATCTCCTGGCGTACACCACCGCGCCATTACGGTCCCTGGGAGCAGGTCACGAGTCTCTTGACCGAGGCGCTGGTGGCGCGCGGTGTTGATGTCACCCTGTTCGCCACAAAGGATAGCAGAACCGCGGCCAGGCTCGATGGCATTTGCCCGGCGCCCTATTCCGAGGACCCCGCGATCGACGCCAAAGTGTGGGAGATGCTCCACGTCGCCCATGTCTTTGAGCAGGCCGGTGAGTTCGATCTTATTCATAACCAGGCCGATTTCGTACCGCTCGCCTTCTCGCGGCTGGTCGGGACCCCGATGGTGACAACGATCCACGGTTTCTCGTCAGAGCGCATTCTGCCCGCCTTCAAGCAATACGAAAATCGCGTCCACTATGTCGCGATCAGCCAGGCCGACCGCCATCCGGACCTGCGCTATGCCGCAACGATCCACCATGGCATCCCGCTGCAGGACTTTCCCTTCGACCCGCATGGCAGCGAAGATCTGCTTTTCTTCGGCCGCATTCATCCGGACAAGGGGGCTGCTGAAGCGATCACGGCAGCCCATCGATCCGGACGGAAATTGATCATGACCGGCATCGTCCAGGACCAGAATTATCACAACGAGCAGGTCGCGCCTGCACTCGAGGGCCGGTCCGTGGTCTACCTTGGCCCGGTCGGCGGCGCGGCGCGCGCAAGGACTCTCGGCTCCGCGCGCGCGCTGCTCCACCTCATCAATTTCGATGAGCCGTTTGGCCTGTCGGTGGTGGAAGCGCTCGCCTGCGGAACGCCAGTGATTGCCTGCAACCGCGGATCGATGCCCGAGCTGATCGAGGATGGCGTGACCGGCTTCCTGGTCGACAGCCTCGACGCGGCAGTAGATGCGATCAATCGTATCGGCGAAATCGATCGCGCCGCGTGCCGTGCGGTGGTATCTGCACGCTTCACGGTAGATCTCATGGCCGATCGATATTTGGGCCTGTACCGATCAATCCTTGGCTGAGAATCGGTAGCTGCAAGAAGTCTACGGCCAAAAATGACAAGCGCGTAGACTCGGTTCGATGCGCACTGCGTGGCCGAGCGCAGTATCTCGTCAGCTTTAGCTCTCGCGCGCAGGATAGTCGCGAATGACCGCCATTGGCGGATATTGTTGCAAAAGTCTTTTGAGGGTGACGAACGAAATTTTCCAGGGCCGCTGATGCGTTTCGCGCGCAGAGATGTGAGGGACCACATCGCTTCTCAGAAAAACGACCACGGAGCTTCGTATCCGCGCTATAGAGCATTGCAACGATGGAGTCGTCCAAACATCAACCTTTGCGAGATTTCTGGCGTCGTTCGATTTTCGACTTTTGCAACACTATCGGCGCAAAGCGGACGTTGAAGTTTCGCTCACGGTCCAAAAGAAAACCGATCTAGTCGGCGGACGATGAAAGTCTCGACTCCGAGCGATCGCTGGAAACACCGTGGTAGCGAGTACGAGATCGTTACATGCGCTGTTTCGAGCTGCGCCGATCTCTGCCAATCCTACTTCGGAGGATGCCTTTGCAGATCCGTATTTCCCGTTCGCACGCGTCGATCTCGATCCAGCGGAAATCACGTATGCCGCGACGCGGGCGAGGCATTGACGGCTATCGCTCGCACGTATGGCGTGCCGCACACCACGATCGGCCGACTCTGACGATCCGGCCCGCACCCCGGCGCGGTCTCGGAGGGGAGCCGTCCGGCCGGGTGGGGCCACTAAATTAATGAAACCGACCACCGTTATTATTAGAAGAATAAACTCCTTGTGATGGGCGCAGGTCTTTCGTGTGGAAGACCTAAAAACCAACTGTTGTTTATGCGGTGACACGCGAACAGAAAATCACCCTGGGTGCTTGGGGAAATACATAGAGGTGCAAGGAAACACGGCGATGAAAGCGCGACTGGCTCTGATCCTGATGCTGTTCTGCACTCCTGCGCTCGGCCACGACGCCAACCATCCCGAGCTCAATAGCTGGTTCGATCATCTCGCGAGCGGGAAAGGATTGTGCTGTTCGTTCGCGGATGGCCTTGCGGTCGCCGATCCAGACTGGGAATCCAAAGACGGCCATTACCGCGTCCGTCTCGACCACGAGTGGATCGACGTTCCTGACGACGCCGTGATCACCGAGCCGAACAGGTCTGGCCGGACGATGGTTTGGCCGATAAGGGGTTCGCTCGGAACCTCGATCCGCTGCTTCATGCCCGGCAGCATGACGTAGTCACGAGTTCCACCGATCGCCAAGGCCAAGCTGCATGGCCTGATCATCGATCGGAAGGAGAGCGGCGCCCTGGTGACATCGCCGCGTTGCCAATGGTCAAGGAAGTTATCGCGGCCAGCAAGGCCGAGCTGGGCGAGGACGCGGCTGCGGCGCTCACGGCGGCGCTGACGCGGGAGGAGCCCGAGCCGCGCCCGCATCGTTGACCGGCCGCATCCTCAATGCCGCAGAGGCCGGCGCCGTCGCGCCACGCGACCCCGCCGCTGTGTCGTCCTCAGGCATCGCGGCATCGCGCTCCTTCCTCTTGCGGCGGCCGTACAAGCCGAGACGATTTTGGTCTCGATGGCGGCGGAGACATCTGACGCGGCGTTGATGTCTGCTGTTGGGGGTAAGGCAATCCTGTTCGTGCGGTCGATGTGTTCGTCGATGCGCTGGAACTGCGCGAGCTGGGGTTCGATGGCGTCACCCCGGCAGCGACCGCCCGGCCGGGATACCATCCGTCGCCGCT
>Ga0210406_10006756_pt1 | contig 11816 bp, 9 predicted proteins | sample IncBWC30MmetaG_FD_155454 | JGI IMG/M metagenome (GOLD analysis project Ga0210406, IMG submission 155454) | Forest soil microbial communities from Barre Woods Harvard Forest LTER site, Petersham, Massachusetts, United States - Inc-BW-C-30-M | ecosystem: Environmental > Terrestrial > Soil >... | reverse complement strand
GTGTAAATTCTCTTGCGGTGTGGAATGAAAAGGTCATCCTCGCCCAGGCCGTAATTGTTCGAGATAATGTTGATCCAGGGTTTGGGTGTCCACTTAAGTTGTCCTCCCAGGCCAGGGGTGTGATTGGCGGAAGCGTAGGACTGCCATCCATTAATGATCCAGGGTTCGATCTTCAAATGTTTCGTGGGGAAAACTTGAACTCGCACGCCAGTGAAAAACCACGGAGTGTTGGACGAGACGTATGACGGCTGATAGGCCCAATTGTCGAAATTGTAGTAACTGAAGAGCCCGATGTACGACAAAAAGATTCCCGCATCCACGTTGATCCCGTTCAATTTGTTGATGTGGTATCCACCGTACGCCTCCGCCAAGTAACGGTATGCACTAACGAGATCCCATTGCCCGTGTCCGGGACTCGGGTCATTCCGTGGCGTCGTCGCGGAATACATGCCGAACTGTGTCATCAGCCTGCCACGCACGTTGTTCCAGTGGAAGTCACCGCCGATGCCAAGTTGCTCCAACTGAACTTCTTGCGACCGAAACAGCTCGCTCGATCCACCTATTGAGTGGTCCGTAGGATGGTTGAAATCGAATACGTAGTTAGTGTCAAACCTGATTTCCGGTGTAAAGAATTTCGTGTCCCAAAATATCTCTTTCGTTCGGGGATTGCCGTTTAACCAGGTCCAGTCCGCATCCGAAAACGGCTCGACTTTTCCGGGATCTGACTTAGTCGGTGCCTGCTCGCTTTGCGCTTTCGCAATTACCTGGATCGAGGGCGTTGTCGTTGAAGCCGCAGCTATCGTGGGCGCAGGGGTTGCAGTCGCGGATGAAGACCAAGTGGCTCCCACAACTTTGGGCTGGACCGGCTCTGCCGTTCCCGAACGAGCCTTCAGCTCCGCTTCAAGTTGCTCGATGCGGGCTTCCATAGCTTCGAGCTTTTTCGCTACGGCAGGCGGAATCTGCTGGTCCGCAACGTTTGTCCTTTGATCGGTAGCTTGAATGCTTGTTTGTGCGAAACAGGAATTCGCGAGTAAGCCCGCCAACACTAGGAATGCTGCCGATAGCCTTGAACGCGAAGCTAACTTCATAGAATTTCTCCCTTTTTTGAGTCTGTCTCGTTCATTTGCGTCCGCTTATGAGCGCCGTTCTCTTAGGTCGGATCACGGTTGGCCGAACGCCGGGTTTTGTTCGGTTGCGTTTTTCGTCGTATATGAAATTCACCAAAACGAAAACAAGGAAGCCCGCCCCGGCAATGCAAAAGACTTGGAAAATCACGACTCCCATTGCCTGGATCTCTTTTGTGCCGACCCAACCCGCGAAGACAACCCGCAGAGGTCTTTGAAAATCCTACATGCCTGGCATTAGGGAGTCGTAAGCGGGACATAAGGATTTCGTAATGAAAAAAGCTCTTGGTGAGTCCGGGAAAGAGTCAGCCTTCGAGTTTGAATTTCGTTGCTGCAAGCGCATACAGCCTTCGCCACAACAGCCGATTGATGGTAACGACCATAGCCGCCATCAGGATGGTGGCTGCAATCAACACCCGGGAGTTTCCCGAGTCGGCCGCACTACTAATCACCGAACCTAGCCCGGTTACCGTATAGGTCTGGCCCTTAAAGCGGAAGTACTCCGCGATGATGCTTGCATTCCAGGCTCCGCCAGAAGCCGTAACGAATCCCGTTATCAGGTACGGAAATATTCCCGGCAAGTACAATTCGCGCCAGCGCTCAAGTTTGTCGATCCGGAAGACATTGCATACTTCTTTCAAATCCGTGGGTATCGCCATGGCTCCTGCGATAACGTTGAACAAGATGTACCACTGCGTTCCCAATAGCAGCAGAACGATCGATCCTACTCCGAGGCCACCACCAACTTTAATTAGCATTAGAAGAATAATGGGGAATAGGGCTGTGGCCGGAACCGATGCAGCAACCTGCGCGATGGGCTGCACAATCGCTGAGAGTTTTGGTTTCAGCCCCACAATCACTCCTACAGGAATCGTCCAAAGCCCGGCGAGCGCCAGAGTGGACATAACTCGGAGGAATGTGGCGCCCGCTCCGACAAAAATTCCGCGCGCTTCGGCTTTCGTCAGTCCGGCCAATAGCATCGTCATCTTCAGGAATGCATAGGCCACCCCAACCAGCGTGGCGCCCAAAAGCAGCCGTGACACCCACCTGCCTATAAAGCCATCTCCTCGTTTAGCGGCCGATGCCGCCTGCTTTTTGGCAAAATACAAACTCAAGTACTCTCGCGCCGGTATTACAGATACTCGCGCCAGGAACGGCAAAACTCTGGAGCGCTTTAGCAGATCCAAAACGAAAGAATGCGGTGCCTCCACCGATTCGACTTGCTCGAATTTGAATTTTTCTGTCCAGGCGATCACCGGCCGCCAGATGAGCTGATCGATCAGCACAATAATTCCGATCATCACCCCAAGTCCCCAGACGATGGCTCGCATGTCGCCCGCGTTGGCGGCCGTTTGCAAATATGAACCCAAGCCTGGAAGACGCAGATCGCGATTCCCCAACACGAACATCTCGCAGGCCATCAGGAAAAACCAACCACCGGCCACCGACATCATGGAATTCCATACCAGCCCGATCGCCGCATAGGGTAGCTCCATCTGCGTAAATCTTTGCCACCAGCTCCAACGGTATATCTCCGCCACTTCCCGCATTTCGCGTGGGATACTCTTAAGCGAAGAATAAAAGCTGAAGGTCATATTCCAAACCTGCCCGGTGAAAATTAGAAGGATGGAGCCCAGCTCCACGCCGAGTTGTCGGGTCGGAAATAGCGCCACCATTGCCAGCATCACGCCTGGAAGAAAACTCAACACTGGAATGGACTGCAAAGTATCGAGCAAGGGAATCATGAATCTCTCGGCTTTTGCGTTATATGCCGCGATGTATCCGTAAACCAACGTAAACGCAAGACTGAAAACGTAAGCGATCGCGATGCGCAGCACCGAAAACATCGCGTATTTTGGCAGCGCCATCACTCCCAATTGAATCGTTGTTTGCGCGTTTGCCGGCGCCATCCAGTAGTGGGTGATGGACAGCAGAGCGTAAAACAAAGCTAGTCCGGCGCAAATGACCGGCAGGTCTTGCAAAATGGATGGCACTGTTCTGGGAATCGTTCCCCAGGTTAAGACACGCGCCGATGTTTTGTTGTGCGCCATCAGTGCAAACGGGTGGCTTCCTGAGATTCAGCAGTTTCCCCAGCTAGAATTAATCGCAGACGGTCGGTCTCGGAGTTATAGGTAAAGATGTCGGCATAGCGGCCCCAGTTCAACGCCGTTTCGATCTGCTGCTCCACGTCGTGTGCGGGCAAGCGCTCGTCCAATAAATCGCGGAAAAACTCCATCGGCATGGTGTGGTCAGACTTACTCTCCAGCGCGGTGACGATCTGCTGCATCAGAGGCACGTGCTTCAAGGATTCACGGAATAATCGTTTTCGGGTCGGGATATCCGCTTCAGCAAAGGTTCGTCCCGCCGGAGTAATTTTCACATCTCCTTCATGCGCGGTGGCAAATCCGAGCATGGTCGCTGCGTCCAAAATCGGCAACAAGTCGTCCACCTCCAGCAAGAGTGTCTCGGCTACGTGATACAGATCCTCTTCTCCTCCCCGGTCGATTAAAAGTTCCAGCAAGCCTGCAACACCTCCTGGACGCGCATGTGGGAGCAACGGTGCAGGTTGTTTGGCTGTGGCTGAAGGCGGCGCAAGCGTCAGTTCGGGCTTGGTCATCACTTTGTAAATGTAATCAACGTAAGGGAAGAAGGCAGCGGACTTGCGGTCTCGCGGCTGCGGCAACGCAATACGAAAATCGGCCCGGATTCTTGCCGGATTGCGCCCAAGGACGATTACACGGTCGGCCAGCAGCACAGCCTCCTCAATGTTGTGAGTGACGATAAAAATACTGCGGGTGGGAATTTTTTTCGCCAGCCACAAATCCATTAAGTCGCCGCGCAGGTTTTCCGCCGTAAGCACATCCAAAGCTGAAAATGGCTCGTCCATAAATAAAACTTCAGGCTCCACGGCTAATGCTCGCGCAAAACCCACACGTTGTTTCATTCCGCCGGATAATTCTTTGGGATAAGCGGTCTCAAAATTCTTAAGTCCCACCGCATCGATCGCCTGAAGCGCCCGACGATGGCGCCCTTCGTGTTCCATTCCTCTTGCGAGCAACGGCGCCTCCACGTTTTCCAGCACGGTAAGCCACGGAAAGAGCGCAAAACTTTGAAATACAATCGCCACGTTCGGGATGCATTCTCTGACAGCTTCTCCGTGCCATCGCACCTCTCCAGCCGTGGGAGCCGCGAGTCCCGTGAGCATTCGCAGTAGCGTGGACTTCCCGCTTCCGGACGGTCCCAGCAGGGCAATAATCGTGTTCGGCTCAACCGATAAATCCACGGGCGCGATAACTAGGATTTCGCTTCCATCTTTCTGCGTAAAACTTTTTGAGATTCCGCGAGCCTCGATAATCGGCTTCTCGTCCGCAAGGGTTCGCGCAACGACGCTCTGCTCATGTTGGGGTTCGGAGATTTCCGCGGGATGCGGCGGGGCCGTGGAACCCGCCTCCGCAAGTTCATCCATCAGCGAATTCCAAGCCTCTTCGGGCAGCGCATCCAGGAAATGATCTCGTTCCGCTTGACTCATGGCTTCCACAATGGCAGCCATGTCGTGAAGGGGGCGCGCATGCAGCAGGACGTATGCGTGAAAATAGGGCAGGTGATTTACGACTGATGCAGCGAGCGGAATCGGCACGCGGAGAAACAGCGCTTGCTGTTCTTCAAACCTTACAGCCATGATCAAATCAGAGGCATCGCTGGCGCTTAAGCCCTGAAGAAGGTCAATTGCGGATTCCCATTTTTGTTGGGAGATAATCTCTTGGAGCTTTCCAGCTAATGGCGGAGTCATATTCGCACCGGACAGCCTACTACGAATTTCTCTGACGAGACTCCGGATTGCATCCTGGAACCGTTTTAGTTGATCGTTCTTATGTTGCTTTTACGGTTCGAATACCAGCAAGGACTGTAACCGGAATGAGGAAAAAGTGAGCGCGCGCACACTTCTGTCTGCGGCTGATCGAAATAGACGTCTGCTCTCCCGCTCTTTGTTGCACTGGCATAGTAATAAGTCACCGACCCTAAGGCGTTTCCGTTTGCTCCGCTCGACCGCCTCGCGAACACCACCCAATCAGCCACATAAACGAGTATCACCGTCCCAACGATTGCCGAAATTATTCGATGCACGCTCATAAGTTCTTACGTCCAGTGGGACATTCTATAGTCTATTTCCAAAAGAAAAACCCCCCATCCACAAAACAAGCTCATTGCCGGACGTCATAGTCGCCATCCTTGCTTGAGCTTCCCGTTTTCAGTACCATAACCTCCCAGCTCTTATCGTCCGCACTGTACCCCGCGCGACGTCCATCCGGATGGGGCAAGTTTAAATGGCACGTCGAAATACGATCGCGCACCATGATATTCCTGCGCTCGAAAAGGCGCCCACCGGCATTCCCGGCTTGGATCAGATCAGCGGCGGCGGACTCCCAAAAGGGCGCACCACCATAGTCTGCGGTGGTCCGGGGTGCGGTAAAACCATGTTGGGACTAGAGTTCCTGGTCCGCGGTGCCACCGAATTTAACGAGCCTGGCGTCCTGATAGCTTTCGAGGAAACTCCCGAAGAGATGGCGCGCAACGTCGCGTCTCTTGGTTTTGACTTAAAGGATTTGGCCGACCGCAAGAAACTTTATCTCGATTATGTGTACCTGGAACCCAGTGAGATTCAAGAAACTGGCGAATACGATCTCGAGGGTTTGTTCATCCGCTTACAGCACGCCGTTGACAAAGTAGGCGCAAAACGGGTGATGCTCGACACGCTCGAAGCTCTCTTCTCCGGTTTTAGCAATCCTGGAATTCTTCGCGCAGAAATCCGGCGTCTTTTTCGCTGGATCAAGGAAAAGGGGTTCACCACGATCGTCACAGCGGAAAAAGGGGAAGGAACGCTTACCCGCCACGGCTTGGAGGAATACGTCTCCGATTGCGTCATTCTTCTCGACCACCGCATCACGGAACAAATCTCCACGCGGCGCATGCGCATCGTTAAATACCGCGGCACCAAGCACGGCGCCGATGAGTATCCTTTCCTGATCGACGAGCACGGCATGTCCGTGCTGCCGGTCACTTCCATGGACTTGCAGCATAAAGTTTCGAATCAGCGGGTTCCAACTGGAATTCCGGATCTGGACGCCATGCTGGAGCGAAAAGGCTATTTCCGCGGCTCCAGCATCCTCGTCAGTGGCGCAGCAGGCTCTGGTAAGACGATTTTGGCCGCCACTTTCGCCGAGGCCGCCTGTAAAAGAGGCGAGCGCTGCCTTTACATCGGTTTCGAGGAATCCATGGACCAGATTGCGAGAAACATGAAATCTGTAGGCATCAATTTTGAACCTTGGGTAAAAAAAGATCTTTTGGTGCATCGAGCTTGGCGTCCTACGCAGTACGGTATAGAGATGCACCTGCTACGCATTCACAAGCTCATTGAAAAATTTAAGCCTGACAACATCGTTATCGATCCGATCACAAATCTGATTACCGCCAGCACTGAAAAAGACGTTCATTCCATGCTAATGCGCCTGATGGATTTTTTGAAGGAAAACGGAGTGACTTCGCTATTCACGAGTCTCTCCAATGTGGGCGAGATTGCAGAAAGCGAAGTCGGAATATCCTCTTTGATCGACAGCTGGATTTCGCTGCGTTACACGGAAATTTTCGGAAAGCGCCACCGCGGCCTCTTCGTTCTAAAATCCCGCGGCATGGCCCATTCGACTCAGCTTCGCGAAATGATCATAACTTCGAAGGGTGTTAAGCTGGGCCCTGCAAACGCATTGCTTGCCTATCGGGATCGAGAACGTGACCCGCAAGCTGATATTGATTCAGCTCCGGTGACCAAAAAAGTCCAGATTAAAAGCGTTCGACGCGGGAGTCCCTCGAAAACCAGATCGGCCCGAGGGGCGCAATGAAGAAAAACTCAAAAGCACCCGGCGCTTCCGGGGACAATCACTTCCAACTTCGGCTGTACGTGGCCGGCCAAACACCTAGATCGCTGGCTGCTCTTTCCAACCTGAGGCGCATCTGTGCCACGCACCTTGACGGGCGCTATCGCATAGAGGTAATTGACTTAATCAAGAATCCCCAGTTAGCGCAAGGCGATCAGATATTGGCCATTCCCACCTTGGTTCGGAACCTTCCCAAGCCGCTTCGCAAAATAATCGGTGACCTCTCAGATACCGAACGCGTCTTAGTTGGACTGGACCTGCGCGATTTGCAAGCTCGGAAGGCGGGAGCATAATGAAATCAAAATCGGAAGGTCGAAGGTCCGCCAAGCGAACCCGGAAATCGGTAGCCTCCAAAAAAATGTACCGGCTGCGCTTATTCGTCACCGGCCAGACTCCGCGGTCTGCCTCGTCCTTGCAAAACCTCAAAAACGTCTGCGACGAATATTTGGTGGGGAAATTCGAGCTTGAGGTAATCGACATTTATCAGCAACCTGAACTGGCCCGCGAAGCTCAAATTATCGCCGCTCCAACTCTCATAAAAATGCTTCCACTCCCGCTGCGTAAGCTGGTCGGTGATCTCTCCAACCGAAAGCAAGTAATGATCGGGCTCGATATAAAGGACGAGAAGGCGTAGTTGTATGGGAATTCGCAAACGACCGGCCAAAAAATCAAAGAATAAAACGCAAGAAGCCCGCAACAAGGTTCTGCACGCTCGGGTGCAGGAACTCGAAGATACCTTAACGGCTATTCGAGAAGGTAGCGTAGACGCCCTGGTAATAAGCGCTCCCACAGGCGACCAGGTTTTCACCTTGCAGGGAGCGGAACATCCTTATCGTGTGCTGGTGGAAACCATCAATGAAGGCGCTGCCACCCTGGACGCCCAAGGCACTGTGCTTTACGCCAATGCGCGCTTTGCCGAGTTCCTAAATGTTCCCTTGGAAAAATTCATTGGCGCGCCGATTCAGAGCCATGTTCCACCCGCAGCGCACGAAAAACTTTGGGGCTTGGTTCAAGAGAGTCTTAGTGACAACACAAAAGGTGAAATAAGCCTCCAGACATTGGAGGGCCGCCCTCGATTGATTCAGTTCTCCTTGAGCGCGGTGAAGAATTCCATCCCGCAGACGATTTGCGTTGTTGCCACGGAATTAACGGAGTTAGCCGAAGCGAATGAAGCTTTGAAAGCCAACGAAGAAGCATTACGCCAGCTTTCCAGCCGTCTGCTACAGCTCCAGGATGAAGAACGCCGGCATATCGCTCGCGATCTTCACGATATAACCGGCCAGAAGCTTGCCTTTCAGTCCATCGTACTGTCTCAACTCAATAGCTCCGTTACCGATCCCACGACAAAAAGTGCTGTAGCGGAATGCCAACAATTGACGAATCAAATCAGCGAAGAAATCCGCACTCTCTCGTATCTCTTGCATCCACCGCTGCTCGACGAGCTTGGCCTCTCTTCCGCCGTGCATTGGTATACGCAAGGCTTCGAAAAACGCACGGGAATCCACGTGGACGTCGACATCGCTCGCGATTTTCCACGTTTGCCTGTGGACGTCGAAACCACACTGTTCCGCGTAATTCAGGAAAGCTTAACCAACGTTCATAGATATGCGGAAACTCGAACTGCATTCATTCACGTTGCGCGTGTAGGCGACGAGGTCGAACTGAAAATCGCCGATCAGGGGAAGGGGATTCGTGCGGAAATTCTGAAATCTTCCCGCAATGCCGTAGCCCCCATTGGTGTGGGCATTCAGGGTATGAAGGAACGCATGCGCCAGCTTTCAGGGCGCCTGGAAGTCAGTTCACGTCCGAATCAAGGAACTTTGATAACTGCTAGGCTGCCCATTCGAGAACCGCGAGCTGAATCATCTAACCCAGACACTACGCACGATGGTGATCGACAAGGTGACACGGCCGTTCGGAGCCGGATTCTAATTGCCGACGACCACGAAGTCCTGAGGCGTGGCATACGCACCATGATTGAGTCTGAAAAGAATTGGGAAGTCTGCGGCGAAGCCATCGATGGCCAGGAAGTTGTCGATAAATCCGTCACCCTAAACCCCGACCTAATCATTCTCGACATAAACATGCCCGTTTTAAACGGAGTCGCTGCCGTGCAGCAGATCTTGCGCAACTGCCCGAAAACAAGAATCCTGGTTTTCAGTGTTCATGAATCCAAACAAACCGTTCGCGAGATCCTTTCCGCCGGTGCTCACGGGTATTTGTCAAAAGCAAAGGCCGGCCGAGAGCTGGTACAAGTTGTGAAACTGCTTCTAGCAGGCAAGACGTTCTATCCGGAAAAAGCAGCCACCTCGGAAGTTTAGCCTCGATCGTAGATCTGGTTATTGTTAGGCCACGGATTTTATCTGGTTTTTCCATCGTAAGTTCATGATCTAGGCGGGGTTAACTAGAACCGAACTACAGCAACATTGCTTCGACTCTACAGGCTTTCCAGCATAGCGGATTTGCTGCAAAAAAACCTATAGTACGCCGCTGTGCAGAATGACGCCTGCTTTTAGCCGTTTGCGCCGATTGGCATCGAAAATAGATGCAATCGCACGAAGGAGAAAAGCCCCATGCTCAGGACCATTCTGATTGTGATCATCGTTTTGTTGCTGCTGGGGTCGCTGCCTACCTGGCCTTATAGCGCTGGCTGGGGCTATTATCCCAGCGGCGGCCTCGGACTAATCCTCATCATTTTGGTAATACTTATATTGGCAGACCGCTTATAACCCTTTAAGGTCGGCTTGCGCACCGGGGTATTGACGCGCCGGGCCTCCAGCGTTAGTCTCGCTGCAGTTCGAGCACGGTGCTCCATCCCATTTGGGGAGTGATGTATGCCCAGTTCAACCTGGAAAGGTTATTTGACGTTCGGCCTGATATCGATACCTATCCGCCTCTCACCTGCGGCACGCACGGAACGCATTAGCTTCAACCAATTACACAAAGTCTGTCACACGCGACTGAAGCAGCCCCTGTTCTGCCCAACGTGCGATCGCATGGTCGAGCGCTCAGAAGTCGAAAAGGGATACGAGTACGAAAAGGGCCAGTACCTGCTTTTTAGCCAGGAAGAACTGGACGAAGTGGAGCCGGAAACGGCGCGAACGATGGATATCCTGGAGTTCGTCAAGCTCGACGAAATCGATCCGGTATATTTCGATGCCTCCTATTACGTGATTCCGGAAGAGCCAGGCCAGCGAGCTTATCAGCTTCTAATGGAAGCTATGGAAAAATCCGGTTACGCCGGAATCGCAAAAATTGCCATGCACAATCGCGAATACATCGTCATCATTCGCCCGCGCGAGCATGGCCTCACTCTGCACACCATGTTTTATAACAACGAAATTCGTCCGGCTGCTGAATACGGCCATACCGACAAGTCCTTGATCAAAGAGCAAGAGCGCACGCTCGCTGAGCAATTGATCGAAAGCTTGGCCGCGCCTTTTGAGCCCGGCAAATATCACGATACTTACCAAAATAGTCTGCAGGAGTTGATTGACGCCAAGGCTAGTGGCCGCAAAATCGCGGTCGTTCCGCACGCTGCCGCCAAAACTCCGGTCATCGATTTAATGGAGGCTCTGAAGAAGAGTCTCGCCAAGAAGGCAGCTTCGTCGACCGAAAAGCAGCCGTCGGTTGTTCGAACAGCGAAAACAGAAAGAAAACAGGGAAGAAAGGTCGGCTAGACTCTTTACTTCAAGTGTCACAGTTGCTCGTTAGGCGGCGGTTCCCTAGCCGCCCGCGCCTTTCGTGGGCCTCGGTGGCGTAGAATCTTTCTGCAATCCCTTCCAGCTTGTAAATTGGATCCCATATGCCAAGTCCCTTACCCGATAAAGCCAAGACGAATCCCACCCAGTACAACATCGAGGCTATCGCGAAACTGGAGCAGGACGCACTCGAGCGGCGAACCGCGGCCGAACGAATAAGCGAGGCCATCGCCAGGTTCATAGGGAGCGTGGCTTTCCTGTTATTGCAAATCTTACTTGTGCTGTCCTGGAGCGCGATTAATCTAAACTTGATCCCGGGCGTAAAGCCATTCGATCCCTTTCCGTTCGGCATTTTAGCTCTGGTCATTTCCTCCGAAAGCGTAGTATTGACAATTTTTGTGCTGATTAGTCAAAACCGCATGACACGCCAAGCCGAACGGCGTTCCCACCTTGATCTCCAGGTCAGCATGCTCGCGGAACAGGAACTTACCACCATGCTTGAGATGCAACAAAAGATCTGCCAACACATAGGCGTGGACGTGGCTTCTTCCAAGCAGCAACTGCAAGGTTTTGCGAACGCCACCGACGTACACGAGCTAGCCAGCGAGTTAGAGGACAAACTTCCGGAACAGTAGCCCCTTAGACCGGCACTACGGCAATCTGTTTTTCCTTCTAATGAATTCACCCGATATCCTGCCCCTCAAGCGCTGCGTATCCTCATTCTGCGAACTGGCTCCGATTATGATGTAACGTCCACGTCAACCGAGACGTGACGCACCGGTACGCAGAAAAATTTCAAAGACCCATCCAATATCCCACAAGGAGATTCAAATGGAACACGAAGCCCTAAAAGAACTTTTCACCGACGAATTGAAAGATATTTATAGCGCCGAAAATCAACTCATCAAGGCCCTGCCGAAAATGGCGAAGGCAGCCACCTCCGACGATCTCCGCGCCGGATTCGAAGCGCACCTGGAGCAAACCAAAGAGCACGCTCGCCGCATCGAGGAAATCTGCGCGGAGCTCGGCGAGAAACCGACCGGAAAGAAGTGCGCCGGTAT
>Ga0210406_10006755_pt1 | contig 11816 bp, 11 predicted proteins | sample IncBWC30MmetaG_FD_155454 | JGI IMG/M metagenome (GOLD analysis project Ga0210406, IMG submission 155454) | Forest soil microbial communities from Barre Woods Harvard Forest LTER site, Petersham, Massachusetts, United States - Inc-BW-C-30-M | ecosystem: Environmental > Terrestrial > Soil >... | reverse complement strand
CCCTAAGGCTTGGAAACGCGGCTATTGTCCTCGCTACCAAACCACACCGAGATATCCTGGTTCAGGAATTGAAGACGCAAGGCGTAGATGCTGATTTCTTTATTCATCAGGGAGCCTACGTTTCACTGGATGCTGCCGATACACTCTCCACGTTTATGATCAATGATTGGCCTGACGCAGGCCGATTCTTTAAGAGCTTCAAGAACCTCATTGAGTCAGCATTGAAAGCTGCAAAGGCAAAGCACCCGCGGGTTGTGATTTTCGGCGAAGGCGTTGCTCTTTTGTGGGCGGAGGGCAAGAGGAAAGCCGCGATGCGGCTCGAACAACTCGGCAACGTTCTTGCTGGAACTCGCAAAGTAGACATCCTTTGCGCATATCCGTTGAACCTTCACATCACGGAGGACAGACACTGGTTCAAAGCCATCTGTGCAGAACACTCAGCCGTTCACTCGAGGTGAACGGATGCCGTTTAGGCCCTTGTAGTCCGTACTTTAGAACCCGATGACACTTCCAGTGGAAGCCCCGAAGTCATTCGGGCGTGGCCTCCGAACTGAGTCATCAAATTTAAGGAGAAGCAGTCCGAGCACTGGCAACACTTTTTGAAACATAACCCCTCTCAACTAGAGTCCGGATCTTTTCTAATTTCAGGTAAGGGCAGCCGAATGTTTGCTGTCAGTTTTGACAGTGGCGAGGGATCAGACGACGTGCTTTTCTGGCGAGGTGGAGCAGGACTCGCCAAGGACTGAAAGGACGATTGCAAAGCGAGCGGAGTTATGTTGACGACGAAGCATGTTCGCCGTAGCTGGTGGCCAGACTTGAGTCTCTTCATTTCTCAGCTGTGCCGGGGTGTACCCAGGAAGGTTTTCATGTGGGATAGCAAGAATCAGAAAACGTTGGGCAGTCCGAAGCTGGAACCCAGAGACGCGCAGACAAATCCGTCGCGGCTTGGGCCGAGCCTGCTCGTGAAGGGCGAAATCTCAGGCAACGAAGACCTTTTTATTGATGGCACTGTGGAAGGAGTCGTCCGTCTCAACGAGAGGACACTAATGATAGGGCCGAGGGCAAACGTGAAGGCTGATATCACCGCCGGCGCAGTGGTCGTAAGAGGCAATATGAAGGGTAATATCTTCGCGAGAGGCAAGATCGAAGTCAGGAACGACGGCTCGGTAACCGGAGACTTGACAACGCGGCAGGTGTTCATTGAAGAAGGCGCGTTGTTCAAAGGCTCTATCGAGATCGAGAAGAGCACAGAGAAGGAAACCGCCCTTTCCGGATCAGAATCTGGAGCCCTCAAAGTCACTGCGGCCGCAGCTGGTGTACCGAATGTCTAGTTCACAGGGAAAGAAGTGGACATGAGGGAGTCTCGTGAGGGTGCGAAAGCTAGTCTGCGTTGAAGATGCCCAACTGAGATGGCGAGTTTCTTTAACCAAATCAGTGAAAATTCTCGTGCCTTCGGCCAGGCGCTGCTGAAGAGCGAGAAGAAACGAATCCTTGGCGTCATTGTGTTTGTCTTGTTCTTTGTCCTGCTCGCCGCTGTTCGGATCTTTGTCCTAGGCTCGGCGATGAGCCGTTGGGGGCTCCTCACAGCCGCAATCCTGATTGCATTCGAATTGGGTCTGTTCAGGACGGTGAACCGGGCCTTGCAATTGGGCAAGGCTGTTTCGGAGTTTACCTGGTACTGTGCTTTGACGCTCGAATCTCTTTTTCCGGCCTCGGGAGTAGCTTTTTTATCGAGCACGCAACTGCACGCAGATTATCGGCCCCTAGCCACACCCTGGGTGTTGGCTTACTTCCCGCTCATCCTATTGTCTGTTTTACGGCTGAGTCCAAAGCTCTGTTTCTTCTCTGGACTTGCTTCAGCATTCGGGTATCTAACGGCTGCCTCTTTTCTGGGGTGGCGATTCAACCCAGAAGACGGATTTGCGGTGACAGAGACCGCCGTCCCCTACTTTGGCTTACTTCTTTTGGCGACGGGTATTCTTGCTGCTTCAATTGCCTCTCAAATCCGTGGCTATGTAGAAGAGGCCCTGCGTGAAGCCGAAACACGGCATCAGCTAAAGCAAGTGGAACACGAACTGCAGATAGCCAGATCCATCCAACAATCACTCTTACCCAAAGTCCGGCCGGAAATTTCGGGATTTGCGGTGGCAGGCTGGAGCCAATCCGCGGAAGACACCGGAGGGGATTTCTACGATTGGAAACAATTGGCCGACGGCCGATGCGTCGTATTCTTGGCGGATGTTACTGGCCACGGCCTCGGCCCGGCGATGCTGGCATCTGCGTGCCGCGCGTATTCACGCGCCAGCTTCAATGAACGCGACAACCTGGCCACGTCCCTTAGGAATATCAACCAGTCTTTTTCGGAAGACCTAACACCCGAGCGGTTTGCCAGTTTCGTCGCGGCGGTGTTCCAAGAAGGAAGCGACCAGGTGGAGTTGCTCTCCGCCGGCCACGGTCCGCTTTTCGTTTACATAGCCCGCGACAAGTCTTTTCAATATATGCACGCACAAACTTTGCCTTTGGGAATACTGCCGGAAATGGAGAGAATCGTCCCGGAAAAGCTTGCGATGGAATGTGGCGACATAGTGTTGCTCATCACTGACGGCTTTTTCGAATGGGAAAACCCGACTCAGGAGCAGTTCGGAGCCGATCGCCTTGCCAAAGTCGTACGAGAATTCAGTGATCGTGAGCCGGAAATCATCATCGCTGAACTCTATGAAGCGGTGGTTAATTTCACCCAAGGGACGCCACAGAAAGACGATCTGACAGCTGTGCTGATTAAGCGCATCCCCGTGTAATTCTCGAATTGACTGGTGATCGGCGGTTCTCGCGAGACTCGTTGTGTCGGTCGTTGCGTCACCTAGCCAGTCGAGTTCGAGAATTTAGCACAGCGACGAGAAGAGGCTATGTCCAGTCACGAAAAGTACGACACGCATCGAAAAGCACTTGCCCTCAATCTCGATCACACCATCTTTGGTTCGTTCGCGGAGATCGGCGCCGGGCAGGAGGTAGCTCGTTGGTTTCTGCGTGTGGGAGGCGCTTCCGGTACGGTAGCCAAGTCAATCTCAGCCTACGACAAGGAAATAAGCGATCAACTTTATGGAATCGGAACGCGCTATGTCTCCAAAGCGCGCCTCCAGGCAATGCTCGACACCGAGTGGGCGCAGCTGCTTGGACAACTCCAGGCCAGCCGCGGAGCTGACACCAAGTTTTTCTCGTTCGTGGATACCGTTTCTGCCAGAAATTATACGGGAACAAATGACTGTCATGGGTGGATGGGGCTACGTTTCCAGAGGGTGTCGCGTGGAGCGTCTAATGAAATAATTCTACATGTAAATCTGCGGGACCTAAGCAATCAGAGCCAGCAAGAAGCCGTTGGCATTCTCGGCGTGAATCTAATCGATGCAGCGTTCCATGCCCTAGGAACACCTGAAGCGTTTCTCGCAAACTTGTTCGAGGACTTGGGGTTGCAACGAGTGGAGATCGACTGCTTGGAATGCAGTGGACCGGTCTTCGAAGGCTGGGACCGAAATGAAATTCATGTTTCCCTTGTGGCCGGCGGGTACGCGGAAGCAGTAGTCTTTCCCGCCGACAACCAACTGGTGCCGTCAAACGAACTACTCTACAAACGAGTACTCGTATTGGCCCCGGGCGGTTTTGATAGCGTGAGCCAGCTTCACGCGAATCCGGTTCGGGACACCTTGGTACAACTGCCAAAGGGAGAGTTAGCGGAAACCAAAGGAAGACTGGGACTGTTTTGTCTCTCTGTCACTGGCGAGCGAGCGGAAGGCAGCAAAATTCGGCTAAGAGAAATCATGAACCATGTAATAACTTTCCAAAAGCTGGCCTATGGCGTGATGCTATTCCGCGCAAGGGAACTTTACAAAATGAGTGCTTACGTAAATCGGTACACGAAATCCCGGATTCACTTTGCGATTGGTTTGACAGTACTCTTGCGTGTCCTGGACGATCGTTATAGAGAACTGCCTGGAACCTTACTGGAAGGTATTGCCCGGCTCTTTATGCAGAATGTCCGAGTCAGCGTTTATCCGATGGCGGCCGAGGAAGTGCGACGACGCGTAGACCTGGCCAGCCTTACAGGATGGAGATGGAAAGAGAAGGATGGGATGATCGCTGCTGACGATTTGTATCCGCCAGAACCATTGGACCATCTCTATCGATATCTGCTCAGCAGCAAATTCATAATCCCAGAAAAGCCAGCGGGTGAACACAGCTCGCTGAGGATAGTCCGGATGGGTTGAGATTACAGGTCATCGGCAAAGCTAGCGGTGGTAATGCTTACGGATCCGGTCCGACACTCCCAAACCGTCCATCTTGAAAGTGGCCAACTCTCCCAGCTTGGACCTTCACCGGGAACTCTAGCACTGATATCGTCACGAACCGTACAGAATCACTCTCGGTTGGTGCTCCCAAGGCTCCTTGTAATACCAAAGCTCGACGCTTTCGACCATGCGACGTTCACCGGAGAGGCCAATGATGTGATTTTCTCCTCCCGGCCAGATTCGGCCTCGAAGGGCCAACTCCTCCGACGTGCCATCTCCAAAGTGGACAACGACACGGTCGAAGAAAACAGCGTCGGTTACGCGTAGTTGAAGGGCGTGAAAGGTGCCAGTGCGACGGGTAACTTGGATCCTGACGTGATCCTGAGTGCGGTCAATCTGTTTATCTCCCAAGAAATCCCAAACCTGTTCTCGCGCAGGCAAAGAAATGGTGCTGGCAAAAGCTACAAGGCAGACTAAAAGCCGCGTTATACGTTTCCTTAGCATCAATTCTCCATGAGAACCTAAACTTTAGCCATAGAGAACCTATCGATCTTCACGCTGCCTGACAACATGGCCAACGCCTGGCGTTGCGCAATGATTAACTGGACTGAGCTGATTTGTCATTGCTGGAGGGCAAGCAAGCCTTTTAGATTCCCGAACTTCCTCGCGTCAACGAGACGCCATCACTGCCGTCTCAGTCTTCGCAGACTGAGAGCCTAGCCGGCATACCTAGGAGGGATGTTGCTGATTGCCCGTGAGCAACGACAAGGTTTCGTTAAGTTTCAGAACATGTAGCGTCTTATTGTCCGGTGCGTAGCTCGCTGGAGCGAGGAACGCAACTCGGCGCAAGTTGTGACAGCTCAGATTCTAACGGGGGAAGGTGTGGGAGCGCAGGCCGTACGATTAGACCCCACGGTGCAGGGGAAAGAGTCACGGGAATTCGATGCGCGGCTGCGCGAGAAGATTGTTGGGCAAGACGAAGCCGTGCAGGCGGTCGTAGACCTCTACCGAGTGTTTCGGGCTGGCCTGCAATCCCCGGGTCGTCCTGTGGGTAATTTGCTGTTCCTAGGGCCGACGGGTACAGGGAAGACGAGGATCGTCGAGGTGTCCGCAGAGGCGCTCTTCCGCGACCCGGGGGCAGTGATTAAGATTGACTGCGCCGAATTCCAGCACTCGCACGAGATCGCAAAGCTTATTGGTTCGCCGCCAGGCTATTTGGGCCACAGGGAGACGCGTCCGTTGATCACCCAAGAGGCGCTCGCACAATACCATACCGAGGAGTTGAAGATCAGCTTCTTGTTGTTCGATGAGATCGAAAAAGCGAGTGACGCGCTCTGGCAATTGCTACTGGGAATCTTGGATAAAGCGTCCTTGACCCTGGGGGATAATCGGCGGGTTGACTTATCGCAAGCAATGATTTTCATGACCTCGAACCTAGGCGCTGGTGAGATCACAGAGCTAATGATGGGAGGAATGGGCTTCGCAGCAGCGGTGAGACCTGATCCGAAGCCACGTCTGGACGAGAAGGTTGAGCGAACGGCGTCGGAGGCGGCGAAACGGAAGTTCGCTCCGGAGTTCATGAACCGAATCGACAAGACTGTAGTTTTCCGGCCTCTCCGCAGGGAACAGCTCGAGCGAATTTTGGACATCGAGCTCACAATGGTACAGCAGAGGTTGGCAGAAACACCTAAAGGACATTTCTTGTTCCGCGCAACGCAAGCCGCTAAGGATTTCCTGCTGCGTGAAGGAACAGACCTAAAGTATGGAGCCCGGCATCTGAAGCGCGCGATCGAGCGTCATCTGGTTTACCCCCTAGCGAGTCTGCTCGCTACTAATCAGGTGACGAATGGGGAAACGATTTCGGTCGACTGGAACGGGATAACGAGCGGACTGATGTTCCTCAAAAAACGATGACGGACCTAACGCGCTGAGCAATTCTTCTTCCTGCTCCCGCCTAATTATGTGGCTTTTGCGTTTCGATCCAAAACTAGAAGCAATGTGCAGATGCCAAAAAAGTTTGACGTGACTCAATCTTGTTTATATTTGTCAACGCGCCCTTTGTGCTCCTTCCATTCTATTTCTCCCCGTAGTCGCCGAAAGTCTCACCCTTGCTGACTCTGTTGGCTCATCGGCTGGCTGTGCAGGCAATCCTTTTCTTCACGCTGTCAGAACTGTCAGTTTTTGCCCCTATGGCAATTGTAGAAAATTTCGAAAGGTGACCGGATCAAGAACGCCCGTTCCGGAGTCTCCAGCGTAGGGGTGGACCATGAAAGAGTCCGGAGTTTCTTGGTTTTCTGCCTTCGCTGCCGTATTGACCGTGACCACGCCTCTGCTGGGCCAAACCCCTTCCACTCCAATCGCACAGGAGTCGGGCACGCCGGGGTCAGCGCAAGAGAGCAGAATTCGGAGGCGCGTTCTGCTCGTGAACGTGCCGGTTACTGTCATGAATGCAAAAGGAGAGCTGGTCTCTAATCTGGTCGCGAAAGACTTTCTGGTCACGGACAATGGGATACCGCAGAAAATCACCTATCTTGATTTGGGGCCGAGCCCGCTTTCGGTGGTCGTCTTGGTAGAAACCAGCTCTCGAATTGAGCCTCTTCTACCGGAGATGCGCAAAACCGGAATCCTTTTCGCCGATGCGCTGATGGGCCCGGATGACGAAGCCGCGGTGGTGGGCTTCAATGAATCGGTGGATAACCTAGCGGACTTCACGACTAACCATGAAGTGATCCTTAACACCATAAACAATTTGAAGTGCGGTACGGAGCGCTCAAAGCTATTCGATGCCATGGCCGCAGGAGTGAACATTCTGAGCAGTCGTTTACAGCAGCGGTCTCCAGCTGATTCGCGAGGACGTCGTCCCGTCATCGTGATTATGTCGGAAGCGACCGACGTTGGAAGTGATGGACGGCTAAATGCGGTCCTGCGGCGAGCGCAGCTTTACAACATAGCCGTGTATTCCGTGGGAATTCCGACGACACTGGTGCAATTGGAGGCACCTGCGAAGGACGTTAGACACCAGATCACACCGGAAGGGATATTTCCACAGCCAGCGATGCCCGGAATCGTACAAATTCAGCCTACGGAAGACATTCGCTACGGGCACGGAAACCTAATGAACCTCAACCTGTGGGCACTCAGGAATGTCAAAGACCAAATTACCGGTCACGCTCTCCAGACTGCCGCGGCGCAAACCGGGGGCCGACACATCGCCACATTCGGACCCACCACGATGCAGAAAGCTGTGGATGAGATTGGCGCCGAGCTACACGCACAGTATTCGCTGACCTACGAGCCCAAGGGAACAAACACGAGCGGATACCACAAAATCAGAGTACATGTGAATCGTCACGATTTGAAAGTGCGTGCGCGACCAGGGTATTACATAGCGCCTCCGGAGAGTTGAATACACGGCGTTATGTGACCGGATATGGAGTCACTCTATGGAAATGAAATCAGGAGGAATTCCTAATGTTGGATTCCACGACAGCTGGAAAAGAACGGAATCCCATCAACCGTCGCCGACGCAGGAGCAAGTCGACACTTACATACGAGCGCTCGAATGGCAGGCGTTTTTAGAGGACTTTGGCATTCCGCCCCGCCACGCAGAGAAACATAGAGCAGCGGGAAGGGGCCGTGGAACATTTGTATCCTCGCTCTTTTTTTGGGGACTGATAGCCCTGATATTAGGGTGTTTCGCGTGGCTGTTCCAGGTTATGTACGAAGGCCTGAAATAAAGAAATAAGAAATGCAAATTGGGCGCATATTTAACTGACCTCAACACGTTCGCAGTTCCGATCTGAAACCTTTCTGTCATTTCTGACAGTTTCACGCTAGTCACTTCCAAAACTATGCTGTGTTGTGACGTACAAATTAGGTGAAGGCCCACGCTCCGAGCTGCTTGGCGCCTACGGCAAGACAGCGAGTTTCTGGTGTACGGCGTCGTCCTCCTGGAGAACATCATGAAGCGCGCTACGCTGATTCTATTCTGGGTGCATTTATTGGCCTTTTCCTGTGGCACATGGGCACAGGCTCCTCAACAACAGACCCCACAAGCCCCAGAACAACGAACTCCAGAGCAACAAGCCCCACACGAAGAGGAACTACCTTGGTACCTTCTCTGGGGTGTGGAGGGACCGGGAAACGATAATCCTCGCGGCACCACGAATCTCGGCATGCCCTTAAACGCGCCTTTGAGCCCCGTGTCCCAGCATGTAAGCTGGGGTTTGGGAATGAACGCAGGCGCAGGTTATAACTTCAATCGGCGCCACGCACTTGTAGGCGAGTTCATGTGGAACTGGCTTTATCCGACAAACCAAACCCTGCGACCGATCCAGATCGCACTACATACGAATAAGGTCAGTGGGCATGGTAACCTCTTTGCCTTCACCGGCGGATACAAGCTGGAGTTGCGTGGCAAAGCCGTTGGCGCTTATTTCATTGGCGGTGGTGGCTGGTACTATCGTACCGCGAGCCTTTCAAGGCCAGTTCCGGATGGCACAACCATCGGGTGTGTTCCGGCCTGGGTTTACTGGGGATATGACTGTTCGTCAGGAATCGTAGTCAGCGACTTGACGGAAGTACATTCCAATGCAAGCGCTCTGGGCGTCAACGGAGGCGTCGGTCTCACGTTCAGAGTAGGTATTGCCCCTTACCGAATGTACGTGGAGTCGCGCTATCACTTTGCCCCGACCAAGAATATCACCACACAATTCCTCACAGTCTCATGGGGCATTCGTTACTAAGCCAGTCAAGACGTCCCTAGCTCGCCTAACTTCGAAGTTGAATACCTATACTGGAAAGAAATTGATAAAGCTGTGTGACGATCACGACAAGCAATGGAGTTCGTTTCGTGTTGCCTGTCATTCATCGCGATTCTTGGAGTAAACGAGCAATCCGATCGTCTGTTTGCGGGAATGATTCGGGTAACTCATTCTTCGCAGGCAGGGCGGTGTTCGCGCCGGCGCCATCGGAGAAGCTGAGATCAAAAAAAGAGCTTGCAAGTTCCGACATGTCTAAATGTGGGGTAGAGACTAAATCAAAAGCCACGGTCCAAGAACCGGCGTACGCTTTTCAAGGCAGAGTCCCGCGATGTGCTGTTGAACGTATTCCTTAAAGTGGTCGCGACTTCATCAATGCACTTTTTCCCAGCGTCCAGTTCTCCAGCCATTAGAAAGAAGCCGTGGAGTACATTGGGATACGCGGATACCTTGACAGCTACGCCGTCTTGCCTGAGGCGATTTACATATTCTTCACTCTCAATCCGCATCGGGTTATCCCCCTCGTAGGTTATGAATAATGCAGGCGGGAGATTCTTTAGATCCTTGGCATACACCGGAGCGATAAAGGGATCTCTCAGATTCGCTGTGATTGGGAGATACGCTATGGAAACGTCACGCTTTGCCTCCCTCGAAACAGTCAGGGCATCCGTTTCTTCCCACCAACTCGGCCTCAACGTGGAAAAGTCAAGCGAGGGGTAGATCAAGACTTGAAACACGAGACTTGGGGCACCCCGCTCACGCGCCATCAGCGTAACCACCGCTGCAAGGTTCCCACCCGCGCCGTCTCCTCCCACAGCAATTCGGCGCGGGTCCCCGCCTATCTTGCTGGCATTCTCTGCCACCCACTTGGACGCCGCATAGGCATCGTCTGGAGCGGCCGGGTATTTGTCTTCCGGCGCCAGCCGGTACGCGACTGAAACAACAGCGCAATCGCAACGATTTGCTATCGAACGCAGAGGATTGTCGTATGCATCTAGGTTCCCTGCCACGAATCCCCCGCCATGAAAGAAAACTAGGACAGGCAAACCACTCGTCGAGTTGGGGCTGTAAACGCGGACTGTAATGTTGCCCGCAGGTCCCGGGACTTGCCGATCTTCAACGTGGAAAATGGGCTCCCTGGTTCCTGACAGCTTCGGATAGAAGAGATAGGCTTTTCGGACGTCAGCAATTGTTGATGGCCGGTTGATGCCGGCTGCGGCCATCTTGTCGAGAATCGCTTTCACTTCGGGATCATCTGGCTTCTGGGTTCCTGCCCCTATATGCGTCGGCTCTCCCTTATCGACAGGACTCTGGATGCTCCATTCAATGGGCGATTCAGACCCTCTTCTTGGCCCACTGACTGTGTAGAGCAGAATTAAGGCCATGGACGGCAGTAAAAGAGTAGAACTTTCCAATGCTTTGGAGATCCTAGGGCCCATCGTGGTTCCTCCCGAATAGCTAGTACTCGCCGCGTCGAAGCTAACAGGTGTTCGGCTCTTCTCTGAACTGTCATTTCTACTAGAAGCTATCTAAGCCATCTCATAAATGCCGCAGGACCTGGGGACCTTTTGTGCCTTGAAAAGACGGGTTCGGCAGCGAACGAAAAACCTACCACCTGTGAGTTTTGACAGGTGCTTCATCCGCTGGGAGGTGTTTTTTTACTGGGTGAGGGCTGAAATGGCTCGCTCGCTACCAACTCGAGCGCTGTAATAAGGTGTGGCCAAGAAAAGTAAGAAGGTGCCGTGTAGGTTTTACTTCCCAGCTCTACTAACCCTCGACACTCCTTACGTTTCAGCCTTAAGCCTGGGAAGCAGCAATGTGCAGCCTCAAGATCCTACTCGTCGTCTTAGTCCTCAGCACGTTGCCGATGGCCACAAGCGCCCAGCAGCTGACAAGCCCGGATGAGCTGGCGGCCAAGATTGTGGCGCAGGAACAAGCGGGAGTGCAGTTGCTTCGCCAGTACACGCCATTGGTGGAGACATACATCCAATATTTGCGGGCAGACAACCGGGCAGGATCAGTTCCGCAAGGCGACAAATGCTTTCTTGGCAGGGACGAACTTGAGCAGAGAACGTAGCTTGAGCCGCTGGACAGCACCATAGGTGTGAACCAAAAACTGTTCGGAGGCTTGGGGGAATTCTTTTCGATGGAATTTGTCCCGCGTGGCTTCCTGCAAATGATTTACGTGGACGTGAATGGATTTGACCGCAATCATTACCGGTTTGAGTATGCACGGCGTGAGTTTTTGGGCGACGTGCGATGCCTAGTCTTTGACATTGATCCATTGCCGAAATCAGGAAAAGGGCGTTTCGTCGGTCGCATCTGGGTGGAAGATCAGGATTATCACATCGTGCGCATCAACGGCGCGTATGGCGGCTCATCGCTGGTCAGCAACTATTTCAATTTCGATAGCTGGCGCATTAACGCGGGGGAGAATCTCTGGCTCCCGGCCTTTATCTACAGCGAGGAAGGCAGCGTCAACGACGAGGAGACAAGAAATATCGGATACAAGGCCTTTCGCGCCCAAGCAAGAACAGGAACTAAGCAAGGTGCTTGTCGAGAAATCGGCGCAAATCAGGGATTCAGTCCGAGGTTGCTAACGACCGCTCGCCACTACAGGCCGAGCGCTCCTGGGGGCACCAGGCCCCAGACAACGTAGTTGAACGATTGGAACAGCAGGGGTTATTGGCGCCTTCCGGAGAAGTGGACAAGGTCCTGGAGACCGTAATTAACAACATCGAAGCAACAAATGGGAAGTTCGGTGTCGCGTTCT
>Ga0210406_10006754_pt1 | contig 11818 bp, 11 predicted proteins | sample IncBWC30MmetaG_FD_155454 | JGI IMG/M metagenome (GOLD analysis project Ga0210406, IMG submission 155454) | Forest soil microbial communities from Barre Woods Harvard Forest LTER site, Petersham, Massachusetts, United States - Inc-BW-C-30-M | ecosystem: Environmental > Terrestrial > Soil >... | reverse complement strand
TCTCTCTCGTCAGCGGCGGACTTTACGCGGGCGGCGATGCGGATGCAATTCGGCGGCTGCGCACGTTCGGTGAGAAGGTCGGACTTGCCTTCCAGATCATCGATGACGTGCTCGACGTTACGCAGAATTCAGAACAACTCGGCAAGACCGCCGGCAAAGATACCGCGAGCACAAAGACAACATGGCCAGCAGTGTTTGGCCTCGAGCAGTCTGAAGCAGATGCGAAGCGGTTGATTCGCGAAGCATTTGATGAACTTGCACCGTTTGGCCCGCGCGCAGATGGCTTGAAAGCCGTCGCGCAGTATCTGGTCGAACGAAAGTACTGAAGGGGAAAGTGATGGCGCTCAATGAAACCGATATCCGCACCGCGCTGATGGATTGCTACGATCCTGAGATTCCGGTGAATATTGTCGACCTGGGGTTGATCTACAAGATTGCGCTGAGCGAAGATCCCGACGCACCGGGCGGACCGAAGCAGCGGCTCGACGTAGACGTGACGATGACCTCGCCGGGCTGTCCGTCGCATGTGCAGATTCTCGAGCAGGTGCGGAACCGCCTTGCCGGTGTGCAGGGTTTAAGCGATGTGCACGTGAACCTGGTGTGGGAGCCTTCCTGGGGACCGGATCGCCTCTCGCCGGCGGCACGAAAGACGCTCGGCATCGACTGATCTGGACTCAGATCGCGTTCCCAAGCAACTGCTTCAACGCTGCGATGTAATCCGACAATGCCTGGCGACCGCGCGGGGTCAAGCGATAGAGCGTGAGCGGCTTTTTGTCCTGAAACTTCTTCTCGACGTCGATGTATTTCGCTTCTTCGAGCTTGGCAAGGTGTGCGCCGATGTTGCCGTCGCTCGAGCCTGTCTTATCGCGCAGCCATGCGAATTCCGCGCGCTCCACTCCCGAGAGCAGCGACAGCACAGCCAGCCGCAGCTTCGCGTGCACCACCGGGTCGAGTTCGGGCAGTTCAGGCACGGGCATAACCTTTCTCCGAGCTACGGCGCTCAATGATCGAAAGGTAGATGCCGAAGGCAACGTTGCCGAGAAGCAATGCGGTGACGTAGATGGGAACTTCCCATGACATCGGAGCGAAGAACGCGAGGACAACGGCGCACCACCACATTCCGGACACGAGGTACTGAGTACGCCAGCGAAGCACAGCCGCGCTCACGGTGTTGGGAATCGCCAGAAGAATAAAAAGCGTGGCCAGGAAAGCGCGGAGGTCGTTGTAGTGGTGGCTGAGGACAGCCACGAGGATGTAGAGAAAGATTGAACTGCCGGACACAGCCCAGACTGAAGAGAGGGCGCGGTGCACTGCCGTGTCGCGTTTGGGATCGTGGCCGTGTTGGCGCGAAGAGACGGTGGCTGTGATAGCCGCTGCCAGGGTCATCATCACGGGCCACGACCAGTCTGGATGTGGCCAGTGGATCTGCCAGTAAAGCGCTGTCAGCGGTGCGATCCCCCAGAGAATGAAAATCCATCCCCATTTTTCGGTGGAACGGCGTCCTTCATTGACCATCTGCTCAAGTACGGTGAGGCGTTCCAGTAACTCGGCTCTGTTGCTGGTTGTCGGATTCATTTCGGCGTCGGGCATGTGGATTTCTCCTTGCGTGTTCCAATGCAGAGAACTCTATTACGCAGAGTACTCTGCGTCAAGAGCTATTTTGCGTTTCAGGAAAAGGCAACAGCAGGCGCCAGAATCGTCGGCCCGGCTTGACAAACACAGTGCTGCGACGACGTGAAAGGTAAGGTACCCGTTGCGAAAGTAGGGTACTTCCACCGCGGCTAGTCCAGACTTAAACCTAGTTGTTAGAAGACTTTAGGACTTTAAGTACCCCACCGGGGGGACGCCTGTAGGGTCACGGATGCGCGGCGAATTCCTCGTTCATCCAAGCCTCAAACGCTTTGAGATTCTGCGGGCGGCCGAGGAAGTCTTCGACGAGTTGTTGCGCCGGCTTGCTGCCGCCGGGTTCGAGGACGGCCTTGCGATAGCGCATTGCCGTGTCGCCGCCGAGAAGGTTCTTCTGGTCGAACTGTGAGAAGAAGTCGAGCGCGATCACTTTGTCGAATGCGTAGGTGTAGTAGTTCGAGGAATAGCCAGTCAGGTGCGTGAAGCTCGCGTACATGCGGTCGCCTTCGATCGGCTGGTAGGGGATGAAGCGCTCGGTGTCCTGTTTCAGCAAGGCGTCGAGATCAACATCCTTCGGCGAGCGATCGTGCAGGTCGAGGGCATAGCGCGTGTAGAAGAGGCCGCCGCGTGTGCCGCCGGCACGCCCGAAGGCGCTGGCGCGATTCATGCGAGCGACCATGTCCGCCGGGATGGGTTGGTTGGTCTGGTAGTGCTTCGCGAATGATTGCAGAATCGCCGGGTCGCGGAAGATCTCTTCGAGCATCTGCGATGGTGCTTCGACGAAGTCCCATTCGGTTGCTACGCCGCTTTGAGAGGCATAGCGATGTTGGCCGCCGAGGATTTCGTGCATCAGGTGACCAAACTCGTGGAAGAAGGTGACGACTTCGCGATACTGCATCAGGCCGGGATCGTCAGGATTGCCGCCGCTGAAATTACAAATTAGCGCGGCTTCGGGCATCTGCACTCCAAGAATGCCGGGGACGACGCCGGATTCAGAGAACCACTTGTCCTTGCCTTCGCGCGGATGCATGTCGAGGTAGAAGCGGCCGACGCGCTTGCCCTGGTCGATCACGTCCCAGACAGTTACGGATGGGTCCCAGGTCTCAACACCATGCGCCTGCTTGAATTCGACATGGAACAGTTTTGAAGCGGTATCCAGCACGCCTTGCTGAACGCGTTCGTATGGAAAATACGGGCGCACGGACTGTGAGTCGAAGTCGAATGCAGCGCGGCGGAATTGTTCGCCCCAATAGGAGCTGCCGGCCATGTCGATCTTCGTCAGCCCGGGCTGCTGCTTTTGCGCATTGGCCAGCACCATGGCGTATTCCTTCGCAGCGCCCGCTTTTGATACTTCGTCCAGTTCCTGAAGAAACACGCTGAGGCGGCCGACGGAGCCCATCATTTTGTCGGCAATGCTGAGGTCTGCCCAGGTCTTGTAGCCGAGTGTGCTGGCGATTTCCTGCCGGACTTGAAGCAGTTCGGTGAGCACCTGCTTGTTCGCGGGATATGCGCGGGTCGCATACGCGAGGAACATGCGATGGCGCAGATCTTCGTTCTTTGCGAAGGTCATGACCGGGCCGTAGTCCGGTTGATCCGTCGTGAGTGTGATGGTTCCGTCTGCCGCTTTATTTTTTGAAACGCGAGCGATGTAGTCATCGGGCAGCCCCGCGAGTTCGCTCACGTCTTTCACCTGGACGGTGTTGACATGCTCCTGAATGTTGCGCGCGAACTGCAGACTGAGTGCGGTCTGCTTGTCCTGCAACTCTCGGATGCGATTGCGCGTCGCTTCATCTTTGTCTACACCGGCGAGGCGATATTGCAGCAGCGTGCGCTCCATCAAGTGCTGCGTTTCCGGGTTGGCGTTGGAGACATCGACAGCTGAGAGCGCCTGGTACACATCGTGATTCAGTGCCAGGGCAGTTCCCGCCTGCTGCACGGCCTGCGTCATCGCCTCGGCCTTATCGCGGACTGCTTTGTCAGGATGCAGCGCGTTCATGAGGAAGCTTTGATTGCCAGCGATGGTCAGGTCGGCCGACGCGCGGTCAAAGGGGACCAGTGTGTTTTCGACGGTGCGTGTGCCTTTAACGGCGAGCAGGTCAGCGATCTGCTTTTGCTCTGATTCGATATGTGCTTTGGCCCAACGCTCCAGGGCAGCAGCGTCCATTTTGTTCGCCCATGCGTGGGTGGAATCCGGCGCAGTCTCCGTGGCAGGGACGGTTGCGGCAAGGGCAGTGAATCCAGTTATCAGGGTGGGCAAAAGCATGAGGAATTGCATTTTGGTCATTCAATCCGCTTTCAGAGTCATCAGAACTTAGCCCCTTGAGGGTAGCCTGTGGCGCGTCTCGCAGCAAATGGGGGCGGGTCATCCGTCTTCGCCGGGCCCGTGTGTGCGCTCAGCGGGTACTGGACGTGCGTGCGGCATGATGATGGGCGGATAATTTTGCGTCCAGGCCGCACGGCGTCGGCGGGTTGGTCATCTGCTTGGCGAAAACGCGGTAGCTGTCGCCGCCCGGCCGCAAAGTAGACCAATAACCAGATTGTGCAAGCAAGGGCTTGTGTTGAACGATGATCTGATTGGCGAGAATTTTTATGCCGCAGGTGAGATTGTTTTTCGGCTGGAGAATCGTTTTTGCCGGGTCGTTTGGCTTGAGCGTGCGATCCGCTTGCCAGTCGAAGTCGCAGTTGTACCGCTCCTGATCCTGGTACGCGAGTTGCAATAAGCCTTCACTGCGTACAGCGATGCCGGTCACGGGGTCGCGCTTTGCCACTTCGGGCTCGGTGTGGCGCACGCGGGTTTTCGGATCAAGACCTGCCTCCGCGCCGGCGAGCGCCTGGAAGAAATACGCCCAGAAGGCGCGCTTGTCTGCCTCCGCCATTTCGTAAAAGCGCGGGCAGAAGCGGCGGACATCGCGGGGAACGCGGGTGGAGAGCATCTCCGGCGGAAGAGCCTGCTCGACGATCTGGTCCCATTGTGGATCCCAGGTTGTGCCGCCGAGTTCCTGCTTCTTTTCCTGAATGGGAGTCGGCGGAGCCGGCTTTGTGGCGGGCGCTTGCGGTGCTGCGGCTTGGCGTTGCTCTTGTTTCTCACATGCGATCAGAGTCGTACATGCGCAAAGCGTGACGACTGCAATATGAAATGTCCTCAGCGCAACAGCGAGCATGTGTTGAAGAAGCCTCCCTGGATTTCTTCGGGGCCCACGATTCAGACGCGACGCCTTCGGATGGCGTTGCCAGAGGAGGACAGTTCTGACTGGAGAAAGCGTGGGCCATCTGGCCTCGACCCCGTTGGAAGCGATCATGAGCCTGAGAACCAAGCCGCTTGAGAGGCGGCGTCGCATCCAGCCTCGCGACCTTACGCGATTTACAGTACGAGAAACTGCGTCCTAATCAGGTGCGCGCGCGTCAAAAGCACACCCGCCAATTTGCATCTACCCGGCTACGGCTGTAATATCCGCAATTGCTCCCATGAACGTGATCCCAACTAAAGTACCGCCGCAGTACCTGCGTTCCCGAATGGGTAAGGTCTGCGTGGCTATCATCGGCGACACGGCCGCCGAGATGGTTGAGAAAGCAGAAAGCGCGGTCCGTGATAACCCCTTTGTTGAGTTTCGCTTAGATTACTTAGAAAAGCCGTTGGCGGCGTTGCCCCGGCTGAAGGAATTTCTCAGCGAACACAGCGAAGTGACCGCCATTGCGACGTGCCGTCGCAAGACGCATGGCGGTCGTTTCAGCGGCAATCTGGCGGCCGAGCTCGAAGTGTTGCAAAAGGCAGCGCAGTCGGGCTTCCACATTGTCGACTTGGAACTGCAATCCGCCGAGGCGATGAAAAAAGCTGAGATGGAGAAGCTGCAGGAACAGGTCGCGCTAATCATTTCGTATCACGATTTTGAAGCGACGCGCGATCTGGACAAGATTTACGAGCGGATGGTTCCCTTTGCGCCGGATTTCTACAAGATCGTGACGACGGCGAAGTCGCTGTCAGACAACGTCACGATGATCCGTTTTCTCGAACGCACGCGCGATGCCGCCAGCGTGATCGGCGTCTGCATGGGCGATTACGGGATCATCAGCCGCGTGCTTGGAGTGCGCGCCGGATCGCTATTTACGTTCGCCGCCGCGAGCGTGGGGGAAGAGACGGCGCCAGGACAGATTGCTGCGCGCACCTTGCACGAGACATACCGCATCGATCAGGTGGACGCGGCAACACGCGTGTATGGCGTGGCTGGGAATCCGGTACGGCATTCGCTTTCGCCGATCATGCTGAACACCGCGTTTCGGCGCGAGACGGTGAACGCTGTTTATCTTGCGCTACAGACGAATAAGCTGAGCGATTTGCTGAACCTGGTGAATGAGATCCCTATACACGGATTCAGCGTGACGATGCCGTTCAAGGTCGACATACTGAAACACCTTGATCGCACCGACGCGATGACGGAAAAAATCGGCGCCTGCAACACTGTGGTTCGCGCGCAGGATGGCAAGCTGATCGGGTTCAACACTGACGTGGCGGGAATCGTTCGCCCGCTCGAAACGCGGCTGGAGTTGCGCAAGGCGAAGGTGCTGGTGCTAGGCGTCGGCGGTACGGGTCGTGCGGCCGTCTATGGGCTGCTGGAGCGCGGGGCTGACGTTTACGTTCTGAACCGCACGCCGCAGAAGGCGCAGGGGTTGGCGCGGTCCTCGGGCGCGAAGACCATTCGACGTGAGCTGCTGGCAAAGACACAGTTCGACGTGATTATCAACACGACTCCAGTTGGCATGACAGGACAGAAACAGCAGAGCTGGCTGGAACCTGAGGAACTGAACGCAAAGTACGTTTTCGACGCGGTATACAGCCCGCTCGACACTCCTTTGCTGCAGATGGCGCGCGCAAGGGGCATCCAGACGATCACGGGGCTTGAAATGTTCGTGAACCAGGGCGCGGAGCAATTCCAGCTGTGGACCGGGAAACCAGCCCCAAAAGAGGAAATGTACCGCGTCGCCTTGCATGCTCTGAAGCAGCGTGCGGAAGCTGGGGGCCAGGGTGCGCCAAGGGCGACACCGTTGAAAGCGATCGTGGCAAAGGTTGGTGCAGTTTCAGAGAAGGTGCCGGCGAAGGCGACGAAAAAGGCTGCCAAAGTCGTGCGCAAGTAGACCCGGTTTGTACGACTTGAACGCTATGAGTAACTAAACCTACGATGGGTCTTTTGATCACGTTCACGGAGCTGCTTGGGCGCCTTGCGGTGCTTACTCCGCTGCTTGAGCGCTACGTGGGCGCCAATCGCACCATAGGGGCACAGTCGCTCGACGAGCTGCAGCAGTCGATCGCGGAGCTGAGCACGGTGCAGGCTGAAGGCAGCGCGACGCTCGAAAGTAGCTTAAAAGACCAGCAGATACGCCTCGCAAGGCTTGAGGACTCCTCGGCTCGGATATCCAACCGGTTGGCTGATATTTCCAACGATTGGGAAAAGCTGGAGGCCGATGTTCGTAAGTTGAGCGGACAGCTGCGAATCGTGCTGGCGGTTGGTCTGGCGTTGCTGCTGGCGATCCTCGCCGCCATCGCGTTGCTTATTTTCAGGGTCCGGTAGGGTTCTACGGTTCATCAGGCCATGCAGTATTCGGTCTGAAAGTCGCCCTGAAGACCCCAAATCCGTCAGCCAGTTGCACAATGTTCATTAACGGGCTTATCATCGGCTCGCGTTCGGTGCAGTACGCCCTGTGCGTTCGTGCCAGAACTTGCTGCGAGGCCAAGTTACAAAAAGTAGTCACGTTGACCTAACTTCAAAACCAAAACTGACGGCTACTGCGCCGCCAGCGTGACGGAGCAATCATTTATGGCATGGTATGCCTACTGTATCGCCGATAAGAACGCGTTCCCCGAAGTTCTCCACCACCGCAAACCCGTACCTTTTGAATCTGTTGCAGGGATTCTCGGAAATCAAGTGTTCCTCTACCCGGCAAGTGATCTTGCCATCATCGTCAGTGAACATCTTCCACCGGACACGCTCGATCAGAAAGCCGCAGTCGACCACGCTCGCGTGGTAGGCGATTGCTTTAAGCGGGGTACGGTACTTCCGTTTCGCTTCGGTACTATCTTTCATGATGACGAGGCACTAAGACGTTCAGTCAGGTCGAATCAGCGTCAGTTTCTCGCGAACGTTGAGCGCCTGCGTGGCAAGGCAGAAATGCATCTGAAGGTAGTCGTTGATGACTGCTGCCCAGGGCATGAGAAGACGATTGCCGATGACTCTGTCGGCAAGGAATACCTCTCGAGCCTGCGTGAAAACGCGACGCGACAGCGTGAGCGCCAGACCAAGGCGCGGGCGTTGAGCGTGCAGATGCATCGCATCTTTTCTCCCTTGGAAGAAGAGATCAGCTGCCGCCGCACCGATCAGGGCAAGATGCTGCTGGATATTGCCCATCTTGTCGATCAGAAGTGCGTCGAGAAATATCAAAACAAATACTCAAGCGCGACTGCACTGTTGCGCGATTGCCGCATGCAGTTGTCAGGCCCGTGGCCGCCGTACCACTTCGTACATCGGCAGACAAGGACGGCTGCGCAGACAGCCAACGCTGCACAGGCCTGAAGAGGTTGAATGCGGAGAAACGCCCCGGCAGTTGCCGGGGCGTTTCTATTTCGACGACTCAATCAACTATTGTCCTGCTGATTCTCCCGCCGACGCAGGCCGTTTCCTGCGGCCCAGGACATCACGGCCTTTGCTCAACACGGTGGGTTTATTTCGACGCCGCGTGGATGCGTGGTCGATCTTGCGCCAAAAGGCGGTGAAATAGTCGACCGCAGAGATGATCGAGACGGCGGCCATAAAGTAAATCGCCATCACTGCGATCAGGTGGACTGGCACGATGAACCCGCCAAAATTCCACTGATACCAGCGATGATCGAGCAACGCGGCCACAACCGAAACGATCTGCGTGATCATTTTCAGCTTGCCTAGTTCACTGGCCTCGATGGCGAAGCCCTCTGATGCGGCGATGGAACGCAAGCCACTTACGAGGAATTCCCGGCCGATGACCAGCACCGCGATCCAGGCGGGAACGATGCGGGGATTGAACTGCACCAAGGCTACGTAAGCTCCAGTAACCATCAGCTTGTCAGCCAAGGGATCGAGCAGCGTGCCCATGGTGGTGATCAGGCCGCGGCTGCGCGCGAGGTAGCCATCGATGCCGTCGGTGATGGACGCAAGAATGAAGAGCAGTGAAGCGGCCACCTCAACTTCGCCGCCGACTATCTTCGCGGGAAAGGAAGGAGAGAGCATCCAAATCAACAGCGGCACGCAGAAGATGCGGCTCATCGTGATGGAGTTGGGCAGGTTCACAGGCGTGTGCTACCCCTGCATTATGCACTAGCAGCAGCGACGATGAGAACGGCTGACCGACGTCGGGTAGCATGGATTGGTCGGACGAAAGGCGATGCTAATGGAAACTTTGTATACCGCGGTTGCGACGGCCACTGGAGGCCGCGCCGGACATGTCGAAAGCTCAGACGGAGCGCTGAGCCTCAATCTTGCACAGCCGAAGGAGTTGGGTGGCTCCGGTGGCACGGGCACAAATCCTGAGCAGATGTTTGGCGGCGGCTATGCGGCTTGCTTTGCGAGTGCCGCGCTGTACCAGGCGAGATTGCAGAAGCTGACACCGGGGGACGTCACGGTGAAGGCTGAGGTCGGCATCGGGCCGAACGGAACTGCTGGTTTCGGTTTGAGCGTCGCGCTGGATGTGACGGTCAGCGGACTGAACCAAAGCGCCGCGGAGAAGCTGGTGGCGGACGCGCACAAGGTGTGTCCGTACTCAAATGCAACGCGCGGCAACATTGATGTGAAGATCACGACCCACGGCGAAGGCAAATAGCCACCGGCGATAAAAGGCTGCAAGTCGGTCGCGAACCATACCGTTAGTCGTCACACGTGATTAAGGCCCGCGAGTAAATCGCGGGCCTTTAATTGTTTTGCCGCTGACTGTTACGCGTAGATGCCGCGTTGTTTGATAGTGAATGCGACGCGATCGATGGCGAGCATGTAGGCGGCAATGCGGTTGTTTACAGAGTGCGCCTCAGCGTAGCGAACCACATCGTCAAAACTCTCTGACAAAATGCGCTCCAGCTGCTCGTTTACGACAGACTCTTTCCAGAAATAACCCTGACGGTCCTGTACCCACTCGAAGTAACTCGCGGTTACTCCCCCGGCGTTTGCGAGGATGTCTGGAATGATGAATATCTTCTTGTCGTTCAGGATTTCGTCCGCGACCGCGGTGGTGGGACCATTGGCACCTTCGCAAATGATCTTCGCCTGGATGCGGTCGGCGTTTCGGCTGGTGATGACATTTTCTGTTGCGGCGGGAATCAATATCTCGCACGGTTTCAGAATCAAATCCTGAGGATCCGCTGGCTCGGCGCCCTTGAAGCCGACGATACTGCCGTTTCGCCGACGATGCTCGATCAACGCATCGATGTCAATTCCGTTGGGGTTATAGAGACCGCCGTCGAATTCGGCGATGCCGATAATTTTGTAGCCCTTTTGCGCCATCAACTGCGCAGCGTTCGAGCCCACGTTGCCGAATCCCTGCACGATGACGCGGCAGCCTTCGCGCTCCATGTCTAAGTGCTTGAGGGCTTCATCGCAGACGACTCCGATGCCGCGGCCGGTGGCTTCACGACGTCCGCGGGATCCTCCGATGTTCAGCGGCTTTCCAGTCACGACAGCTGTGACGGTCTGGCGCATGTGCATGGAATAGGTATCCATGATCCATGCCATCACCTGCTCGTTGGTGCCCATATCAGGCGCGGGCACGTCCTTCTCAGGCCCGAGAAATTCGATAAGCTCGGCGGTGTAGCGGCGCGTGACGCGCTCCAGTTCTCCGAGTGAAAGCTTCTTCGGATCAAGAATGACTCCGCCCTTTGCTCCACCGAAAGGAATATTGACGACCGCACACTTCCAGGTCATCCAGCTTGCGAGAGCGCGCACCTCGTCGAGCGTGACATCGGGCGCATAGCGGATGCCACCCTTCGCCGGACCGCGTGCGATGGAGTGCTGCACGCGGAAGCCAGTAAAGACCTCAATCTTTCCGTTGTCCATTGCAATGGGGATATGCACGATCACTTCGCGAGTCGGCTGACTCAGTACTTTCCAAAGTCCCTCGTCCAGGTTCAGTTTGTTTGCCGCGAAATCAAATCGAGCAGCTTGTGCCTGCCAAGGATTAATTTCCTGCTCGAGAGTTAACGAACTTGCCATCACACACTCCAGTTCTGGGGCGGAGCGTCACATCGATTTGATGTCGCGACCGCCCAAACTCATCGAGTATAGGCGTCTGAAAATCAACCGTGCAAGCGTGCGATTGTGAATTCGAACTGAATTCGCCAACAACCGAGTGACAGTTGTCAAACCGGAAAGATCGAGCGCGAACGTGCTCAAGGAAGATGGGCGCCGGTGCAATTCAGCGCGGTGACGGGGAGAGACGATCGTGCGTTCTCGAGGTGCACTCGCGGTTACTATGGCTGGGTGACCTACTTTCCCGAGCCCGACGAGTTCGCAAAGCTCGCCGCATCGCACACGCTGATTCCCGTATATGCGACATTGACCGCCGACCTGGAGACGCCGGTGTCGGCATTTTTGCGCGTGGCGGCGGACGAGCCCGAGGCGTTCCTGCTCGAGTCAGTCGAGGGTGGGGAGAAGATCGGCCGCTATACCTTCATCGGGATCCGCCCATATCGAAAAATCATCGCGCGGGGGCGCGAGATCGAAGTCCTTGAAGGGAAGAGCGAGCGCAGATTCACAGGAGATGCCTTTGCTGTGTTGAAAGATGCGCTCGGGGGGCATACGCCTGCGCGACTCGCGGGCCTCCCTCCCTTCACAGCAGGTGCGGTGGGCTACTTCGCGTACGACGCCGTGCGGCTGATCGAAAACCTGCCCACACAGGCGAAGGATGAGATCGCGATTCCCGATGCGGTGCTGATGTTTTTCGATACGGTACTTGCGTTCGATCACGTAAAGAAAGAAATACTGCTGATTGCGTCTGCAGATGTTCGCGAGACGAAAGTATCGGCGGCTTACTCCAATGCGGTACAGCGGATCAAGATGCTCGAGAAACGACTCGCCATGCCCCTGCCAAAACAGCAGCGGGCAAAAACGCACGGCCCGCTGAAGGTGATTCATCGCACGCGCAAGCCCGACTTTTTGTCCGCGGTCGAAAAGATCAAAGACTA
>Ga0210406_10006753_pt1 | contig 11822 bp, 10 predicted proteins | sample IncBWC30MmetaG_FD_155454 | JGI IMG/M metagenome (GOLD analysis project Ga0210406, IMG submission 155454) | Forest soil microbial communities from Barre Woods Harvard Forest LTER site, Petersham, Massachusetts, United States - Inc-BW-C-30-M | ecosystem: Environmental > Terrestrial > Soil >... | reverse complement strand
CGGAATTCGACGAGTTCAAGAAGTTGTACGGCCAAACGCTCGTCTGCGGCTTCGCCCATATCTGGGGATATCCGGTCGGAATCATTGCCAATAACGGGATCTTGTTCAGCGAGAGTTCGCTCAAGGGCGCGCATTTCATCGAACTTTGTTGCCAACGCAACATTCCGCTCGTGTTCCTGCAAAACATCACTGGATTCATGGTGGGCAAGAAATACGAAGCCGGCGGCATCGCGCGGGACGGCGCCAAGCTGGTGACGGCGGTGGCGACCGCGGGCGTGCCAAAGTTCACCGTGGTGATTGGCGGTTCCTACGGCGCCGGCAATTATGGGATGTGCGGCCGCGCCTATAGCCCGCGCTTTCTGTGGATGTGGCCGAACGCACGCATATCGGTGATGGGGGGCGAACAGGCGGCTATGGTTCTCAGCCAGGTCAAACGCGACAACATCGAGGCCAAGGGCGAGACCTGGTCGGCCGAGGAAGAAGAGAGGTTTCGCTCGCCCATACGCGCACAATACGAAAGCCAGGGCAGTCCGTACTACGCAACGGCTCGGCTCTGGGACGACGGCGTGATCGATCCGGCCGATACCAGGCTGATATTGGGATTGGGCCTTTCGGCCGCGGCCAATGCGCCGATCGAACCCACGCGCTTTGGCCTGTTCAGGATGTGATGATGCACCGGTCAAAACCCTATCGGCGGTTCGGCACCCTCCTGATCGCCAATCGCGGGGAGATCGCGGTGCGTGTGATCCGCACGGCACGGGCAATGGGTCTTCGTACCGTTGCCGTCTATTCGGAGGCCGATCGCGAGGCGATGCACGTCGGCATGGCGGACCAGGCAGTCCTGCTCGGGCCGGCGCGGGCGCGCGACAGCTACCTCAACATCGAGCGCCTCATCGAGGCGGCGCGCAAGAGTGGCGCTGAGGCTGTTCATCCCGGTTACGGATTTTTGTCCGAGAGTGCCGACTTTGCCCAGGCCTGTGTCGATGCCGGCCTCATATTCGTGGGTCCGACGGCAGCCATGATCAGGCTGATGGGTTCGAAATCGGGCTCGAAAATGCTGATGGAACAGGCCGGTGTCCCGCTGGTACCGGGCTATCACGGCGAAGCACAGGACGAGGCGACGCTTGCGACCGCGGCCAAAAAGATCGGCCTTCCGGTTCTGGTCAAGGCTTCCGCCGGCGGCGGTGGTCGCGGCATGCGGATCGTGCGATCGGCCGGCGAACTGGCGGATGCCGTGGTTAGCGCCAAGCGAGAGGCGAAGGCTGCCTTCGGCGACGATCGCATCCTGATCGAAAAATTCGTCGAAAACCCGCGCCATATCGAGGTGCAGGTGATCGGCGACAGCCACGGCAATCTCTTGTCACTATTCGAGCGCGAATGCACGCTGCAGCGGCGGCATCAAAAAGTGGTCGAGGAAGCGCCGTCGCCGAGCCTTGATGCCAACCAGCGCGAGTCGGTTTGTGCCGCGGCGCGCAAGGCGGCCGCTGCAGTCGACTATCTCGGTGCCGGAACCGTCGAGTTCGTTTCCGACGGAAAGGAAGTGTTCTTCATTGAAATGAACACACGTCTGCAGGTCGAGCATCCCGTGACCGAGCTGATCACCGGCATCGATCTCGTGGAATGGCAGTTGCGGGTTGCTTCCGGCGAGAAACTTCCGCTGACCCAGGATCAGATCGCGCTCAACGGTCATGCCATCGAGGCGCGGATCTATGCAGAAAATCCGCGCAAGAATTTTCTGCCGTCGGTTGGCAAAATACGGACCTGGCATATGCCGGATTCGTCGGATGGTGTGCGGATCGATGCGGGGTATCGACAGGGCGATTTGGTGTCCCCACACTATGACGCCATGCTCGCCAAGGCGATCGCATGGGCGACCACCCGGGATGCCGCGATCGATCGCCTCAATCGTGTCCTCGAAGAATCTGATGTTCGGGGTGTCGTTACCAACATTCCGTTCCTCTCGGCGCTGGTTACCCACGCTGACGTGCGGGCCAACAGGATCGATACCGGCTTCATCGAACGCGAATTGAAAGAGCTCACGCCGACCCCGCCCGCTCCACGTGATCTTGAATTCGCCGCGGCCGTCGCTGCCATCCTGCGCGAGGAAGCGAAGGGGCAAGCCGGTTCGCTTTCGCCCTGGGCAACGGCGGGCTGGATGCCGGTTGGCCAGCGCATGAGGGAATTTGCGTTCCGTCACGAGCAGGCAAACGAACAGAAGGTCAGCTTGATTTACGGCAAGGGTGCTTCGGCATTGGTTGTGGACGATCGTCGCATGGCCTTCGCGGCTGCGCCCAGTGGCGGCGATGGCATCGATCTGGTACTGCACGGTGTCAAATCCCGGATCGTGGCCATCGTGGAGGGCCATGAACTATATTTGCGCACGCGCAATGGCCGCTACGACCTGCATTGGGTCGATCCCTTCGGTGGCGACGATGAAGAGCAGGTCGGCGAGGACAAGATCGTGGCGCCTTTGCCCGGAACCGTCGTCGCGTTGCTCGCCGGAGAGGGTGAAAGGCTTGAAAAAGGCGCGCCGATCCTCACACTTGAAGTCATGAAGATGGAGCAGACATTGCGCGCGCCCTTTGCCGGTGTACTCCGGGCGCTCAAGTGCAAGGTCGGCGACATCGTCGGTGAGGGCGTCGAGTTGGCTGAAATCGAGCCTGCAGGCGAATGAGGTCGAAATGAGCGACCAGGTGCGCATCGTCGAAGTCGGTCCGCGTGATGGTCTTCAAAACGAGAAGACGTCGCTCGGTGTGGCCGACCGCATTGCCTTCATCGAGGCGCTGTTGGGCGCCGGGCTGCGCACCGTCGAGGTCGGGGCGTTCGTTTCTCCGAAGGCGATTCCGCAGATGGTTGGTTCGGACGAAGTGCTGAAGGGCGTCAACCACCATCCCGATGCCGAATTCCACGTGCTGGTGCCGAACGAGAAGGGTTACGAGGCCGCGCGGGCCGCAGGCGCCAGGGTGATTGCGGTGTTCGGATCGGCCTCCGAGGGTTTTTCCCGCGCCAATATCAACTGTTCGGTGGCGGAATCGATCGAGCGCTTCAAGCCGGTGATCGCGCGCGCCAGGTCAGATGGCATCAAGGTGCGCGGATACATTTCCTGCGTTCTGGGCTGTCCCTACGACGGCGAGGTCAAGCCGCAGGCCGTCGTCGGCGTGGCAAAGATACTGTGGGAACTTGGCTGCTACGAGGTTTCGCTCGGCGATACCATCGGCGTCGGGACGCCGCGGAAGGCGCGTGAACTTTTGCGCGTCGTGGCTGGCAGCGTGCCGGTCGCACATCTGGCAATGCATTTTCACGATACCTACGGCCAGGCGCTCGCCAATCTCTACGCCGGCATGGAGGAGGGCGTTCGGGTGATCGACTCTGCTGCCGGCGGCCTCGGCGGCTGTCCTTATGCGCCGGGTGCTACCGGCAATGTTGCCACCGAGGACGTGGTTTACATGATCCAGGGCATGGGGATCGCAACCGGGGTCGATATGCCGAAGCTGGTTGCCGCAACCAACGAGGTCAGCAAGTTGATCGGCCGCTCGCCGGTGAGCCGGGTTGCGGCAGCGATCAATGCAAAACGGAAGCGGTAGGGAACCCTCATGGTAAGGAGGCGCTTCCGCGCCGTCTCAACCATGAGGCCGGGCTCCATCCTTCGAGACGCAGCGCAGGCGCCGCTCCTTCAGGATGAGGTTTATCTTCCGCCGTCTGGCCCCATGATCAGGTCGGGCAGGTAAGTCGCTATCTGGGGCACGAAACAAAGCACCAGCACCGCCAGCATCATCAGCAGCACGAATGGCAGCGTGCCAAAGATGACGTCGCGGAGCGGAATGTCGGGGGCGACGTTGCGGATGACGAAAATATTCAGGCCCACCGGAGGGTGAATAAGCCCCATCTCCATCACGATGGTCATCACGATACCAAACCAGATGATGTCGAAATTCGCTGCCCGCAGGGGCGGAAGGATAATCGGCGCGGTCATCAGGATAATCGACACCGGCGGCAGGAAAAAACCGAGGACCACAACCAGGACCAGGATGGCCAACAGTAATTCCCAGCGCGGCAGGTGCATGGCAACGATCGACTCGGCCGCAGACTGCGAGATGTGCAGATAGCTCATCACGTAGGAATACAGGAGCGACATGCCGATGATCATCATCAGCATGGTGGACTCGCGAATCGTCGAGGTCAGGATCGGCGCAAGATCGGTGGGCCGCCAAACGCTGTAGATCAGCGCGATCAACAGCAGCGCGAGCAGGCCGCCAAGACCGGCGGTCTCCGATGGCGTGGCGTAACCGCCGTAGAGCGCGATCATCACGCCCGTCAGCAGCAGCACGAACGGCAAGACCCGCGGCAAGGCGCTGAAGCGCTCGCCCAGCGTGAACTCGTCGCGAGCGAGGATGGCGGAGGTTGCACCGGTCTGTTTGTAGGCGGCGCTCGCCGCCGCGTACTCCTTGCGAAAACGGGTTACGGCATAGGCGCCAAACAGCGTGACCAGGAACAGGCCCGGGCCGATGCCGGCGAGAAACAACCGTCCGAGCGATTTCTCCGCGGCGACAGCAAACAGGATCATCGTGATGGAAGGCGGCAGCAGGATGCCCAACGTACCGCCGGCAGCGATGATACCGGCGGCAAAGCCACCCGAATAGCCGCGCTTGCGCATCTCGGGAATGCCGGCTGAGCCAATCGCAGAGCAGGTGGCCGGCGAGGATCCGGCCATCGCGGCGAAAAGCGCACACGCAAATACGTTGGCGACGCCAAGCCCCCCGGGGACGCGGTGCAGCCAGGCATGCAATGCGGAGTAGAGGTCCTGGCCAGCGCGGGACTTGCCGATCGCGGCTCCCTTCAGGATGAAGAGCGGGATCGACAGCAGCGTGATCGACGCCATTTCCTCGTAGACATTTTGTGTCACCGTATCGAGTGAAGCTGCAGGCATGTAGATGCCCATGAACACAACGGCGACAGCGCCGAGCGCGAATGCGATCGGCATACCGGAGAACATCGCAAACAGCGTGGCGACCCCGTAACTGACCCCAATTCCAAATACAGTCATCGACGCGCCGGCCCAAAGAAGGGAATCATGATTTGCAACAGGATTTGTACGCACAGAAGCGTCATGCCCAAGGCCATGAGGCCGTAGGGAATCGCAAGCGGGGGAGACCACATCGAGTTCGACACCTGACCGTCGGTGAAGGCCTCGTGCGTCAGCGTCCAGGACTTCCAGGCGAAAAACGCGCAGAACAGGAAGCTGGCGACGTCGACCAGCCAGAGCCTGATCCGGTTGACCAGCGGCGGCAGCAGGCCGACAAAAGCCTCGATGCCGATATGGCCGCGCCGCTGCTGCACGTACGCCGACGTCATGAAGGTTGCGCCAACGAGGAGAAACACGGCCGCCTCGTCCTGCCAGTAGTTCGGGCTCTGAAACAAGGCGCGCCCAAGCACGCTGTAGCTAAGGATGACACAAGCCGCGATCAACGCGACGGCGGCGATGACCACGATGATGTGGTTGCACCATGTGAGGGCGCCATCGAGCGCCGCGACGAGCGTGCTGCTCGTCCCGGGCGTCGACAAGCGCTTTTGATCCGTGAGCGGACCATGCATCATGCTGAGACGTCGGATGCGAGTTTCAGCAATTTGGCGGCGGTTGGAGTCTTGGCGGCGTAGTCCTTCCATGCGGTTTCCCGGGCGATGTCGCGCCACTTGCCGACGGTGGCTGCGTCGAGTTCGCTAACCTTGGCGCCGGCCTTTTGGTAGACCTTCGCAACCTCCGAATCGTCATCCTGTGCGCCTTTTCGACCGAATGCCTCGAGTTCTGTGCCGAGGGCCAGAATGACATCCTGGTGCTTCTTGGGCAGGCCGTCGAAAATCGACTTCGACATCAGGAGAGGTTCGAGCATGAACCAGTAGGAGGCCTTTGCGCCCGATGTCAGCGCTTTCGCGACTTCCTCAAGGCGGAACGAAATCAGACTGGTGGAGGAGGTGATGCCGGCATCGCAGGCACCGGTCTGCATCGCGGCGTAGATTTCATTTGACGGCACCGAAAGCACCGCAGCACCCGCGGTCTGCAGGACCATGTCCATTTCCCGTGAGCCGCCGCGAACTTTGAGTCCCTTGGCATCTTCCGGTGCAACGATCAGGCGCGAGCGGCTGGCGACCCCGCCGGCCTGCCAAACCCAGCTCAGAATGATGATGCCCTTGTCGGCGAGAAAGTCCGTTAGCGTCTTTCCGACGGGATTCTTTTTCCAGCTCAGGCCCTGATCGTATGTCGATACGAGCCCGGGCATCAGGGCGATGTTGGTTTCGGGCAGTTCGCCACCGGCATAGGGAAGGGGATAGAGGCTGAGGTCAAGCGCGCCTTTTCGCATCGCCGAGAATTGCGCATTGGTCTTGATCAGGGAGGAGTTCGGGTAGACTTCGGCTGTAATTTCGCCTCCGGTCCGCTTTGCCAGTTCAGCGGCGAAAACACGGCACAAGCGGTCGCGGAAATCGCCCTTGTCGATTGTGCCGCCGGGAAACTGATGTGAGATTTTCAGGGTTGTTGCGGCATGGGCCGTGCCGGTCCCGAAACGCAATATGGCTGGGGCGGCAAGCGTTGAGACAAGGACATGGCGACGCGTGAACATGATGACCCTCCCTGGGCGATTGGCTGAGGCGATGCGGAGGTGCTTATAAAGCATCCTAACCCCGCATTCCCTCAATTCGTGAACATGAAAGTTTTGGATATGGCTGATCCGGCATTGGTGCGCTGCAAACTATGGCAAAATTGGTGAAAGGCGGCCAGCAATTTCCATTTTTTGGGATAGGCCGTCCAGAACTTCGCGCAAATGCCCGTGAAGGGGCAAAATTTTTTCAATCCCTTCGTAACAATTGCGATTTCGGGGCCGTCCATATCCACGGCGGCAGATGTCGCCGACGAAACCGGTTTCAAAAAGGATGAACAATCAATGACCATCAGCTCCCGTATTGCGCTTGGAATTTCGGCTGCGGCTGTTTCGCTCAGCCTGGCGCTTGCCCCTGTTGCCTTCGCCGCCGATGACATGAAGAAGGATGACGGCATGAAGAAGGACAGCATGTCCAAGGACGGCATGAAGAAGGACGACGGCATGAAGAAGGATGCCATGGGCAAGGACGGCATGAAGAAAGACGACGGAATGAAGAAGGACAAGTAAGTCCCGGAAATCATGCTGTCCGACGGGCCCGCTCCGAAAAGGGGCGGGCCCGTTTTTTTATGTGGCGTCTCGTCGCATTTCGTCCCGCCACGTTTCGTCTCGAGTGCTTCGTCAGTGCCAACCCGTGTCATTTCCGGTTCGCGGGTCGCACTGCCGGTGGAGGGAAAATTTTCTCGTTCGAGGTAACAAACGCTATCGGAGGATCGTCCAAAATGACGGCAGGCCGCTTTCAGACTTGAGGGATGCGCAACAATGACGACTGGCACTCGCTCGGTGGTTGGAGTTTCGGCTGCCGCCGTTTTGATCGGCTTTTTGTTTGGATCGGCCGCTTTTGCCCAGGATAGTATGCAGCTGGACACGATGTTCAGGGAGTCCCTGTCCCAGGGACACGATTTTCAGGCAAAGCGGGAGACCGAGAGACGTCGTGTCCAGGAACGTCGCTACGAGGCACGCGACGCCGATCAGCGGCGGGATACGGAAAGACGAAGTCGCCAAAGGCACAACGAGGAAGCGCGATAGAGCGTACTTCTTATCGGCCGAGCCCTTATCCCTTGAAACGACGGTTTCTCCTGGCCGCCTGACCTGCGCCATGCGCTGGGTCCGGCCTCACGCGCGACTTTCCCTTTTTTGCGCGGATCAAGTCAGCGTGCTTTGCGGGTTGATCGCGTTCGTGCTGCCCGCTTTCGTGCTCGCGCGGCCAACGGCTTAATCATAATTTTTCAAGAGTCCCATCATCGGTAACAGGATGTAGGAAACGGTCATTCCAGGATGGAATGTTTCCTGACCGCTACAAGCTCGTGCGGCCATGCATTGCGACCGGCAGCAACAGCGTGGACGTCGTTCGGGTGCGCGCCGCACGAAAAAAAGCGGCCGCCTTCAGCCCTTGGAAGAGCGGCGAAAGCCGGCGAATGCCGCGAACGTGAGCAGCAATAGCGATCCGCCGATCGAAATCGCCAAATACTGCCAGGTGACATACTGCCTCGGCATTTTGAGGGAACTGACCACATCGCACCATGGCCCGCGCACATCCCTGGCGCACTGCTTACGCAACCATTTTGAGCCGGCGGATCTTTGAACAAATGCGAGAATTTCGTCATCGGTGGAGTCCGGATCGACTTCGACACGATATTTCTCGTCGTTGCCGTCAGCGACCTCATAGATTCGGGTGGCTTCGAACCAGTGCCACCTGGCCGCGCCGAACCAGATGCAGCCCACCAGCCATGTCGCCGCCAGCAGAATCCACACCACAAACAGCCGACGCCGCACGTCCATGCGCGCCTCTCTCCCGGTCTTCCCGGCATTCCACCGACGCCCCGGCCGCCGTCTTCAGTTCATGCGCAACGGGTACTTTCGGCACAACGAACAAGCCAGCGGCCAATTCAAGAAGCAGCCGTCATCCGGTCTTCTTTGCCGGTGGCGTGCCACGCAATTTGGCTGCGATTTCGCGCGCCTTGTCGGCATCCTCTTTCAACCAGTCGATGGCCCTGGTCGCTCGTTCAAGCTCGTTCTCTGCGCTGCTCGGCTGAACGACATCGGGCAAGTCTTTCGGCGCTATCGCCGGCTCCGGTGGTGTGGCACCCGTGGTGAGCCCGGCCACGATCTCGCGCGCAGAAACGATCCCCTGCGGCCCGTTTGCATCCTCTTTGAACCACCTGAAGGCTTTGCTTGCACGATTAGGCTCGTCTTCCGTGACGCTCGGGCGCACGGTGTCAGACGACTCTTTTGGCGTTGTCCCCGTCTCAGGTGCCCCCGTTATCGCCGGCTCCGGTGGCGCGACCTCTTTCGCCTTCAGGCCGGCGCGCAGGCCGGCGAGGATGTGGCGCTGCCAGTTCAGGACCTTCATCGCCTGTGCGGCTTCAACCTCCGCGGGGCGCGTGGGCGCGGTTGAAGGTAAATCCTTCGCTGTCGCGGGCTCCGTTGCTTTAGCGCTGCCAGCCGTTGGATCGCTCACCGGTTCGCGTTCGGATTTTGGTCGGCGCGGCTGGGCGGCGTTGCGGCCAGCCAGCCAGGCCGTCAGCTCGACGATGTGCAGCCGCTGCTTGTCGACAAGTCCGGCCAGTTCCTTGATATCCCTCTCGCGACGGATTGTGAGAAGTATGGTCAGCGCTTGCGCGACGGCTATCAAGAAAACGGCAATCCGATCTAGATTGTCCAAGCGATCTTCTCCAGTGGCAGGCGATCTTCTCCGATGGAATGGCCGTTGCTCGACGCACGGCCACTTACACCAATACTCCTGGCGATCCCAGCAGGATTCGAACCTGCAACCCACGGAGTAGAAATCCGTTACTCTATCCAGTTGAGCTATGGGACCGTTGGTAACTTTATATCACCGCCAATATGAAAAATCCGCTTCTCAGCCAAGCCCCGGCGGAACGAAGTTCCGCAAACCCGCGCCAGTGCGGTGAGAATGGAAGGTCCGTTGTGCGAAATAGCGAGCCAGCGAGCTGACAGGCGCGCTGTCGCCTGGCGACTTGCCGATGTCCCACCGGGAACGAGGCCGGCGGGCGCGGCGGACACAGTTGCGATCAGAATTCAGCAGGCCCTCGCTAAGCGGTTGTCGCCACGACGGTTTCGGCGTATGCGGAACCGATGGCCGAGATCTACGCCCGCCCCCGATTTGGACAACCGCGTGAGCCCAAGAACCGGGTAGATCCGGGCAGCCGGCTGGTCGGAGTACTGGATTTTGCCACCGGCAGTCATGTTCGGGCCGTCGCGTTACTGATGTTCTGCGCGTTCCTGCTGTTCCTGCCAGGGTTCTTCAACATCCCGCCGATCGATCGCGACGAACCGCGCTTCGCCCAGGCGACCAAGCAGATGGTCGAAAGCGGTGATTTCGTCGACATCCGTTTCCAGGATGACGTTCGCTATAAGAAGCCCGTCGGGATCTATTGGCTACAGGCGGCCACCGTCGAAACGGCGTCGGCGTTGGGGCTGCCGCGAGCCCAGGTTCGCATCTGGCTATACCGCGTTCCATCCCTGGTCGGCGCAATCGGTGCCGTGCTCCTGACCTATTGGACGGCGCTCGCCTTCGTTTCCCGACGCGGCGCTGTTCTTGCATCGCTGATGATGGCGAGCTCGGTGCTGCTCGGTGTCGAGGCGAGGCTCGCCAAAACCGACGCCATGCTTTTGTGCATGGTGGTGGCGACGATGGGCGCGTTGGCGCGGGTCTACCTTTCCTGGCAGCGAGGTGAAGATCCGGTTCATCCACCGTGGACGTGGCCAGCGATCTTTTGGACGACGCTTGCGGGCGGCATCCTGCTGAAGGGGCCGTTGATCCTGATGTTTGTGGTGCTGACGATCGGCACGCTGGCGGTTCTCGACCGCTCCGCGGCGTGGCTTTGGCGGCTGCGTCCGGTGTGGGGCCTGACCTGGCTTCTGGTTCTCGTGCTGCCCTGGTTCGTTGCGATCTTCTGGCGGGCGGGCGAGGCATTCTTCGCGGACTCTGTTGGCGGCGACATGTTGAGCAAACTTGCGGCGCAGGAATCCCATGGCGCGCCGCCCGGTGTTTATTTGCTGCTCTTCTGGGTGACGTTCTGGCCGGGTGCGGCGCTGGCCGGAATGGCGATTCCAGCGGTCTGGCGGGCAAGACGGGAGCCCGGCGCGCAATTCTTGCTGGCCTGGCTCGTTCCTTCCTGGATCGCATTTGAGCTGGTGCTGACCAAGCTGCCACACTACGTGCTGCCGCTTTATCCAGCGATTGCGATCTTGACAATCGGCGCGCTCGAACGTCGCGTGCTGTCGCGCTCCTGGCTGAGACGGGGGGCCGCGTGGTGGTTCGTCATCCCTGCGCTCGCTTCCCTGGCTGCCGTTGTGGCAGCGATCGGCCTGACGCGCCAGCCGGTCTTCCTGGCATGGCCGTTCGTGGCCGCAGCCCTCATCTTCGGGCTGTTTGCCTGGTGGCTTTACGATGACAATCGCGCTGAACGTTCGCTTTTGAACGCAGTGGTTGCAGCGGTATTCCTGGCCATCGCCATCTATGGCGTTGTGTTGCCGGCGCTGACGCCGCTGTTTCCAAGCGCGGAAATCGCACGCGCGCTTCGCAACGTCGCTTGCGTTGGACCGAAAGCCGCCGCCGCCGGATTTCATGAGCCCAGCCTCGTATTCATGACGGGCACGACGACGCTTTTGACGGACGGATCGGGCGCGGCGGATTTCCTGAGCCAGGGCACATGCCGCTTCGCCCTGGTCGAGCAACGATCGGAGCGTGGCTTTGTCCAGCGCGCCGAAGCAATTGGCTTGCGCTACAACGTGGCGGCTCGTGTCGACGGTTACAACATTTCGCAGGGCAGGGCAGTTTCGATCTCGATCTTCCGTTCCGAGGGCACCGAGTAAGATGTCTGCTCACGCCGACAGTGGCGAGGCCGCAAACTATCCGGCGCGTCTTTTGGCTCTGGTGCAGAATTCGCTGACACAGCTGGTGCGACGGCCGTCGCACGCACGCCGCGCGGAGGCCGCGCGCAGGCTGGCGCGCCACTCGTTGCTGATGAGCGCCGTCTTGGCGCTGGCCGTTGTCGTGCTGATGGCGGGGTTCGATGCCAGGGAAATCACGCTGATGCCGCCGCGAGGCACAGCCAGCCTCTGGCCAGCCCGGGTTGCCACCGATTTCGGCAAGGATTCGTACGTACTCGGGGCGCTGTTCGGGATGCTGCTCGTCGTTGGGCT
>Ga0210406_10006752_pt1 | contig 11824 bp, 9 predicted proteins | sample IncBWC30MmetaG_FD_155454 | JGI IMG/M metagenome (GOLD analysis project Ga0210406, IMG submission 155454) | Forest soil microbial communities from Barre Woods Harvard Forest LTER site, Petersham, Massachusetts, United States - Inc-BW-C-30-M | ecosystem: Environmental > Terrestrial > Soil >... | reverse complement strand
ACAATCAAGTTCCCATCGAAGACCGAGGAAATTTGCGAAACCCCAGGAGGGGCCAAGGTGTTCGGAACGGACACCATGCCAATTAAACTATCCTCTTCGGACCGCGCCATAGCAAACCATGTTTACGATCACTGGGCCCAGTCGCTTGATCAATACGAAGCCTCACCGGATGTCAGCGCTTTTTCGTCGAAATTCGACGCCTTCCTGAATGACCCAACCACAAATCCGTTGTCCGCAGACGAGATGGCAGGGTTCAAGCTCTTCAACGGCAAGGGCAACTGCAACTCCTGCCATGTGGACGGCAGGTCAACCGCACCAACGCCCCCGCCTCCGGAAGGCACGGCGCCGAACGGTGAAGACACAGGCGCAACCGCCAGTCTGAAACCCATCTTTAGCTGCTTCGGCTCAGCAAATGAAGGCTTGCCCCTCAATCCGAGGGATGCTTTCTATTATCAGACCACGCCGGATTTCTTCGGCTTCATCGGCAATCCCTTTGGCTTCGGCTACAGAGATTTGGGATTAGGAACTTTCCTCCGGAGCGGTTTCGGCTCTTGGGCAAGCCCAAACGATACCTGGACGCAATTTGCGCCGACCTCCGATGGCCAATTTCAGGTATCTTCCGCGCGCAATGTGGCGTTGACACCGCAACAGTGCCCCACCACCGAGGCCCCGGGGCCTTACTTCCAGAAGGAGTTCTTCCACAACGGCTACATCAAGAGCCTGAAGCAGCTCGTACATTTCTACAACACGCGCGACACCAGCTTTGCCAAGCCGGTGACTTCCGGACACTGCCCGCAGGGAACGGTTGAGAGGGTGACGTGCTGGCCGATGCCCGAGGTCAAAAACAATCTCGACACGACGACGGGTATGCTCGGCTTGACGGATCAGGAAGAGAACCAGATCGTTGCGTTCCTCATGACGCTATCGGATGGTTTCACGAGACCTTTCCCCGACAGGAACACGTTTACGGGCGTTTGCATGAGCGGTGGAACCGCTGCGACGCAAGGGAACAACACCATTATCCCGACGCCACCTCTGCCGCCGTGCGCATCGGCCATTTGCGGCGTTGCGCCTCTCCCGACTAAGCCAATTCCATGAGCGTAGACGCTAAACGGCGAACGCCCTAAACCTAAACGAATAACCATCTCTTGTCTGGCTCGTCCGTCTCGCAAAACCTCGAATGCGAGCGGACGAGCCATAGCCAGAGATCGCAGATGGCGCTCGACCTTGTTTTTTTCGCTTCGAGTCATCTTGAGTTAATTCTCTTTGAGGTGTGAACATGAAAAAAGTGATTCTAACAGTATCGATCATGCTGGTCTTCATCGGCAGCGTGCTCGCTCAAGAAAGTCCAACGACTCCAAGAGCCGCGCACGTTCAGATCACCCAGGGGCCAGAGATCGCATTGGCGGGCGGATATTTGACGGTTATCCGATGGACGGTAAACAATCCCGGCGGCGCGCCCGTGCATTATGGCGTCGTGCACTACGGCACGGACCCGAAAGATCTGAGCCAAACCGCCAAAAATCCGCTCAGGTTGAACCCTTCCCATTCATCGACGGTGTTCCGCGTAAACCTGTACGACCTCCCGGCGAAGACGACCTTCTACTACAAGGTTGACTCGACGGACTCCAGCGGCAAGAGCGACGGAGTCATCAGCCCAGTAAAGAAGTTCACGACACAATAGCGCCGTTACGTTCCCCGGACTCATCACATTAGTTTGAATCAACTGAATGTATTTCACTCCAGTCCCGCGGACCCACGCGTATTGAAGTCGCGGTCTTTCCAGGAGCGTTATTTCAGGAGATAGATAAATGGTGAGCCCATACGTTTTGCTGAAGAAGGCCGGGATGCCTTTGGTAGTTCCGGGTTTGTTCGTCTTCCTGAGCCTCGGTTACGCCCAACAAGAAGAACGCGGGAAGACGAGCTACATGAAGGTGGACAGTACCGAATCGTTCGCGTCGATCATGGCGCGAATGAGAGCGGAAAAACCAGAGGTTGAAAAGGAGCATAGCGCCGTGATGAACGAGCGCTACGACCTGAGCGACCGTCCGGCCCACGGTGCCACCATGGACCGCGGGAAACCGCTCCAAGAAGGCGTAAGGGTCAAGCTGCCCGCCGGAACGACTTGGGAGAAGTTGGCGGCGATGAGCGCGGAGCAGATTCGCGAACAGAATCTATATCCGAAGGGGTTCTACCCCTTGCCGCATCCCAAACACACCGACGGCGGCTTTGTTTTTCCGCACTTCCTGATCGACGCGATCAAGCAACAGGATGGGCGAGACCTGACCCGTTTCGATATAGATTTCGATCTTCCCGATCACTTCCTGGCCGAGTTTCCACCAGCCATTTACCTGACGCCGCGCCCCGAGTTGGGCGATGTCTCGCAGGGTAAGCTGGTCTCGCTCACGAATTACTACGAAATCTTCAACGGGCTGCTTACGCCTAGGCAGTTGGAAGGGCTGCGCCTTTTGCTGACGCCCTTCCCGCAGCAGCAATTCAATGCGACCGAGGATCGGCGCTCGGCGATTCCCAGTCTTGGCGCAGCTTGCTTTGATTGCCATTCGAACGGCCACCAAAACGGCGCGACGCACCTCGCCCCCGATACGCGTCCGCAGCAATTCCGGCATCGCATCAAGACGTTGTCGCTTCGCGGCATGGACATTCAGCGGCTCTTCGGGTCGCAGCGTGCCCTGAAGACCGTCGAAGATTTCACCGAATTCGAGCAGCGCACCGCGTATTTCGACGGCGACATTGTGATTGCCACGAAGAAGGGTGTGAATCCCCTCGAGCGCGGAAGCCAGGTCGACTTCATGGCCGATTTTCAAGAGATGCTGGACTTTCCGCCGGCGCCGAAGCTCGACGTTCTTGGCAAGCTAATTCCCAGCAAAGCGTCGGCAGCCGAGATGCGGGGCCAGGAGATCTTCTTCGGCAAGGGTCAATGCGCGAGTTGCCACCAGCCGCCTTTTTACACCGACAACTTGATGCACAACCTGCAGACGGAGCGCTTCTTCAAGCCGATCATGATCAACAACATGATGGCCATCGGGGATGGGCCGATCAAAACCTTTGCGTTGCGCGGCGTCAAGGATAACCCGCCCTATATGCACGACGAGCGTCTGCTGACGCTGGAGGACACGGTCGAGTTCTTCAACCTGATCCTAAGCACGAAACTTACGCCGCAGGAAAAGCAGGATCTGGTCGCGTTCCTACGTACCCTCTAGCCGCATGGAATTGCCGGGAATAAAATCTGTGGCGTCACTGAATCAATCTTTGGGATTGCGCGACTGCGGTGTCGATGCTCCTGAGTAGATCCCAGCACTGCGCTTTCGAGGCGACCGCGTACGAGGATGCTTCCGCTCCGAGGGGCAGAATGCCCAGGGCTATCAGACCGAGGCCTGACGTTTTGATTTTCATATTGCCCGTGCGCTATGTACTACCTTCGGCCCGCGAAGAATGGATTGTCATCGGGTATTCGCTAGAAGTGCAGAGATGGTTTGAGGACTATTTCGCGAAAAGCGGCGAACCGTCTTAGCACGAACGAGCCCGCTCGCGCTCCAAACTTTCCAACAAACTAATCTTCGCTACACGATTCAGTGGATAGCATCGGCTTCGTGAAAGCACGGAGTATCAGTTTCGATGTCGAGATGTGTGCGTTGCGGATTTTCTAGCGAGGAGAGACTTATGGAACGGGTATTTCCAAGAATAAATAAGAGAATGGGGACAGAGTCGCGATGGCTATACGGTTTGGCGGGAGGCGCACTCTTGATCTTTGGCATCTCTCGGCGTTCATGGTTTCGCGACGTGCTGGCGTTAGTTGGCGCAGACCTGCTGAGCTACGGCGCCACGGGACATCATCTGTATGAAGCGCTCGGGATCACGGGCGGTCATGCGGGACAGCGTGAAGGGACGCGCATACCGCATCAGTTGGGCGTGCAGGTGCAGCGGTCGATTCACGTGAATGCGCCGAGGCGGAAGGCTTATGACTTTGTGCGCGACCTGGAGAATTTGCCGCGTTTTATGCAGCACGTAAAGAACGTGTCGAAAACGGACGACAAGCGCTCGCATTGGGTGGTGAAAGCTCCGGCGGGAACACAAGTGGAATGGGACGCCGAAATCATTAATGATTTGCCGGGCGAACTCATCGCATGGAGGTCGATCAACAATCCGGATATCGATAGCGCGGGTTCGGTGCGCTTTGAAAGAACGACCGACGATGGTGGAACGGTGATTCGCGTGTCCATGCAGTACTTGCCGCCCGCGGGGATTTTGGGAGCGACGGTGGCGAAGCTGTTTGGCGAGGAACCGGAGCAACAGTTGAAGGATGATTTGGGGCGCTTGAAGATGGCGCTGGAGAGCCGCTAGGAACCGCCGGACGCTCGAACTCTAAGTCTCACGCCGTCCCAATTTCGCGAGGCGCTCAGATTTGGACGAGGCCGTGTTTCACGGCATAGCGAACGAGGCTGGCGGTTTCGTGGATGTCGAGCTTCTGCATGAGCCGCGAGCGATGCGACTCCGCGGTTTTCACGCTTACGCCCAAGAGCGCAGCCACGTCCTTCGTGGACTTTCCCTCAGCAATTAGTTGCAGTACCTGGCGCTCGCGCGAGGTCAAGGGATCAACGGGATGCTGTTTGGTATTGTAGGCGGCCATGACCGCGCCGGAAATGCCCGGACTTAGATAAACGTGTCCGCGCAAGACTTGTTGAATGGCGTGAATTAATTCACCGGTAATCTGGCTCTTCAACACGTAACCTTTGACGCCGGCGCTGAGGGCGGCGGAGACGTATTGGGGTTCGTCGTGCTGCGTCAAGAGAATCGGCTTCACCTTGGGACAGCAACGCGCGAGTTCCCGAGCGGCCTCCATGCCGTTGAGCGTTGGCATGCCAATATCCATCACTACGACGTCGGGTGCGAGTGCTTCGGCGTGGCGGATGGCTTCGCGTCCATCGGAAGCTTCCGCCACAACTAGCAATCCCTCTCGCTCGAGCAAGGACTTAATGCCCTGCCTGACTAAGGCATGGTCGTCGGCCAAAATAATGCGGGTCGGCATGGTTCCCCACTGACAATGTACCAGTAAATGCGGTCCAAATGGTGGCGCGGGTTGAATCCGCCGTGGAGCGGCCAACTCTCGCGTGCCTGGCAATTTTAAACAAGCATTAACCTACGTTCACGAATCATTCACAGGCCATCGCCTATAAGACTTGGGGGCGCGGCATCCGCGCTCGAAGAATGTTCTAGGGCCAGCGGGGTGTACTGGCCGGAACTTCAATGGAGGGGTGTAATGTATTTTTCGAAGTTGCTTAAGAGCTTAGTGTCGATTACTGCTTGCTTGCTGCTTTCGCTGAGCGCATCAGCACAGGGAGGCAAAGGCGCGGTCCGGGGACGCGTGACGGACCCATCGGGAGGCGCCCTGGTCGGCGCGCAAATAATTTTGGAGCAAAACGGCGCGAGCGTTGTTTCTGACGCGCAAGGGCAATTTTTCATCAACAACCTCGAGCCTGGCACTTACACGGTCGAGGTTTCTTACGTCGGCTTCGCTCCGTTCAAGAAGGACGTAGTCGTGGCCGCAGGCCAGGCGCAGAGCGTGGACGCAAAACTGGAAGTGCAATCGGTGAACCTGGAGGTGCTGGTCACGGCGGAACGAGCGGCCGGCGAAGCCGAAGAGGTTAATCGTGAGCGCAGCGCCGACAACGTCGTACAGGTACTTACATCGGATGTGATTCGCAGCTTGCCGAACGCGAATATGGCGGATGCGCTCGGCCGTTTGCCCAGCGTCAGCATCGAACGCGACGAAGGCGAAGGTAAATATGTTCAGGTGCGCGGGACGGAACCACGCCTGACGAACACAACGATTGACGGCGTGAACGTGCCGTCACCCGAATCGGGCGTTCGGCAGATCAAGTTTGACGCGATTCCGGCGGACATCGTGGAGTCCGTGGAAATAAACAAAACGCTCCAGGCGAATATGGACGGCGACGGAATCGGTGGTTCGATCAACCTCGTCACGAAAACCGCCGGCGAGCGACCCACACTGGCCCTTAGTGGCATGGGTGGCTACATGCCAATAGAAGGAGGCCGGCCTCAGTATGAGAGCACTGGAACGATTGGACAGCGCTTCGGGAGAGACAAACGGTTCGGCATATTAGTCGGCGGCTCTTACGATTGGAGTGGCCGAGGAATTGACGATCTGGAGCCGGTTTCGGACCTCGCCACATTGCCAGGTGGCTCGACCGCACTGTGGAAGGATGCTATCGATATCCGTGAATACCGCTACTACCGCACGCGTTGGGGAATCGCGGGTGGCGCTGACTATAAGCTCGGCGAAGGATCGAATCTCTACGCGCGATTGCTGTACTCAGACTTCCAGAATTATGGCGACCGCTGGGTCTACTCCTTAGCAGACAACTCGGGCGCCAACGTCCTGAATCCGAGCCCCGGCACGCCATCCTTCAACAACTCAGACAGACGGCCGGACATCGCTATAGGCAGCCTGATAGTCGGCGGCAAGCACGTGCAAACGAGCACTTGGGTTGCGTGGGACGCGTCGGTTTCGCGTGCCCGAGACGTTGATCGAGGAGCCGGGCAAGGCAATTTCAACAGCACCTTAGCGAGCAGCAACTGCCAATTCGATCCAGCGGCCACCACGAACATCTTTCGGCCGCAATGGACGCCCGCGTGTTTCTCCGAAATCGCCGATCCGTCAACATTTGCACTCGACCATACCCAGGTGGGACACGGGCAGAGTGCACAATTGAATTTGCAATTCACCGGAGCGGTGGCCAAGCGGTACCGTATTGGTTCGCACCTGGCCAGCATTGAAGTTGGAGGCAAATTTCGGAACGCGCACAAGTACGACAATACATATAACGTGAATTTTATTCCCAACGGGACGGTACTCTTGAGCCAGTTCCCGAACGGATTCACGAATGACAACTATTACGGTGGCAGTTACAAGCTGAACTATAACCCGAATTACCAGGCGGTTCGGGACTTCATCAACAGCAATTTAGGAGCGTTCACCACCGTCAGCACGCAAGGGATGGATCCGGCGAATTATGGCCTCGTCGAGAAGGTCTCCGCGGGCTATTTGATGAATACTCTCGACCTCAGCAGCCGCGTTCGCATAGTGGCGGGCGTTCGTTTCGAGGGCACAAACCTCACTACATTTTCCTTCGATAACCAAACGAACAGCTTGTCCGACAAGGCTGTTGGTTCCTACGTAAAGGTTCTGCCCAGCGTTTCCCTGCGGTACGCGCTGGCTCCCAACACGAATCTTCGATTTGTCTATGGCCGCGGACTTTCGCGGCCCAACCCGCAGGACATCGCGCAGTCCGTAACGTTTACGACCACGGGCAGCCCAGGCTCCGTCAAGAACACCGCCAGCCTCGGAAATCCGAGTCTCAAGCCAGAGACGGGCGACAACTTTGACGTGCTGGTGGAGCATTACCTAAATCCGTTTGGAATCATCGAGGCCGGCTATTTCTACAAGCGATTGACCGATCCGATTGTGACCAAGACCTTCATTCTCCAAAACTTCACACCGTCGCCAACGGCGCCGACGGGAACCTACACAGTTACGCAGCCGGTCAACGCCGGTGACGCTTGGATTTCCGGTTTTGAAGCCTCTTATCTGCAGCACCTGACGTTTCTACCTGGAAAACTGGGAGGCCTTGGCATTTCCGCAAACTATAGCTATACAGCATCCCGGGCCAACGGCTTGGACGGCCGCTCGGACCATCCACGACTGCTGCGCAATGCGCCGAACACTTGGAACGTCAGCCCGACCTACGATCGCGGACGCGTGTCGCTTCGCGTGGGGCTGTCCTACAATCAGGCGAACATCTCCAGCTACAATTTCCAGGACGGAACGGACGGCTCGACTCCAACTCCGGGGGGCTTGAAGGGCCCGTTTGGTGATGTGTACTTCTACTCTCACCTCCAGGTGGACGCGCAGGGAAGCCTCCGCCTGGCTCATGGGCTGAATTTCATCATGTATGGACTGAACCTGACGAACGAAGTGTTTGGCTTTTATCAGGGCAGTCCGCAGTTCATGATTCAGCGGGAATACTACACACCGACAATCGCGGCAGGGTTCCGTTGGTCGCCAGTACACGAAAAGTAGCGTTTGAAAAGCTCGTGGCGGAAGTTCGCAATTCCGCCCCGAGCTTTTTTCTTTTCTGTATTCGTATCGGAGAGAAGAATTTAGGTTGGGTTAAGGTCGATTGTTCCAGACTGCCAGAGTGAGGACTCCGATGAAATCGAGATGGGTTGCCGCGGTGTGCGTATCTAGTCTGGTAAGCCTGTTCGCATTGTCGAGCACGGATGCAAATGTTCCCACAAATCCGACGGCGGATGAGCCGGCCATTCTTGTTGGAGCCGGCGATATCGCGGATTGCAAAGATCTCTCCGGAGCGGAGGCTACGGCGAAATTGCTGGAGCAGATTCCGGGAACGGTCATGGCCGTGGGGGATTTGGCGTATCCCGACGGCACGAAGGAAAATTTCGCTTGCTACGACAAGACGTGGGGACGCGTGAGGAGTCGCACGCGGCCGGCGGCCGGCAATCACGAATTCCACGCTGCGGGCGCGACGGTCTATTTTGATTATTTTGGCGCGGCCGCTGGAGATCCGAAATATGGCTACTACAGCTATCAATTGGGTGCCTGGCACATCATCGTGCTGAACAGCGAATGCGCGAATATTGGCGGCTGCGACGCGACTTCGCGCCAGGTGCACTGGTTGCGCGAGGATTTAGCCGCGCATCCCGCTGCCTGCAAGCTGGCGTATTGGCACAAGCCGCTATTCAGCTCCGGCAGCGCGCATGGAAATGACTATGAGATGAAGCCGCTTTGGCAGGCGCTTTACGAGGCCAAGGCGGACGTGGTGATCAATGGTCACGACCACAATTACGAGCGCTTCGCTCCGCAAGATCCCGATGGCCGGAGCGATGCGGCACGAGGAATTCGCGAGTTCGTGGTAGGTACGGGCGGGAAGAATCATCGGCCAGTGGTGCTCGCCAAACCGAACAGCGAATCGCGAAACGCCGACGCGTATGGAGTGCTAAAGCTTACGCTGCGTTTGGGGGCATACGATTGGCAGTTTGTGCCCGAAGCCGGAAAAACTTTCGTAGATTCAGGAACTGGAAAATGCCACTGAGGCCAGCCGTGCAGATCGATGGACTGCTTAGTTTGCCGAGGTTGATGCGGACGCGGCGGTGTGGATATTGAAGTCGCGCATAAGAAAATCGGCGGCTTGCTGAAGTGTTGCGCCGTGAGGAAGGGGCTTGTAGTCAGCCAAAGTCTTCTTCTCCAGAACGGTGATGGTTTTGAAAAACAGCGCTTTACCGTCCATGTCCACGCTCATATAGCTCAGGTCCCAATGACCGTCGCTGACTTCTTGCTGCTTCACTACAAACGTTCCGTCCTTGTCCAAGTGTCCAAGCAGACCGCCGAGGAATCTCACTTCGCTGGTCAAGCGGCCATTAATCTCCACTAGACGCTTGTCTTTGGTATCGAGAACCAGTGTTCCTTCCATGTGATGGAAAACGAGGGATGCACGCGTGTTCGGGCGAAAAGCAGGATTTGGCCGGAATCGTAAGGTCACGAGATTTCCTGACTCGCTCTCGCACTGAAAGTGAAACGCTTCGGGGAAAATCTTCAACATGCTGCGTCCTTGCTCGCCGTCTTCGCGCTCTTTTTTTAGCTTGGCTCTAAGTTGCTCCGGATGGCTGACCAGTTTTTGGAGGCGCTCATCGTCGGCTTCCCTTTGCGCGGCGCTCAATTCCCTGCCATTTTGGGCCATGAGGCGCTCCAGCGCGCCGTCCTTGGTCTGGCAGACCTCCAGCGTCTTGCTGGGCTTTCCGTCCTCCTCACTGCGTTCGCGATAGCACCACAGGGAGGTGTCGTGTAACTGTGCCTCGATTTCGTTGTGTATGACTTCGCGCACCAACGCATCGGCATTTCGAGTATTCGGCTGAGCGGCGTCTGAGCCGAGGGTCTGCGCTACGAGGTTGGGAGAAAGGCAGACCGCAACAATGGCAATGCCAAAGTAAAACCTGGAATTCTGGACCACGTACCACATTATGCGGAATGCCCCCTACCACAGCTCCGCGACGCTCATATCATTGGGCTTAGCCCAATCCCGAACAATACAGGAGAGCTTGTAGCTTTGAGGGTCTAACAAGGGGGCGGGTTGTCCGGCGCGGATCCTTCTGGCACGGATTGGCCCTTAAGCTCGCCTCCGCCTTCACCTGTGATGAGACGCGCGCCGCGACTGAACGTCAAATATTCGAAGCCCCACTGGATAAATACGATCACGCGATTCTGGAACTCCACAATGTACAACAAGTGGATAAACAGCCAGATGAGCCAAGCCGGCAGACCCCAGAAATGCAAACCAAAAACATCGGCGACAGCCGCGGCGCGCCCGATAACAGCCATGTCCCCTTTATCGAAATAATGAAATGGCGGCACGTCCTTATTCCCTTTTAGCCGAGCCTTGATCGTACTCGCCGCGTATGCGCCGCCCTGTATGGCTACCTGCGCAACGCCAGGCAGAGGCTTGCCATCCTTTGATTGCGCCGCCGCCAAGTCGCCGACTACAAAAATATCCGGATAATTCGGAATGGTGAGATCTGGCTGAACCTTGATGCGGCCGCTGCGATCCGTTTCCGCTTTGGTGCGCTGGGCTAGTTTGTTTCCGAAGGAAGTGGCCATGACTCCGCCCGCCCACAGGACGGTCTTGGCGGCCAGCCTCTCCGTCGTGTCGCCGCGTTTGTAGGTGACGCCATTGCTGTCGATCGCGGTGGCCATCACGCCCTTCATCACCTCGACACCCAACCGTTTCACCAATTTTTCGGCTTTTTCCGAAAGATCCGGCGGGTAGGCGGCCAGCACGCGATTTCCGCCTTCCATCAGAATGATCCGCGCGTCTCTCGGGTTGATGCGGCGAAAATCGTTCTTAAGGGTTTCGTTAGCGATTTCCGCCAGCGCGCCGGCCAACTCCAAACCGGTCGCGCCTGCTCCCACAATCACGAAGGTGAGCCACTCGTGAACTTTGGCTGCGGTGGCGGAGCGCTCGGCCCATTCGAACGCGTAGAGAATCTTGTGCCGGATGGCCGTCGCCTCCTCGATCGTTTTCAAGCTAGGCGCATATTCGCGCCACTCATCTTTGCCGTAGTAGGAGGTCTTCGAGCCGGTGCCGACGATTAGCGAATCATAATCAAGGCACGCGCCATCGCGCAGGGTCACACGCTTCGAATCCGGGTTGATATCCGCCGCTTCGCCGAGCAGCACCAGCGTGTGCTTCTGCTTGCTGAGAACGCCACGCAAAGGGGCGCAGATTTCGCCGGGCGAAAGAGAGCCGGTGGCTACCTGATAGAGAAGCGGTTGGAATAGATGAAAATTGCGGCGGTCCACTAATGTGACTTCCACGGGAGCGCGTTTCAGCTTCTCCGCGGCATTCAAGCCGGCGAACCCGCCTCCCAGTATGAGTACTCGATGCGTTTGTGCCATTGTCAGGGGCTCGCTTTGCTGGTTGCGCGCAACCTCATCACGTCTGATGACATCTGATGATTCAGAGTTAGGGCTATAATTGTCTCACGCCGGATCGACTTGCTATGTTGCCCAACGAAAATCGTAGAATTTTCAGCCTCGCCGAAGGATTCGCATTCTCCGCCTACATCGGCTTATACATTTGGCGGCTACAATTCAGCCATCCAGACTCATGGATTGTGTTCCCCGTCTGGCTAGTCGTCAGCTTCATCATCCATCACGACACGCCGAAAACGTTGGGCTGGCGCGCCGATAACCTCGGCCCCGCGACCCGGC
>Ga0210406_10006749_pt1 | contig 11830 bp, 11 predicted proteins | sample IncBWC30MmetaG_FD_155454 | JGI IMG/M metagenome (GOLD analysis project Ga0210406, IMG submission 155454) | Forest soil microbial communities from Barre Woods Harvard Forest LTER site, Petersham, Massachusetts, United States - Inc-BW-C-30-M | ecosystem: Environmental > Terrestrial > Soil >... | reverse complement strand
TTCACAAGATCGCCAACCGTGTCGAAGTAAATGTCGATGTGAAATGGAAGTGGGTCAGCGGAGCTCCTCCAGTTTTCCAACAATAATTCGAAGTTCGACAAAACGGGAAGCGCGTCGCCCTGGCTAAATGGAACAACGGGATGCCAGTAAAGAATTGTGCTGCGTAGAGGTCCATCAAGTTCTGTGAATGGTCCAAACATAGTTTGATCAGGTTATCCAGCACCCCTGCTCTGCGAAGTAACGCAAAGCGAAAGCGCCGAAAGGCGTGGCATCCCGCGCGGTTCCCTGCTCCTTGTAAGTACAGCACTAGCCGGACTTCCCATTACTAATCGCGGTAAGCGAGCGCCAGATTGCTTCCGTGTGGCCGACAATCCGGGTGTCGGTCCGTCGATGACCACAAAGGCGTCTGTCGTTACGAAAGGCACCCATCTGTCTTCTGCAACACGATTACACTCTGATCGTCGCGACACGGAGTTGAACCTCTAAACGCCTCCACAGCGGTTACCGGCGCGGATGCTGTCACGATAGGGGGTTCCACTGCTAGACTGCGTAACAGCTCGCGTAAGCCTTCGAAACCCAGCTCCTTATCCGTCTTGTTTGCACATTCCGTGATTCCGTCCGTGTACAGGATAAGCAGATCGCCTTCGGCAAGCCGCACACGCGTCTGTTCATATTCGGTTTCTGGGACAAGTCCAAGAGGTAGGCCCTCGAATGTCTCCACCGAATCGGTTGTTCGTTCGTGTAGCCAACCCCATTCTTTCTGACTTGCGTGATACCACAGCGTTGGCGGATGGCCAGCGCTCGCGAATATCAACTCGCCTGTCCTGCAGTCATGACTGAGCACCACCGCCGTAGCGTATTGCGCCAAATCCTCATTCTGCTTGTAAAACGCTTCATTTATCTCCCGCATCAGCGCTGATTGATCGAAAGTATTGATGTATTTCTTGACCAGCGTGCGCAACCTCGTAGAGATTTCCCCGACGGCTTCACCGTGGCCCGCGACATCCGCGAGCACAACACGCGAGAGCAGACGCTTGTCGCAGGCCGACACGTAGTACAGGTCACCACCGCTTGTTGCGGGTTCGACGGGCTTTGAGTGGATCAATCCCACCAAGCCTGGCAGTGTCACGAGCTTATCGGCGACGTTGTTACCGCCCCACACCTCCGTGCAGTCCAATTGATAACCAGCCTGATCTGGTGCCGGGCCAACATCGTTCGTCGAATTCGTTTCGGAAGCAGTTTGTGCTTGGTTATTTCGCCGTATCACGATTGGTCCGTCCCTCCGCTCTCTGTCGTCGAGGCTTCACCGAAAAGCCCGGCCCCTAGATCGGAAAATAAACGCCGAAACGCGCCTTCTTTCTTGTCAGGGGGTCGGGCTCGGGTACCTAGCAGACGCGACGTCACTGTTTGGCCGACTATGCCGGGTGCCGGCTTTCTTGCATTGCGGGTGCTGGCTGATGTTGCAGAAGAATCCGGAAACCGAGTCCGTGCGTAATTAGGAGCAGCGGCACGATCAGAGTCGGAAGAAAGAATGTGGCTCCCAACTGCCCGGCCAAAAGTCCGGACTGATTGCCCTGGTAGAAAACGTTTAGGAGTTCGGCTGTACCCCAGAGGTTGAAAATCCATGCGGCGGCAACGCCGGCCGCGCTGGGCAGTAATAGCAGCGAAAACAACGCAAGTATCGCCGCAATGATGTCCCCATAGGCCACGAAATGCGCGAAAGTAGGCCGCAGATCGGGTGACACGACGCCCGGAACCAGCACTGCCAACCCGATGAAGCGGAAGCTGTGCAGGACGAGCAGGGGACGCAACGCTTCGACCCGTGACCGGAGACGGAGTTCCGGCCAGATATATCGAGCGGTAACGATCCCCCACGCGATGAAGCTGAATGCGATGCTCACGAAAAACCAGATCATTTGTTGTGGCATGATGAAGTCTCCTTTTTAGAATTCCAGCGATTGACCGCGGCTGGTGGCGGCGACAGGGGCCTTCCCGTGGCCGACAGCCGCGGGACTAAAGTTGTCGGCGATGGCGTGCTCGCGCCGCCACACCTTCGAGTCGGTCGCGAACTGAGGCACCGCCGGGAACGGACGCCGCAGTTCGCGGTCATAGCGGTCCAGATCGAACCCAGGCCCGAGTGGGGCGAGCATGAACTGCACTAACTCGCGAAGCCAATTGCCGAAGGTCCGCTGGTTGCGAGGCTGCGCCGCATAACGACGCGCGATCGTCTCGAAGTCTTCAGCGGGGCGGCCAGTCATATCGAAGACGTCCGTCGTTGGCGCCCCGACCTCGAACGCGCCGCGCTTGTGATCTTCGATGTAGTAGCGAATGCCACTGAACACATCGATCGGGTAGCCGCTCATCCGCGCGGCTTTCATGAACAGCCATGCAGGGGTTGGCACGACCTTAACTGATCGTTTGACCCCCTGCGCCTTCAGTCGCGCGCTGCGGCCATCTTCTCGGTGCACGAGGGCGCGAACAGGGTCGCCCGCCTTCAGCAGTTCGCTGACGACAACGCTCCCGGTTTTTCCGGTCGCGCCGGTCACGATAATTCTTTGGCTTGATCATGATCATCTCCTTCTAAGCGCTCACTTCGTGCCGCACCACTATCGCGACGCGACTCACTGCAGCGCTCCTGGGTTCAGTGCCCTCAGCGGCATCAGGGGTCCAACGGGAACGTACTGATGATCGATCAAGTGTTCCTTCGCGAGCGGCAGCGTTTCCACAATCGCTCGTGCCTCGTCCTCGGTTTTCGCGTCGACCACGAAAACAACCCCTTTGCCATCGCCGCGCGAATACCACTGGCGGATTTTCCCGTCGAGGTAAAGCTTTACCGTCGCCTTAATCTCTTCCGGTATAACCGCCATGACTTGTTGGGGCGTTACGCCCTGCTTTGGAGTCTCGATGACGATGACTTCGGTGGTTTTCGGTATAGCGATGCTGGGCACGCCTGAGCCGCCCGCGGGCTGTGTTTGTGCCCCGGACGGTGATTGCGCCCCGGCTTGTGATTGAGCTAGTGCCGCCGCGGGAAGCACTGCTGCCATAAGAAACGGGATCATAAATTTCATCTCCTTATCCTTTCGATTCAGTCTGTCTATTTGGCCCATTCAGCCCAAAGAGTACGACAGTACTCTTTGGGCGCAAAAAAATTTATGTCTGAGCAAAGAGCTTTATGAAAAAGCTCCTCGCTTCCGTCAACAACTCCTCGCGCTTTTCAGGCGACAAATTCATTCGCACACTCGTCAACACCCCAGCCATGCTAGGGAACAATAATTGAAACTTCGTCAGTTTTTCCTGTCGCGTCCGGCCGGGCACAAACGGCAACAGCCGCTCACGATACGCTTCTCGCACCGCCTCAATCCGTTTCCGCACGAACAACGGCTTTCGTGTGAGCTCTGGCCCGAGCGCGGCCAGCACACAACCCATTCCTGGCGAATTCGCGTGGCCTGTGCTCAGATACCGTTCGATGATCGCCCGCAGAGCTTGGCCTTCGGGCGCGGACTTTGCAGCCTCCAGCATGCCCGTTCCCATCTCATCGAACGCTCGCGCTACCGCTTCAACGAAAAGGTCATCCTTGCTTGCAAAATGCCGGTAGAAGCCCCCTTTTGTCAGGCCCACCTTCTTCATGACTGTTCCGATGCCACTCGTGTCCCCGCCATGCTCCCGAATTGAGCGGGCAGCCATGGCAAGAATCTTCTCCCGGTTCCGCGCTTTGTGTTCCAGCGAATATCGCATGTCCTAAGAGTACGCCAGTACTCTATTGCCTGTCAAGCCCAAAATTATTTCTCTAACGCCGGCCGAGGCAGGTCACAATAGCGTTAGCGCGAATACCTGGTTGGGTCGAGGGCAAGCGCCTTGCTCCTTAGGTTCCGCCTATCTGTTGCTCCCCGTTTCCTCTGGGTTGGGATAGAGCTCGGGCGCGCCGGGCTGGAAGGTGAAGGGTTACCGTCCTCGCCCTTTCGGTTTGCGAGGCGGGTTCACAATTCCACCAAGGCTGCGTTTCCCGAGGCCCCCCTATAATGCCGGACAACCGTATTTCACAGGTCCGGTTTGAAGCCTTGGCATTTCGTCCATGAGCCTTCCCCTTCGTCCCGAGGTTCAAGCGCTGGTGCGCATACGCCCCGTCGTCGAATGGTTTGCTCATAGCTTCGTCCCTGGCCCTGGCTGCGGTTTGTGTGCTCGGTTTTATCAAGCCGAGCCCGCGCCCGTCGTAGGAACCACCAAGTGCCCAGAGTCCCTGTGCCTGATGTTGGCGTTACCTCCATCAGAGAGACGTGTGCCGCCTCTTCCGAGAACATTACTCCTCGGTCTTCGCTCTTACGGACTCATGCGCCAATCCCGTGTGGCTCTCCTCGACTTCGGCTTTTGGCCTCGTTCGTGGAGTCTTCGCAGGTTGCTACCAGCCCCTGCTGCCACCGGGATTATCCCGACGTTATCTCTGCAAATCTGTCACCGGATGCCTGGTCCCCTACCCCGACGGTCCCACCGAGTGCACTTGCCTGTTTCTTCCTCGATGTCATCGGCCTTCCCAAGACACTCTTTAGGTCGGCTTCCCGTTGGTATCCGCGAACGCGATTTTTCCGCGGGCTATTTCTCGAGGTTGCAGACATTTCTTTATGTTCAGGCCTCCGATTTTGCTCGCCTCCCAGGTCGCTCCTACCGCTGCGAATATTCCCGCAAGGCAGCCGAGGCTTTTACATCCGGGCTTATCGTGCTTCGTTGCCTCCGCACGCACCGGATATGCTATCCGTCCGAATACAGGCAATTGACAGAAAAAGGACTTCCACCTTTCTAGATTTGCAGCCTTGTCGGCCGCTCCGAGTGCCTCAGGAGCGGTCTCGTGTTACTTTGAGTTGCAGAGGTTCCCTTCAGCAAAATTGAAGATTGCATCTTCGGTATGTTAGAAGTCTCTTGTGATGCGTTGCGAAGAAACGAAGGCTTTGGAGGCGACCACTTGCGTTACATTCGGAACGTTTTCCTGCTCGGCCTGACATCACTGATCCCGGGAGGTTTTGCACCCGCGCAGGAACCACAGCCAGCAAATTCTCTGACGATACCGGCACCTCACGTTAAGCAAGTCCACCTCAAGCACATTCTGGTGATCGCTCAAACCAAAGGATTCGAGCACGATTCGATCCCGGATGGGATGGCGGCGATCTTCAACATGGGGCACGACAGTGGTTTGTGGGACACGACGCTGCGCACAGATACGGAACTGCTCACGAAGAAGGACCTGGGAAGAAATGCGAAAAACCTGGACTACTTCGACGCCGTGGTCTTCATGAGCACGACGGGCGAACTGGACCTGGATGACAGCCAGAAGACTGACTTTCTTTCGTTCATCAAGGATGACGGCAAGGGTTTTGTGGGCGTGCATGCGGCCCTGGATACGAATTACAAGTGGCCTGAATACGGTGAGATGATTGGTGGATGGTTTGACCAGCACCCCTGGATGACCTTCAACGCTCCGATTATTAATGAGGACCCGAGTTTTCCCGCGGTTCGACACTTTCCTAAAGCGTTCATAAAATATGACGAGATCTATCAGCCGAAAGAGTGGTCGCGCGACAAGGTGAACGTCCTGCTGAGTCTCGACCCGAACAAACTCAATTATGAAGACAACCCGCGCATCCACCGGGCGGATCACGATTTCGCAGTCGCGTGGGACAAAATGTACGGCAAAGGGCGCGTTTTCTACTCGACGCTAGGCCACACGGAAGAGGCATGGAGCGACCCGGACATCCGCAAGATGTATTTTGAGGCGATCAAGTGGGTGCTGGACATGACGGAAGGCAACACTGCTTCACATCCTCGACCATGAGCCTGGAGGAATCGTTTACAGAATGAATTCTCTTTGGTCGATATTGCTTGGGTGGGCCTTGTGGACGGCTTTATTGGCGATGAGCCTCGCCATCTCGGTGGCACCAACGCCAACCCGCAGTCCGCAAGCTCCGAGTGCGGCCAAACAAAACGGCAAAGTTGAGAACGAATCGTTCTCACCAGCGGCGGTTGCTACCGGAAGATTGCTCTTCCGGCAAGCCTGTGCATTTTGTCACGGGACCGATGCGGGGGGCGGAGAGAGCGGGCCGGATCTCACGCGTTCGAAACTTGTGGCCGAGGATTCGGGCGGAAACGCGATCGGACCCGTTTTGCGCAACGGACGCATTGAGAAGGGGATGCCCCGGTTTGAGTACTCGGATGAACAGATCGCCGCCCTGGTGGCTTTCATCCACTCGCAACGGAACGATACGCTTTCGAAAAAAGGCGGACGCAAGGGCGTGGACGCCGCCGATCTGCAAACAGGGAACGTCGAGGCGGGTCGGCAGTTCTTTTACGGTGCGGGGGGATGCTCGTCCTGCCATTCACCGACCGGCGACCTTTCTAAAATTGCGTCGCGATTTGAGGGACTGAAGCTTGAAGAGCAGATGCTTTATCCCAGGCACGCGAAATCAAGCGTCGCGGTGACACTGGCTTCCGGCCAGACCATTATCGGCACGTTAGTTTATCTTGATGAGTTTACGGTGGGACTCCAGGACCCTTCTGGAGTGTATCGCTCTTGGAAGACTGGTGACGTGCAATACAAAGTGGATGCGCCGGTGGATGCCCACGCGGAACTGCTTCCGAAGTACACGGACGCCGACATTCACAATTTGATGGCGTATCTGCAAACTTTGCGTTGACTTATGAGATCAATCGACATGCGCTCTATGAGATTTGCATTTCTTTTCGCGGTGAACACATTAATCCTGATGGCATTGCCTGGGGCGATCCTTGCGCAGGGCGTTGATGATCAGATGCTTCTGCACCCGCCAGCCGACAGTTGGCCCGGTTATCACGGAGATTATTCGGGCAGACGCCATAGTCCGCTTACGCAGATTACGCCGGAGAACGTGAAAAATCTATCGCTGGCGTGGGCCTTCCAGACAAATCAGGCGGCGCAAATCAAATCTTCACCGCTGATGGTCGATGGCATTTTGTATTTCACCGTTCCCGACAACATTTGGGCCGTCGATGCGCGGTCCGGCCATCAGATCTGGCACTACACTTATCCGTCGAAGAAAGGTGAACGCATCGGACATCGCGGTGTGGCGATGTACAAGGAATGGCTGTACTTTACGACACCGGATGCTCACCTTGTCTCGTTAAATGCAAAAGATGGCACGGTGCGTTGGGACAAGGTGATTGCTGACGTCGACAAGGGCTACTGGTCCACGATGGCCCCGCTGGTAATTCGAAACCACGTCATTGCTGGCGTGGGCGGTGACTTAGACAATCTTTCGGGCTATCTGCGTTCCTTCGACCCCGCAACTGGCGAGGTGCAGTGGCAATGGAACAGCACCCCGTCAACCGGAACTCCGGCCGGCACGACGGGAGGAATGACCTGGATGACCGGGACATATGACCCTGAACTGAACCTGCTCTTTTGGGGGACGGGAAATCCCACCCCGGTCCTCAACGGTGGTCCGCGGCCTGGAGACAACGAATGGACGTGCAGCATCGTTGCGCTCAATCCGGATACTGGCAAGTTCGTCTGGGGTTTTTCCGTTTCTCCGCATGACACGCACGACTGGGACGCTGTGGAGACGCCCGTACTGGTGGACAGAGACTTCAATGGGCAACCGAAAAAAATGCTGATGCAGAGTTCACGAAATGGCTACTTTTTCGTTCTGGACCGCACCAACGGAAAAAATCTGCTGACCATTCCGTTTGGGCCGACGAATTGGACGCTGGGAATCGATAAGCAAGGGCGGCCGATTCCGAACCCCGACAAGGAGCCAAAACCGGATGGCCGATTGATTGCCCCAGACGAAGGCGGAATGACGAATTACCGCTCACCGAGCTTCGATCCAAAGACCGGCTTGTTTATTGTGGATGCGCGACAAAGCTGGAGCATTTATTTTGCGAAACCGGCCGATGGAGTCTACGGCTGGGCAGGCGCTGATTACGGTATCTGGGGCAAAAGCGCGATTGAGGCGATTGACTATCAGACCGGCAAGTTTCGTTGGACCCATGAAGTGGGCGAGTACTCGGGCGCCGGCGTTCTGACAACCGACTCGGGATTGACGTTCACTGGGGACACTCACGGAAATATTCTGGCGCTCGAGACGAGCGACGGGAAAACTTTATGGCATTCGGGAACGGGCGCACCAATGCAGACTTCACCGATTACCTATGAACTGGACGGGCGACAGTATGTGGTGACCGGTAGCGGTGGGGTGATGTTCGCGTGGGCGCTGCCGTAATCGTGGGGCTACTTGTTCATTTACCCGAGAGAAATGCGTAGGGGCGTGGTTCGCCAAATGGTTGTGCCTTCCAGCTTGGCGGAAGCTCCGCGTGTCCCTCGCCAAAAACAAGAACACATCTAGAATCAATAACATACGAAGAGGCTGTGTCACATGTTACAGGGATGACGTTCAGAGGACGCGGCGTTTTGGCGAGTGACAGGCCTCGTTAGGACAATTAACACCGCCGAAGTGGTCGAGCGTTCTACGTACTGTTCGTTCGCATCATGGCAGACTCTTCTGGCGCACGAGCAGAAAACATTTAACGAGTGGTTCGCAAGTTTTTACTCACACGACCCCAATGTTCATTTCGGCTCCACGCCAGAAATCCCGCCCGGGTGGAATCTGCGCTTGCTTGTGCAATCGGATGACCTAGGTTACGTTGTTCTGGTAGAAGACGCGAAAGACAAAAACGGATATGTCGCGCTCAGTGATGAACGTGGAGTAATCAGGGTAGGCAAGCCTCTCCAGTGAAGCGTGATTCAATAGGCCGCTAACTCTGATTTGTCGAGAAATTGGAAAAGTAAAGTAGTACTTCACATTGACGCGAACGGCGTTAATCAAGAGTTGGCCGGAATGGACCTCAGCGATCCACATTCTCCAGCACCCAGATGCTGCCGGAGGCTTGCGTGACGGTGACCACCAGCCGGTCTTGCGTGAGCGCAAGCCCAACTTGTTCTATGGATTTCGGAACCATCAGGTTGGGGTTGTCAAATGCGGTTACCGGGACGGGCTCGCCTACTGGACTGCCTTTCCCTGGATCGAAATGAACTCCCCAGACATTGAAGAGGCCACTACGTTCCGAGAGGAAATAAATCACTCGGCCATCGGGAGACCACCGGGGCTTGTCATCCCAATGTTTGCCATCCGTGATGCGAACCCACTGCCCTCCATCCACTGCCACGACATAGATTGTCGATTCAATCCTCGTGTCTTGGTTTCTTACAGCTTCAAATACAATCCAGCGACCATCGGGAGAAAACCGACCTTGCCAGACATTGAAGCCTAGGTCAGAAATGATCTTTTGTGGCTCCCTTTTTGCGAGAATGCCGGCAACGGGAATCTTCCAGATTTCGGGATTGCCGGTCTCCTTGTTCTCCCGCGACACCAACAACCATTCGCCATCCGGTGACCAATCGTTCGTGTAGTCGTAGCGATTGCTAGATTCAGTGAGTGGCTCCTCTGTACGGCTCTCACTCGACCATATTGCCACCTGAATCTCGCCGGTTGCCGTTTTTGAGCGTTCATAGGCGAGCCTCGCGCCGTCAGGAGACCACAGCCCTTCGTCTCGAAAGTAGGCATCGTCCGTGAATATCGGCGCCTCGCGTCCGTCCACCAACGATTTCTCCCACAGCTCCCATCGACCAGCCCGTTTGCCGGAAAATACGAATTTCTTGCCGTCCCGCGAAAGGCTTGCTCCCCAAGCCTCTTTTCCGGTCGAGGTCAATGCTCCGCCCGGTCCCGTAACCTGGCCATGCGTGGCGTCGAAAGGAAACATCCAGGCCTTGACCAGTTGAGTTTGACCGGTAAACGCCAGCTTTTCTCCCGATGGGGACAGAGAAAATTCTGTATCAAGGCCTGGGCCGGTCGTCAGGCGCTCGATTCCAATGCCTCGCAATGTTTGCGGATCGATATTCATCCTCCAGATATTCCTTGCGCCACGAAAACTGCGCTCGAAGTAGATTGCCTTCCCGGTGGGTGCCCAGGAGAACCTGAAATCCGAATCTCCCCATGGCGACCTTCCTCCACCTGCAACAGATTCAGCTCTCTTCGATATCGCGGGATCGATCTCGGATCGGACTGGGACGCCCCCGCCCACCGGGACGGTCCAAATGTCGGGAACAGGTGAATCGATGTCGTGAAACACCCAGACCGAGACTCTCTTTCCGTCGGGATGCCTCGCGGCGGATCTCGTCACCATTCGAGTCGTCAATTCTGCCAGGACCTCGCGAGGCGTATTCCCCTCAAGTCCCACCAAATAAAACTTGCAACCGGTATTCCGCAGAGTTGAAGTTTGAAACAGTATCTGCTGGCCGTCCGGGGACCAGTGAGGATAATATCCAAAAGAGGTAACTCTCCTTTGCAGTCCTTCACCCCCTAGCGCAGGCACGACGAACAAACCGCCATCGCCCGCCTCGGAACGATACGCAATAAACTTTCCATCCGGCGACCAGTCGGGTTGCCAGTTGGGACCGGGCCCCCTGGTGATCTGCACAGGATCGCCACCACTTACTTGCTGCACCCAAACGTCAAATTTTCCCCCGCGGTCGGAGGTGTAGGCGATGAAGCGGCCATCCGGAGACCACGTGGCACCAATCTGCAGGCCGTCGTCAAAGGTGACACGCGTTAGCGTGCGCTCCGGGGAAGCAGGCGCATGTTGCGGCCTGTAGAGGAATAAGCCTGCTCCGGCGAGAAGCACACATGCCCCGAAAAACAGGGCGAGTCGCAAAGTCCATGTGCGCTGTGGCAATTGTGTGCCGACGCCTGAGGGCCCAGAAGGTTGCGCGTGCAGATTGTCTTCTACCGGCGCGATAAAGCGGTAACCCCGCCGCGGCAGCGTTTCGACAAACCGTGGGTTCTCCGCCGAGTCACCCAGCATTTCGCGAATCTTGTTAATCGCTGTATTGAGGTTGTGGTCTACGTCAACGAAAGTGTCCGGCCACAGCCGTTTTTGCAGCTCCTCCCGAGTGACAACCACGCCCGGTTGCTCCAGAAGGATCGCCAGCACTTGGAACGGCTGGCCGCTTAGCTTCAGTCGCAGCCCTCCCTTGCGCAGTTCTTGCGCCTGAAGGTCAACTTCAAACGTAGCAAAGCGAATCCCCTGGCTAGTGCCGACCTGGTTTGGCATCGCTTCGTTGCCTCAATTAGCAAGAGTCTAACACTGAACCGCGTATGCGGAACGCCTGCTACAGCAGTCATGACACTCAGTAACGCCCGATAATACGCCCATGCTCGTCACTAGGTCGCGGCTAGTCGCAAAGGCGTCCTTGTGCATACCGAGAATTCTGTCCGTATCAACCAGCATACTTGTGGCACGTTAATCGCAGATCTCGTTGATGCACTCTCCTTGTTGGCCAGCACATCCCAGCCTAAAGACTGGAAAGAGGTTCGCGCCTTGATTTTCCGTATGGTTTCCGAGAATCCGACCTGGGGAGCACCGCGCATTCACGGCGAACTGCTCAAGCTGGGTTTCGATCTCTCGGAAAGGAGTGTCTCGCGATGGATCCGGCGGGCTCCGAGAAATCCAGATCCTGTGAAGCGATGGCTGACGTTCCTCAGAAACCATCGCGAAGCCATTGCTGTAATGGATTTCTTCACCGTCCCAACGCTCACGTTTGGTGTTCTGTACTGCTTTTTTGTCATCGGCCACGACCGGCGGAAGAACCTGCTACTCGACCGCGACGCAAAGTTTGGAGCCGAGGTGCTTTCGGCGCTGAGAGACATGGGAAGAGCCAACTCGCACGGCCTTTCGCAGTCCGTGGCAGAACGGTGTTGCGGAGCGCTGGGTGGGAAGTTGCCGACGCGACTTGCTGGACCACGTGATCATC
>Ga0210406_10006748_pt1 | contig 11831 bp, 14 predicted proteins | sample IncBWC30MmetaG_FD_155454 | JGI IMG/M metagenome (GOLD analysis project Ga0210406, IMG submission 155454) | Forest soil microbial communities from Barre Woods Harvard Forest LTER site, Petersham, Massachusetts, United States - Inc-BW-C-30-M | ecosystem: Environmental > Terrestrial > Soil >... | reverse complement strand
CGAGCGCAGCATCCAGATACTCCGCCTTTAGCGGACTCTTGCCACCAGCTTCTAGGTAGTACTGAGCGGATCGGCGCATCAATTCTTTAATGAACGCAGCACTCGCATTCTCGGTCTTCTTGACGATTACTTTCACAATTTCTTCGGACAGCGGAAGGCCGCAGGCATAGAGCCGCACCAATTGTGCGCGGCCCCGCTCATCCGGCAGTGGGAATTCGATCGCTTGGTCGACACGGCCCGGCCGCGAAGCAAGAGCCGCTTCGAGTTGTTCGGGCCGATTCGTGGTCAGGACGAACAGCACTGCGGCATCGGCGCGCAGTCCATCCATCTCGTTGAGCAGTTTGTTGAGAAGGCTCTCATCGCAAGGACCGTACATCTTCTCCCGTGCGCGAGCGATCAGGTCCACATCTTCGATTACGATCATCGCCGGTTGCAGAAAGCGCGCTAGTTGGAAATAGTGATCGAGCAGCGCAACCTGCTCGGATGTGACAAGCAGCGTCGTGTGGTCCGGCAACTGGCTGGCGAGATAGTGAACGGTGTGCGTCTTGCCGGTACCCGGCGGCCCGTAAAACAGGAGGCCCTTCTTGATGGGCATGCCCAGTTTCTGCAGTTGCTCACGGCGCCGAATGAATTCGGTAATATTGCGATCAAGCAAGCCGAGCGTTTTGTCTGGGAGAATGACTTCGTCGCGGTTGACTCCGCGCAGTTTGTGTACCCGAATCTCTCCCGCTTGCCCCGAATACCGGTCGGCAGCCTCAAGGGAGATCACCTTCCCGCGATACCTCCTGATCTGCCTCACCTGAGCTTCGATTTCGTCTAGAACGCAGCGCGAGAGTTCACCACCCACCTGCCCGGGTGGCACGCCGACTTCCAGGTGGACGCCTGCGGGGTGACCGTAGCGCATTCCGGGGCTTACCAGAAGGACATATGGTGTGCGTTGATCTTTGGCGAGCCAGATGCCTTGCCGTAGACAACGCACGGGCAGCGTCTCTCCGATGTCGATCTCTTCGTGTTGCAGTGGGGCGATTACGACCGGGTCATGCGAATTGTGCAGGAGGTGAGCGATTGTCATCGTGTCATGCTGGAACTGTGCATGAAATCCAAGCAATTCTCCAGTTGCGTTCTTCTTAAACATCTTTTCCAGAGTTGCTTGCACGTCTACGCGCGCGGTGATTGGAAATGTCCTGCTGGCTGTGACTAGGGTGTGCAGTTGCTGCTTTCCGAAGTGACGTTGCAGGGCCGACTCTGCGAGCAGGTAAGAATGCTTCTGGGTGCTTCTTTTAGGGCTCATACTTGACGTCTTAGGAACCATGCTGCCGCTCGATTCTAGCAGGCTAGAGGCGAGAAATCGGTCGCCAAAAGCAGCAAGCCCGCCGTGGTTGCCCACGGCGGGCTTGCTTGTGCGATCGGTGTTGCGCTCTTACAGAGGCCGCACGTTTTCTGCTTGCCAGCCCTTCGGCCCCTTGGTGACCTCAAACTCCACGCTCTGGCCTTCCTGCAGGCTCTTGAAGCCGCCCGCCTGGATCGCCGAGAAGTGCACGAATACATCTTCGCCATTCTGACGGCTGATGAAGCCGTAGCCTTTGGCGTCGTTAAACCACTTTACTGTTCCTTGTTCTGCCATGGAAATTCTTGTGTTCCTTTCGATCAATTTACGCTGGAGAGAGTCGGAGGTATTGCTGGCAGGTGACTAGCTGATGAAGCAAGAGCTGCTCACGACCGATTCGGTCTAACGCACGTAGGCATCATACAGGGAATCGGGCAAGTTGCACCGGAATTTCTGGCGAAGGGGCATTGGGGGGGTGGGAAGAAAGGCCTAGTCCCGCAGGTGAATGCAGGGGTTCCACGAGTTAAGGGCGAATCCAAGTCGCCTAGGGACTAGGGTTTGCCCCAATCCTGGCTGGCGAGCCCCTTCACCTGGCTCAGAGCGGTGGCGCCGATACCCACCAACACCATACGGCGCGCCAGCGCCTGGCCCGCGATCAGAGCCTCACTGCTGTCAGTGGGGCCGGTGCCGTCGAGCGCGCCCTCGATGTAGCTGGCGGCTCGTGCATCTTCCGCGTCAAGCGCTAACACCGTAACCGGACCGGACAAAAATGTTTCCAGAAGGTGGCTATCGCCGGTACCTTTTCCGAGTTCCCGGCTCAACTCGAAGATGCTGACTGCTGACACAAAGAACTCGCCGCCGCTTTCCTGTGCACGCGTGAGACGGGCGCGGACAGGATATTTACCGTTGATGAGGCCGATGCAGGCTGCCGTGTCGAGCAGGTATTTCAAACAAGGGTTACCCGGGAATGAGTGGAGGATATCCGATCGGGGAGTAATCGAGCTAGAAAAGTGCGGATCACGAGCACTTAACTCGCTCTTTAGTGGACCCGATGTGAGCCAGGACTATGCGCTCTTGCCCGCGTCGTCAGAGAGAATGGGGAACTTTTCCGCAGCCGGCATCGGCTTGTCAACAGTCTCCGAGACGGCTGCCGGCAGGTTGCTGCTCCAGCATTCGGCCATGATGCGCCACGCGCCCAGCCGCCGCCATACTGCGAGGTATTTCCCGCGATCGGTCGACACGGCGCCATGTTCTTTCACGATCGAGACCGAGTACTGGCCGATTTCCATGGCCATGTCGCCGGAAGCATCGACGCGGGTCGTTTCCACGCGCAGGTCCTGGTAACCGTTGTCACCAAACTCGCGCAATTTGCGCTCGATAGCCTTCGGTCCAGTGGCCGGCTCTTGATGGGGCGCCATGAAAACGCCTTCACCAGCGAACAGGGCAGCCACCTGGTCATAGTTGCCGGTGTTAAATGCGGTGCGAAAATCTTGCGACAAATCGCGAATGGTGGATTCAACACTGCCAAACGAGCCGGAATTGTCCAGCGGGCTGGGATATGGCCGATACATCGAGCTACCTCCTGGGGGAAGGCAAGCAGCACACTCGGCAATGCGTGCGACGAGGGCGCGCTACAAACGTGCGCAGATTCTAGCGCACTTGGTCACGGTCCGCGCAAGTGTTTTTACACAACCCGGCGGCCTACGTGGATTTTCATCTGTGCGTAATGTCCCAGGTAAAGTTTTTTAGGGAGGATGCCCGGTGCCTGGACTCGGCGTGACAATCTGGCGGGGTACCGTTAAGCTAGAGATGGATGCCTTGCGCCTGTATCCGCCGGGACATCGACGAACGCATGAGCTACTCTGACCTGGGACCGAGCGATCTGCCGCTGGACATAGCCCCGCCCGAGGGCGTTTCGCGTCCGCTGTGGAAATCGCTTTATCAAAACCTAAAGGATCGCCTGGCTCCCGAGAAGCTTCCACCGCTGTCGCTCACTTCCCGCCCAGTGAACCTCGGAATGTTAGTCGGCGATTATCTCGGGCTCCCATGGTATCGGTCTGTCTTCACTAACATAGGCGACTATGTCCTGCCCGACACTCAGCCGCCGCTGCAACTGGAGTCGCGGCCGGTCGACGTGGGCGAGTTGCTTGGCGATGAGATCGCGCGCCCCTGGTGGACGTCTCTGGTGCGGAACCTCGCGGACCGGATCGCGCCCGAGAAGTTGCCAGCGCTGCAACTGGAGTCGAAGTCGTTTAACCCTTTCGTCCCGTCGGACGCACTCCTGCTAACGAATTGGTCGAACGTGATCGATGGCCCAAAGATCTTTCTGCCGGATGCGGCGCGGCCAGCGGTGACGGCTCCGGCTTTAATCCTGCCCACCCTGCCTCGCCCAGAGCCCATGCAGGCAGAGTTCGTGAACGATCTGGAACGCGACCTGCGGCGCGATCTGCGCAACTCCAAACTGCGGCAGCGGTTCCTGATGCTCGTCTTCGCGGCGGAGGTGGTCTTCCTGGTCGCCGGACGGTATATCCTGAACAGCCAGTTTCTGCATCGCTAAATCCAATTAAGCCAGTTGTTGTACCGGGTAGGAGAGCCATAACCATGAGATTGGATCGTCTCGCAATCTACGTGTGGGCTTTTGCGATCACCTGCGTCGGCCCATCGGCCCAGGCCGGTGACCGTGCCCAGGCGCGTTCCATGGTCATTAGCCGATACGGGATCGTCGCCACCAGCCACGTGCAGGCATCGGTCGCGGGAGCGCAGGTGCTGGCGCGGGGTGGGTCTGCGATCGACGCGGCCATCGCCGCGAACGCGACCCTTGGCGTGACAGAGCCCATGATGAATGGAATGGGTGGCGACCTGTTCGCTATCTACTGGGACGCGAAGACGGGCAAGCTGTACGGGCTTAACTCGAGTGGTTGGGCACCCCAGGAGCTGACGCCTGAGTATCTGCGCGCTAAGGGAATTACCGTCATGCCGGAAGCTGGTATCAACACTGTGACTGTGCCAGGTGCAGTCGCCGGATGGAACGCCCTGCATAAGAAGTTTGGAAAGATGGAGTGGGGCGACTTGTTCAAGCCGGCGATCTTCTATGCCGAGCATGGCTACCCTGTGCCCGAGTTGATCCATAGCTTTTGGGTGGGCGAGGATCAGCCGCTCAGCCAGGATCCGGAGAGCGCCAAGGTGTTCTTGCCAGGCGGCAAGGCGCCAGAGATCGGGCAGGTCTTCCGGAATCCCGAAGTAGCCAAAGCGTTGCGATTGGTAGCCGAGCACGGGTCGGACGCTTTCTACAAAGGCGAGATCGCGCAAGCGATTCTGAAAACGGAGCAGGAACTCGGGGGTACGATGGCGGTGGCCGATCTGGCAGAGTTCCAGCCGGAATGGGTGGAACCGATTTCAACGACCTACCGCGGATGGACGGTCTACGAGCTGCCTCCGAATGGGCAAGGCATGGCAGCGCTGGAGATGCTGAACCTGATGGAAGTAACTCCGGCGTCGCCGGATGGGCCGCTCTCGGTGGTGGAACTTCACAAGAAGATGGAAGCCATGAAGCTCGCATATGCGGATGTCTACCGCTATGACGCCGATCCGCGGTTCGCGAAGGTTCCGGTGCAGGGATTGCTCTCGAAGGAATACGCGAAGCAGCGGGCGGCGTTGATTGATCCGAACAAGGCGAACTGCACTACGGCAGCAGGCAAGCCGGCGGGTAGCGATACCACTTACCTGTCCGTGGTGGATCGCGAAGGGAACATCGTTTCCCTGATTCAGAGCAATTACTCGACATTTGGTTCGGGCATCACCGTGCGAGGAATGGGATTCGTCTTGCAGAATCGCGGCGCGTTGTTCTCACTCGACCCGAAATCTCCGAACGTGCTGGCCGCCCGAAAGCGGCCGTTTCACACGATCATTCCGGCATTTATGGAGCGCGGGGACCAACACATCGGATTCGGGATTATGGGCGGGCCGAATCAGCCGTTAGCCCACGCCCAGTTTGTCTCGAATGTCGTCGACTACGGGATGAATGTGCAGGCAGCGCTGGAGACAGCGCGATTTACGGTGGCACCGGAAGGCATCTGCCACACGGTGATCGAAGCCCGAGTAAAGCCGGCAGTGCGCGATCAACTGAAAGCGATGGGGCAGCAATTCGAGGTTGCCGGCGACTTTTCGACAAAGATGGGCCGCGGGCAGGCTGTGCTTACCGACTCGAAGACCGAAGTACATTACGCGGGTTCAGACCCGCGGACCGATGGTGACGCCGAGTTGGAGCCGCCGCCGGTCTTCTAGTTCAAAGTACGTGTAGGCGCAGACGCCCTCATCTGCGCAGGCGAGCGAAGCTCGCCAGCAGCTCAATGCCGGGGGCCAAAGCACTAAGCGGCGATGGATTCCCGCGTGGAGGAGAATTTCATGAAGATTGGCGCAGCTCGCGCGTGGTGTCGGGCTGGATGCTTGTTCGCGCTTTCCATGGTGCTGGGCGGATGTTCGACGAAGCCGGTGTCGAATCCTGAGAAAGAAAGTCCCACGCAGACGGTCACGGTGTCGCCGGCGACTGGTTTTTCCAAACACATCTGGCGAGTGGAGCAGTCTGCCTCCGGGTTCGCGGGCACGATCTACATCTTTGTTCCCGATGGAACTCTGCTCGAGACATCCTGCAAAGAGACTTACCGGATTGCCAAGTGGTCGGCAGATCCGAATTCGCCGGAAGCGATCCAGGTAGTTGAAGATGGCCAGCCTGCTTTTACGGGAACAATCGCGGACGCCGCGCCCACAAGCCTGCGCCTCCAGCGGCGGCTCCGGCACGGGGAGACCGACGAACTCAAACTCAGCGCGGTCACCGGTGAGTTCGTCTGCCCCGATCTCCGCTGAGGCGGCAACGAGATTTTGAAGCGCGCGGATGCAGCGCGCATCCTTTTCTAGGGCGGCTCCTCAGTCGGAATCCCAGCCGCCGGTGAGGAAACCTATGGCATTGTTGCTGGCATTCGCCGTCGGAGTGATCGCAGGATTGCGCTCAATGACCGCACCCGCAGTGGCCGCGTGGGCCGCGTACCTGGGGTGGATTCACCTGCAGGGCAGCCCGTTGAGTTTCATGGGCTCGATCTGGGCGGTAGCGCTGTTGACGTTGGGAGCCCTGGCCGAGTTCATCGTCGATCAACTGCCGCAAACTCCTGCCCGGACGGCGCCCGGTCCACTTCTGGCGAGGATCCTGACCGGTGGGTTGAGCGGATCGTGTGTGGCAGTGGGGGGCGGACAATCGCTGCTGGTTGGAGCTTTGCTCGGCGCCGTCGGCGGCGTGGTGGGAGCTTTTGTGGGATACCGGGCGCGCACGGGCCTTGTACATGGCCTGCACGTGCCCGACCGCGTGGTCGCGATCCCTGAGGATTTGGTTGCGGTGTTGCTGGGGGTTTTGTTTGTGTCGAGGTTCTGAAGTTCACTGGGGAACATCAGGAGTGCTGTTCGGCTCGGGCACTCTGCCTTTGCCCAATTCCTCGAGAGTATTTCCGTATCGCCGTAGCGGACCGGTCGGACTGCAGACGCTGGTTGAGTAGACGGTTCCTATGAGGCCGTCGTGCCGGTGCGCAAAGACGAGAAGTTGGTTGCCGACTATAAGGTCCGACCCGAAGAATCCTTCACCATTGGAACCGGTGGTCTTGCTTCGCATCTCGAACGTTTTTGCCACATGCCCCTTCCAGACGCGGCTGACTTCGAATTTGATGACGCCGCGCGCAGAGAGACGATTACTCGAATCTGCCGGAGTCACTTGCGCAACCGTGCCAAGAAAGACGATTTCTGCCTGCTGCAGCGAAGCTGCAGCGTTGGGTGGCATGCAGGAGCAAGCAAGCGCAAAACTGGGTAGTAAAGCGACGAGAACGAGAACCAGAGTAGTGTGTCGTGAACATGGTGCCACCCAGGTTGCGTATTCTAACCGCGAGTCCGACAACCGTGGTCGCCGCCACTAGGCCGCCGCAATCCTCCGCATCAGATCTGCCTGCTCGGTCTTGCTCTCGGCGCCGATAGTGAAGGCATCGAGCACACCCAGGGATAATGCATAGCGGATCGCTTCATCCTGTCGGGTGCGCAGATCGCCCTGGCCGAGAATCTTCATACCGACCACGGCCTTCCCAGATGCCTTCATTTCTCGCAACACGCTCAGGACCGTGGCGGGATCGGCGTCCATGTGCGAGCCGATCGGGTTGATGCGGACGAGGTCTACCTCCACCCAGGGCGACTTCGCGGCCGCACGCAGTGCCTCGATCGAGTGGCACGAGCAGCCGTGAGCGCGGATGACGCCTTGATGCTTGGCTTCTTCCAGCGCGTCCATCGCGCCGCGGTAGCGCGTCGTCCAGTCGGCTTCGGTCACGCAGTGCATCAGGCAGACATCGAGGTAATCGACGCCGAGTTCGCGGCGGAAGCGGTCGAGGTCCGCACGCACTCCTTTCGCATCGCGAGCCCAGGTCTTGGTGAGAACGGTGGCCTTGTCGCGCGGCACATGCTTGAGCGCTTCGGCCACATGCGGATGGCTTCCATAGGAGTCGGCGGCGTCGAAGAAGCGCAAGCCGTTGTCGTAGCCGTTGCGGAGGAGACTCGACAAGCCGTTCACGCCAAGCGCGGTCTGGTTGGAATGATGATCATAGCCGACCGTGCCGGTTCCCATTGCGAGGCGGCTAGTCTTGATGCCCGTGTTGCCCAGCGTGACGACGTCGGTCGCACTGAATTTGCGCGGCAGTGTAGCTGGAACTTGCGCGAGCAGACGGTGAGAGGCGAGCCATGCGGCTCCGGTGGCGGCGACACCCTTCAGCAGGAATTCACGACGACGCATGCAATCCTCCGCGCGGGCTGGATTCTGATATTTTCCTCCCAAATAGACGGGCGTGCACAGGATTTGTTTGCCGATGCTCGGCGCTTTGCCTTTGGAATTAACAAAACAATTTCAGAGCGCAGATTTCAGATTGAAGATTCCCGGACGCCCCGCCGATGAAAAGTCAGAACTCTGAAATCAAGAATCTGAAATTCCTGGGCGCAGAAGAAAATTCGATGGCATCCACGCAAAAAGAAACAGCGAGTGCGCTCAGGAATGCGTGCTATTTTCTCGCGGGAAGTTGAGGACACTTTCAATGGCACTGAAAGTTTGTGGGAACGCGGCATGTGCTTTTCACGGGCACGTGCTCTATGCGGCCGGAACCCGCTGCCGGCTGTGCGGTTGGGACCTGCAACGCACTTTGCCGAAGAGCGAGACTTCCTCCGGCAAGGCTCCGGAACGAAGCGCAATTCCGCGCCGGGCAACCGCCTAGCGACATTCAGCAAATTCACGCATAGAGATCGTAGCTTACTCAGGCATCGGTTCAGACCGCCGGCCTTTGGCGCACAGAAGTGTCCGCCCCACATCGTCAGCGAAACGACCGCACGTCCACCGTCGCATCCAAGCTTCGTTCAATGTGCGTAACGATCCGCGAGCGAGCAGGTCCATCCACCTGCAATTGAAAGTGGCGCTCGAGAATGTTTTCAAGCATGTAGGTAAAGAGGCTGTTCGACGGTTTGCCCACGATCCACATTTCGTAACGCTGGTGTCCGCCGCCGCTGTTTCTCCAATTGGAATTCGTCTCGATGCCCAGGCGATGCCCGGCATCCGCCGAGATGTGATACACGGCGATCCGTGGCAGCTCGCGGCCATCGAGATTCATTTCTCGCAGGGTGAGTTGGAGACACTCGGAGAGCTTGCTCGTGTCCAGAGTCCCCGGTGCGTCGCTGGTTTCGAAAATAACGAACGGGGACGCCTCGTGAGGGCCAGCCGCTGAGGCTGTCGAACACAAAGCGCCGAGCAAACAGATACTGACCAGCCAAGTCCCGGGTGGTTGCATAACCCTGGTCTCCTGAGAGTGGTCGCCAGGGGGAAGACTGTAATTCGACCCCAAGCTCTGTTGAGTGATAGTGGCGTGCCAGTGGAAATCGTTTCAGTGGGCCGGATGCACGCTTGGGGCGCGAAAGGCTACAATCCTTGGGCAGCTCAATGAGCCACCTTAGAGACGAGGGAACGTGATGCAGAGAAAAGCCAGTGCAGTGTGGAATGGAAGTTTGAAGGACGGTAAGGGAAGCATCTCCGCGCCCGGCGGCGTACTGAACAACACGCAGTACTCTTTCAAGACCAGATTCGAAGACGCGCCCGGTACGAATCCGGAAGAGCTGATTGCGGCCGCGCATGCGGCATGCTTCTCGATGGCGCTTTCAGCGCAGTTGGGAACCGCGAACCTGACGCCAACCAGCATCAGCACGAACGTGACGCTGACCATGGAAAAGCTCGACGCCGGCTGGACGATTACCGAAAGCCATCTCGACGTGGTGGGCAAGGTTCCGGGAGCAGATGCCGCGACCTTTCAGAAATATGCCGAAGCCGCAGAGAAGGGCTGCCCAGTTTCGAAAGTGCTGAATGCGAAGATCAGCATGACGGCGAAGCTGGAGTCGTAAGGTAAGCTCTCGATTGGGAGTTTTTGTTGGAGACCCGCGGCTCAGGCTGCGGGTTTTTTTGTTACCCATCGCTGCTGGTGCGATTGATCCGCGGCGCGAGGTGGCGGTTAAGTCGGTGGCTTCGGAAGTTAGGTCGGTAACTTCGGAAGAAGATCTCAGCTAGCCGCGCAGCATTTCGCGGAGTTCGCGGTTGATTTGCGCGGCATCCTGGGCAGCGTCCTCGATGAGTTCAACCCACTTTTTTTCCTCGACGCCGAGCGGCTTCTGCCCGAGCAGGTACGACGCTTGCATGATGGTCTCGAGCGAGTTGCTCAGATCGTGGGCGAGGGCGCGCAGCCGAGTTTGCAGAGGGGGCGGTAGCTTGGAGGGGAGACCCATAATGCGCTCCATTGCCTTGGCAAGTGCCAGGTGCGAAGGATTGTACGCCCCGGCATTGGATGTGCGCTCACTCGAAAGGGCGGACGGGCGAATGGCTTCGTTTCGGTCGCGATCAGCGACCACCTCCCGTTTCAACGCAGAGGTTTGACACAAGTCGGGAGCACGTAAGAAGATAGAAGTTTGCAAAACGACCGGCGACTCGCCTGAGAAGCCGTTGCTAGCAACCACTTGCCGAAGTGGCGGAATTGGCAGACGCGCATGGTTCAGGTCCATGTACCCGCAAGGGTGTGGGGGTTCGAGTCCCTTCTTCGGCACCATTACCTTTGGTATCTTCACGATACAGCCCAGGAGTACCTACCATGATTACTGGGGGGCGCCTGTGTACAATCCCGAATGCCATCTCACTAAGCAAGTCGTAACGCCTGCTGGGCGCTGCTTTTGCCCGGCTGTTGAATCTGCGAACGGGCGCGGCGTGAAGGCCGATGCTGTTCTCGTTCGCCAGTGCGACAAAGACCACAAGCACGCGGCGAGTTGCTACGCGGAAGAGAATCATCCAGAGGGCTGCTACTACATCGAGTGGCGCGAAGACGGCAAACGCAAACGTAAATCAGTTGGGAGTGATTCCACGGCGGCCCACGCGGCGAGGATGAGAAAGAAAGCCGAGCTAAACGCGCGAGCTAACGGCGTTGCGCTGGCAGTAACTCCAGAGTCAAAGACGACGCCGACGATTATCGACGCCATCGCGGCCTATCTTGCCGAGATCAAAATCTCAAAGTCTGCAGCGGACGCTGTCGGCGTATACCCTCGCGCTCCAGAACTTCTCTAATAGCTGCCACAAGGCCCGCCTGGGCGACATTACCCGTCAGGACATCATGGAGTTCGTCCGCTACATGCGCGAGAATCTGAGACTCACAGACCGCACCTGCTATAACCGTCGTTCCCACTTGTTGACATTCCTGAAGGCGAATGGCGTCGAGAAGCTGCTCCAGAAGACCGACAAGGTGCGCTTCGTCCTGAGTGAACCTGAGATCTACGACGAGGAGCAACTGGCGGCCTTCTTCAGTGCTTGCGACGATTCGGAGCGAGTGTTCTTCGAGTTCCTGCTAATGACCGGCTTCCGCAAGAAAGAGGCCGCCTTCGTTGAGTGGCGGGACGTGGATCTAAAAGCCGGCGTCATCCGCGTGACGGCGAAGGCTAAGTATGGCTTCCGGCCGAAGACCTACGAGGAGCGTGAAGTTCCGATCCCCGACAAGCTAATTGCGTCGCTGAAGACCGCACGCAATGGCTCGGACTTGCTGTTCCCCACGAGGAACGACACGCCGAGGCGCCACCGGACTCAATTGCTGGACTTGTGCAAGGCGATCGCCCAGCGTGCGAAGCTGAACCCCGGTGACTTCTGGCTACATAAGTTCCGCGCGACGTTCGCGACGATGCATCTCCAGGCAGGGGTTGATCTAAGGACCATGCAGTCGTGGATGGGTCATAAAGATCTTGAGTCTACGATGCGTTATTTAAAGCCGGCGCGAGGGAAGGGAGTGCGGGAGCGGGTGAATGCTACGTTTGCTTAGGCCACGCGTCGTCTTCGTCGGCATTGCCTTCGCTGTCGCCGTGGTCATAGTCGGCCTGTAGATGATCCTGGTGCTGCTTGTGCTGGTGATCCTGATCCTGT
>Ga0210406_10006747_pt1 | contig 11831 bp, 13 predicted proteins | sample IncBWC30MmetaG_FD_155454 | JGI IMG/M metagenome (GOLD analysis project Ga0210406, IMG submission 155454) | Forest soil microbial communities from Barre Woods Harvard Forest LTER site, Petersham, Massachusetts, United States - Inc-BW-C-30-M | ecosystem: Environmental > Terrestrial > Soil >... | reverse complement strand
TTTTTGTCCCAAGTGCCAGCCGGCGCCGCGAGGTTGCTTCACGCTTCCGCTGCCACGAAAGACGGCGAAGAAAGCCGCCAAATAAGAGGGCCGCATGCGAGCCGTAGCGCAAAGGGTGAGCCGCGCAAGCGTGATGGTCGATGGACGCGTGACGGGCGAAATCGGCCCCGGGCTGATGATTCTGCTCGGCGTCGGACGCGGGGACACCTCCGCGGTGGCCGCTTCCATGGCGGAGAAGCTCGCAAACCTGCGCATTTTCGAAGACGACCAGGGGAAAATGAATCGCTCGCTCCTGGACGTGAAGGGCGCAGCCCTCGTCGTTTCGCAATTCACGCTATACGGCGACGCGCGCGGGCAGCGCCGGCCGAGTTTCATCTCGGCCGCTCCGCCGGAAAAAGCCAAGACGCTTTACGAAGAATTTACCGTGGCGATGCAAGGGCTTGGCGTAAGCGTCGCGACAGGTGTTTTTCAGACAATGATGTCCGTGGAGCTGGTAAATGAAGGGCCGGTCACGATCCTCCTCGACTCCGACAAGACTTTCTAACTCGGCACGCCGCCCGAAAAGCGCCAAGAAGTGGACGAAAGCCGCGGCGCTTCGCGCTCTTAGAGAGCTTGCCGATCCGAGGGTGCGCGCGAAGCTGGCTTATTTCGGCGTAAACGTCCCGAAGGCTTATGGAATTTCGGCGCCCGTGCTTAAGGCCCTCGCGCGGCACATCGGGCGAGACCAAGAGCTAGCCGAGCAACTGTGGTCCTCGGGCATCCACGAAGCGAAAATCCTCGCCGCCTTGATCGGCGAATCTGAGAAAGTCACGGCGACGCAAATGGAGCGATGGGTGCGAGATTTCGACTCGTGGGACGTGGTCGATGCGGCATGTTGCTATCTGTACGCGGCGGCAAAGCCCGCGTGGGAGAAAATCTACGAGTGGAGTACCCGGCGCGCGGAGTTCCCTAAGCGCGCCGCATTTTCCCTGGCCGCCTATCTGAGCTATAAAGACAAAGTCGCCGAGGATGCGCGATTCGAGCGTTTTCTTTCCGTCATTGAGCGCGAAGCACACGACGAGCGGAATTTCGTGAGAAAAGCGGTCAACTGGGCGCTGCGCAATATCGGAAAAAGAAATCAGCGGCTCAACGCGGCAGCCATCCGCTCTGCGGAACGGATTCGGCAACAGAATTCTCGCGCAGCGCGATGGATCGCCGCGGATGCGTTGCGCGAGCTGAAGAGCGAAGCGGTCCACGCGCGGCTGCGGACGAAGGCAGGCTGAGACATGGCTAAACAAAGCGGGAATCGAGGCTTCAAAATTCGCCGGGCGCGAATCAGCGACGCGCCGCAGCTTGCGGAGTTGAGCAGCCAGCTTGGATATCCAACGACGGCCGTCGAGATCACAAAAAGAATGCGTAAACTGAAGCCCGCATCACAAAACGCCTTGTTTGTGGCGGAATCCTTGGACACGGGAGTTACCGGTTGGACGCACGTCAGTGTCACGCATCTGGTCGAAGTTGGCACGCGCGCGGAATTGAACGGACTGATCGTCGCCGAAGGCCAGCGGGGCCTCGGCGCTGGCGCGCGCCTGCTCGAAGCCGCCGAGGATTGGGCGCGCAAGAACGGCTGTCCGAGCATGTCCGTGCGTTCAAACGTGATCCGCGAGCGCGCCCACAAGTTTTACGAACGGCAAGGGTACGAACACTATAAGACGCAGAAAGCCTTCCGCAAGACGCTCTGATCCTCTTCCGGTTTCAGCAGCCGATTACCCCTGAGAGCCCAGTTCTATCGCGACGCATGGCAAGGTATATCGCATTACGATATACTTACTGCATGGGACCGGATATCACCCCCGCCGAGTATCGCGCGCTCGCCGAGCTCCGCTACCGTATCCGCCATTTTCTGCGGGAAGGGGATAGCAAGGCGCGGGCCGTCGGCCTCGAGCCCCAGCAGTACTTAATGTTGCTCGCCATTCGCGGCCTCCCCGAAGGCAGCGAGGCAACCATTCAGACGCTTGCCGAAAGGCTGGCCCTAAAACACCACAGTGCCGTCGAGCTCATCGACCGACTCGAGACGCATGGTTACGTCCGCAGGACCCGCAGCCGCGATGACCGCCGGCGCGTGTTCGTAACTTTGTTGCCGCGTGGCGAGCGCTTGCTCGAACAAGTCGCGAGGAACCGCATCAGCGAACTCCGCACGAGCGGGGAGGCCCTGGTCGGAGCAATCGAAGCCCTCCTTGATCGCGGGCAGCACACCAGCCAAAACCTGAAGAAAAGAACCAAGAGGGAAGGGCGAGACAATCGTGCCCGACGATAGCCGAGAAATTAAGCCGCGAAAAAGAGCGCGCCTAGCCACATCCGGAGCCACATACCGCATGCCCAGTGCACCAGCCAATCTGCGCGACAGTGGATCTTTATATCTGCGCGGAAAGTTGCCACTAAAGTGACGGAAGCTCCCGGGCAGCTTCCGACAAGTTGGTGGAAATTTCCGGCGCGGCACTGGAACGCATTGCTTAGTGATCGGGAAGAACAAGTCTTCCTGGTTCTGACATTGCTGATTGGCGCCCTGGTGGGCTTGATGGCTGTCGCGTTCATCGTGTTAACGAAGGGATTCGGCTCACGGCTCTATCCCGCCGGTGGCGCTGCCTGGCACCGTCTCCTTGTCCCAGTGGTTGGCTCCCTGACCATGGGGTATTTGCTGTACCGCTATTTTCCGGATGCCCGGGGCAGCGGCGTCCCACAAACGAAAGCAGCTCTCTACGCGCGCGATGGCCGCATCACAGCGGGCACCATGTTTGGGAAATTCTTCTGCACTTCCGCCACGCTGGCCAGCGGAATTCCCCTGGGACGTGAGGGGCCTACAGTCCAGGTCGGCGCAGGCATCGCTTCCGTTCTGGGCCGCAACCTGGGACTGCGCCCGGAAAAAGTAAAGGCACTCATCCCTGTCGCAGCCGCTGCGGCCATTGCGGCAGCGTTCAACACGCCACTGGCGGCTGTTCTGTTCGCACTCGAGGAAGTCGTTGGCGATCTCCACGCACCCGTGCTGGGCTCGGTCGTGCTTGCGTCTGCCACTTCTTGGGCTATGCTGCGGCTTCTGCTGGGAAACGATCCGCTCTTTAAGGTTCCGCAATACCAGCTCGTCAATCCCTGGGAATTTGTAATCTACGCCGTACTTGGCGGGGCCGGCGGGCTGGTGTCGGTGGCCTTCACAAAGCTCTTGCTCGGCATGCGCGAGGGATTCCTGAAATTCCCACGGAAGACGCTTCCGTTCCAACCTGTTGTTGGCGGCGTGCTGGTTGGAGTGATGGGTTGGTTTGTTCCCCAGGTGCTCGGCGTGGGCTACGAGCATGTGGGCGCGGTTTTAAACGGAGGCATGGCACTCAGACTGATGGTCTTGCTCCTGGTTTTGAAGCTCTTGGCCGTGACCATCAGCTACGCCTCCGGAAACGCCGGCGGCATCTTCGGTCCCAGCCTCTTCCTCGGAGCCATGCTTGGCGGTGCCATCGGCTCAGCAGCTCACAGTCTGTTCCCGCACTATGCAGCGACGCCGGGCGCCTATGCGTTGGTAGGAATGGGAACAGCCTTTGCTGGAATCGTCCGCGCGCCCATGACCTCCGTCGTCATGATTTTTGAAATTACGCGGGACTACGCGGTCATCGTTCCCCTGATGATCTCGAACCTGGTAAGTTTTTTCATCGCATCGCGCCTCCAGAAACCGCCCATCTACGAATCATTGGCGCGCCAGGATGGCATCCACCTGCCCACGGCCGAGACGCGCCAGCAGGAAGGGCACCGGCAGGTAATCCTGGCGATGCGACCCGCTGCCGAAGTCCTGGCCGCAGATATGACCGTCGAGGACGCTCTGGAAAAAATCCGTTCGAGCGAATCCACCGCGTGGCCCGTGAGCGGCTACCGGGGTCTGCTTGGCGTTCTAAGCTTTGGCAAGCTTCAGCAGGCAGCGACCGCGGGCTCCGAGACTAAACAGCTTAAGGAACTCCTCGACGGAGCAGACTTTCCGCATCTCCATGTCGACCACCCCCTAGGTCTTGCGCTCGAACGCATGGGCGCGTGCCAGGTAAACGCACTGCCGGTCGTCAACCGCGCCAATATTCACAAACTCGAAGGCATCGTCACCTTGAAAGACGTCTTGGCCCTCTATGGCGTCGGGTCTTCCGAGAAAGCATAATTGGAACGGCACTCTGACCACGCGAGTAACAAATCGTGGCGACCTCAACCATCAAATCTGCGCAGGAGAGAAGATGGACTACATCAACCTCGGCAAGACGGGCCTCAAGGTCTCCCGCATCTGTCTTGGCTGCATGACCTACGGCGCGCCCGCGACGGGCAAAATCAAGCCTGGCAGCCACGCCTGGGCTCTCAACGAGGAAGAGAGCCAACCCTTCCTTCGCCAGGCGCTCGAACTTGGCATCAATTTCTTTGACACCGCCAACGTGTATTCGGCAGGTGCGAGCGAAGAGGTGCTTGGCCGTTTCCTCAAAGCAAACGCTCGTCGGGAATCCGTCGTCATTGCCACCAAGGCCCACGGCGTCATGCGCGATGAGCCGAACGGACGTGGCCTCTCCCGCAAAGCGATATTTCATGAACTCGACCAGAGCCTTCGTCGTCTTGGCACCGATTACGTTGACCTCTTCCAAACGCACCGCTGGGATTACGAAACGCCCATCGAAGAAACTCTCGAGGCGCTGCACGACGTGGTGAAATCAGGCAAAGTACGCTATATCGGCGCTTCCTCCATGTACGCGTGGCAGTTCACCAAAGCCCTCTATCTCGCCGACGTTCAAGGCTGGACGCGTTTTGTTTCCATGCAGAATCATTACAACCTGCTCTATCGCGAAGAAGAACGCGAGATGATGCCGCTTTGCCTGTCCGAGGGTGTCGGCGTCATCCCCTGGAGTCCGCTGGCGCGCGGCCGCTTGACCCGCTCATGGCAGGGCGAAAGCACCAAGCGCTTCGAGACGGATCAGTTCGGCAAGAACTTGTATTCGAAGACGGAAGAGGCGGATCACAAAGTCGTCGACTGCTTGAGCGCACTCTCCGAAAAACGTGGCGTTCCCCGCGCGCAACTCGCGCTCGCCTGGATGCTAAGCAAACCCTTCATCACCTCGCCGATTGTCGGCGCCACCAAAACGCACCACCTTGCGGACGCCGCGGCGGCCCTCTCGATGCGGCTTACTCCGGAAGAGATCGCGTCTCTCGAGGAGCCCTATACGCCGCATCCGGTCCTGGGCTTCAGTTGAGACGCGAATGTTCCCTGGTAACTCGGGGGTACATGGGGGTACGGTACATGACTAGGATTGAGTTCCGCAGATCCTGTGTTACAATCAAAAAACCCGGAGGACTCAAAAATGATCAAGAAAAAGTATGTTAAGCCACAATTGAAGCATTTGGGGTTGCTGAGGCTGGTCACGCACATCAGCTTCTGAAGATGCCCTCGTTTGCCGATGATACTTACCTTCGTCGGAAAGACCATGTGATTGCTCAGGAAAACTCCGGCGCATTGGTATTGTTCAATATGGACGACGGCCAATATTATTCGTTGAATGAGATCGGCAACAGGATCTGGGAGTTGTGTGACGGTAGCCGCAGCGTCGGGCAGGTGGTTTCAATTCTATGTGAGGAGTATGACGGGCCAGCGGAGATCGTCAATAGCGACGCCCTGGAGCTCCTAGAGGAACTGGTGCTTGCAGATTTGTTGATGGAAGAGTCGCAACCGAGCGCGAACCCAGGAAACTGACTTCGGACGGCGGATGGATGTTTACTCCGACATTGCTTCGCAACACAGGAGACTTGTTTCTCTTTTTGCGAATTCTGGCCTTTTCTGCATCGGTTCCGGTCCTGATGCGTCTGAAGCTGGTGCGACTCGACGCGCTCCTCCTAGCCTTAAGCCGCCCGAAATCCGGCACCCCCACGGCAGCGGAGAAAATTAAAAGCTATCTTGAGTTGGCGATTCGCTTTGGCAGACCAGCCGTTCGTCCAGGATGCCTCACGCGTGGGGTTACACTTTACTATTTTCTTAGGAAAGAGGCGGGCATCGAGGTGGCCCTCTGTTTCGGCATGCGGCAATGGAACAGCAACTTCGAAGGTCACTGCTGGCTGGTGCGAGATGGAAAACCCTTCTGGGAAACCCGCCATTCAGGGCCAGTATTCGCCGAAATCTATCGCTTTCCAAGCTCCACCTCAAGACTGTGCACGCGGGCGGTCAGGGTTACAAACCGCGAATCCTCCGGCCAATGACCATCCAGCGGAGAACGGACTTCTACGCGTTCGGCGGCCTGACGTTTTCCGTCCGAACTTCCCCAGCAATAGCGGCCGCTTTGCATGGCCGGTTCCGGCTGCTCGCTTGTTCTCCGTGTAATTCCTGCGACTTTAGATTTAATTTTGAGATAGTCGCTGGGCCAGAGCAACATAAGATCAATCGGCCGCTGGGCAAAACGCGTCCATTTTACGAGACGCCTCGGGGGGAAGCTCTTTACATCGCGGCGGAAGATCAACTCTACATGAATTGCGGCGACCGTATTCGGGTCGTGTGTAATCCTCGAGAAGGGGATGTGCTGGTTTCCGTCGCTCAGCCGGAGGCCCAAAATCTTTGGCTAGCCTCTCACGCCTTTTTCACGATGCCATGGTTAGAACTCTTGAGAAGGCGGGGCTTCTACAATCTGCATGCGGCTGGATTTCGGGTAAATGGAAAAGCACTATTGTTTCCGGGTTCGTCAGGATCTGGAAAATCCACTTTGTCAATCGCCCTCTTACGCGTCGGCATGGAGTTTCTGGGCGATGACATGTTATTTCTCACACGGTCTGGTGGCGATCTTCGTATACTGGGTTTCTCTGACGAGATTGATGTCACCGAGGAAACCGTCGGTTTTTTCCCTGAGCTTCGGCACCTGCTTGAGTCTTCGCTCGATCCGGAATGGCCGAAGCGGCCCGTGCGATCGGAAGAGGTTTTTTATCAGATGCCCCTTCAGGAATGCTCTCCTGGCGTCCTGATTTTCCCACGCATCGCGCAGGTAGAGGAGAGCGTTTTGTGCTCCATCACCAAGGAGGAGGCATTTCTGGAACTCGTACCCAACGTGATGCTGACCGAGAGCGGTACCTGCAAGGCTCACTTGGATGTTTTATCCGAACTTGTCAAGACATCTGCTTGTTATCGCATGGAAATGGGGCACGATTTTGACGCGATTCCCAAACTCTTAGAAGACTGTTGTAGCTGATCCATGGAACTAGAGAGCAATGAAATCCAATTATTGTTGGCTTGTTCCAGCCCGTGTCTAAGTAGAGCCGGCGCGGATCGGTTAAAAACACTGGTAACCGAGAGGATCAACTGGGCCGACCTGATTAGAATTGCTGCTCCGCATGGTTTGCTGCCCTTGCTCCACCAGAACCTTAGTCTGGCCTGTGAAGACAGGGTTCCGCCGCGGACGTTAGAGCAACTCAGGCGCTATCACGAGTCCGTGGCTCGGAGGAACGCAATCCACGCAGGTGAGTTGTTCGACCTCCTCGATTTATTGGAGGCGAATCACATTCCCGCCATTCCCTTTAAGGGTCCAACTCTCGGACTGTTCGCTTATGGAGATCTTTCTCTTCGTGAATTCACTGATCTAGATATTATTGTCCATGAGAGCGACGTATGGCGAACTTGGGATGTTCTGACACGTCATGGCTACGCGCCTCAGGACGGGGGAGGTGCTCCTGCAGAGCGTAAACCCTTGCCGCTAGAGGGCAAGCACTGGGCATTCAAGTGCAAGAATCGGTTAACTCTGGAAATCCACTGGCGATTCAATGAGAAGAGTTTCGGCTCTCAGCTTGAACCCGCTGATGTATGGAGCAGCGTTCGGTCGAGCACTCTTTCGGGACGGTCACTGCAAGTTATACCGCCCGAACAGATGCTGGTGTTGCTTAGCATTCATCTGGCATCCCACCTGTGGCGACGACTGAACTGGATCTGCGATATCACGGCAATTGCGAACTCAAAACCTGATATCGATTGGGAGCTTCTGCTCCGAACCGCGCGAAGAGTTCGCTGTGAGCGTATTCTGTCGGTGAGCCTTCTGCTCTCCAAGAACTTGCTCGGGTCTTCCTTGCCGCGGCACGTAGAGGAAAGACTCGGTAAAGACGAAGTCTCTCGATTGATCGTGCGGGAAGTCCGCGACGGTCTGTTTACCGAGACAAAATCTGAGTTCTGGAGAATGGATTCCGTACGTTATCCGATCATTCTGCGAGAGCGCCGGAAGGACCGATTCCAAGCCTTTGTTACCCTTGTCCTTAGAAAAGTCTCACTGAGACCAAATAGGGCGGATGCTGAATTCCTGAGATTACCAGCGACCTGGTCATTCCTTCACTACGTTACGCGGCCAATACGATTGTCGATGGCAGGCATTCACAAAATTTGTTGTGTACTGTATCCGGCGATAAACCGTCCCCTCCGTAGAAGGGATCTTCCGAAAGAGAAGAGAATATAGAAATTCCTGGCAATTCCATCGAACAAACAATTTCAGAGAAGAGGCCCAGCTCGCGATTTGCTTTGGCTGGCGGCGAAGCGCTGGGCGGGAAAGGCGCCGTGGATCACTTTTCTTGCGGGTACCCGCGCCATGGTGCTGGCATTCCTTAGAGGTGCCGACCTCGGCCTCAATGTTTTCCCTGTGAAATGGAAAGAGTCCACGGCGGTCGGTCTGGTTGGTTTCTTCTCGTCCACGGTGGTGCTGTGGTGCGTCTCTCGGCGCCGCGCGGGTTTCGGCAGGTGTTCTTGCAGATTCCAGCAAGAATGAAGACCGGGTTCGCGCCCCCCAGGCTGGCCTGGAGAATGTGAAGTGCGAACCCGGCAGTATGTTTACTTTGGCCCGTCAGAGATGGTCAAATCGACGGAACTTTTCGGCAGGCCGAAAACAACGAGCCTAACCGCGTTGGTTCCATGGAACAAAGCGGATGAGATATCGAGCTTTTTGGTTTCCCCATCCGAAAGGTGAGTTTTAAACTCGACCCCATTGACGTTGATCACCAGCAATTCCACACCGGGGGTATTGTTCTGAAGCAATACCATCCCCTCCGTACGACCGATGCCGTCGAAGCGAGCTATTTCCCAATGATTGAAGTTGAATTCATCAGCATCGAAGCGAGCAACTTGCCGATGATCGAGGTTGGATTCTTCAGCGTCGAAGCCGGCGAGTCTCCGACGATTGGAGTTGAATTCTTCATCGGGGTCGCGGAACTTAAACGCAGGAATGGTGATCGTCGCAGAGACCGGATCAAATACAGTTACATGCCCACATAGATCTGTAGCAGTCAGTTCCACCACGGCCCGTAGCGACTGATTGGTCTTCGTGGCGGTGACGCCCGCAGCTTGAGTCGTTCCATTGTCGAACGCTGGGATGTCGACCGTAGCATTCGTGGTCGGCGGGGTATTGACGACCGCGGAAGTCAATCCGCCTGGAGATTGAACTGAGAGGGCGATTTGCTTAGGCGGACCTTGTGACACACTCACGAGGGCGATAGTAGGGGATGGCGCCGTCGAACAAAATGGTCCTGAGACGGAGCCCGAACACGTCGCAAAAGCTGTGTTCGAGGCACCCGCCCCGGTCGTGGCGACAATGGAATCTCCTGCCGATGACGTTATTGCGGGCGCCGTAATGACGAACTTCGCTGTACCGGAAGAATCCGTGGTAGCGGTCCCGCTCTTACCAGAGTCCGGTCCAGTGATTGTAAAAGTCACGATTGTACCCGCCACGACGGGGACTCCGTTCACCAAGACTTTCGCGGTTTTGGTGATGGTAGTGCTAGGGGAGCCACATATGACCGCGGAATTTACAGGGGAGAGCACGATGGTCGGCGAGCCGGACGACCCCGAACATCCGCTGATTATGGTCTCCTGGCCGGTGATCGTGACCGAACCGTTTCTGGCCAGTGCCCGGCCCGTCAGGGTGCCGCCATTAAGCGTGATGCTCGTTAACGCCATAATAACTCCAGCAAAGGTGGTGCCCGTCTGTATGGTCGCGGAGGAGCCGACTTGCCAGAACACATTGCACGGCGACGCGCCGCCGGCAAAGGCCACGGTGGCTCCGGTGGCGGTCGTCAGGGTGCTGCCGATCTGGAAGATCCACACGTCGGTGGAGGTGCCGGTCAGCGTCAGAGTGCCGTTCAGCTGCGCCGCTGTCGAATAGCAGTAAACTCCCGGGCCCAGATTAGCATTGGTCCCTGTGCCAAGTGCGCCAGTGAGCGCCGTACAGCTCGGCCTGGTGGCCGCGTCAGTGTAGGCGGCTGTTAGGTCCGTCTTGGCTGTTGTTACAACGGCGCTCCCGGCCGTGTACAACGTGCCGCCGGAGACCTGGCTTGCCGTAAGTCCCGTGACCGTGGTTGTAGGAGCACTTCCGACACTACCGACAATCGTGGTTCCCGAGTCAGAGTTGGCGATGCCGGCACCGGCCAGCACCGCAAAGGTGCCCGCTGTGTTTAAGTTAGGTGCTTGCGCATAGGCATTCGATCCCAACGCCAAGAAAACCAACAAACAAGTACCACGGAATTTCAATTTCATAGGATTCTCCTGAAGCTTTCGCAGTGTGTCTCTCAAGTAAGGAAATCCGTTGACGTGCTAATTTGCGATTTCAAGGGGATAATGTCTGTTCATTTTTGCACACTGTCGGAACCATTTCAAAACCCTCCGCAAGACGATCATGAAGGCGATATGCAAGATGCGCTGCAAATCGTGAGCGAGCGGTCTTAACGAACCATCAGATGGCGGAAGTTACCGAGGAAAAAGGGGTTCCGGTCTCGGCGTAACCGGGCCTGCCGGGCTCTTTCGCGGCGCTGTCCGTACCTTCTTGTACAGCAGCGGAACTGTCTGTGCTATTTGAGAGTAATGGTTCTGATATACGGCAGAGCGGCGTCGAGGGCGGAAATCAGTGAGAAGGTAAAATGTCCAAAAGTGAACAGAAAGTCTATATGGGCTCTGGGTACACTTCTTGTGAGGCAGGTCTATATATATGACTGCGCGTGCAGGTGTCTGGAAGAGAAAACGCGAAGATCTCAAGAAGAGAAGGGCACCACTGTTCAAGAGATACGAGAAAAGCCCTAATGATCTCCGCCTGGGTCTGGAAATTAAAATGATTGATGATCAAATCACGGAGTGTACTCAACAGATGGAACGGGAGAATGCGCTAGCTGGAGCTAGTGCAAGGAATTCAACCACGACATCTGGACAGAGGACCCGTCTAGCGTCCCCATTCGCGTAATGTTGGTAGTTGGCGACAACAACGATAATACGGCCGCTGCGTTCCAGGAAGTAGGAAGAAGTATTATCGTGGCCATGTTACCCGCCCAGATGCACCACTTCGCATTACTATAAGACAAAGAGATCGCGGGCACCTACAACACCGCCTGAATCCCGCCTGAATCTAGGGACGGGATGGGCGCTCTGTTCTATGCGGTATTTTCAATCCATCGTCTGACCATAGGGTCTAAATTCTTTCAAGTTATGCAGTTTTGAATATAGCTCGGCATTTTACAGTCCTTGCCGATCATCCCCTACACGGAGCAGACGGCGTAGCATGCGCGCATCTGGGCGGAGTTGGAAGCTTCTGGCAGGTTTCTATCTCTCCAATCTACATCAAGTGCTCCATTGACTTAGGTTTAGCCGCTGTGTTACCGATAAGTGCGCTCTCTTGGGTGCAATTTGCCTGCCGTAGGGCGCCGCGCATGGGCACAGACCCCAAGCACCTCGAAGTCACGCTGGAGACGCAAGTCGAAAGCGTCAATCTCGCTGAGGAGATGTGTCTCCGGGTGGCCGAGGCTGCCGGCTTTGGTGAGGACGATTGCTACAAAATCGGTATGAGCGTACGTGA
>Ga0210406_10006746_pt1 | contig 11831 bp, 6 predicted proteins | sample IncBWC30MmetaG_FD_155454 | JGI IMG/M metagenome (GOLD analysis project Ga0210406, IMG submission 155454) | Forest soil microbial communities from Barre Woods Harvard Forest LTER site, Petersham, Massachusetts, United States - Inc-BW-C-30-M | ecosystem: Environmental > Terrestrial > Soil >... | reverse complement strand
ACCGTTCACTTCCAGCAGGGACTTCGGCACACTCTGCGTGACAGGCCGCAAACGGGTGGCGAGACCGCCAGCGAGAATCGCAACCGTCGGCAACGGATTCAGCAAGGCATTCTCCTACGAATGTGCAACCACTGTAGTTCCGGCAAAGTCAAACCGCATGCGGACTTCGCGGAGTCCTGCTTCTCTCATGACTGCCCTGAGGCGAGTCTTCTCTTCGGTGTAGAACATGAGAAATCCACCTCCGCCGGCGCCGATGAGTTTGCCGCCGAGTGCCCCATTGGCTCTCGCGAGTTCATACAGTTGATCGATTTCTCCGCTGCTCATACCCGGAGATCTTTTTTTCTTATGCTGCCAATGCAGATTCATCAAATCGGCGAACTTGCTCAAGTCACCGGCCAGCAACGCGTCCCGGCTCTCCATTCCCAACTGCTTGGTGAAATGAAGATTTTCGATCATCTCAGAGTTGTTCTGTTTGGTTCTTGAGTCCTGGTCGCGGAGAATATCGGATGCGTTGCGCGAGCTTCCGGTAAAGAACAAGAGCAGGTTATCTTCGAGGTTGGCCAGGGTTTCGGGCTGGATTTTCAGCGGTTGGACGACCACGCGATCATCCGGAAGAAACTGAAAGGATGTGATGCCTCCAAAAGCAGCAATGTATTGGTCCTGTTTGCCGATGGGCTCGTTGAGCAACTTCAATTCGATGTGACAAGCCTGCTCCGCGAGGTCGTGCGGCAATACAAAGTCTCGCTTCAGCGTATGCAGAGCGGACAACAGAGCGGTGGTGAAGCTGCCGGATGATCCCATTCCGGTGCCGGCGGGGATGTCGGAAAGGCTGACAATCTCAAGATAAGGTCCGGTCACTCCGGTCAACTTCAAGGCTTCGCGGATGATGGGATGCTGGATCTCGTCGACGTGCTCCACATCTTCGAACTTGGAGTACTTCACAATAATTCGTGGACGAAACGCCTCGTTGATGGTGATGTAAACGTAACGGTTGATTGCGGCGGAGATCACGAAGCCGGTATGCTGCCGGTAATAGGACGGGAGGTCGGTGCCGCCGCCGCCAAGACAGATTCTCAGCGGACTCCGGGTGATGATCATCGAGCGGACCTCGCGGGAAACTCGGCGAAGCGGGTAAGCGTACACCCGTAACCGGCGAAAGGAAAGGCAGGACCTGCGTCCGACAAATGCCCGCATACAGGGCAACGCGCATTCGCAGACATCATTCTTAAATCATATGCGAACCTGCTTGTGCAGGTCGAGTGCAGCTTGAGGCTGCAGTATCGCAGCAGTACACGACCAACGCAGTACGCGTCATTCCACTTCAAAATCAGCTGAGCGGGTTTTGCTGGAGTTGCCTACCGAATCGACGGCCCGTAACTCCACGCGATAGGAACCAGGTTCAAGCGTAGCAACTGGCAGCTTGAGTCCCAGGCGAATCACCGGGTCGCCGGCTTTTCCCTGAGGGATCTTTTGACCAATGTGCACCTTCTGCTGCCCACTCTTGCGTTCCACAACCGTCATTTCGTATCCCACCCCCGGAGGATTCGGATTTCTTAGGAGTGGTTCGTAGACTTCCGCATAAACACCGGCACTATCCGTCTTCTTGAAATGGTTGGACGCCGAGGGTGAAACCTGAAGGCCCTGCACCAACAAAGGAGTCCGGTCTTCCAGCAATTGGCTGTCCAGATCGGTGGAGATGTCGGTGGCCCGGCGAATGTTGTTGCTGAGTGCCACCCCGCTGATGCTGAATTCCTGATCACGGTACGGATCGATCAAGAGTGGCGTTTCGAGTTTGCCAAAGCTCGCGTTCCCGCAACTGAAAACGACTCTTAGCTTGTATTGCCCGGAAGCAACGCCAAACTGGTTTTCGTAGTGAAATGGCCATTTCTGGAATTCTTCCACTTCCTTCTTGCCCTCGAGGTCAAGGTTCGCGGTGTCGCTGAAGCGCGCGGCAATCGACCCATCCGGTTTGTATGCAATACCCAATATGTTAAGGGCTGCGTGTTGTTTCCCTTTCACTTTCTCAAACTTCAGCGCCGCGGAAGGAATCTCGACGGCAAGGTGGACTTGCGCCATGTTCGGCGAGGTATAGAAAAAGGGCACTTGCATCAAACCGGTAACGTTGCCCTGCAACTCGCTGCCCGCGCGAGTCTCCAGGTCTTTCTCGATCGGATTCCCGGCCAGAAGATCTACGGGCCTGGAGTTGCAATAGCCACTGCGTGCCCGGACGGCGGTTCCTCCACGCTCCACTTTTACCTTCAACGTGTGGCAACTCCCGTCGGCTGAAACCGCGGGTTTGTAGCCGAGAAGATAGTACTGGTTTTGATCCTTGGCGATCCGCTCCAGACCACCCAGCAGATCATTGGTATTGAGGATGACAAATCCGCCGGTACCGTCGGCAAGTTGATAGAGAACCTGCTGATTGTCAGAAGCGCTGGGAGGAAACGGCGGAACAATCGCCCTGGGCTGAGAGTAGGGATTGGATAGGCCCGTGTTGGATCCTGTCCCGCTGGTTCCACCGCCACCAGTCTTGCCCCCGCCAGTTCCGCCGCCGCTCTTACCGCCGCCGGTCCCGCCGCCAGTTCCGCCACCGTGACCGCCTCCCCCAGTTCCGCCGCCGCCAGTGCCACCACCGCCGGTCCCGCCGCCTGTACCGCCGCCCCCATGACCACCTCCGCCTCCAGCACCGCCTCCAGCACCGCCATGTTGCGGGGGAAGCGCCTCAGCGGGTTCAGCAAAGGCAGCGAGCCGGAGGGATGGCCGATGAGAGTCCCTACTCGAATAGTGAAATGTCGCTGGAACGAACGATCCCGATTGGAAATGGGCCGGGGGCAGCGCCAGACGGCTTTGGTTTCCGGTTAAGTCTGACCCCACCAAACCACGAACATCGATGGGATAGATGGCAACGTTCGCCTTGTTGCACGTATCGACGACTGCGGTCAGTTCCGACTGGTATTCCGGGTTCATCGGAAAGCCAGCGGTCAGCATTACTAGTGTTTTGCGGCCGGGCACGGTGGACAGGCTCTTCGCCAGGCTGCGCAGAGCGAGCAGCACGCTGTGGATGCCGAAGTCAGCTTCCGCATTACTCAGAGACGGTCCTATGTATGGAGTGCCCAGGGACGCCACCATGACCGGAGGTTGCGCGTTCGGCGAAACTGACGATCCTTGTAGCCCCGCCACCACTTGCTTCAGCCGGCTCGCATCGGCCGTAAAGTTTTGCGAGATATGCACGCTGCCGCCGAAATCCGCAATGGCCATCAGCCGGTCGGTGCCGGCATTCGCATCGATGAACTTTGCCGCTGCGATCCTGGCCTGGGCTTGATCGCCCATGTTCATGGTGGAGTTGTCAAAGAACAGAACCATATAGTGCGGCTGCGGGTGGGTGGAACCAACGCTCTCCTCAAAAGAGAAGCTGGTGACAGCCTGCTCCTTGCCATCCTCCCAAACCTTGAAGTCTTTCTGGGCAAGGTCACGGAGATAGTTGCCTTTCTTGTCGGTCACCACGGCATCCACGAGCACCTCACGCGTCTCCACGCGGATGACACCTGAGTCGTCCGCGCCCGCTGCAGTGGGCTGCTGGGCGTGCGCCACGGGGTGATCAGAACCTAGCTCGCGGAATATCCCGACACTAGCCAGACAGATCATGCCAATCAGAAAAACCAGCCGGCGATCGCGCATACCTCACCTCCGAGGAGACTGTTTAACGAATCTCAACCGTGCCATTTTCAGCGGACATCGATTGTCCTTCCGCGTCCCTTACTACCAGCCGGACCAGATACCTCCCCGGCTTTACGTCAAAACTCGTCCTGAGCGTGATGCCCGAGGCAAGTTTGTGTTCCAGAGTGTCATCTTTCCAATGCATAGTGACGGTCTTCTCCACCGCCTGAAGAAAATTCCCGTTCCGATTAAACAATCCGGACACACACGTTAAAATGTTGTCGTTTCGGCCTTCGACTTTTCGAAAGTGCAACTGTCTTACGTCGACGTGAGCGAGGACGACGAGCTTGGCATCCTGATCGCTCGCCTTAAAAAACTGAGTGTGCAGCTTGACGGGAAGATTGTGCATCTCCTCCTGCGAGAACATTGCGTCTTCGATATCCTGCTTGGCCTGCTCTTCAGGGCTGGCGAAGTTCTTGGGGGCATAATAACCCCGGCGGACTTGCAGGCTCAGTTTTTGCGGGCTCTTTAGCGTGACCTTTAGACTGTGAAAGCTGCCATCGAGCTTGAGATTTTTAGGCGCGAACGCCAGCACGTAGGAATATTCGGGAGCCTGGGCCACGAGGCGGAAACCTTCGTCGAAATCGTTGTTGTTGTGAAAGAAAACCCCGCCGGTACTGTCAGCCAGGACGGCGAGCAAGTCGGCCTGAGCGGAATCAGCCGCAGTCTCGATCAAGACCTTACCGCCAGGTAGCGGGCGCGAACGGCTGGGATCGGTGTACGAGGATGGAACATACAACCCGCGAGCGTCCAGCGTATTGATGACAACTTGCGAGCGCACCGCACGATCGATGATCTCAGTGTATTCGTACTCCAGTTGCGGAGTGATGAATCCGGGAGAAACAAGGACGACGCTTCGTTGGCCTGGCATCCTGGATACGTTGCGGACCACATCATTGAGTAAGCCGAGAGAGATGCGGCTTTCGTGATCGCCCGCGCTCAATACTCTTGCGCTGACGCCTTGCGCCATCGCCGTAGCGGCTGCGGGCGGTGTGCCGGGGCTGCAGGCAACCACATCCTGGATGGCAACCTGCATAGCCTGGAGATCGTTCTTGTTGACGATCAGATCAGCCTGGTAGTAACTGATGTCTGGACACTCTTGCCCAAAACCGCCGGCGATGGGCTGTGGCCGCAGCTGAAGCAAGGTGGCATGCAGCTTGGCGCGATCGTCGGTAAAGTCCAGTGCCGCACGGCCCGACGTGGTAAAGATAGCGGCACGATCCGTGGGCCGCAAACTGGAAAAGTTGCGCTCCGCGGCAGCCCGGGTCTGGGCGAGATCTCCGAATTCCAGATGTACATCGTCGAACAGGTAAGCAATAAAGCGCTCGGGCACATCCGGCACGTTCTCTGTACTAGAGGACGGGTTGCCGGAAGCCTCATCGCCGGAGGTCTCGGATTGTCGTCGCGCCTTGGCGGTCAGGGCTCCGGGCTGTTCGACTTCGAATTGTGTGATGAGTTGCGGTTTGCCTTTGTCGAAGACTTGAAAGTCCTCTTTATGAAGATTCCCGACGGCCTGCCCATGGGAGTCGCGGACTACCGCGCGCACAACCACAAGCTTAACGTTCACCTTGAATGTGGTGGGTTCGTCCCGAGAGGCGAGCTCTGCTGAGTTCTCCTTCCTTTCAGACTGGGGTACTGGGATAGCAGCAGGACTCCCTTGTGCAAGTGCAGGGGCGGAGCTGCCGAAAAACCAGATCACGGACAAAAACAACCAGGCAAACAAGCCGTGGACGAAGAAGAAGCCTCTTGGTACACCGCTGGGTGTGACAGACCGCGCAGCTTCCGGAGAACTCCTCATAAGACTCCAGCCATCGCCGGGGGGAAGGCAGGGCGAACTCGGTCGGCATACCCACAAGTAGGGTTCCCTGTGGGCTTAGAAGGCTGCCAGACAGTGTACACCCGTCCCGACTGCCCCGCGAGGCCGTTAAGCGGAGGGTGGTCAGCGCGCGGCCGCGTTGGCGGACGCTGCGGCCGGAAGCGCAATCTTCACCGAATCGGGCTGCGTCCACACCGCCTTCCCGCTGCTCATGTCCAGGCGGTTCATCGTAACCTTCAACTGTTGACGGTCGACCTCGACGAGGAGGTAGTGGTAGTTCACTTCCTTGCTCTGGAAAGGATCGTCGGGGGCACGCTCGATGGGATAAGCATGAGCCGCTCCTCCACCGGTAACGAAGTAAGTAACGCCGCCGTGCTCGTGCCGCTCGTAGTTGTGCACATGTCCGGAGAAAACCACGAAACGCGCGCGGGTGTGAGGCTGACGTTCCTCCAGCATCTTTGCCAGCAGTTGCTCCGAGGAACGCGCGGAGTGGCCGCCGCCGAACTTTTTTGCGTCTGAGGAACTGGTGTAGGGCGGATGGTGGAACATCAGGAAAACGAAGTCCACATCCGAAGGGATGTTGTCCAGCTTGGTGGCCAGCCATTGGCTTTGCGGGCCGGAGGTCTCCTCTAGAGCGCTGTCGAGCACGAGCACGAGCGTGTTCGCGGCTCTTACCGAGTAGTAGCGGCTGTTCTTCAGATCGGGGAAGCGCTGAAAGTAGTTGCCCAAAGCATCTTTCTCGTTCCCGTGGAGGTCGTGGTTGCCGAGCGCGGGATAAATTGGGATATTCTTGTCACGCCAGATGCTGGTTTCGGTATCCCAGGTTTTCCAGTCGTTCGCGTCGTTGCCGTTGTAAACAATGTCGCCGGTGAAGCACACGAACGCGGGGTTGGCGTCGGCGATGGCCTGCACCAGAGCCTGGCGCACCGGAGGGTTGGCGGCTTCCGTATCTTTAGGATCATGGAAGCGAGTGTCACCGTAGGCCACGAAGCGAAATGGAACACTCAGCGTCAGCTGCAAATCAACCGACGTTTGCGCCGTCGACTTTTTCGTGCAACCAGTCGACGCGAATAGCGCTGCCGTTACGCACAGCAGCGACACCTTGCGCGCGAAAGCTCTGCGTTGCGAAAGCATAGTTAAACTTTACGCCCTGAACTCAGGGACACGCTATTTTTCCACGACCAGCACTTCGAACTGCCCCGATTCTACCGTGGACAGGAAGAGCCGGTGCGTTTTCGGATCGAGAGCCATGGTCTTGGCCCGCGGCAAAGTCTTCACGGTCTCGACCACGGAATATTTGTCGGGACTTTCCTGGCGAATCACAGTGATGGTTCCCTCGCCATTGGAGTTGAAGATGAGCTTGGTTGCTTCATCGAAAGCGGTCGCATCCACGTGATCGCCAATCGGCAGCGTGGTAATCACCTGGCCCGTGTCGGCATTCATAACCGCCATCACTTTGCTGCGGCAACCCAGGAACAGACGCCGATTGGCGCGGTCCATCGCCATGCTGCTGGGGGAAGCGCAGGGAGCGGTGGGCCACCGCTTTTCGACTGTGAGTTTGCGGGAATCGATCTTTAGAACCAGGCTCTCGTCCTCCAGGTTGTCGTAAACGAAGCCGGTGCCGTCCGCAGCCGCGAATTCAGGCCCGCCGCCAAGATCGACCGCGCCCGCGACCTTGCCTGAAGCGGCATCGATGGCTGTTGCGCTATTGCTGCCGCCGTTGAAAGCGAAAACTCGCGAGGTGGCCGGATCGTAGATGATGGCGTCAGGCTTTTGACCCGTCGGCACATCCGCAATGGATTTCAGGGTTTTCAGATCAAAAATTGTGACCGTCGAAGTCTTCCCGTCGCTCACGAAACCGCGGCCAAGCTCCGGCGCAATCGCAATTCCGTGCACGCCCATCGTGTTCGGGATATTGCCGACGACGGCGAGCGAATCCACGTCAATCACTTCTACTTGCGTTCCATGGGAAACGTACAGTCGCCGCGCGGCTTCATCCACGCTGAGATAGTCCCAACTGCCCTGACCAGGGATCGGGATCTTCTTGACCACGCTGTAGCCCTCCGAGGGCGGAGCGGCAAACGCCGGAAGAACCGAACACAACAGCGCTAAACCCGCAACCAGCAAGCATGTACGTAACCGGGTTCGCAATAGTGCGAAAGATTCGTTTCTCATGAGTTCTCGCGATCCTTTTCAATCGAGGCTTTGGCGACGACAATCCGCCTGAACGAACTTTATCCGTTCAACCTGAAAGGAACCTGAATCCCGCGATCATTCCGTTTCTGCGACTAGAACTCGAAGCGGAGCATGAATTGAATCTGCCTGGGCAAGCCAGTACCCGTGTTGGGCGAGGCAGCGTTGTCGTTGTTGTTGTTGAAATTGTTGGTCGAGGTGATTTGACCCAGATTGCCCTTCGGACTTAGGGACTGCACCGTCTGAATGGGTCCCCCGGGTATTTGCTGAACTCCCACCGCGCTGTAGTTAAGCGTCAGGTTATCGGTGCTCGGATCTCCAAACTGGACGTGATTGAAGATGTTGAAGAATTGCACCCCAAACTTCATCGAAACGCGCTCTGTCAGCCTCGTTTCCTTCATGAGCGCAAAGTCGATCTGCCAGGAATGGAGCGCGCGAATGACTCCGTTGGGCGCGGTGCCAAATCGGCTCACCAAGCCACAGGAGAGTTGACAGACATCAGTCTGGGAACCGTCGGGGTTGTTGATTATGTTTGTGACAACACCGCCCGGATCCAGCGGCGGTGGGGCAAACGCGGCGGGATTAATCTGAAGGGTGTGGTTCGGCGCTCCTCCACCCAGCAGGACCGGCACTCCGGGAACCAGATCGGGCCTCTGTGTGGTCTGATCGTTATTGTCGGGGAGTTGAGTGGAGTTGATGTTCATTGTGACGGTGAGGGGATGCCCGGTGTGCCAGAGGCCGATACTACTGACGCTCCATCCGCCCACGATCTTGCCCATCGCGCCCGAATCGCTGAGATAAGGTTTGCCTGGGCCGAAGGGGAGTTCGTACACCAGGTTCGTCGCGAAGTTGTGGCGGATATCGAACACGCTGGGTCCCTTGTCGCAGCGGAGGCAATTCACGTTTTCGGGACCATTGGACTCGCCACCGCCGACCGAACCATCATTAATGGAATGGGACCAGGTGTATCGACTCTGGAAGGAAAGGCCGCTGGAGAAGCGACGCTCCAGACTCAAAAGAAGAGCGTGGTAGGTGCTGGCCCCGATGTCGGATTTATAGTCAACTGAACCGTAAGGATCAATCGTGCCGCCCGGGTTGTTGGGATCGGGATAGTACTGGTCCAGCACTCGAGTGCAGTTTCCGTTATAGTCGGGTTTGGTAAGGCAAAAGTTGACGCCACCGCGGGAGAACAAGCGCACTCCGCGAGTTCCCAGATACTGGGCCGACACCAGAAAATTGGCGGGCAATTCACGATCGATGGTGAGGCCCCAGTTCTCCGCATAGAGGTCGCGGCGTCCATGCCGCTGCAGGGCGCGAGGTTGCTGAAGAAGCGAGAAAGGGATATTGGGATTGTTCTGCAAACCACTCAGGTCTGGGACTTCCTGCTGGTAAGCGGGCAACAGTGGTGTACCTTGGGCTTGCGTTGGGTCGATATTGACGAATGCCGTGAACCTGTCGCTCTCCAGGCCGGCGTTTAAGTCATCATTTTGAGCGGCTCCATGGTAGATTCCGAAACCCGTCCGGATAACGGTCATGGTAGATTCCGAAACCCGTCCGGATAACGGTCTTCCCGTGAAACATACTCGGAGCCCAGGCGATGCTGACGCGGGGATCGAAGTTCTTGTAATCCGGATTGTAAAGAGCCGGGTTCTTTGGACAGGCTGGCGTATTGATCGGAGTGGGAAACGGTCCGTTGGTCGAACCTGATCCAAGGCAGACTCCATGAAATTCGTTGACATCGAAAACGGTGGTCCGGTTGTCGGCCTCGTGCGCCACTCCGTAGTATTCCCAGCGCAGCCCAAGATTTAGGGTGAGATTGGGGGTCACCTTCCACTCATCCTGAAAATAAGGCATGTAGAATGTCCGCCGATACTTATGACAGCACCACGGAGCGGTAAAGGAAATCTGGTATAGCAGCGCGTTCACGAAGCCGGCATCGGTTGGGTCGCCGTCCGTAAAATTGAGGATATTGTCGGCAGTCTTGCCCTGATTCAGTCGAACCCGGCGAATCTCCATGCCGGTCTTGAAGGTATGGCGGCCGCGAGCCCAGGTAAGGTTGTCGACGACGCCATACGTCGTGCCGACTTCGTGGTCCGCGTTGATGTCATTGATCGTGGCCCAGTTGTTCGTTTGGACTGCGTAATCCAGAGGGCCTGCCTGGGGGTTGATGAAGGGAGCGCGGTTTATGAAAACCTTAACCTCATTCAGCAGCCGCGGTGAGAAAGTGTTTTGAAGGGCAATATAGTAACCCGCGGGATGATTGATCGTCTTAACCAGGTCGTAGGGAAGAGCACCACTACCGTTGGTGCCGCTTACCAGGCTGATATCCCGGTGCGCGCTGCCGTACAGGGTCGTCTTATCGCTGATCCTGTAATCCATTCGGATGAGCCAGGTGTCTTCATGAACCGTGGTTGGGGCCGGAGCCGTGAGCTGATCGGAATCGGGCACAGGAGGATTGCCGTTGAGGCCCTGGGTTAGGTCCTTAAAGGCGCCGTCGGGATAAACGTGCAGGGGACTGCAATTTCCGATGGAACCGGCCGACGCGTGCCAGGGAAAAGCCTGAAGGATGGAACACATCTGCGGGGATGTGGCCAGAGTTCTCTGAATTGTGGCTGTATTCGGAACCTGAAGCTGGTTCGTCGTCGCGCCGTATTGTCGCAGACCCTCGTAGTTCACGAAGAAGAACAGCTTGTCCTTGACGACCGGACCGCCAAACGACATTCCATATTGGCCGTAGCGGAAAGGGGGAATGGCAGGGTTTCCATTGACGTCAAAGTCGTTAAAATTCCGAGCGTCAAAAACCGAATTTCGCAAGTAGCCAAACCCACTGCCGTGCCAGTCGTTGGTGCCGTGCTTGGTCTCGACGTCGATCTGGCCGCCCGACTGAGTGCCGTACTCAGCGTCGTACAAGGCGCTGTTGACGCGATACTCTTCGATTGCATCCTGGGAAATCTGCAGGCGGGTTTGTGATTTTTGAGCCTGTTCCTGAATGCCGCCGGCATCGACGCCGTCAATCTGGAAGTTGTTGTCGTCGCGGGCACGGCCCGCGAAGCGGATGGTGCGCTGATCGCCCCCGCCATCATCCTGAGCGAACGGCGCGAGCAAAGACAAGCTGGACCAGTCGCGTCCGTTGTTGGGCAGGTTTGCGATCTGATCGGTTCGAATAACGGTGGACGCTTCCGCGGAACTGCGGTCCTCCGGAGCTGCCGACGCCTTCACCTCAACTTTTTCGGTTGGCACGCCTACCGCAAGCGTAGCGTCCAAAGTCCGCGTTTGACCAACGTGTAGTATCACGTCCTCGATGACCTTTGTTTTGAAGCCGGTATTCGCAACCGTCACGGTGTAGCGTCCAACCGCCAGGCCGGGAAGGCGGTAGTAGCCGCTCGAATTGGTCGTCTGCTCCTGCGTAATGCCGGTGTCCACGGCCATGATTTTGACCCCGGCCCCAACTACGGTCGCTCCGCTTTGATCTTTCACCGTGCCTTCGAGCACTGCACGGTCCACTTGGGCGAGCGCCGTTGTTCCCAAGAGTAGAGCGAGGATCAGGCTCGCGGTGACCTTCAGACCGCAGGGGAGAATCGAGGCGGAATGACTTGGCTTCATGCGTAGGTGCTCCTAATCGGAATTGACAAAACGTCCGGTTGCGCACTGATTTGGGCAGAAGTCCGATTCATCGGGGACTGCTCCACGACTCAGGAAAGACTTTTTCGTCAGGATGAGTGGGAATTCTAGAAAGGCTTTGTTTCGCGGTGATTAAAAAGAAGGTTAATATTTTTTCATATTGAGCGTCCCGTCATGTCGGCTGCACGATGCGTTCCTTCTCTGACCGCAGGGGGAGATTCCGGGTGAAGCTAGCAAGAATCGATATCCGTACCGTGCTAGCTTGTAGCATGGGTCGCAGCCGATGAAACTTGATTGGACCGAAGGACCACTCGCCGAAGGCCTCCGACTCTACCATGCCGGCGAGTTCTTTACCGCACATGAGGCGTGGGAAAGCGTATGGCTGGGGTCGCCCGAGCCGGAGAAGACGTTCCTGCAGGGGTTGATTCAGGTGACGGCGGCGTTCCATCACCTGCAGCGCAACAATCCTCTGGGAACCGTGCTG
>Ga0210406_10006745_pt1 | contig 11834 bp, 8 predicted proteins | sample IncBWC30MmetaG_FD_155454 | JGI IMG/M metagenome (GOLD analysis project Ga0210406, IMG submission 155454) | Forest soil microbial communities from Barre Woods Harvard Forest LTER site, Petersham, Massachusetts, United States - Inc-BW-C-30-M | ecosystem: Environmental > Terrestrial > Soil >... | reverse complement strand
GTGCCCTCACCGATCCGCGCCTTTTCAGCGGCATCGGCAACGCCTACTCGGACGAAATTCTCTTCGAAGCCAAACTCTCTCCGCTGGCGCTCACGCAAAAACTATCCGCTCCCGAAATCAAGCGCCTCTTCGAAGCTGTCCGCTCCAGCCTCACACGCTGGACTGATCAACTCCGCGCCGAAACCGCCGACAAATTCCCGGAAAAAGTGACCGCCTTTCGCGAAGGCATGGCCGTTCACGGCCGCTACAAACAACCTTGCCCGCGCTGCACGTCAAAAATCCAGCGCATCCGCTACGCCTCCAACGAAACCAACTACTGCCCGACGTGCCAAACTCGGGGCAAACTCCTCGCCGACCGCGCCCTCTCCCGCCTCCTCCGCGAAGACTGGCCGCGTTCGCTCGATGAGCTCGAACTCCTCACTTCCAAACCCCAATAGTCTGTTTCAGCCGGCCGCGTCTTTCGATTTCAAACTCTCCCCTCTCGTCGCATTTGCTAGAATTTTTCGCGAGGAGAGACCTACATGGACCGACATCTGGAAAATGTTGCTTTGGCCAGGCGGTACCTCAAAGCACTCGAATCTGGACTGACGGGCGACGAGCTCGCCCAGTTTTTCGCGCCACAAGTTGTTCTAGAAATCTTTCCCAGCAAATTCTTTCCGAATGGCAGTCGCGATGACTTAGCCGGGATTTTTGCCGCGGCCGAGCGCGGCAAAAAAGTGATGACGAGCCAGAAGTACGAAATCAGAAACGAGGTGGCCAGCGGCGATAAGGTCGCCCTCGAAATCGATTGGACGGGCACTCTGGCCGTGCCTTTTCAAACCATTCCAAAAGGGGGCCAAATGCGGGCTCACTTCGCTGCATTCCTCGAATTCAGGGACGGCAAGATCGTTTCCCAGCGCAACTACGATTGCTACGAGTCCTAGTCGCCTTCCTCCGCGCGGCAACGTCTTCTATCGATCCGATGGCTTGGCCACCGCTTTCGTCCCCGCCTCCCCATCCACGGGCGCTGCCGCGCTCTTCACCGGATACGTTTGGTCATACAACCGGACTATCTCTTCGGTGATGTCCACCGACGGATACATCACTGGCGTGCTCTGCGACGAGTTGTCCAGCACCGCGCCGTACCCGTTGCTCGGCGCGTACTTTCCAAGTACTTCAACCATTCTTCGGCCGATTCGTGAGATCACCTCGCCCTGCGCGTCGTTCAAGTCTTCCTGAAATTCGTTTTGTCGGCGTTCCAGCTGTCGCGTCAGGCGCTGGCCTTCGAGCGTCAACCTTTGTTTTTCTTCGTCGCTAAGCGTATTCGCCCCTGCCGTCAGCCTTTGCCGTAGATCGTTGAGCTTTTTGTTAAGATCTTCCAGTTCTTTTCGCCGCCGAAGAAATTCAGTCTCGATCTGTGTGGCCGCTTGTTTGCCTTCCGCGGTATTGGCAATCGCCGTGCGCATGTTAATCGCCGCAACTTTGGCTGCCGCTTCCACACCATTCGCCGGCTTACTCTGCGCCCACAACGCCGCCGTGCCCAGTCCAAGCGCCATGGCCCCAAACAGCATCGACACAACCGAGGCTCGAAGCAATCTCATCGTTTTCATAGTCTCTCCTTCAGGCCGACACGCAGCAGGCTCCTCTAGGTTTTGCGGCCAAAACACACCACCACCCTCCACGATTTTCTGGCGCATCGGCCCGCCGAGAGACCCGCGTTGTCTTTTTGATTTGCCCTACGTCCTTGTTTGCGATGCCAGGCCCGCTGACGCGCGTTGCCTCGATTTCGCGATGTCCGCACCCAAGCCGTCTACTGGTCGTCTCCAGCGGCGCCTGCCGACTCCTCTTGCCTCGCTCCTGGACTCCGACCGGATCAGAAAGTGCCGTGCCCTCTGCGCCGCCAGGGGCTACTTTCGAATTCCGGCACATTTCGTTATGCCAGCATTCCTCCGCCACTCCCTGGGCGGGCTCGCGCCTCCTGCGTTACACTACTGGCTCCCGATCCTGGAGAAACGCATGCTCACACGTGACGATGCCTGGAAGCTGCTGTGCGAATTTACCGAATCGGAGAGTCTACGCAAGCACATGCTAGCCGTTGAAGCCTGCGTCCGCGCGTACGCGCGCAAGCAAGGCGCCGACGAAGAGCTCTGGGGCATCACGGCGCTGCTTCACGATTTCGATTACGAGCGTTGGCCCAACAACGAACACGCTGCCGGCGCGGGCCATCCGGCGGAAGGCGCGAAAATTCTGCGCGACCGCGGCTACGCGGAGGAAGTCATCCGCGCGATCCTTTCCCACGCCGATTATTCTGGAGTCGCGCGCCAATCGCCGCTGGAGCACACGCTTTTTGCTTGCGACGAGCTGGCCGGATTTCTCACGGCGTGTTCTTACGTCCGACCGTCGAAGAGCATCCTCGATCTCGAGGTCGACTCCGTGAAGCGGCGCCTGAAAGACAAGGCTTTTGCTAAGGGTGTGAGCCGCGAGGACGTGCGCAAAGGCGCGGAAGAGCTGGGCCTGCCGCTCGAAGAGCACATCGGCTTTTGCATTTCCGCAATGCGCGAGGAAGCCGACGCTTTGGGCCTTCGCGGGACTGTCGGCGCGGAAGCCGCTGGTTCCTAGTTTCGTTCTAAAACTGATTTGCGCTCACTCATAGCGCAAGGCGGTCAGCGGATCGACGCGCATAGCGCGCCGCGCCGGAATATAGCAAGCCAGCAGCGCGACGGCCGCCAAAAGAATCGTCACGGCGGCGAAGGACGCGGGATCATAGGCGCTGACGCCGAAAAGCAAGTGCACGAGAGCCCGCGAAAGAGCCAGCGAAGCCGCCAATCCGATCGCGGCTCCGGTGAGAAACAACTTGAAGCCCAGGGAAAAAATCATTCGCAAGACGTCGCGCGGCTGCGCGCCAAGAGCGACACGCACGCCAATTTCCTGTGTGCGTTGGGTGACCGCGAAGGACAGCACGGCATAAATTCCCAGCGTAACGAGCAGCAGGGCCAGCGCAGCAAAGCCGCTGAGCAGAGAAGCTTGCATCTTCCGCGAAGCAAGATTGTCGTCCACCAGATCTTCCAGCGGCATCACGCCCGCGACCGGCTGCTCTTTGTCCACCGTCCAGATTTGTTGCCGCACGAGCTCCGCAAGTGCCATGGGATCTCCAGTGGTTCGAACGGCGAGATACCCCGGCTCGTATCCAAAATCCTGCTGCTGGTACGGCAGATACATCTCCCCTCTTGCCGGAATGTCCAGGCCAGCCTGGTGAACGTCTCCGACAATTCCGACAACGGTGATCCACGGGGATTTCTTGTTGTAGCCGCCGACTTTGAATTGTTTGCCGACCGGATTTTCACCGGGCCAATAATTCTTGGCCATGGTTTGGTTGATGAGCGCAACGGGAAGCGCTCCGGCGCCGTCACGCGGCTCGATGGCGCGGCCTTCGATGAGCTTCATGCGCATCGCAGAAAGGTAATCCCGGCTGATAATCCGCGTGTTGGGAATGAGCACGTCGCCCGGCCGAGGCTCGGGTTTTCCTTCGATGGTGATGCCCGTTGCGCCACCGGCATTCGTCAGGGGAATCCAAGTGGTGTAGCCGGCAGCGACAACTCCGGGGAGACTCTCCACCTTTTGAAGGACTTGATCGTAAAAAGCAGTTCTGGGCGCGAAGGAAGCGTATTTTTGACGCGGCAGGGGCGTGCGCATCACCAGAACATGATCGGCGCGAAAACCGGGATCAAGGTGGTAGAGATTCTGGAGGCTGCGGATCAGAAGCGCGGCTCCGGTGAGCAATACAATAGCAAGAGCGACCTCGCTGATAACCAGAGCATTGCGGAGGCGATGGCCGCCCGAACCGACGCCGCTTTGGCCGCCGCCCTGTTTCAACGAGAACGTCAGCTGGAACTGAGAGACGCGCGAAGCGGGGATGATTCCAAACAGAATCCCCGTCGCGAGAGAAACGGCAAGCGTGAAGGAAAAAACGCGGGAGTCCACTCCAGATCCGGTCATAGGCCCGAGGCCCACGGGAATCAGGGTGGCAAGAAACTTTGTTCCCCAAACAGAGAGAAGCAGGCCCGCCGCTCCAGCAAACAAAGAGAGCAGGATGCTTTCCGTCAACATCTGCTGAATGACGCGGCCGCGAGTGGCGCCCAGAGCGAGCCGCATGGCCAACTCGCGGCGACGGCCAGCCGCACGAGACAGGAGAAGATTGGCGACATTGGCGCATGCGATGAGCAGAACAAAACAGACGGCTCCAACGAGCATCAGAATGGCGGGACGGATATCCCCGGCAAGTTCTTCGCGAAGCGGGACGGCGAAGGCTCCGACTTTGGTGTTCGAATCGGGATTTTCTTTTTCTAGCTGCGCCGCAACGGTGGCCAGATTGGCATTCGCGGTCTTCGGCGAGACTCCTGGTTTCAGCCGGGCGATCACTTCGAGAAAATGACTCCCGTGATTGGTCAACTGTTGGGTGGTAAAGCGCGAAGGAGCCCACAGCTCCGTTTCGCGATCCGGAAATTGCATGCCGCGTTTCATCACGCCGATGACCATGTAGTTCTCGTAGTTCAGCGAAATTTCTTTCCCGATGATTTGTGGATCGCCGCCGAATCTGCGCAACCACAGGCCATGACTGAGAATCACAACGCGTGGCGCGCCGGGAATATCGTCCTCTGGCCGAAAGTCTCGGCCGAGAGCGGGAATCACGCCAAGAACCGAGAATAGATTCGCTGTGGCCCATTTTCCCAGGAGATCCTCGGGGTTGCCGCTCCCTGTGAGATCGAGAGAAGCACCCGAAATCGCGGCCATGTCCTCGAAGACTTGGTTTCGGGATTTCCAATCGGCGAAATTGCCAGGCGCGGGCGTGTCCTTAGGGAATCCGTAAGATGAGGCGTCCTCCCAGACCATGACCAGGCGATTCGAATCACGGTAGGGGAGCGGGCGCACGAGGATATTGTCGGCGATGCTGAAGATCGAGGAGTTCGCGGCGATTCCCAAGGCCAGAATGGCGATGGCGAAAAAGGTAAAGCTGGGGCTCTTCTGAAGCATGCGAAGCCCGTAGCGAATGTCTTTCGCCAGGTTTTCCAGGTAATTCGTACGATAGGTGTCGCGGCACTCTTCCTTGACCTGCTCGACGCCGCCGAATTCCGACAGGGCTGCGCGGCGCGCCTCTTCGGGACTCATGCCCGCGATGAGATTCTCTTCCGCTTGACGCTCGATGTGAAAGCGCAGCTCGGAGCCAAGTTCCTGCTCGGCCGTATTCCTGCGGAACAAGGAGCGGAGCCAGTTAGAAAAGCTCTGGACGAAACGCATGGCAAAACCTCCCGTCGCGAGCGACCTTCATTCGTAACGAAGTGCGATCACGGGATCGATTCGCAAGGCGCGACGCGCTGGAAAATATCCCGCGACGAGCGCGACGACGATCAGCAAGACCGTGAATCCCACCATGACGGTTGAATCCGCGCTTACCACGCCGAAAATAACGCTGGCCAGGACGCGGCTCACCGCAAAGGAAATGGGCACCGCAATGGCGAGCCCAATGCCCGTCAGTTTCAGTGCGTGACCCAGAACCAGTTTCATCAAGTCTCGAGGATGCGCGCCGAGAGCGAGCCGGATGCCGAGTTCGCGGGTTCGCTGCGCAACGCTCTCTGACAGAACGCCATAAACACCGATGGAGGAAAGCAGCAAGGCGACCAGGCCGAACACCGCCATCAAGATACCGAGGATGCGAATGATTCCAAGGGAATCCACGACCTCCGTCTCGAGAGTGTTGATCCCTGTCAGTGCGAGCCCTGCGTCCATCTGGTGGACTGCGTCGCGCAACGGAGCGGTGTAGCTTGCCGGATTCCGATCAACGCGGAGGACCATGGTCATGGCATGGCGAGGCGACTGTGAGAAAGCTGTATAGATGGCCGGCCGCGCCGAGGGATTCCACCAGTTCTGGCGAATGTCTCCGACGATCCCGACAATTTTTAGCCAGGGATCCTTCGAATCCGGGCCACCCAATTTGAGTCGCTTACCGACGGCGTCTCCGCCGGGCCAGAAACGATCCGCCATGCTGCGGCTGATGACCGCGACTTGTTCGACCAACGCGTTGTCCGTGTCAGAGAACGGACGTCCGGCCATCAGCGGGATGTGCAGGGCAGCGAAATAATCCGGGCTGGTGGTCAGCAAATCGGCCGAGGGCGTCTCATTTGGCTTAGCCGGCGGGCGCCCTTCGATCGTGAAGAGAATCACTTCATTGTCCACATTGCTCGCAGGAAGATTGGTGGCCAATGCGGCTTGCTTCACGCCGGGTATGGCGGCCGCGGAGTGAAGGAGTTGCTGGTAGAAAGCGGTGATTTTCGTTGTGTCGGAATACGCGCCTTCCGGAAGACTGAGTTCCGCTTTCAAAACGCCAGCGGGCTTGAAGCCTTCATACACCGCGGCGAGACGGAGAAATCCTTGGATCGCGAGTCCTGCCGAGACGAGCAAGACCAGCGCGAAGACCACTTGTGTTACAACCAGCGCGCTGCGCAATCTAGCGCGGCTGCGCGTGAGAGATCCAAGGCCTGATTCCTTCAAGGTCTTGCCCAGGTTTACTTTGCCGCCATGCAGCATCGTGGCCAGGCCGAACAAGAACCCCACAGCGACAGCGAGCAGAATGGTGGTGGCCATCACTGTGGTATTCACTTGAATTCCATCCCAGCCCGGCACCCATTTCGTCCACTCCACGGAAATGCTGGTGCGGAGAAGGCGCACGCTCCAAAAAGACACGCTGACTGTGGCAATCCCTGCCAGAAGCGAGAGCAACAGCGTTTCGGCGAGGAAGAGTTGCGCCAAGCGCCTGGGACCCGCACCTAATGTGGTGCGCATGGCGATTTCTTTCTGCCGGCTGATCAGGCGCGTGAACATCAGGTTTAGGAGATTGGCGCTGGCGAGCAGCAGAACGAAGACCGCAGCGACCTGTAGCAACAGAAAAAGAGGCAGAGTGTAAAGATACAGCTCCTTCCGAAGCGCCAGGGCCGTGGCCGACCTGCCGCGATTGGTTTTCGGGTATTCCTGCGCCAGCCGGAGCGAATAAGAGGCTAGCGCGGCATTCGCCTTATCGGGCGTCACACCGGGTTTCAAGCGCGCGAGCGCCATGGTCGTGAGTTCGGTGCGGTCTGCCTTTTCCGCGGAAGTCAGGGCGAGGGGCACCCACAATTCCGAGGGCACGGGATAACTGAACTTCTCCGGCATGATTCCCACCACGGTGTAGCTGCGGCCGCTTAGCTGGATGGTTCTTCCAAGCAGCCCCGGGTCGCCGCCGAAGCGCCTTTGCCAGAGCCCGTGACCTAAAATCACAACCCGTTCGAACCCGGGCTGCTCTTCATGGTGGGCGAAACCTCGTCCGAGAGCGGGACTTTTGCCGAGCACATCGAAGAAACTCGCGGAAACTCTCGAGCCCAAGACGGCTTCGACGCTGCCTTCGGCGGCTAAGTTAAAGCTTTGCTCCCGATAGGTCGTTAGACTTTCTAAGACGTCCGTGCCGGAGAGAAAGTCGGCGGCATCGGCAGGTGCGGCCCACCGCGCGTCGTAACCCTCCTCTATGCCTCGGGTTTCCCAAACGCGGACCAGTGAATCCAGGCCGGGGAAGTCATAGGGAAGGAGAAGAAGGGCGTTCACCATGCTGAAAACCGCTGTGTTGGCGCCGATACCAAGCGCAAGCGTCAGCACGGCCACCGCCGTGAAGCCGGGATTTTTTCGCAGCATGCGCGCGCCATAGCGCAGATCTTCAGGCAAGGTGTCGATCAAACGTACCCGGCGGGTATCGCGGCATTCTTCCTTGACTTGCTCGACGCCGCCAAATTCGCGCCGGGCCGCGCGGCGCGCTTCTCGCTCGGTCATTCCCGCGGCGAGATATTCTTCGATCTGGCGTTCAATATGAAAGCCCAGCTCCGCGCCAAGCTCTTGATCCGCGGTGTTTCTTCGAAACAACGAGCGGAGCCAGTTAGAAATACTCCGGACTCGGCGCATGGGGCATTCCTCCTCAGACTGTCTTCAAGACCAGCCCAATCGCTGACGAGAGGCGTTCCCAATTCGATTCTTCTGCCTGGAGATATTTCTGTCCGGCCTTCGTCAGAGAATAATATTTTGCGCGGCGATTGTTTTCCGATTCACCCCATTTGGATTGGATCCAGGCCTGCTGTTCCAGGCGGTGCAGGGCGGGATAGAGTGCGCCTTGATTCACCTGCAAAACGTTGTTCGAGACGCGGCGAATGCGCTGCGCAATGGCCCAGCCATGCATGGGCTCGAGGGCGATGGTCTTGAGGATTAACAGGTCCAGAGTGCCCTGGAGGAGGTCCGTCGGCTTGGTCATCGAGGCTTCCCCTTAGTTACTGACAGGAATTATGCTAGGACTCCTGTCAATAAGCAAGGGGAGCAGGGCGGCCCCGAGGTGCCGCCGCCGTGCGCGCACCAGCCCCGGCCGAACCAGCCAAGTGCGGCGATTGTGGAAGAAAAACGGCCAGCTTCCTGTCCTCCGGAGCGCTGCGACTCGCAGCAAATGCTTGCCGCAGAATGGCTTGGGTGGAACGCCCGCGGCGCAAGAAAAGTGCAAAACCAAAGAGGGTAGTAGAACGTCTATAGGGTAGGATATAGCTCGTCTATAGCCTGGTCGCCGGAGGCGGCATGAACCAACGGTATCGAAACCGGATCGAGCTGTTGCAGGGCACGCTCGATCTCCTTATTTTGCAAACCCTGCTCTGGGGCGCGCAGCACGGCTACGGCGTCAGCCAGGCGATTCGCGCCAATTCCGGCGACTTGCTGCAGGTGGATGCCGGGTCCCTGTATCCAGCGCTGCACCGGCTCGAAAAGCAAAAGTGGATTTGCGCCGACTGGAAGATTTCCGAGAACAAACAGGAAGTGAAAGTGTACCGGCTTACAGCCGCGGGAAGAAAGCAACTGATGAGGGAGCGCTCGCGCTGGGAGCAGATTTCAGATGCCATTGGCGGCGTCCTGAACCCAGGGAAAAAAGAGAGTGCATCATGAAGCTCTGGTGGTTGTGGCGAAAGCGGGAAAAAGAGCTGGAGAAGGAAATCCAGCACCATTTACAGATGGCGGCGTCGGAGCGCAAGGAACGGGGTGCAAGCTTCGGCGAAGCGCAAGCCGAAGCGCGGCGCGAATTCGGAAATGTGGGCCTGGTAAAGGCTGTGACGCGGGACACCTGGGGGTGGCGCTGGCTGGCAGATTTGTGCGACGACGCGCGGTTCGGCGCGAGGATGCTTCTGAAAAATCCGGGTTTTACGATCGTCGCCATTTTGTCGCTCGCGCTCGGGATCGGCGCGACAACCGCGGTGTTCAGCGTGATTTACGGCGTCCTGGTGAATCCCTATCCGTATGCCAATTCGGACCGCATGGTGCACCTGACAGGTCGCGACGCCCATGGCAACCGCCGTTTCCCCAACCTCACCGCGCCGCAATTCGAACAGCTTCGCCAGGCGAGCTGCGTCGAGAGCTCAGCTGCCATGACATCATGGCAACTCACCACGACCGAAGGCGACCTTCCTGAAAACGTCCAGGCCGTATATCTCACTTCCAACTCTTTCGTCCACTTTGGCGTGCCGACGCTGCTGGGGCGTGGACTGCTGCCGTCGGATGCACCCGAGGGTCAGGATCCGGAGAATGTGGCGGTGTTGGGTTATCAATTCTGGCAGAGGCACTACGGCGGCGATCCGGACATTGTCGGCAAGAAAATCCAGTTAGTTCATGAGAGCTACGAAATTGTCGGAGTCGTCCGGCCGCGGTTTACCTGGGGCGACGGTGAAGTGTATCTTCCACTGAAGCTCTCAGCCGATCCGGCGCGCACCTACTTCCCTATGATTCGGCTCAAGCCAGGAATTACGCGCGCGGCAGCCAATGCGGAGTTTCAGTCACTCGTCGAGCAATTCGCGAGCGAAACTCCGACCCATTTCCCGGAGCATTTCCGCGTGTCAATCGAAGGACTAAACGACCATTTCGTAGCCGATATCGGCGGGACTTTATACCTTCTGCTCGCTGCCGTAGCTTTGTTGCTGTTGATCGGCTGTGGAAATGTTTCGATTCTCCTGTTGGCCCGAGGCACGGCGCGCCAGCACGAGTTGGCAGTCCGGTCGGCCATCGGCGCGGAGAGCTCCCGCATCCTGCGGCAGTTGCTGACAGAAGCGCTCATGCTGTCGTTCACCGGGGCCGTCGTTGGCGTGGCGCTGGCGAACAGCCTGGTGAAGCTCATTGTGAACTGGCTTCCACAATTCTCATTCCCACACGAAGCCGCCATAGACATCAATCTGCCGGTGTTGCTGTTCAGCGTAGGTCTTGCGCTACTCACGGGCATCGTCTTCGGCATCTCGCCGGCTCTACAATCCGCGCGGCCGGATCTAGCTCAGGTGATGCAAGCGAATACGCGCAAAACTACGACAGGGGTTCATGGCCGACGCACGCACAGCGTCCTGATCGCGGGCCAGATTGCCCTGACGCTTCTGCTGCTGGCTGCAGCCGGCGTTGCCATGCGAGCCTTTGTGCGCATGATGCGTGTGAACCTCGGCTACGACCCGCACAACACCATGGCGGTCGGCATCCCCGTGCACGACAACTCCTACACCACGTGGGAGGCCAGGAGAGTGTACTTCCACCAGCTCCGCGAGAAGGCGGGTGAGATGCCGGACGTTGTTTCGGCTGGGATTTCGACAAATGCCACACCGCCAAACAACGGATGGGAGCAGCGCTTCGAGATTTCCGGCAAACCCATGGCGGAGCAACAACTAGCGCGGATCAACCTCATCAGTCCAGAGTACTTCACCGTGCTCCGCATTCCGTTGCTGCAAGGAAGAATCTGGGACGAAAACGAGATGATGCACGGCGCCAAACTCGTGCTGATCAATCAGACCATGGCGCACCAATATTTTCCGAATGGTGAAGCCCTTGGCAGCCAGATGCGCGTGCCGGAATTGAAGGACGAGCCTCCGTTTCAACTGGCGGTTGCGGGCAGCGACAGTTGGTTCGAAGTAATCGGCATCGTGGCTGACGCCCTCGACGACGGGCTGCAGGATCACATCAAACCCGCCCTGTATATGCCGTACACGATCAGCATGCCTCAATACACGCAGATCCTCGTCCGAACCAGGGTTCCGCCACTCACCATACTTCGCGCCGTCCGCGAGCAGATTCACTCCGTTGATCCGGACCAGCAGGCGGCTAGAAATGTTCGCGATCTCGATGCCTGGATCACTACGCAACCGGAATGGGAACAGGGACATCTGGTGGCAAGCCTGTTCGCGGGATTTGCCATCCTGGCGCTGGCGCTGGCCGCCACCGGCCTCTACAGCGTCATCTCCTATGCGGTTGGTCAACGCACCGGCGAGTTCGGCATACGCATGGCCCTCGGAGCAAGTCCCAAACATGTCCTTCTAATTGTGTTTCGTTCGGCGGTCGTGAGTGTGACTGGCGGAGTTCTAGCGGGAGTATTCTTGACGGTTGCGCTCGACCGCGTGCTCGCGCGCTGGATTCAGGGCAGTTCGCTCGATGCGCTGATCCTTGCGGGTGTGATCCTGTTGCTAGTGGCCACTTCCGGATTGTCGTGCTTCATACCCGCGCGAAGAGCGTCGTCGGTAGATCCGACAGTCGCACTGAGATATGGGTGAAGCGGAATAGCCCGGTAAAGACAGTGTAAAGACAGAGGTGCAGAGGAATCCGTCATGGCAACCGTGACGAGCCCGCGCCCAGAGGGCGATAAGCCGCGCTCGTGCAATCCCAAAAAACAAACTATTTGAAAGCGTACTCCGGGCAGCGTGCGCCGGAGTGCGATGATACTGCAGGGCTTACGGATGGCTTCTGGCCTATGCCGTCTCGGCGCGTCGTCGGTCATGCCCCCAAGC
>Ga0210406_10006744_pt1 | contig 11838 bp, 8 predicted proteins | sample IncBWC30MmetaG_FD_155454 | JGI IMG/M metagenome (GOLD analysis project Ga0210406, IMG submission 155454) | Forest soil microbial communities from Barre Woods Harvard Forest LTER site, Petersham, Massachusetts, United States - Inc-BW-C-30-M | ecosystem: Environmental > Terrestrial > Soil >... | reverse complement strand
CGGCGCAGTGTCAAGAAGTGTAAATAAGGGGTCGCGCTGCAGCAATAGGCGCGTTTCCGGCCTCAAGCGGCCGCGCAAAGCAGCCGCATTGCATGACGCGGGCATACGGTGGTACTTTGCACGACAAAGTCAAGGTTGTCGCTTGGCAAGGCGGTGATAGGTGGCCGCGATCCAGGAAGTCGAGTCAGACACGCGCGCGATCAGCGGCTGTCCGCCGTGGTTCGCGTTGCCGATCTGTGCGATTGGCGTTGCAGGCCAGTTGCGCGATTCATGGCCTACGGCGCTGTACCTGCCGACCGGCCTTCATGCCCTGTTTGGCGTTATGCTTTGTCTCATGGTACTCGCGCAATTTCGTCAGGCGCACCGCTCCGCCCTTGGACCCAACGCCGCCTACGCACTCTGCCGTGGGCTCGCGCGCGGCGTATTTCTGCAGCTATACATCGTGTTCGGCGTGAGCTTTGTGTTGCGCATCGCCGCGACTCTCTGGAATCGCGGCCGGAGCGGTGCGCACATGGCGATTCTGCAGCCGCCGGAAAATCTGCGCGACTACTTGGCATACGGCGTCGTCGCGCTGCTCACCATTCAAGCGCTCGCCGTACTACAACGGCGAGCGCTCAATCGCGCGGCTGCGCGCGCGGGCTAGTGCTCGCCGACCACCAGCACGACGAATGAATCCGGCAGCATCGCCGGCCGCGGATGAGGTTGCTCGGCGGTGGCCGGCGGCGCCGGTCCGAAATCGGACGTGACCAGATAGACCTTGCCGGTTGCGGCGTCGAGTGCCATGGTGCGCGCGCCCCGCTGTGTCGGGAGCGTTTGAACCACGGAGTAGCGATCGGCGGAGTCTTGACGAACCACCGACAAGGTTCCATCGCCGTTGGAGCTATAAACCAGGCCGCGTTTCTGGTCGTACCCGGCGGCATCGGGATGCTCGCCGATGGGTACGAGCGCCACCTGCTTGCCGTTGACTGCATCGGTAACCGCCATCACCTTGCCGTCGCAGACCGAGAACAAGCGTTGGTGCGTGCCGTCGAGGGCAAGACCCGACGGACTGTTGCAGCCCGGCAGGGGCCAGGTGCTCTTTACCGTGAGTTTCTGCGCGTCAATGACCAGCATTTGTCCCGGATCACTCTCGATATTGACGAAGATCTGGCCGCGGCCATCCAGCGCTGCGAACTCGGGCTTGTCCGGCACGGGGATGGTGGCGATCACGGCCAGGCTCGACGCGTCGAGCACCGTCACGTCCTTGGAAGCGCCGTTGAAGGTGAACACATGCTTGCCGGTGGGTTCGTACAAAATGGCGTCGGGATTTCGGCCCGAGACCTTGGCCTCCTTGATCACCTTCAGCGTATCGAGGTCGAACGCGGTTACCGAGTTCGCGCGTCCGTTGCTGGTGAAGCCGCGATTCAAGCCGGGTGCAAAGGCGATTCCGTGCACGCCATCGGTATCGGGAATCGACCCGATGAGCTTGCCGGATTCGACGCTGACGACATCAACGCGCGTCGAGCGACTGATGAACAGCCTGCCCTTGGCGTCCACCGCGATGTAATCCCACCCTCCGGCGCCGCCCAGTTTCCAGTGCTGCAGTACCGCCAAATTCGGGGCCGAGGCACCCGCGGCGATGGAAACAGCCGTCAGTGCGGTGCTGAGGCACAGGGTCAGCCCGAATCGCAAGGCCGTTCGCGTCGATAACATGAGTTGCTCCTTCTGCTCAATAGGACAAAGCCCACGACTATAGCCGATTCGCTTTCGCTGAACTCTCACATTGGGAAATTGCAATGCTTCTCGTCAACCGGCATTTCGACAACAGCGTTCCTGAAGTCTGAGGGTTGATCCATGAAGTCAATACCTGATCGCGAGGCTCGATTGCCTGCAGTTGCGACGCCGCGGCCTGTGAGTGCATAGTCGGCGGATGAGCATCGATTGGCGAGTCTTTGCGCTCGGGTCTGCCTTTTTTGCGGCGCTGACGGCCATTTTCGGCAAGGTGGGCGTGTCCGACATCAACTCCGATCTGGCCACCTTCTATAGAACTCTCGTTATCTTGGGCGTCAGCGCTCTGCTGGTGTCGGCGCGCGAGGAATGGCAGGCACCCTCGACTTTATCCCACAAAGGACTGCTCTTTTTGGTACTGTCCGGCATCGCGACCGGCCTCTCCTGGATCTGCTATTTTCGAGCCCTGCAATTGGCGCCCGCCTCGCGGGTTGCGCCTATCGACAAATTCAGCGTGATTCTTGTCGTTTTGTTCGCGGTACTGTTGCTTGGAGAAAGGCTCACTTGGAAAGTCGGCATCGGCTCGATCCTGATTGCGGGCGGCGTCATCCTCACCGCACTGTAATGCTTCAAGAATGAGGCATTTGCACGTTTACTCGGGCTGCATCGCGATGGGTCTCTTTGCGACGGGCTGCGCATTGCATGAGGTCCAGCACGCCCCGCCGACCCTGCCAAGCGCGTTCGCGGCGCCGCCCGTTGCCGCCGGCGGATCCCTGCCGGACAAGAATTGGTACGATGAATTTGGCAGCCCCGAATTGCATGCACTCATCGGGCAAGCCGCCGCCGACAACCTCGACCTCGGGATGGCGCGCGCGCGCGTCACCCAGGCAGACGCGCGCGCTCGGCAGGCGGGCGCCGCCATTCTTCCGAGCATCGATGCCGGCGGCAACGGCAACTATCTGGCGGGCCATTCCGCCAACGGCAGCGCCCACGAGACGGATTGGGCGGCGCTTCTGTCGGCAAGTTACGAGGTGGATTTTTGGGGCAAGAACCGCGCAGTGGCACGCGCGGCGAGCCGCTTGGCGGATGCTTCGCGCGCCGATCGAGACACGGTCGCGCTCACGACGTCGGCGGGCGTGGCGGACACCTATTTTAAAACACTCTCCTTGCGCGATCGCCTGGGGCTGGCGATCTCGAATTTGAACACCGCCCAGAAATTGCTCGACGTCGTTCAAGCGCGATTCGACGCAGGCGTGGCAAACCCGGTGGAACTCGCCGCACAGAAAGCAGCGCTGGCCGCGGCCGGCTTGGCCGTTCCGGAGCTCGAGCAGCAGGAGGCGGAAGCGCTGGCCGCTTTGGCGCTTCTTTTGGGCCGCGCTCCGGAGCAGTTTTCCGTGGAGAACCAATCGCTCGAAGCGTTGCTCGAGCCGAAGATCGGATCGGGATTGCCATCGGAACTGCTGACGCGTCGGCCCGATGTATTCATGGCCGAGGCCAATATGCACGCAGCGAATGCCGACCTGGTTGCGGCGCGCGCCGCGTTGTTCCCGTCTCTCACGCTAACGGCCAGCGGCGGCGTGCAGAATCCCGCCTTGAACGCGGCGGTCCTCACCTTGACCGGCACGGGTCCGACTTTGAATCTCGGCGCTTCCCTGACCCAGAGCATCTTCGATCGCGGCCGGCTAAGAGCAGTGCGGGCCGAGGCGCAGGCCAAGGATGAAGAATTGGTGGTTGCTTACCGAGCGGCGATCCTGTCCGCGCTGGTGGATGTCGAAAACGCCTTGTCGGCGCTCGACCATCTGCGGCGGGCCCGAGCGCTGCAGGAAGAAAATGTATCGCAAAGCGAGCGCGCGTTTGAAGGAGCATCGCTGCGCTACAAGGCGGGCTCCGGCGATTTTCTCACCGTGCTCGAGGCGCAACGCACGCTCTACGCGGCACGCGATCAGTACAGCCAGTACCGGTTTGCGCGCTTCCAAGCTTTCATTGCGCTTTACAAAGCCCTTGGCGGGGGCTGGCAAGCACCTAAGACCGCGACCAAGGAATCTCGATGAACATGAAAAAGTGGCGGCTGCCGGCCGCTCTCCTGTGTTGTACGCTGGCGGCGTTGAGCGCCTGCCACAAGGCCGCGCCTGAGAAAACAGGACCTGATGCAGAACAGAAATCGGGCGGCGCGGCGAAGGAGGGCGCTGTGGCGAAGGGAGGCGCTGCGGCGAAGGAGGGCTCCGCGCCGAAGGCGGGAGAGAGCAAGGACAAGGAAGCGGGCGAGGGCGTGAGCTTGAGCCCCGAGCAAATCGAAAAAATCGGCTTGCAGACCGATGCGGCAAAGACCGTGGACTACGCCGAGGAAACCGCCGGATACGGCACGGTGATTCCCCACGAGGCCATCGCGCAAGCGGCAGCGGAGCTGGCGACCGCGCAAGCGGCGGAAAGACAGAGCCGCTCTTCCCTGGCGAGGACGCAGCGGCTGTCCGGTACCCCGGGAGCAATGTCGGCGGATGTCGAAGAAACCAATGCACGCCAGCTTGCGGTCGATACCGCGGCCTTGAACCTGGCGAAGCAGCGGCTCTCGGCGACCTTCGGACAAAGGCCGCCGTGGAGCAATGGCGAGAACTTAGGGCTGCTGCAAGCCCTGGCCGACGGCGGCACGAAGTTGATTCGAGTGACTTTCCCGTTGGGGTCCTTGCCGGGCAGCGACGTTCCAAAAACCCTCAGCGCTGCGCGCTTGGGTTCCGCCTCGAGCGGCAAGCGTTGGAAGCTGGGCCCGATTTGGTCCGCACCCGCGGATGCCACCGTCCCCGGACGCAGTTTTTTTTCGATCCTGCGCGCCGGCGAGCTGGGAGAGGGAGAGAGAGTCATCGCGTGGGCACCGATCGGCGCTTCGCAACCGGGCGTGCTCATTCCTGCGGAGGCCGCGGTCATCAGCGAGGGTAAATACTGGTGCTATGTCGAGGAGAAGTCCGGCACGTTCGTCAGAACCGAGATTGACAGCGGCAAGCCCTTTGAGAATGGCTATGTCGTCATGCAAGGCGTGAAGGCGGGCGACAAAGTCGTCATCAAGGGAGCGGCGCAGCTGCTCGCGCAGGAATCGAACTCGGGCGCGGACGCCGACTAAATGCACGCCATCGTCAGTCTTTGTGTCCGCCATTTCGGCGCCGTGACGGCGTTGAGTCTGTTCGCGCTCATTCTCGGCTGTTGGGGTGCGATGCGCGCGCCCTTGGATGTGTTTCCCGAATTTGTCCCGTCGCAAGTCGATATTCAGACCGAGGCGCCGGGATTCGCCCCGCAACAAGTCGAGGAACTGGTCACCAGGCAGGTCGAGAACGCGGTGAACGGCGCGCCCGGCCTTGCGACGATGCGATCGGAATCGATTCCCGGGCTGTCGGTCGTGACCATCAACTTTGCCGACGGCGTCGATGTTCACGTCGCCCGGCAGGGGATTTCAGAGCGGCTTTCCGAGCTTGGCAGCAGCCTGCCCGCCGGCGTGGGTACGCCGAAGCTTTCGCCGCTGGTTTCAAGCACGATGGACCTGCTGAAGATCGGGCTTCTTTCCGAGCAAGCCGACGCCTTTGCGTTGCGCGACACGGCCAATTGGATCATCAGGCCTCGCTTGCTGGCGGTTCCCGGGGTGGCCCACGTCTTGGTGTTCGGCGGCGAAGTACGCCAGATCCAAATCCAGCCCGATATGCGCAAACTGGCGAGCTTCGGCATTACGCTCACCGAAGTGGCGGATGCGGCGCATGCGGCCCTGCCCATCCGAGGCGCGGGTTTCATCGACCTGCCCGGCCAGCGAGTGCTCATCAAGACGCCCACGCCCCAGCCGGACGTCGATGCCTTGAGCGCGGCCGTCGTGACCCAGCGCAACGGCACGCCGATCCTGCTGCGCGAACTGGCGCAGGTGAAAATTGCGCCCGCGCTCAAGTTCGGCGACGCGCTGGTCATGGGCAAGCCCGGCGTGATGATGTCGCTGGCGAGCCAGTACGGCGCCAATACCCTGACTGCGACCCTGGCGGTTGAAAAAGCGCTGGACGAATTGGCGCCGACTTTGAAATCTCAAGGCATCACCCTTTATCCCGCGCTGCATCGCCCCGCCAATTTCATCGAACGCGCGCTGGGAAACCTCAGGAATTCCTTGGCGGTTGCGGCAATTCTCATTCTGGCGGTGTTGTACTTGTTTCTGCGCGATGTGCGCGCCGCGCTCATCGCCTTTACGGCCATTCCCTTGTCGCTGTTGGCCGCGATCGCGGTGCTGGATCGAATGGGGTACACGCTGAACACGATGACCCTGGGTGGATTCGCGGTCGCCCTGGGTGTGCTGGTCGATGATGCCATCATTGGGATCGAGAATATCCTGCGCCGTTTGCGCGAAAACGGCCGCTCGGCGCAACCCAAACCCAGATTGGACGTGGTGCGCGACGCGTCGCTGGAAGTACGCGGCCCAGTCATTTATGCGACCGTGGTGGTGGTCGCCGTGTTCCTGCCGGAATTGTTCACATCGAGTGTCCAGGGTCACTTTGTCGGACCCTTGGCATTGGCGTTTATTTTCGCCGTCGTCTCGTCGCTTCTCGTCGCGCTGACGTCTACGCCTGCGCTGTGTGCGTTGTTGCTGCGGCGGCATGACGCGCGCGCCGAAGCGGCGTGGCTGGTGCGCCTCAAGAGCTGGCAAGGCTCCGCGGTGCGCGGCGTGGCGAATCACTTCCGGGTCGTGGTCGCGATTCTGATCGGGCTGGTCATCGCGGCGGTCGCCGCGCTGCCATTTCTCGGCGGCACCTTCATGCCCGAGTTTCGGGAGGGGCACTTCGTGCTGCAGGTGTCGAGTGCCGTGACCGGTACGTCCTTGGAGACCATGCTGGACATGGGCAAGAGAATCAGCGCCGAGATCCTGGCGCTGCCCTATGTTCAAAGCATAGAACAGCAGGTGGGCCGGGCTGAACTGGGGGAGGATACCTGGGGACCGCACCGTAGCGAATTCCACGTTGAGCTGAAGGAGAATTCAAAAGTAGATCAGCATGATGCCGAAGAGGAACTGCGGAAGATTTTGGCAGGGTATCCCGGTCTGCAGAGCGAGGTGGTTACCTTCCTGGGGGATCGCATCAGCGAGAGTTTGAGCGGCGAGACCGCGCAGGTTGCCGTCAAGGTCTTCGGCGATGACTTGGATGCACTCGAATCGACCGGCGGCAACATTGTCGGGGTGCTCGGCAAGATTCCGGGGATAGTCGATTTGCAGTTCAAGCGCCAGGGCGGCACGCCCGTGCTGGCCGTCGAGCTGTTGCCGCAGGCGATGGCGGCTGCCGGGCTGAAAGCTCAAGACGTGCTGGAGACGATCGAGACGTCCTATGCCGGCGCTTTGGTGGGCCAGACCTTTCATGCCACGCGTACCGTCGATGTCGTGCTGCTGCTGCCGGATCAATTGCGACATCAGCCGACCGAGCTGGCGAAATTGATGATCACCAGCCCGGCCGGCCCAGTGCCGCTGTCGCAGATCGCACGCATTTCGCTGGGCCAGGACCGGTACAGCATCGAGCACGACGGCGGCCAAAGGCGGATCAGCGTGACCTTCAACGTGGGAAAGGGCTCGCTGGGGCAGGTGGTGCAGCAAGCGCAGCAGGCCATCGCTCGCTCCGTAGTGTTGCCGCGCGGCGTCTTCACCCAGTTTACCGGCGCGGCCGAGGCCGAGGCGCAGACCCGCTTTGAGCTGATTCTGTATTCCGCTCTTGCGCTCGCCCTCATCGTGATCGTCCTGTTCGTGTCGTTCCATTGGCGCGCAAACAGCTGGCTGGTCTTGGCGAATCTGCCATTTTGCGTAATCGGCAGCGTCATGGCGATCGCCCTGCTCGGTATCGGCATTTCCTTAGGATCAGTGTTGGGCTTGATCACGGTCTTCGGCATCAGTGCGCGAAATGCGATATTGCAGCTGGCGCACTACGAACATCTGGTAGAGGTCGAAGGCGCCCAATGGAACGCGGAGCTGGTGCTGCGCGGCGCGAATGAGCGCTTCGTGCCGATTTTAATGACGGCTGCCGTCACCGCCCTGGGGTTGGCGCCCCTCGCATTCGGCCTCAACCAGCCGGGTCAGGAAATCGAAGGGCCCATGGCCGTGGCGGTGCTCGGCGGCTTGTTCTCCTCGACGCTGCTGAATCTATTTGTCTTGCCGGCGCTGGCACAGCGCTTCATTACCGCGCGCCAGTCTTGAGAAATGCGATTGTGTTGCAAATAAAACACTTTGTTTCGCAAAGGCAATCATATATGGTATACCACGAAAACTAGAAGCGCGTGTGGCACGCCGTCTGTTGATTTGGCGTTAAGGGGGTAGGCAATGGGGACAGTCAAAGCGCAGCCGCGTTTTGTATTTTCGATCGCTCAATCACCTCCGCGCGCCCGAAAAGGGTTGCGAATTCCAGACAAGTCAGTCAGCCATTCGCCGCACGGGAGGTGGATTCCGGTTCATCAGTGGGAGTGGATTCTTAAAACACATCGATTCGATCAATCGACCTTTATGAGGATCATATGAGGATCACAAGATGCTAAATCTAAGACTGGCGAGGCCTATGCTGATTGCGCTGGCAGCATGCGCCGCTAATATCTTCGTCCAGGGCAGCGCCTTGGCCGATGATGCGCAGGAAAACAAGGCGCTCAGGGAACAAATGCGGCAGATGATGCAGCGCATGGATGCGTTGCAGAAACAAGTTGAAGCGCTGTCCAAGCAGCAGGCTGCAACGCCGCCACCGGCTGTTGTGACTGCCCCACCGCCTGCGCCGGTGGTCCCTCCGCCGGTGGTCGCGAAGACTCCGGAGAAAGCGCCTGCGGAGCCGAAGTTCGACGCCTTCCTCAAAGGATTCTACGGAACTCTGGACGCATCCGTGGACGGTAGCACCAAGGGCATGAATGGAATGACCGCCTACCACTATGGCGGCACCCAGGTAAACGGTGTCTATCCCCAGACCGGTGTGAAAGGTACGCCGTTCGGACCCGTCAGTTGGCAGCCGTCGATCGGCACCAATACGGCGACACTGGGCTGGCGCGGCAGTCACGCGATCCCCGGATTCGAGGATACGAAGTTCATCGTTCAGATCGAGGCGAATGTGGCTTTGACGGCCGAGCCGGGCGTGCAGACGGGCTATACCGCGCAGACCGCCGGTACGAGAGGCGGGATCGGTTCGGGCACGACCTATCTCGGATTCCAAAGCCCGAGCTGGGGTGCATTGAAGCTCGGTCACGGCTCGACACCGTACCAAAATTCAAGCCGGCGCCTCGACCCCTTCGCCGGCATGGTCGGCGATATGCCGACCATCATGGCCAATACCGGTGGCGACAACCGCGTCGAGTTCAACGCCTCGATGGATCACGCCATCTGGTACGAATCGCCGAAATACGGCCCGGTCAGCTTTGACTTGTTCTTCTCGCCGGGGCAGAACCGCACCGCCGACAGCGACCTGAACTTGGCGGGCGGCTCGTCCAATTGCAGCGGCGGCAATGTGCCAGGCAGCGGCAACCTGCTGCTCGCCTGCGACGACGGTGGATTCAACAATGCGTACAGCGTGGACCTGAAGTTCGAGACTGAGCACCTGTACCTGATGGCGGCCTACGAACTGCACAAGCATGTCAACCGCAACAGCGACGGCATTGGATCCAACGCACCCGGATATGCCAACTTGATGAATCAAGGCGATCCGAACGCGGGTGGCGGCGGACCCTTGTCGCAGTATCTGAATTGGAATCAGTACGATTTCGTCGCGAGCGCTTACGGCGCAACCGGGTCTTGCACAACGGCGCCGAGTTCAGCCACCTACTACTGCGTCAATGCAACCCCGGAATTCCAGGGCGACGTCGGCGATGAGGCGGCATTCCATGTCGGCGGCCAGTATGTCTTCGATTTTGGCCTGACGGTAAATGCGATGTGGGAACGCATGACGCGCAAGATCCCCGCCGCCCTGGAATTTCAGAACGAGCGGCAGCGCAATGGCTCCTGGCTGGCGTTGACGCAGACGCTGACGCCAAGGGACAACATAAACGTGGGTTGGGCACATGCCGGAAGAACACCGGGCGACCCTGCCGGGCAGCATAACTACAATCCCAACAACTTTGACGATCACGCGGACATGTTCACGCTCGCGTACAAGCACAGCTTTGACAAGCAACTGTACTGGTATGCCGATATCGCCGAAACCATCAACGCCGGCAATGCGCACTACGATTTGGGTGCCGGCAGCCACGGCATCAAGACCGACTGTCATGATGGCACGACCACACCCATCATCGACTACACCAGTGCGGGCAATACGACCTGGGGCGGCTGCAGGCCCAAGGCGGTTTCGATTGGCGTCAATTACAAGTTCTAAGCGGGGACTTGCCAATTGATGGGACGCAGGACCAGGGGTGCGAGCCGCCCCTGGTCCTCCGGACGGCGGTGGCTTCAAGGGCAACCGAGGAATTATCTCGCGCCGCCGCGGTCGTATGATCAGGAATTCATAGAAGGTTCGGCGAGATCATGGGGAAGGACTTATGGCTCACGTGACACGAAGGCTTTTCTTGTTGTCATCCGCGGCATTGTCGGTGGGGTGCGCGATGCGCGGACCGGCGGCCGGTGCGGCGGCGCTGCCCGCGAAGAGTGTGCGTCAGCCCGTCCAGGGTCAATCGTGGCGCTATGCGAAGCATGACATTTTCACTCGTTCGATCGTCGATGAACAAGTGGATCGGGTGGCGAGCGTCGATCATACCGTCGAAATAGACTCGAGTTACCAAGCCTCAACCCGCGCTGCAAAGCCGAAATGGGGTGCCAAGCTTTTGCAAAAGTACACGGGGCATAAAGACACCCCCTCGGGGGGGGCTCTCCCGAGCGAAATACAAGATCCTTGGGGCATGGTGGAAGTCGATCCGCACTGGAGCCAAGTCCAGGTATACGAGACGCCGATTCCCCTTTGGCCGACGCAATTGGAGCCCGGCTGGCAGACTCACATCAGCACCAACTATAAGACGCCCGCCGACCAGGACGGGCTGCCTTGGGACCAGACGATGAAGGCGCAGGTCTGGGAGACGATCAGCGTGCCCGCCGGCCAATTCAGGGCGCTTCGTTTTACCAACTACATCAAGTTCAAGCACACCGATTTTTTGCGGACAGATTCCGTCAGGCGGGAAACGATTTGGTTCGTACCCGAAGTGGGCAGGTGGGTCGCGCGCGAAAGCCAGGGGACTTACTACCTCACCGATTCAACGATAACTCAGCCCTACAATGAGAGCGGCTACCGCTGGGAGCTTCTCGAGTGGTCGTAGTGGTTTAGGACCGCGCAAGTTCCAAGCGTCATGCCGTCGCCGCGAACGCCGGCTTGTTCGGCACGTCGCAGACAACGGCATTGCCGCCATTGGCGCCGCGCGAAATCGAAATCCTGCCCCCGATGGCGCTCGCTCGAAAGCGCATGGTCCGCATGCCGAGACCCGAACGCGTGTCGACGTCGGCGGCCAAACCTTGACCGTCATCGACGATGGACAGCCGCAGGTCGTCCGGGCGCGACCAAAGTTCGATCTCGATGTTTTTCGCGCCGGAATGCTTCAAGGCGTTGTGAATCGCTTCTTGCGCGATTCGGTACAGATGATTGCGCATCTTCAATTCGATCGCCGCCGGGGCATCGTACCGGCCGCGGAACTTCACCCGCGTGCCGCTCAACGAACTGCGTTGTGCCAACATATCGAGCGCGGCATCCAAATTACCGTCCGCGTTGGTCAATGGCGAGAGACCTTGCACGATGCGGTGCGCGTCCTGGATGCAACTCGTCGCCAATAACGCGAGCTGGTCGAGGTCCACCGAAATCGCATCCCGTTCCTTCTGCGCGCGGTTCGCCAGTGCGCGCACGGAAAGTGCCAGGCCGGTCAGTTCCTGTCCCAGGCCGTCATGCATTTCCTGCGCAATGCGCCGCTGTTCGCCGCCGATGGCCTCGATCAGCGCTTGGCCGAACGCGCGCCGCTCCGTCACGTCGACCGCGAACACCAGCTCGCCAGGTTGGCCGCCACAGTCGATCGACTGCGTCCAAACTTCAACCTCCAGCAAGCGCCCATCCTTGGTGAGGTGCTGAGTCTCAAAGGGTTCCAGGGGCAGGTCAGCCGTGATGATCGCATCCTGGAGCGGGGGCAACACCGGGA
>Ga0210406_10006743_pt1 | contig 11841 bp, 16 predicted proteins | sample IncBWC30MmetaG_FD_155454 | JGI IMG/M metagenome (GOLD analysis project Ga0210406, IMG submission 155454) | Forest soil microbial communities from Barre Woods Harvard Forest LTER site, Petersham, Massachusetts, United States - Inc-BW-C-30-M | ecosystem: Environmental > Terrestrial > Soil >... | reverse complement strand
CGGCGCGCGAATTCGTCGGTCGTCTTACGCGCAAGCTTGAACGGCCGGATTCCCCAGCCATAGTTCTGACCAATCCCGCCATACGCTACTTCGTCAAGCAGTTACTCGAGACGGCGTTTCCCGAGGTGGCGGTACTTTCTCACAACGAGGTTCCGCCGGAAATAAAGGTGAAGTCGCTGGGGTGGATCGGATGAGGCCCCAATGGAACAAGGAGCAGCTTCCATGAAGATCAAATCGTATTACGCCAGCTCCGTTGAGCAGGCGATCCAAAAGGCCCGCCAGGAGCTTGGGACGGAGGCCATGTTGGTCACATCCAGACGCGCCGCGGCTGAAGCCCGGCACCTGGGCGCTTACGAGGTAGTGTTTGGAGCGCCGGATTCCGGCGAGAATATCCCCGCCGCTGCCACACCGCGCCCGCCGTCCAAAGATCTCAGCGCGGAACTGCAAGTGCTCCGAGCACAATTAGAAGACATCAAGCGAGTGCTGCAACTTAATAACGCCCGCGCTCAAGGTTCCGATCCGGATATCGACGAGCTGCACCGCGAGCTGGCCGGCGCTGATCTGGATAGCAGTCTGGTGCGGAAAATCATGGACCAGGTGGCGACGTTATGGCAGGCTCTTCAACCCGCCCAACGATCCGCCGCTGGAATCGATCTGCTGCGCGGCTTGGCCGAAGAATGCATCCGTAAGCAACTGCGGATTGCGTCTCCCAATGAAAGTAAGGAACAGGAAGGCAACCGGATTTTGGTCTTTATCGGACCTCCCGGCGCCGGCAAGACCACGACGCTTACGAAGATCGCGATTCAGGAGTTTCTGGCCCGTCGCGTCTCGGTGCGCATCATTTCGATGGATCCCTATCGCGTGGCCTCGCATGAAAAGCTGCGCAGCTTCGCTGGAATTCTCGGGACCGGCTTTACAGCGGCCAGCACCATGCGGGAATTTATCGAAGCGGTGGACGAGTTTCGAAGCAAGAATGTCCTGCTGATCGACACGCCGGGCTACAGCGGAAACGATTTCGAAGGCGCACGGGACCTGAGCGGTTTCCTGGCCCGGCTCAACCACAAGGAAGTCCACCTGGTTCTGCCCGCCTCGATGAAGAGCGCGGATCTGGGCCGCGTGGTCCGCCGTTTCGAAGAATTCAAGCCTGACTTCCTGCTGTTTACCAAACTCGACGAGACCGAGTCGTTCGGGGCGATTGTTTCAACCGCCATCGAGGCGGAGAAGCCGCTCTCGTTCTTCGCTAATGGCCAAAGCATTCCCGAGGATCTGGAGGCGGCCAGCCTGGAGACGCTGCTAGAGCCCTTGTTCACGCGTGAAAGGGCCGGCGCGATATCCGCTGCCTAGAGAGATCGAATGCGAACATATTGAAGCAATCATGAACGCGGCCCTTTACGCACAAGTTCCGGCGACCGATGAGCGAGAGCGCTTGATCCTCGAGCATCTGCCGAACGTACGTTGGATCGCCATCCGCATTCATGAAAGACTCGGCGGATCAGTAACTTTGGAAGACCTCATTTCGGCCGGCGTCATCGGGCTCATCAACGCCGTTGACAGCTTCGACCCGGGTTTCAATGCCAAGCTCAAGACCTACGCCGAGCATCGCATTCGCGGCGCGATTCTGGACAGCATCCGCGGTCTGGACGGCGTGGCTCCGCACAAGAGAAAACGCATGAAGCAGATGGAAGCCGCCATTGCTGTGGTCGAGCAACGCGTGCAGCGTGCCCCCACCGAGGAAGAGATCGCGGCCGAGTTGAACATTCCGCTGGCCGAATACCAAGACAGTTTGGCCGAGCTCCGCAGCGTCACTCTGGGCAGCCTGGACGAAGTGTCCGAAGGAAGTTCGGAAAGTAAGCTTCTGCGCTACGTGCCGCAGGATGAGGAGAACCAGCCGGCTCGTATCCTGGAACGCGCCGAACTGCAGAAGCTGCTGGCCGAAGGCGTCGAGAAGATGCCCAAGCTGGAGCGCACCATCCTCACGCTCTATTACAAGGAAGAGCAGAACCTCCAGGACATCGCTGAAATTTTGGGAATTCACACTACCCGCGTTTGCCAATTGAAGTCACAGGCCGTGCTGCGCCTGCGAGCCTACATGAACAAGAAATGGCCCAGCAGCCGAGGAATCCTTTAATGAACGAATCGAATGAAAGCCTGGAACAGACCGAGAATGCCGAAGGGACCATCGGTATGAGTACGGATGCCATGAATTCGGACTCGCCAGCTTCGAGCTTGTCTCTTGCGGCGCCCCTACTGCTGGGCGTGAAGCTCCCAATCCGTGTGCTGCTTGGGCGCACGCAGCTTTGTTTGCGGGATGTGGCGCAGCTGGGCAGCGGCTCAGTGGTCGAGCTGGATTGTTCTCCGAACGACCCGGTGGAAGTGATGGTCAACGACAAAGTAATCGCCCACGGCGAGGTGGTGGTGGTTGGCGGCAACTACGGTGTTCGGGTTACCCGAATCGCCGGCACGGCGGACAAGCCGGAGCTCGAGGGACAAAACGAACTGCTCAATCTTTCAGAAAGGCTGAGGGGGTGAATATGCAACTAGCCATCAACCTACTGCCCTATATCAGCCTCGCGATCAGTTTGGTCGCCTTTCTGGGTCTGTTTTCGGCGCTGAACCGGAAGGTCGAAAAGTTGCGCATCCGCCTGGCCAAATCCGAGGCGCGGATGGAGCAAGCTACCGACCTTAGCCCCGCCGTTGGCGAACTGAAAAAGAAGATCGAAGAACTGGAACCAGCGATGCCGGGCACTGAGAATTCAACTGGAAAGCCCGCGAGTCTGAATGGCACAGTACGCAGTAAGGTATTGAAAATGCACCGTTTGGGGCAACCGGTCGAGAGGATAGCCGAGAGCCTTCGGGTACCCAAAGGGGAGGTGGACCTTTTGGTAAAGGTCCATCAGATCGTCATGCGGCCTTACGAACAAATGCCGGCCGGGGCGGAAAGGCCCGAGGCGAGCTAAAAAAATCTTCAATTTTGTGAAAGGAATTGCGATAGAGGATCTGGTAGAGGTGAGGCGATGATTGTCAAGAACGGAGAAACTCCCGACCTTCCGGGCGTAAACCTGGAGAGGACACAACAATCGCGCGAAGTCAGCGGTGCTGCGACACCGGAAGCTCCGGCTAACAGCGCGGCCCCGAAAGCACCCACCCCAGTCAACGACCAGATTGCTCTGTCGCTAGCTACGAACTTGGTGCAGCAGGCGTCCAGCGCCGGCCAGCAGGCCAGGTTAGAGCGCATCCTGCAGCTCAGAACGGCGATCGTGAAAGAACAGTATCGTTACGATCCGCTGGCTGTAGGTCATGCACTGATAGAAGCGAATTTGTTAGGAGAGTAAGTCAGGTCAGTTGAGAACAAGCATGGGGGATGGAACCGCTTACGGCGATGCTCGGGAGTGTATCCACGCGGCCAAGGCGCACATGCGCGAGGTCCGCGGTCTTCTGTCCAAGCCTTCCATCGAGAGCGCCGAGCGCTCTGCCGCCATCCTGCGCGACATTGAAGTCCAGTTAGGCTGCGCCGCCGCGATCCTGAAAAAGAGCGGCACGCGGCTCGATCTGCAAATGCGATCCGAAGTCGAGGATCTACAGGATCAAGTCGCCGTATTGGCCCAATTCTTCGCCGAAGCTGACCAACTGCTTTCAAACTGGCTGCGGGTTGTTCGAACCAAGCGCGCGGGCTATACCGAACAGGGACAGGCCGCTCCGCTGGTTCTGGTCAATCGGCTAACGGTGGAAGGATAAAGGCAGCATGGGCAATCTTTTTTCAGCTCTCGGCACGGCGGGCGAATCGCTCAAAGCGTTCGAAACCGGGCTGAGTGTCACGCAGAACAACGTCACCAACGCCAATACTCCCGGCTATGCCGATCAGGTCCCGGTTTTCGATTCGTTGAGCTTTCAACCGCAAAACGGCCTGCTCGGAGGCGTGCAGGAGCAAACGCACGATACCAGCAACCAATTTGCGGAAACCGCCGTTCAGCAGCAGACCTCGCTGCTCGGCCAGTACCAGCAGCTTCAGACTTCACTAGCGCCGCTGCAGAGTGTCTTCGATGTTTCAGCCAATAGCCCGATTCCGTCAGCTCTCAACAACCTTTTCCAAAGCTTCTCCAATTGGAGCGCGAATCCCGGCGACCCGACTGCTAGAGGCGCGGTCCTCAGCGCGGCCTCGCAAGTATCGGCTGCCTTCCAGCAGTCTGCCAGTCAGCTCGATTCCATTCGGACTTCCACCGATGGAGACATTCAATCCACGGTCGCCCAGATCAATCAGGACGCGGCACTAATTCAGGGTTACAACGCGGCCATCGGGAACCAAACGGCGCCGGATGCCGGTCTGAAAGCTCAGTTAACCAGCACTCTCGATAACCTGTCGAACCTGGCCAATGTTCAAGTGATACCGGGCAACGGCAATACTGTGACCGTGCTGCTGGGCGGCCAGACTCCGCTTGTAATCGGCACTCAGGTGAACGCGTTGAAGGTCCAAGCGCAGAACACTACTGGCGCTCCGAATCCGGGCGGCGCGCCCAACACTCAAATTGTCGATAGCAGCGGAAATGACGTTACGTCGCAGATCACATCTGGAGGTTTGGCCGGTCTGTTGTCGGTGAGGAACAACCTGCTGCCGTCGCTGGCGGGCGGGGCGAATCAAACTGGCGAGCTGAATGTATTGGCCAAAGGCCTGGCCGACGCTGTCAACACCCTGCAGACGCAAGGCTCGACGACTTCGACGCCGCCCTATCAAGCCGGTGCGCCCTTGTTCACATATGACGCAACTTCGGCCACCGATTCGGCCGCGACTCTGGCGGTGAACCCCTCCATCACTGCCAGTCAACTAGCGCCTGTCGAGACCGGGCCGCCGCTGGTATCGAACGGCAACGCCCTCAACCTGGCCGGTCTGGCTTCCACCAGTCAGATCAATGGACAGAATTTCACGCAATACTTTGGCTCTATGGTCGCGACTGTCGGAAACGCGGCCGCCACGGCGAATACGCAGGCCACAGCGCAGCAGAGCATGCTGGCTCAGGCTCAGAATCTTCGCCAGCAGCTTTCGGGAGTCTCGCTAGACGAAGAGGCCATTCGCCTGGTACAAATGCAGCGCGCTTATCAGGCGGCCAGCCGCATCGTCAGCGTGGTCGACCAGTTGGCGCAATCGCTCCTCGACATCCAATAAGAAATATGGAGAGGCAATCATGATTGATGGCTTAAATGCGGCCGGTGAGCAATTCCTGGCGTCGATAAATAACTTGCAGAACCAGATGAACACCGCCGAGGGAGACCTATCGAGCGGACTGCGCGTGAACAAAGCTTCGGACGCGCCACAGTCGGTGGGCGATATCTTCCAGGCACGCGCTGATCTCGGGAACGCAACGCAAGTGGACCAAAACCTCACCATCGTGCAGGCTCAAGCCCAGGCTGCTGACTCCGCGTTGCAATCCGCCGTACAGCTGATGGATAATGCAGCGACGCTCGGGCTGGAGGGCAGCGGAAGCCTGGCCACTGCCAACCCCACCCAGCAAGCCACGCTTGCCAGCCAGGTCCAAGGCCTGATATCGCAAATGGTTTCCATCAGCCGGACCTCGGTGGACGGCGTTTACATTTTCAGCGGAGACCAGAGTGGTTCGCCGGCCTACCAGGTTAATCCGTCCAGCGCTACCGGCGTGCAGCAACTGATTCAGACCCAGGCTACGGCTCAAGCCGCCGATCCTACGGGCATTACCTTTCCGGTGGCATTGACGGCTCAGGCTATATTCGATAATCGCGATTCCAGCGGCAATGTCACTCCTCAAAATGTATTTGCGTCGCTCCAGAACCTGCAAAACGCGCTGCAGGGGGGGAATTCGGCCACCATTGCCCAAGCCGTCGATGGGGTCAACACCGCCAACGCATACTTGAACCAGCAGCTCGGGTTTTACGGCGCGGCGGAGAACCGTATCTCGTCCGCGATCACTCTGGCCCAGAAGTTCCAGGTGCAGGCGCAGACGCAGTTGAGCAATCTGCAGGATGCCAATGTCCCCGCCGAAGCGCTCCAGATAACGCAGACGACCACCGCGATGAATGCCGCGATGTCGGCCGAAGCTAAGAAGCCGACCACCAGCCTGTTCGACTTCCTGCCGCAATTCTAGGCGCGACTCCGGTTGCTGCGCAGCGAGGTTCACCGCGCTGAGTGAAGCCTTGGCTTGACTTTGGAGTCCACTCCAGGGTGTATTCTGGTATGGCGAACTATGGAGATGGCGATCGACATTCAACCCCTCCATATTGGAGACGTAGCCCGCCAAACGGGCCTGACCGTGGATGCCATACGGTTCTACGAAAAGGAGCGGCTTCTGCAACAGCCCCCGCGAACCAGCGGGGGATTTCGCCTTTTCACTGCTCAAGATGTCGAGCGGGTACGGTTCATCCGGCAAGTGCAGGAACTCGGCTTTTCTCTGTCTGAAGTGAAAGAACTGCTCGTTCTGCGGAGTGGGTCGGTGGAGGCCTGTTCACGAGTTCGAGGGCTGTTGGAACAAAAGCTCACGAAGGTTCGCCACCACATCGACGAATTGCAAAAACTAGAGGAAGAACTAAGGAGCGCAGTACAGAAGTGTGACAGAGTGCAAAAGAGGAGCCACGGCAATCGAAAATCGTGCCCGGTCCTGGAACCGGTGGATCAGAAGCGGAAAGGGAGGCAATGAAGATCGAAGCCTGTACCTAGAGGGCTGCCCGAACCACCGGCCAGCGCTGGAACGAGTCGTTAGCGTTCTTCAAGAGAGCGCCCTCGCCGTGGCCGTCACGGAAATACCCGTCGCCAGCGCCGAGCAAGCTAAGACGCTTGGATTTCCTGGATCACCCACCATCCGCGTCAACGGCGCGGATGTTGACCCCGAAGTTGAGAGTTTTTCTCAATTCAGTTACAGCTGCCGGACCTACACTGAGCTAGGCAAGCTGAGCGGTGTTCCTTCGCACGACCTGATCCGCCGGGCAATCCAAGACGCTATGCAAAGTCATGGCAGATAACGAGCGGCGAAGACTCTTTGGGTTGGGAGTGGGCTCCTTGCTTCCCGCTATCGGATTTTCGCTTACTTGGTTTTGCTGCTTACCTATCGCGGCGGGCCTTTTGGGCGTGGGGCTGGCGGGAATGGGAACCAAACTGATGTCCCTACGCCCCGTCTTTACAAGCTTCTCTTTGGTCTGCTTGGGCGTTGCGTTTTATCAGGCTTATCGCCCTCAACCATGTGGCCAGGTAAGCTGTTCGACATCAAACAGCCGGCGTGGCCAACGTTTCTTGGTTTGGTTCATGGCCGTTTTCATAGCAACGCTCCTCACGATTCAATATTGGAGTAGCTGGTTGATCTACTGGACTTCGTAAGACAGGGACTGAACCATGAAAAGACGGACGTTCTTACAAGGGATTCCGAGTTTGGCTCTGGCCGGAGCCACTCAGTTGATAGCGGCTCCAGAACTACACGACCTCCGACAAATTGACGATCTCAAGAAGTTGTTCAACGCCGATAAGGGTCAACCACGCATCGTATTGTTACTGTCGCCCACGTGACCCTATTGTGTCGCTGCTGCCCGGTGGGCACAGAACGATTGGTTAGCCCGGATGCCTTCGGCCAAACTCAAGGTCTATGCGGCCTGGTTCGACATGATGACGTCGGATCAGCGCGCGGAGTGGCCCTCGAAGCTGCTTATAGATAAGCGGGTGACTCACTTCTGGGACGACAGGAAACTCCTCGGCAACTGGTATGCGACGTTTAGGGAATTCTCGAAAGGTTCGGGCCATGTGGTATGGGATGCGTTTTTCGTTTATAACTCCGATTCTAAGTGGACAGATCAGCCGTCTGGTTTGATAGGCTGGGGCAGCACTATTATTAGCCATAAGAGTCAGTTAGCCGAAGCGGTGGCGGCTTCGCTTCAGCGCTGACGTTAGCGAACTCCACCGTGGTTATGACCACCTGCGAAAGCGTGATAAATCCCGGTCGCCTCCAGTATCGTTAGCTCGAAGGCTCCTTCCCAGTAAGTCCCACCCATCCCGTCCGAGAAAGGGACGAAACCGTTGAACCGGCGGGAGCCCCAAGCGGGAACGGGGTTAAACTGCATCGCAATCGCGCCTCTTGGGAGGTGGTAGTCACACAAATTCCCGGTGAACTGCACGTAAGAGTCACCAATACTCTTGTCCTGATCGGTGCTACCCTCAACTCCGAAAATGGGATAAATCTTCGTCGTAGAGTAGGAACCATCGCTCAGGTTTACCGAGGACATGCCGAGGTGGGGGCCCGAACAACAGGCTGAGACTCCCGTCAGCAGAAGGACAAAAGGATTGTTGGGAAAATCCTTTTCCTCGGCCTTCGCTCATCCTAGCGATGAAAGGAGAGGGGCCATTGCACCGCCGATCAAAGTTCTTCTTGGTATTGTGTTTTGGTTTTGGGTCGCGATCATCAAGCATACCCTCTCGTTTGTTTGGAGATCCTACACCTACCGATCGGCTCAACTACCGCGCTCTGCTCCTAGTGGTTGCCCCCGGCTGGCTTGCGACCAACTTTTCTACATCGACGCATCCTAGGTGCAACTGCGTCAGTTTGGCTCCGACCTCGGTAAGATCCAGCTTTCCAGGAGTCAGCTTGTGGCAAGTAGTGCAACCGAACTCCTCGAAGCGTTCGGCCTTTTGACGCTGCTGGGCCGAGCGCTTATCCTCGGGTACCTGGACGATCACGGTCATCGCCGTCAGCATGGAAATGCATCCTTCAAAGCCCTGGGCCCTTTGCTTGCCCAACTCGGTAAAGCCCAGTTTGCCCTTACTTCCCACGGTGTGGCACTGCTTGCAACCGTGAGTGTCAAAGACATACTGTGCAAGTTCCTGCTGGCTTTTGTGGGCGGCAATCATTCGGTCCAGTGTGGTGCCCGTCTGTTGTGCCGATGGCTGAGTTTGGGCCATAGCCGATTTCGACAAGCTGAACACGATGCCTGTGAGCAGGGTCGCATGACGCAGAACCACCAAAATACGATTCCGTCGAGGAACGGACCGCCCCAGCCGCATACCATACAGACAAAGTCCGAACAGGACCGCCGTAGCGCCGCCCCACCAATGCGGTCCTCCCCGGAAATCGAGATACGCGCTACCACTCTTCTGCAGGTGGACGACCAGCGTGGCCAGCGTATAATCCGACGTGAGCGGCTTCCCGCCGGTGACATCCTGAAGATAGAAGGTCAGGCCATCAGATACCCACAGACCCGTTTTTATTGATCCGCGAGTGCCCATTTGGGTGAACAGGGGACCATTCGGGCTACCGATGTGGATTTCGATGACGTCCGCGTCCGGCACGCTCCAACTCAAGGTGGTCACTCCTAAAGTGGCGGCGCCTGTGACCGGTATCGGATTCGGGCTTGCAGTGAACGACGGTCCTGTCGATGGGCAAGGCGCGTTGATCGAGGTCACACAAACGTTGCCTTCGAACGTATTTGCACCGGCGTCGGCCAGGTTCTTAATATCGAAGCCGCTGTTGGCGGTGTGATCGACCGCGACTTGCACGGGAGGATTGCCGACAATAGTGTTTCCGTGAATCGTGTTGCCCTGGACTCCCGCGGTAAGGAAGATCCCATTCACATTCCCGAAGATAGTGTTGTCCTCGATCGTATTGCCGGTGTCGGAGGGCGTGACGAGACCGATTCCGAAATTACTCCCCTGCGCCGCGAATCCATTTCCGCTTAGCCGGTTCCCACGGAGCCGGTTGTGGCTGGCGCCACCCGCGAGTCATATGCCGCCACAGGGATTGCTACCGTTTCCATTTCGTATTGAAATATTGCTCTCAAGCACGTTAAGAGACCCGCCGATCACGATAACGCCTGAGAAGCAGTTGGTGGACATGGTCACACCCGTCACTGTGCCACTGGTGCTCCCATTGAGTACGATACCCTGATTGCGAAATTGTTGAACTATACCAGGTCCGCGAATCGTGATGCCCGTTTGGGTGCTCACCAGAATCCCAAACTCGTTTGGTGTCGAACCGCCGCTGCAGGCAGTTTGCGGATCGCCCTGTCCGGTCATGGTGAAGCCATTCAATCTCAACGTCACTTGGGGCGCATCTATTGAGATGCAGGGCGCGCCAGTGACTGTACAGGTCACATCATCGACAAGATCGCTGTCCTCGGTAAGCGACATCGTGGTAGAAATTGTCCCGCTGATCTTCGCCGCCTGGGCGGTTCCAGCGCATACAAAGAGCGCGACCAGAAAAGGCGTAAACAAGTAAGTGTCTCTCAGACGCGTCATTTAGGTATCCTTTCGGCCGCAGCCGCTCGCGACAGCTTTAAAAGGAATAACAAGTGCCTACGGGCCCTGCAATGCCCGGATGGTAACTTTCGGATGACCGCGAGGTGACCGGCGAAGTGGATTGAATTTGTTGCATTTGCCGGGTACCAGGATTGTAGATACAAGCTGCAAGGACTATAATTGATCGGTATTTTCCACGTGGTTTGGGTGATCCTATGGAAGCATCAGTTCCAGGAAGGTTGTGCTTTGGACTCTTTGAGCTAGACCTACAGAGCCGCGAATTGCGCAGAAGCGGCCGGCCGATAAAACTTCCCCCGCAAGCGTTTCGGGTGCTCGAATTGCTGGCCAGTCATCCGGGCCAGCTGGTTTCACGCGAACAGATCCAGAAGCAAATTTGGACCGGCGGCACCTTTGTCGATTTTGAGCATGGCATCAACAAGTCGATCCGGCAGATCCGGTACGCTCTACGCGACGACGCCGCCGCACCGAAGTTTATCGAGACCCTTCCGCGCCGGGGCTATCGATTTATTGCGGAACTGACGGCATCGGCAGATGCTCTGGATTCTCCGGCGAGCGAACTCGCGAAACCGGTCCGGCAGAACAGCGAAGGAGTCACGCCCAACGGCGCAAGGCGGGTTAGACTACTCGCGTGGGGCACTGCTCTATCGGTGGCGGCCACGACTCTACTTTTTACGGTGAATGGGAGGTGGCTGGAGCAGTTCAAGCGCTACTCAGAGCCTGCCTCAATCCGATCGTTAGCTGTGTTGCCGCTCGAGAACCTTTCAGGCGATCCTTCACAGGACTACTTTGCCGATGGTATAACCGAGGAACTCACCACTGATTTGGCGAAGATTCCAGCTTTGCGGGTGATCTCCCACACATCGGTGATGCGATACAAAGACCACAAGAAATCGCTTCCCGAGATCGCGGGCGATTTGCGAGTGGATGCCGTTGTGGAAGGCGCGGTGCTGAGATCTGGGGATCGAGTGCGAATTATGGCTCAGTTGATCCGCGCGCCCGCCGACGAGCACATATGGGCCGAGACTTACGAGCGTGACTTAGGGGATATCCTCGCGCTAGAAGACGAAGTTGCCGGCGACATAGCCGGGAAGATCCGGATCAAACTGGCAGCGCTCGATCCTAACCACGTTGCGGGGGCCCACTATGTTCGTCCGGAAGCCTACGACCAGTATTTGAAGGGTCGTTATGAATGGAACAAACGCAATCCCGTTTCCCTGGCGCGGGCTCTCGATTTATTCCAGGATGCCGTTGCGAAAGATCCCACCTATGCAGCAGCGTATGCCGGCCTTTCAGACACGTATGCGATCCTGGGCGGGGCCGGTTACGACCTGCTGCCAATTTCAGAGGCGATGGAGAAAGCCAAGGCCTCCGCTTTGAAAGCAATTGAGATCGACGATTCGTTGAGCGAGGCCCATGCCTCGCTCGCATTCGTGACTTACAGCTATGACTGGAACTGGCATGAAGGTGAAAAAGAATTCAAGCGGGCACTGGCTCTGAACCCGAGCAACGCCACAGCTCATCAGTGGTACTCGGAATACCTTTGTGCTCTGGGTCGATGGCAGCAGTCGATTGCCGAAGCCGAGGCT
>Ga0210406_10006742_pt1 | contig 11841 bp, 8 predicted proteins | sample IncBWC30MmetaG_FD_155454 | JGI IMG/M metagenome (GOLD analysis project Ga0210406, IMG submission 155454) | Forest soil microbial communities from Barre Woods Harvard Forest LTER site, Petersham, Massachusetts, United States - Inc-BW-C-30-M | ecosystem: Environmental > Terrestrial > Soil >... | reverse complement strand
GCTTTGGACCGTAAATCGGAATGAGTTGGCGGGATTTAACACCGAAACTTGGGAAGTGATGGGCCGCTGGCCTCTGAAGAGTTCTCAGATACCCACTTCCCTCGCCGTGGTCCGGGCGGGTGTAACCTCAGACGGGCAAAACACTATCGCGGTACCATCGGCCAAAGGACTCATTTTCTACCGCCCGCCTAATATGGAGGGAACTTATGCTACGGACAAACCGACCTCAGCTGTTGCATTCATTTATGGCCGTAACATCTTTGTGAATTTTTCCGGAGCCCTTACTTTTCTAAGCGACAACGGAATGGCGCTATGCGAAAAATCCTACAAGCACCGCGTGGATTATGCGATCAGCGGAGATGGCCAATGGTTGGCGATTTCGGAGTTTAACGGCGTGGATTTGTGGCGAGTGGAAGATCTATTACGCGATTGTGGCCCGGGGCAATGACACCTCGCTGGACTTCCTCAGTTTTGGCAATTCTTCTTTCTGCGTTCCCCGTTTGGGCACAAATGCAGACAAACAACCCGGATTGGTGCAAACCGTTGCCGCGTCCCGAATTCGCGCAACTGAAACGCGTCCTCCCGGATGAGCCGTGGTTCGAGGTGTACCGCGTGGCGCCGGGGACCTTTGCGATTTACGAGCCGCACCAGTCCGAGGAAGTCATCTCCTACCTGATTGTCGGGGAGAAGCAAGCGCTGCTGTTCGATACCGGCATGGGCATCGCCGACATCAAAAAAATCGTTTCCCGGCTGACTTCGCGTCCCGTCGTGGTCCTCAATTCCCACACGCACGACGACCACGTCGGCGGCAACTGGCAATTCAATTCCATCTTCGGCATGGATACCGCGTTCACCCGCGAGAATGCCAAAGGCTCGACGGCCGATGCCCAGGCGGAAATTGCGCCGGGAGAAATTTACGGCAACCTGCCGAAGGGTTTTGATCCGAAGACGTACCGAACCAAACCCTGGCATGTTTCTTTTTTCATCCATGACGGATTCAAGATCAAGCTCGGCGGCCGCACCGTGGAAGTGATTGCCACGCCCGGGCACACGCCGGACGCGATCGCGCTCATCGATCGCGCCAACGGATTGCTCTTCACCGGCGACACGTATTATCCCGCGCCGATCTGGCTGTACCGCCCGGAAACGGATCTCGCCGCGTATGCAAAATCCATCCAGCGCCTCGCCGCTCTCGCTCCGCAGGTGAAGACGGTTCTAGGCGCGCACAATATTCCGGTTGCGCCGCCCACGGTTTTGCCCGCGCTGGTGCAGGCGTTCGCGGACCTCCAGGCCGGCAAGGCCACCTGCAAGCCCGAAGGCGCAGGCAAGAAGCTGTGCACCATAGACAAATTCAGTTTCCTTCTCCGCGCGGCCCCCTGAGGAGTAAAATGATGGCCATCGAGGGTGTCCATGCATTGCCGGCCGCAAATTCGTTACCTCGCCGCATGGCTGCTGGCGCTCGCCTCCGCTTTTCTTCCCGCCGCGGCGCAGCCCAATCGCGACAAAAATACTTGGCTCTATGATGGCGGCATTTTTCTGGAGACCGACGGAGCGATTCCGGGCGGCGCGTGTTTTCGCGTGAAGGGCCACGTGACGGCCGAGGATTTCTTCGAGAATTTGAAGCGGCAGGACACGAACTCCGGCACCCTCTTCCGGCGCGGGAACGACATCGTCACCGAATTCCCGAAACGCCTGCATCTGAGCATGTCCATCGCTGACATTCCCTGCGACCCGCATATGCAGCAGACCAATTCGCGCGTGTACCTGACCGCGGAGATGATCCACAGCCTGCGTTTGCATTTTTTCTGGAAGCGCGCGCTGGAACTCCGCCCCGTTCGCGGAATTGCGCAGAGCGGCGGCGAAGTGCGCCCAGTCCCGTGGTATTCCCACGGACTGGAGCAGGAGTTGCCGAAGCGCTTCGAGTGGCTGGTGGAATTTGAGCTGCCAAGCGAAGGCGTGCCCCTGACCGACAACCTGGTGCTGATGATGTACACGCCGGACCACCACCTGATCGCGCGCGGCGCGGCAAGGATGTAGCTGAGGCCTTGAGGCCTGAGGGTTTTCATTCCCACGGCGAGACCTTGCCGACGTAGTGGAAACCCTCACCCCTGAAGGGGTGAGCTACAGGTCGTTACACCAATTTCATTTGCGGGACCGCGCTGCGCGCAGTCAACTTTGCTTCGGTGCGGGCTTGCACTTCTTCACGCGTCCAGCCGGGCGCGGTTTCGCGGAGGACGAGGCCTTCGGGCGTCACGTCGATCACGGCGAGGTCGGTAACGATCGTGTCCACGCATTCGAGGCCGGTGAGTGGGTAGTTGCAGGTCTTTACGATTTTCGGCGCGCCTTCCTTGGTGTTGTGTTCCATGCACACGATTAATTTTTTGGAGCCGGACGCGATGTCCATCGCGCCGCCGATGCCGCCGCTGCCTTTTGATCCGGGAATTTTCCAGTTGGCCAGATCGCCTTTTTCCGAAACCTGAAAGCCGCCGAGCACGGCGATGTCGAGATGCCCGCCGCGGGTCATCAGGTGCGCGTCGGCCTGGTGAAAAATGGAAGCGCCGGGAATCAGCGTGACCGGAACTTTCATGGCGTCGACGAGGTCGAAATCTTCTTCGCCGGGTTTTGCGCGGCGCCCCATGCCAAGGATTCCATTTTCACTGTGAAAATAAACCGTGAGTCCTTTGGGCAGATAATCGGCAATGAGATTCGGAATGCCCCAGCCAAGATTCACGTAAGCGCCATCGTGCAGCTCTTGCGCGGCGCGCTGGGCAATCTGTTCGCGCGTAAGTCTGGATTTTTCGGTCATTACGTTTTCCACCTAATCTTGTAGGGGCGGCTTTAGGCCGCCTGTCTTTTGGTCTTCCACTGAGAGGCGGCGTAAAGCCGCCCCTACATGCCCCATCGGGTCGTTCGCACAGCCAAGAGTGGCTGTGCCACATTTATCCTGCGAAGCGCATTCCTTTCGCTTGCACAATGCGATGCACAAAAATCGCGGGTGTGATGACGTCTTCCGGTGAGATGGAACCTACTGGAACAATTTCTTCGACTTCCACGATCGTGAATTTCGCGGCCTTGGCCATGATGGGATTGAAATTGCGTGCGGCCAGGCGGTAAGTGAGATTGCCAAGCTCATCGGCCTTTTGCGCCTTGATCAGCGCGTAGTCGGCATGGATCGGCAATTCCAGGATGCAGCGCTTGCCGTCGAGTAAGCGTTCTTCCTTGCCGATGGCGACTTCCGTGCCAACGCCGACCGTGGTGTAAAAGCCCAGCAAGCCCGCGGCAGCGGTGCGCATGCGTTCGCACAAAATTCCCTGCGGCACCAGTTCGCAAGTGACTTCGCCTTTGGCGAATCGTTCCTGAAAATAATTTGCGTGCGGGCCGGGGAACGAACAGATGACGTGCTTCACCTGGTCGTTCTTGAACATGACGCCGAGTTCGCCCTCGCGCGTGCCGCAGTTGTTGCTGATCGCGGTGATATTTGTCACGCCCTTCTTCGACAACGCCTGAATCAGATTATTGGGAAAACCCGCGCCGCCAAACCCGCCGAACATGATCCGCGCGCCATCGGGGATATCCACAATCGCAGCGTCAAGGGAATTCACAATTTTTGGCTTCATTCTTCGCTCAGGAAAATTCGGATTGTTGTTTCCTATAGATTGTTCCCGACCCCGAAGAAAACCGCAACTCAGCAGGGTCAACACCAGGATGCAAATGTGTTCACCGGCGGCCCACCGCCAAGCGCGAGTCAAAGGCCTGGGTCTTATACGTAATAGGTCCGACCAGATCGTTTTCCTTGACGTTTCTGTTCTTTCACAATAAATTACCCACCTCGTAACCATCTTGTCCCCCGTTAGGGCTAGAAGTAGCCTGCCGAATTCTGCAGTTCAACCTTTCCGTGGAGGTACACATCACTCATGAAATTTCGTTCCGCTTCAAAGAGAATAAGGCTGCATCGCTTGGGTGCTTACGTGAGCGACACCGCGCGTCGTTGCACGTCACTGCTCATCTCGTTTGCGTTTCTTCTGGCCCCTGTCCTGCCCGCGGCGTTTCCCGCAGCCGCACAGGCGTTTCCGACGGCCGCCGAGGAGCATCCCGCACCCGCCAGTGCTGCCGGAGGCTGCCAGTTAAACTCGCCGCGCGGCCACATCAAACATGTAGTCACCATCATCTTCGACAATACGCACTTCCAGCGCGACCCCGCACGCGATGGCTCGACGCTGGTACCCTCCGACCTTGAGCAGATGCCCCACCTGCTCAACTTCATCAAGAACAATGGCGTGCTGCTTTCCAACCATCACACGCAGCTGATCTCGCACACCTCGGATGACATCATCACCATCCTCACCGGCGTCTATCCCAGCCGCCACGGGGTAGCCACCGCCGCCAACAGCTACCTGGAATACAGGCCGGATGGCACCATCCTCCCATCCCAGTCTGGTTTCACTTACTGGACTGACCTGAGTAGGGATAACACCTATAACCTGATCAGCGGCGGGGCGGATGCGGCTCATCCGAACGGCGTCAACGCCCCTGCGCCTTGGGTGCCCTTCACCCGCGCCGGCTGCGACGTGGGTGCCGTCGGCGCCGCGGACATGGAGATCGAGAACACCGGCGTCGACCTCGCCACCGTCTTCGGAGCTGGCTCACCGCAGACCACCGATCCCAACGCCTTCCCCAACTATGAGGGTATTGCCATCCACTGCGCCAAGAACAGCACGCTCTGCTCGAAGGCCAATGGCGGTTTCCCCGACAAGTTGCCGTGGGAGCCGAATGCCGATGGCTCGGCGGCAACGACCGATGTGGCCACCGGGAGCTCCACGGCCTACGAAGGGTATAACGCCCTCTTCGGCCACTTATATGTCACTCAAGCCTTCCACACTCTCGGGCTGGGCAGCAAGGTCCTGGACGGCAACGGAAACCTGAAGGACATAAACGGAAACACCATCGTCGATGACTTCCCGGCTGGCACGTTGACGACGGGCTTCCCGGGCTTCAGCCTGCCGCCTCAATACTCGCTGGGCTATACCGCCGATATGCTGGAGGCCGGCGTCCCGGTGGTCTACTCCTACATCATCACCCCACACCGGCCGCTCCCGGTTAACCCCTACGGCTATGGCTTCGCCGGGGCAGACGGGCTCGGGGACAAAAACGACTATGGTCCGGGTGAGGCGCACTATGTCCAGACACTGCAGCAGTACGACGACGCGTTCAATAAGTTCTTCACACGTCTTGCCAACGACGGGATCACCCCGGCGAACACGCTCTTCGTAATCACCGCGGAGGAGGGTGATCACGTTGTCGCGGCGAACCCCATCAACCCTGGCTGCGACGGCGTGACCACGCCGTGCATCTATGGCAACACGCCTGGCAATGAGGTTGGCGAGCTGAGCCTGAACTTCAGGGGCTTGCTGCAGGCCGAAACGGGCATCACTACCGTCGCCTCGGTGAACAGCGACGATGCGCCCGATATCTACCTAAAGGGTAATCCAGTCCCGGCCGATCCCACCTTGCGGACCTTTGAGCGGGCGTCGGGCACTCTAACTGCCATCAATCCAATTTCCGGGGCTAGGGACACCATCGCGCAAGATATGGCCAACGCTACCGAGTTCAAGATGCTGCACATGCTGACCTTCGATCCGCTCCGGACCCCGAGCTTCACCATTTTCGCCAACCCCGACTACTTTGTCACCGGTTCCACCGCCTGCGGCACCAGCGCTACCCCGGCTACCGCCTGCGTCGCTCAGGTCCCAGGCTTTGCCTGGAACCACGGCGACGAGCAGAAGCAGATCACCACCATCTGGTTGGGTATGGTCGGCGCCGGAGTCGATCAGGCAGGGGTGGACAGCGTGACTTGGTCGGACCACACCGACGTTCGGCCGACGATGCTCACACTGCTGGGCTTGAAGGACGACTACCAGCATGAAGGGCGCGCGCTCACCGAAAAATTCACCGGCTGGGCCCGGCCCTTCGCCACAAAGAAGGGCGGCAACTTCGTTGCGCTGGCCCAGATCCTCAAGCAAATCAACGCGCCCCTGGGGCCGTTGGGAGTTGCAAGCATTCATGCCTCAACCGTGGCGTTGGAGAGCGGTGACTCGATGAGTGACGCCCTCTACACCAGCATCGAAAGTCAGCTGAGTTCATTCACCGACCAGCGCGACGCGTTGGTGGCGCAAATCCTTCCGCTGCTCGAAGCCGCGGAACTCAACGGAACGCCCATTCCCGATGCGACCGCAGACAGCCTGATCCAACAAGCGCAGTCGTTGCTGTCGAGCGTGGAAGCCTACGCCAGCGGCCTATAAACCCTTCCTTGCATCATTCGTTGATGCAAGGAAACCTCAGGAAGGGCGCGAATCGCATCGCGCCCTTCTTTTTTTCCGGAACCCTGCGTCTCTTTGTCGGATCTGCCTACTTGGCTACCGCCGCTGCCCGCCTCGGAGTGTCAACTGATGTAGCAACATGATTTGTCACCCTGGCCGCACCCGCACAACGGCGCTTAACCAAGGGGGCGAGGCGGCATTCGTCCCCATTTTTTGCGCAACTTCGGGCAGGAAACGGGTATACCCCTTATAGGCTTAAGGGAAATATCGGAGGGCCTGTACCAATTTGGTTCATAATCCACGGAGGGATCGATTCCCTCGCGCACTTTTTTGGTATATTGAATTATCCCGCCCCCAAGCGCCGTTTTCAATTTTTCTTGGTGGCCCCCAGGTGTCCCTGCCCCGCCCACAATTGCGGAGGATTTGATGAGCCGTTCCCGTGTATCAGTGGTGTCCTTTCTGGCCGCGTTCGTACTTATTATGAGTGGCTGCGCCAGCACACCTTACAACTCGAATTCCGGGGGCACGGCGCCGAGCATCACGGCACAGCCCGTGAATGCCACGGTCACGGTTGGCCAGACAGCGACTTTTTCTGTCGGGGCGGCGGGGACTTCGCCTTTGAGTTATCAGTGGCGAAAAAACGCCGCAAATATCAGCGGAGCGACGGCGAGCAGCTACACAACACCGGCTACCACGAGCGGGGACAACGGTGCGAAGTTTGACGTAGCGGTGAGCAATTCGGCTGGCAGCATGACAAGCAACGCTGCGATGCTGACCGTGACCGCGGCTGGAGTAACGCTCAAATCGATTGCGGTCACACCGGCGTCGCCTTCCATTGTTGCCGGGAACACGCAGCAATTCACGGCTACCGGAACGTACAGCGACAATTCCACGAAAAACGTCACCACGAGCGTGACCTGGAAATCGTCGAACACGGCGTTCGCCACGATCGGCGCCGCGACGGGATTGGCCACAGGTGTGGCCGCGGGAACGACTCAGATTACGGCCACGCAAGGCAGTATCGTGAGCCCCACTGATCCTTTGACCGTGACGGCGGCCGCGGTAACGTTGCTATCCATCGCCGTCACGCCCGTGTCGCCCAGCGTTGGACTTGGGAATACGGTGCAGTTCACCGCAACGGGAACGTACAGCGACAACTCCAAGAAGAACATAACCAGCAGCGTGACGTGGGCTTCGTCGAATCCCTTGTTCGCGATAATTGTGGCGGCAACCGGACTTGCGACCGGAGTAGCCGTGGGCACGACGGAAATCACGGCGATGCTGGGAAGTGTTGTGAGTCCCAACGATCCACTGACCGTGGCGGTGGCGTCTTCCAATGCATCGGATGTGGTCACACACCATTACGACGCCATGCGAAGCGGAGCGAACACGCACGAATTGACACTGACGCCGAGCAATGTGAACTCAACAACATTCGGCAAGGTAGGTGAGTTTGCCGTGGACGGGCAGATTGACGGGCAAATCCTTTTTCTAAACCAGGTGGCGATTCCTGTAGTGGGCAACAAGAACGTGCTCTACTTTGCGACGGAAAACGACAGCGTGTACGCAGTGGACGCGGACAGCATCAGCGGCACCACGGCGACCGTGCTCTGGAAGACGCGGACACTGCCGGCGGGCGATGTCCCGCTGACCCCTTCCGATGCCGGGTGCGGCTATATCAATCCGGTGGGCATTATGTCCACGCCGGTGATTGACCGTTCGCGCAACGCGATTTATGTGGTGGCAAGTTCAAAGGACAGCGGCGGCAACGTATTTCACCGGCTGCACGCGTTGAACTTGACCACGGGCGCGGAGCTCCCTAACGGGCCGACAACGGTCACAGCCACATTCTCCAAAAGCGGCGGAGGCACGGTGACATTCACGCCCCATCTCCAGCAGGAGAGAGCCGCACTACTCGAGAGCAACGGAACCATCTACACAGCATGGTCCGGATACTTCGGTGACTGCGGCAGTTATTCGGGGTGGGTCATCGCGTTCAACGCGGATACGCTTGCACAAGTGGGAGCGATCGATCTGGTTCCAAACAGCGGCCAAGCAGGCATCTGGCTGGGCGGCGGGGGGCCTGCTGCGGATGCGGCCGGTAATGTGTACATGTCCACCGGTAATGCCTCTGGTGGAAACACGCCGGGTATCAGCAACGATTACGGCGACACGTTTGTGAAGCTCTCGGCAAGCGTGCAGCCAACGGTGGCGGATTATTTTGCGCCTTCGAACGCGATCGCCGACGATCAGGCCGACGCGGATATGGGTTCGGCCGCGCCGCTGCTGCTCCCGGATATGAGCGACGGCAGCGTGACCCGGCACCTGGCAGTTGTGGCGGGCAAAGATGGAACGATGTACGTGGTGGACCGGGACAATATGGGGCAGTACAGCGCGATTACAAATAACGTGTACCAGGAATTCGCCAGCGACGGGCACGAGAATTTCTCCTCGCCCATCTATTTTAATAGCAGCGTGTACATTGGTCCGTCGGGGCTTCCTTTGAAAGCGTTTTCCGTTTCGCAAGCGAAGCTCAGCGCGTCACCCTCATCGCAAACCGCCTTTACTTTCGGAAGCAACGGGACAGTGGCAAGCGCGTCCGCCAATGGGGCCACGAACGGAATTGTCTGGGCGCTGGATCGCGAATCGAGAACTCTTTTTGCTTATGACGCCACGGACTTGACGAAAGTTCTCTACAACTCCGGCCAGGCAGCCGGGGGCCGCGATTCATTCTCCAATGTCGGCGGACATTTCATTACGCCGATGGTGGCGAATGGAAGGGTTTATTTCGGCACGGGCATTACCGTGGCGGTGTTTGGATTGTTGCCGTAGAGATGAGGGGATTTTTTGTATGCGAGAGCCTGCCTGCGGCGGGCAGGCATAGCTCCCGCTTTTGCGATGACAGTGAGCTGAACAAGTTCGCGTTAGAGATGGAAATTTAGACCGTAAAAGCGGAGGCTCCGCCTCCGCACTCAAAAGGATCAGGATTTGCGAATCCCGTTGAGGAGCATATTGAGGAAGACCTGCTTGACCTGCTCGGGATCGGAGACGTGGTCAGTGTCGTACCAGCGATAGAGCCAGTTGCACATGCCGAGAATGCCGTTGACGATAAGCCACGGCTCCCCTTCGATCAGTTTGCCTTGTTCCTGCCCACGCTTCACCAGATTCACAAAGCGATTGTTGTAGCGCGACATCACCGCGATCACTTTGTGCTGGCGCTTGCCGGAAAGCGAATCGAATTCGTGCAGGAAGAGGCCGAACGGGACTTTGTTCTGGATGATGTAGTCAATCTGGGCGCGGATCGCGCGCTCGAGCTGCTGCACCGGTTCGCCTTCGAGATCAATGTGCTGGGCGATATAGGCGTCGCCGTCCTCAATACCGGCGAGCAGGAGCTGGAAGAGAAGATCATCCTTGGATTTGATGTAGTAGTAGAGCGAACCCTTGAGCATGCCGACGTCGCGGGCGACGTCTTCGATGGAAGTGGCGTGGAATCCCTTGGCAAAGAAAATGTTGGCGGCGCTTTTCAGGACTTCCTGAAGGCGAGTGCCGGGCTTGGATTTGGAGGTAGAACGCCCGGCGTGGCGCGCACGAAGAGGCTTGGGCGCGGGCTTTCCGTTGGACTTTTTTGCAGGCACGACTGACCTCACAGAGTCAAAGAAGATAGTAACAGAGGGGCCGGCATATTTGAGGTTGAGGTTCTTCGGGCATCCTCGTCGGATGCCCTCAGAATGACAATTACCAGCTTTTTAGTGAGGCCTGAAGCCGACCGTTCGATTTTTATTCAGAAACTTCAGCGGACGAGGTGGCAGGAATGGGTCTTGATGACCAGCCAGACCAGGAGGCCAGGAGAGAGGTCGAGGGAGCGGACCGCGCCGGGAGTAACGTGAACGAGAAAAGTTGTGCCTGCCTTTACTCGGAGGGCGACCATTGCGCCGCGGGTTTCGAGGGACTCGATGGTGCCGAGAAGAATGTTGCGAGCGCTGAGGAAATGTGGCGCTTCGGTGGCGACGAGGATGTCGCCGGCACGAATGGCGACGCGGACTTCTGTGCCGGGCGCTGCGTCGCCCAGGGGGATTTCGATTTCGCAAACGGCCTGATCGAGAGAGACGCGCATGACCCCGTCGGCGGGACGGTGTTCCACCACCATCGCGGGGAGAACATTCTCGAAACCGGCGGCGCGGGCTAGTTCGACGGAGCGCGGCGCATCGAGGACGGCGCGCGGCGCTCCGGTTTCCTGGACGCGGCCGTTGACGAGGGTGACGACGCGTTCGCCGATGGCGTCGACTTCTTCGCGATTGTGAGTCACGTAAAGAATCGGAATGCGGTTGGCATCATTCCAGTTGCGAAGGTCTTCGAGGATGGAGCGGCGCAGGGAGGAGTCGAGGCCGGTGAGCGGTTCGTCGAGCAACAGAACACGCGGGCTGGTGACCAATGCGCGGGCAACGGCGACGCGCTGCTTTTCCCCCCCGGAGAGTTCCGCGGGGCGCCTGGACAGCAGATTCTCGATGCGAAAGGCGTTGGCGATGCTGCGGGTGCGTTCTGTTTGTTCAGATTCGGCGAGCTTTGAGAGACCGTAGCGGATATTTTGTTCGGCGGAAAGATGCGGGAACAGGGCCAGTGATTGAAAAACGTAAGCGAGTTCACGGCGCTGCGGCGGGAGCGAGAGATTGTGGGCAGCGTCGAAATAAAGTTTTTCGCCGAGGCGGATTTCGCCGGAGTCGGGTCGCTGCAGGCCGGCGATACAATCGAGGAGAGTGGATTTCCCCGCGCCCGAAGGACCGAAGAGAACAGTGAAGCCGGGTACGAAGGATGCGCTGACGTCCAGGACGAACGGCTGCCTGCCATTCGAGCGGAACTGCTTGCGGATTTGAACGTTCAGCATGGCGAAGTTTATTTCGCCGGCCAGGGCGACCAGACGCGGCGGTTCACGCCGTAGACAATCGAAAGCACCACAAAAGAAACAAGGAGGAGGAGCAGCGCGGTCTGGTGCGCGGCGGCGTAGTCGAGCGCCTGGACGCGATCGTAGATGTCGATGGAGACCGTGCGCGTGATTCCGGGAAGGTTGCCGCCGACCATCAGGACCACGCCGAATTCGCCGAGCGTGTGCGCGAAGCTGAGCACCAGCGCGGTGAGGACGCCGGGCCACGCGAGCGGTAGGATCACCCGGAGGAATGTGCGCGCCCGGTCTGCGCCGAGAATGGCGGACGCATCGAGCAAGCGGCGGTCGAGCGATTCAAAGGAAGCGACGAGAGGTTGCACGGCGAAAGGCAGGCTGTAGAGCATTGACGCGAGCACGAGGCCGGCGAACGTGAAGGCGAGCGGATGGCCGAAGAGTGATTGCCAAAGTTTTCCGAGCGGGCCACGGGGGCCCATGGCCACCAGCGCGTAGAAACCGAGGACGGTCGGAGGCAGAACGAGCGGCAAAGCGACTACCGATTCGAGAAGAAATTTTCCGCGCCAGGTGCTGAAGGCGAGGCCGTAGGCGAGCGGAAGCGAGAGCACGAGAAGCAGGATGGAAACAGTT
>Ga0210406_10006741_pt1 | contig 11849 bp, 7 predicted proteins | sample IncBWC30MmetaG_FD_155454 | JGI IMG/M metagenome (GOLD analysis project Ga0210406, IMG submission 155454) | Forest soil microbial communities from Barre Woods Harvard Forest LTER site, Petersham, Massachusetts, United States - Inc-BW-C-30-M | ecosystem: Environmental > Terrestrial > Soil >... | reverse complement strand
CAAAGTCAGAAGCATGGTCACCTCCTTTCCGGTGTCAACCAAGGAAGCGTTGGCTGGTTCCGGGAACCGACATGCTGAAAAAATGAGGCGCGCTGTTCTGCGGATCTTGCCCTGAAGTCTCCCGCCTGTTCGCTGATTCGCCCACCCGGTTCGCGGCTTGCTTTCGCCGGCCGTTCCGCATTCGCGCTCGCCCCGGCGTTGGTCATTGCCTACGTGATCATGATCGGGGCGTGGCCGTGGGCCGGCCTGGCTCCGCTCAACCCGCTGCGCGCCATCGCTGCTTTCGATAATTTCAAATATCCGATCGACACTATTCTTGCAGGCCGCGTTTACCGGATGGCGGATGTTCCGCGCTGGTATGTTCCGGCCTATGTCGGCATCAAGCTTTCGTTGCCGCTGATCGTCGGCGCGTGCCTGTCGCTCTTTCTCGGGGCGCTGCCGCGCCATGCCGCCCGCGCGATTGGGGAAGGCCGGCGAAGGGAAACGGCTTTTGTGGCGTTGGCGGCGTTGTTGCCGCTGATCTGCTGCGTGCTCATCCATGGCCCCGGTTTCACGGGGATGCGGCATTATCTGTTTACGGTGCCGCCGATCGCGGTGCTGGCGGGGTTGGGGTTCGATGGCGCTCTCCGCCGGCTGCGAGATTCGCATCGGGTGGCTGCGGCGGCTGGGCTGGCCGTCGTTCTCTTTTGCTTCGGCTGGGACGCGACAATTCTCTACCGGCTGCACCCGGACGAGTATCTGTTCTACAACCCGATCGTCGGCGGCCTGGAAGGCGCTTCACGGCGTTATGCCACCGACTACTGGGTCAACATCATGCCCGAGGCCGTGGGCGACCTCGAACACTTCCTCGATCGGACCGAACCCGCCTCTGACAAGTTGTCCGCTCGTCATTATCTGGTCGGCGTGTGCGGCGAGCGGCTCTCGTTCGAGAAGGAGGCCGATGCCCGTCTGCAATGGACGCGCGATTGGGCCCATGCCGATTTCTTCATTGCGCCGACACACATGAATTGCGACCGCGCCCTCGAGGGCCAAGTCGTGGCAACTGTCGAACGGCTCGGGGTATTGATCGGAGTGGTCAAGGATCGCCGCGCTCTCATCCACCGACACTTGTCGTACAGCGGCCCTAACCTCTTCGCCGGCATCGACTAGGGCACGTACTTGTAAATCCGGTTTTGTCAGCGCGACTCGCTGAGTGTCTGCTTCGCTGCAAAGGCGACCAAATCGTTGCGTTGCGCGTATTACGCGATGGGCCACAATGAGAACTCAGGGCTCAGCCCCCGGGGAGTCCCGCCATGCGAAGCGCCGCAACATCTGCTGCCAGCTGCGCCGCATCCCGCCGAAATTGGGTTTTCAGCCACGCCGCGATGGTGAAGTCCCGCCGGGCCGACATCAGCCGCTTGGCCGCGTCCTCGGCCTTTTCAGCTTGGCCTTTCTCCCGATACGCAATCACAAGATCGACAAGGCCAAAACCTGGAACGCGGGCGTTGTAGGCCTCGAAGGCGGCAATCGCTTCGTCGATATGTCCGGACAGACGGCACGCATTTCCAAGAATGCCAAGATAGACGGCCGGATGGTTCGGGTTCAGCGCGATCGATTTTTGCGCCAGGATCAACGCCTCCTCGGGAAATCCGGATGGCGCGAGAATGAAGCTCGCGTTATTCAAAATATCGGCGGCGCCTGGCGCCAATTGGACGGCTTTTCTGGCGTGGGAAACCGCCTCGTCAAAGCGTTCCTCCGGCCAACACAGGAAACCGAGGACAAGGTGAGCGTAGGCGCTGGTCGGATCGAGCTCGAGCGCACGGTCGGCGTATGCTTGCGACTTGATGAACTCCGCTTCGCGATTATCCGACCAGCCAAAGCGAGCCTTCACGAAGTGAATGAACCCGAGCATGGCGTTAAGCACTGCAGACGGCGGGTCAAGTGCAAGCGCCTTTTCCCACCACAGCTGCACAGCGGCCATGTTCTCCTTGGTGATCGCTTGTCGGTAGTAAGACAGCCCTTGCACCCAGCAGGTCCAGGCCTCGACATTGTGGGTTGTCGTGTAGCGGAGCCGCGCTTGCTCGCCGTCAGTAAGCCTGACCTGCATTTCCGTAGCCAAAATGAGGGTGATTTCGTCCTGGATGGCGAAAATATCCTCGATCGAGCGGTCGTAACGCTCCGCCCAGACGTGTGTGCCGTCTCTTGCATCGATCAACTGAGTGGTGATGGCGAATGCGATTGCCGCTCTTGCGAACACTGCCTTCAAGAATGTAACGGACACCCAGCTGCTTGGCCGCTTCACGCACGTCAACCGAACGACCCTTGTAAACGAAGCTCGAATTGCGCGCGATCACCCGCAATCCCGCCAGCTTTGACAAGGTGGTAATGATGTCTTCGACGAGGCCGTCGCAGAAATGTTCCTGCTCGGGATCGCCGCTCATGTTTTGGAACGGCAGCACTGCGATCGAGGGTTGCTCAGGCGATGGCGTCGGCGAAGCGGCCGGCGGTGCCGCGCGCTCTTCCTCGAGCTTTAGGCGATACACGCGTAGCGGTCTTGGAATATTCTTCAGGTTCTGCTCGCCAGCATCGACGAAGTTACCCGTCACCTTGCCCTGCACCTGCCGCCAGGCATCCTCGGAAATCGAAATGCCCCCAGGCTGCGCGATGCCTTCGAGACGTGCTGCAATGTTGACGCCGTCTCCGAAGATGTCTCCTTCTTCGATAATGATGTCGCCGATGTGGATGCCGATGCGGATATCGATCCGCTTCTCGCGGGGCACGCCTTCATTGCGCTTCACCATCCCTTGCTGGGTCAGGATCGCGCAACGGGCGGCGTCGACGGCACTGCCGAACTCAACCAGCATTCCGTCGCCGGTGCGTTTGACGACGCGGCCACGATGTTCCGCGATCGTTGGCTCCCAGAGTTCACGGCGGCAGGAATTCAGGCGCGCGAGCGTTCCCTCCTCGTCGGCAGCCATCATCCGGCTATAACCGACAACATCGGCCGCGAGGACGGCGGCAAGACGGCGCTCGACGTTTTGTTCTGCCATGCGATTACGCGCTGTCTCGCGCATGGCGAGTGTACGGTCAGGTCTTTTGAGTGTCTACAGCGGACCCGCAAAGTCTGATTTGGAGGTCGTTTTCGACTGACGCAGCGGTTTTGCCTGCGCCTTGGTGTCCGCTCGGCCGCAAGAGCGACCTTTGCGCGTATGCCAACAAGTCGATTCACTCCCGCAAAGCGAGAACTCGAATCATGCGCTGCGAACTCACTGGCAATGACGAGATGCCCAGCAAGCCGGTGCTGCCGAACCAGCCGCGTGATCCGCCGCCGCGCCATCATCAGGAGCCGCAGCAATTGCACCGTTTGCGCTGGTATGTTGCCGCTACGCTTCCGGTCCCGAAAGCCATACTTCACGCTCGGCACGAAATACGTTGCTGTAAAGGCTTGCAATCCACCGACGCCCGCTCGAGGTGACATTGAGGTAACGGATAGCGGTATGGATGTGCGGAGTGACGCTATTCCAATAAAATTTCGGATATTTATCGACAAGGTCGGCGGGCGTTTCGTAGCCAAGCTGTTTGTTAGACCAAATTTCCTCAAATTCATAGAAAAGCGCATTGGCCTTTTTCAAATAGTGAGGGTCGGCAAGTTGGCCGATAAGGTCTGCGGCTCGCAACAGCACTCCGTCTTCATCGATCTCATTCTCATCCATGGGCGGTGAGTATGGGAATTTTGTGAATGCGATCGCACGCGCAATCCTGGCGGCGTCCACCTCTTCGGCGGACGCCAGCCGATCCAGCACGAACAGCCTCGACCGCTCGACATGATAGGGCGCAAGCGCAGCGTCGGAAGATCCGCGAGGCAATGAAATCTTGCGGCCGGTATCATCAACAACGTAGCCGTCAGCGTCGTCTCCTTTGATGATGCCGCGGACGTAACCGATATCATGCGTCAAGCAGGCGACGATGTAGTTCGAATAGTCGGTTGGTGACGAACGCATCAATAGCGCGCGACCCTTGAATATTTCGTGGCCGACCAGAGTAACGAGCATCGTATGCTCGACGTTGTGGTAGAGCGCATCGCTATTGCCGATGCAATCAAGTGCCAGCCGCGCTGCAAAGGGGAGGAGTTCGGCCAAACGCGCATGCGAAGTGCCGAACCGACCTTTTGCATCGGAGGCAAGAAACGAGCCTAAATCTTGTACGGCCAGCTCGGGCAGCGTAATCATATGTGCCGCCTAATACCTGTTGCATGAACAATAACGCATGGCAAAAGGCCGGTCCAGCAGGTGCAGAGTCTATTCGTAAGTTCGGCCGTCCGGCGTGAGTTCATCGCGCTCATGGACGGCACGGCCGCGAAGGAGCGCTGCCGCTATTCGATCGCCTCGCCGAGGGCCAGCAACTTTTCGGGAATTTTAGGCCCGACGATTTTGCCGGACTTGAGGTTGATCAATAGCTCTAACTTTATCAGCCGTTCGACCGGAATGTCGGCGGGCTTGGAGTCGTGGCGCGCGGTATCTTTTTCAGCGCGCCGTACCGGGCTTTTCCCACCCCAAGCCGACGAGCATCAATCACCGGTTTTGCTGCGCCTCCTGCATCGGCGATATTCTTGGCAGTAGTTCCTTCGACATTCGCTGCGAATGGTGCGTGTGGTATGTGACCAGCTCGTGACGATTGAGATGCGTCAGAGTCACCCGGTATGAAGGTGGCGACTCGATGCTTCCTCCGCGCCGCCTGGTGATTCCTTCGTCCCGAACAACTAGGGTTAAAAAACGAGAATTCGAAGCTCTTGCACGAACTCTCCGACCGCGGCTGGCTCGTCGCAGTCCTGTCGCGTGACGACGCTTGAAGACTCAGGGAAGCCGTCTTTACTGCAGGTGCCGGTACCCGGTCGATTGCCGAGGACGGCGGTGGACGCTCGCCTTCCCGCGACAGGGAACGAACCGCAGTCTCGGAGAGCACGATGGCAATTGCCACGCAAGCGATGAGTACTTGCACATTCCGCGACCGGGCGAAAGCAGCAATCGGGTTTGCGGACGTGACCACGACGAGCGTGCTCCCCATTCAATATCGGGGAGGCTATGATGTTGCTTTGATCCGCTCTACGGCACCTCGGTATATGTTCGATATGGAATGGTTGGGATGAAAGATACATCGGTATGTAGGTACGCACACACGGCTTCACATTGCATTCACCCGTATGCGCGAGCAGCTCGCGGGGGTTGATGGGCGCGTGGCCCGCTTTAAACGCTGCTCGGGCGGGGGGCTCCGTATACTATCGTATAGGGCGGCCAGTGCTTCCGGCTATCAAGCTTTTACCCAACATACAATGGAGCCACGTGAACCTTTGCCCTGCATGCGGTTTGATGCCTCGCCGCCGGCCCTCGCCTCACCCGCGCCGCCCCTACCCGCTATCGCCGATATTCCTACCGCTCACATCGTTATCATTTTGGCAGATTCTGGTACCCTGGTTTAGCGCGTCCGTCGCGACGCCGCGTGATTGAACATGACGGCCATCGTCACCTGGTACGAGATGATCGTTGGCAGCATCCCCCTCCCGCTACTGGAGGTGTTGGGGCGGTTCTCCTATATCGTCGGCCTTTTCCTGGCTTTCTGCGCCTTCGGCGGCTTCACGTTCCGGATCGGAGAGCATTGGGGATTCGGCCGGGCGCGGCAGACCTGGAATGTACACGCGTTCCTGAGTGTACCCCTGACGTTCGTGCTGATCATCGCCAGCGGCTACATCGGATCATTCATCGTGTTGGTCCCGGGCGCACAGACCTTCGAGTCCTTGAAGGACCTGGTCGTGCTGCTGAGCGTCGTCCTTCTGGGCTACCCGGCGCTCATCACCATTCCGTTCGCATACGGGGTGTCGGACTTGATCGAGGGCGTCCCTCCGGATTTCCTGCTCGCCTGGCTGCCGGGATATTTCATCAATCCCGCATATTTCTGGATTGCCTACCAGTTCATCGGCAAGAATCCGGACTTTCGCATGGGCAGGACGTGGTGGCGATATCTCATAGCCGCCGTCTTGTTCATGGCGCTGGAGCCGGTGCTGTGGGGATACGTGTGCTCGGACCAGTTCCCCTCGGGGATTTCGTATCACGCCATCACGCCGGCGCTGTTCTTCACGACGTCGATCACTTGGGTCATGGGGCCCGTGGCCTTTCTGGCCGCCCTGCCGCTGGCCAGGCGGTTCGGATGGTTCTGGGCGGAGATCCCCGGACACGTCAGAGAACGCGCGATTGGGAGCAGCGAGTGGACCTGGGAATCAGGCCACGGCGAGACGCGGGACAACGCCGACGCGGCGCAGGAGGGCCTGCCAATCCGGCTCTTCATCTTCTCGCCTTTCATCGCCCTGGTGCTCGTGATGGTTGGAGCCACGGCGGTTGTCGCGCTGCGGAGCGCTGACGATGATGCGGCGAGGCTGGCGACGAGGCTCCATCATGAAATGTCGGCGAACATCGGCTTGCGGCTCGATGACTACCGCGCCCGTTCACCGTCGCCGATAGACCCCCAGCGCGAAGAAGCTCTCGTTTCTTTGCTGCAAAACCAGGCTGTCGGCACGAACGGCCGCGCCTTCATTCTTGACAGAACCGGCAAGATGATCGTCTCGTCCGCGCCCGACGGCGACCCGGTGGTGCAGAGTGCGGTTGCAGCTCTGGCCCAACACACCGCTCCGTCCGGCCTGCCCAAAGCAGCGATAGAGTTCCAGTTCGATCATGTCACGGAGAAGCCGCTCTCCCGGGAAACGTGGCTGACCTACGCGACCCCCTATCGCGACGACAGCGCCGGCCGTGACTGGATTCTGGTCAATGCGATGCCTGAAGCGTTCTATCTGGCGGGCCTGCGCGTGGCTAACAGCCGTTCGGCGATGGTGCTCGCTGTAGCGCTTGTCTTCTCGCTCGTGCTGGCCGCAGCACTGGCGTCTATGGTGACCGCGCCGCTTCGGCGCATGACAAACGCGACTCGGATGATAGCGCGGGGAGACCTGAGCGTACGGGTGCAGGGCAGCAAACTGGAGGAGTTGGGCGACCTTGCTGCAATGTTCAACGATATGGCGGCCAAGCTCAAGAAGTCTTTTGACGATCTGGTCGGCGAAGTCGAGATGCGGAAGAGTCGTGAGCGCGAGCTGCAGGAAAGCGAAGCCCGCCTGCGCGCGAGCGAAGAGCGCTGGCGTCTGGTGTTCGAGAACTCGACGCTCGGCATCATGCTTTCCGACCACGATCACAGATTTTTGGCCACGAACCGGGCCCTGCAGACCATGGTCGGCTACACCGCGCAGGAGCTGCTGAAGCTCTCGCCGGTCGACATCATTGCCGAGGAGGAACGCGAAGGGGCGAGCCGCCGTCTCGCTGAGCTGAGTGCGGGCAAGCGGGCCAGCTACGAGGTCGTGACGTGCTATCGGCGAAAGGACGGCTCGCCGATCTGGGCCAACACGTTCGTCTCGACCATTCCCGGAGGCGAGAACAGCCCGCCGATCTATATTGCCACCGCCATCGACATCACTGACCGGCACAGGGCGGAAAGCGAACTGCGGCGGTTCGCCACCTACCTCGCCGAAGCCGAGAAGCTCAGTCACACCGGCTGCTGGGCCATGAATACCAAGACCGGCGAGCTGTTCTGGTCCGAGGAGGAATGGCGCATCTTCGGCCTCCACCCGGGAACGACGCAGCTGTCCTATCAGGTCTATCTCGACCTGGTTCATCCGGAAGATCGCGCCGCGCTCGAGGCGGACAGCCTCCAGGCGGTGCGGAACAAAGAGCCCTATGACATTCTGTTTCGCGCCGTGCTGCGCGACGGGACGATCAAGCACCTTCACACCGTCGGCAAGCCGCAGATCGAGGAGTCAGGTGCGGTGGTCGAGTACATCGGCGTCACGATGGACGAGACCGAGCGCGTCCGCGCCAACGCGGCCATGAACGAGGCGCAGGCGGAACTCGCGCGCGTGGCGCGGCTCACCACCATGGGCGAGCTTGCAGCGTCCATTGCCCACGAAATCAACCAGCCGCTCGCCGCGGTAGTCGCCAGCGGCAATGCGGCGCTCCGCTGGATGGCCCATGTCCCGCCCAATCTGGAAGAGACAAGAGACGCGATCAGAGCCATCCTCAACGAGGGCTACCGCGCCAGCGAAGTGACCGGACGCATTCGCTCGCTTTTCAAGCATCGCGAGCCCGACTACGTCGAACTCGACGTCAATAACGCCATCCGAGACGTCCTTGAACTGACGGTGAGTGCGCTGCGCAGCCGCGACGTGGTCATCCAAACGCAGTTGTCTGCAGCGCTGCCACCGGCGCTGGGCGACCGAGTTCAGTTGCAACAGGTCATCATGAACCTGATCATGAACGGCGCGGATGCGATGAGCGCCGTAGCCGACCGGCCCCGCATCCTGCACATCGGGTCGCAAATCGATAGCGCCGGGAATGTGTTGGTGAGCGTCAGGGATTCGGGAACCGGGATCGACGAGGCCATCCGGGACAGCATTTTCAAGCCTTTGTTCACAACCAAGTCCACCGGCATGGGCATGGGACTGTCAATCTGCCGAAGCATTGTCGAGGCTCACGGCGGAAAGCTTTGGGCCACCCCCGCATCGCCGTATGGCACCGACTTCCGGTTCACAATCCCGCGCGCTGAAACCCCCGCCGCGCGCGCGGGGTGAAGCGAGAATCCTGTTGCGTTGCCGACCACCGACAGGACGCCGGCGCGGGCCCTTGCCGCCTGCATTGCCGCGAAATGACGCGACGGGCAGCCAACGATCCTCAGCTCAGTCAGTGCATCCTCTGACTTGTATGTGACGCCTGCGAGTACACGTAAGCCGCTTTTCCGGTGAGCGATTGGGAACGACGAATGCCCGGCAACTGGCTGCTGGACATATTGCTACAACATGACCGGACAAGAATTTCCGCAGCCGGCGCAGAAAGGTATGGCGATCCGCTATTGAACATGGCGCCCGAGGCTCGCGGCCTCAGCAGTGTCCGGCGCGCCGGGGCCCCCGGTATCCAATAATTCCAAGAAACAGTTCTGTGGACCAGGGTCTTAGGCGCCGCTGTGATCTACAGAGCACGCCAGCCGTAAATTCAACACGACAGGGAAACTTCGCGGCCTTTGCGATGGTCGCTCGGGTCATGGACGGGCTAAGCTAATCGCCGCAACGAGGGAGACGGCCAGCAAACCAGGGGGACGTCGTGAGACAAGCTAACAGTGCGCAGCGCGACTTCGCAAACAGAGCTTGTCACGGATCGGCTGCTCGGTCGCATCTTCGTTCTGGTGTTGTGACAGCCAGCCTCGCTTTGGTGGCGGTCACTTGCACAACGACAACGTCGCTGGCCGACGAAAACGGCGTGAGTTTCTGGGTGCCGGGCTTCTTCGGCAGCTTGGCCGCGACCCCGCAACAGCCTGGATGGTCGCTGGCGTCGATCTACTATCACACCGACGTTTCGGGGAGCGGCAATATCGCCGTGTCCCGCGAAATCACGATTGGACAATTCAATCCCAAGCTAGATGCTAGCGTCAATGCCAATGTCCACGGAATCGCAGACGTCGGGTTTGTCATTCCGAGTTACGTGTTCGCGACGCCGTTGTTTGGCGGCCAGGTGTCTGCCGGGCTCCTCATGGCCTATGGCAACAACGACGCCTCTTTGAATGCGACGGCGACTGGCATGTTGGGCCTAATTCCCTTCACGAAGTCCATTTCACTCCAGCAAGACACAATGGGCCTTGGCGACCTGCTTCCAATGTTTGCCGAGCGCTGGAATGCCGGCGTCAACAACTATATGGCCTATCTGACCGGTGACATTCCGGTTGGGCGATACAGCTCCAGCAATCTGGCGAACATCGGCATCGGTCATGGCGCGCTGGACGGCGGCCTTGGCTACACCTATTTTGACCCGAAGGCCGGCCATGAATTTTCAGCCGTGGCTGGATTGACCGGGAATTTCGAGAATCCATCGACGAACTATACCAACGGCATCGATTTCCACCTCGATTGGGCCGCATCGCAGTTTTTGACCAAGCAATTGCAAGTGGGCGTCGTCGGATACGTCTACGATCAGCTCAGCCCAGACAGGGGCTGCGCCCCGCAATTGTGCCCGTTCGAATCGCGCGTTATCGGTATCGGTCCTCAGATCGGGTTTATATTTCCTGTCGCGGGCATGCAGGGCTACTTGAACCTGAAGGCTTACAAGGAATTCGACAACGCCAACAGACCAGACGGCTGGAACGCATGGGTCACGCTGGTGCTGTCGCCGGCGCCTGCCGCCGAGTCTTCACCGCCGCCGATCCTGACCAAATCTTTGCCGCGTAGCTGAAGTGGCGCGTGGTGAGAACGCGTGCACGGGCGTTTCGGCCCGCGAAAACGATATTTGGCTCAGAAGGGACCTCGGGATTTGATCAAGAAAAGGGTGGTCATGGCTGTAGTCCTTGCAATCGCGGCGCACTGGCACAGCCAATCTCTCGCCCAGTCAAGCGCGCTGATCAGCAACAACGATTTGTCGAAGGAGAGCGAGAACCCGGTGACTCGCCTGATTATGCTGCCGCTGCGCTATGAAGGAGAGTTCCAGGATGGTGTCACCAAGGCCACGAAGAGCACGTTTGATATCGATCAAGCGGTGGTGCCGTTCCGGTTAAACGACGATTGGGCGCTGATCCCTCGTACAAAGCTGCCGGCCGAAGTGCTGTCACCAAAGAACACCGGCGATCATTGGGTCGACGGACTCTCCAACGGATATACAACGTTCTTCCTTTCACCAGAGCACGGCAGGGACTTCTACTGGGGGGTTGGGCCGGTGCTCTATTACCCAACTGCAACGAACTCGGCGCTTGGAGTCAACAAATGGGGCTCCGGCCCGTCGGCAGCATTTTTGTTCAAAGACACCAGCCCGTTTGTCTTCGGCATGGTGGCCAACGACATCTGGTCCTTCGGCGGGCCACCTGGCAGCAGTGACAGAACGAACCAGCTGCTGCTCAATCCATTCATGAGTTATCACTTCGGGGATGGATGGGCTATTGGCTCGTCGCCGAACATCACGGCGAACTGGATCGCGAAAGGGGAAAAATGGACCGTGCCGGTCGGCGGCGGCTTGAGCAAGACTTTTCGGCTCGGCGAGCAGCCGCTGAAACTCGCGCTCGACGCCGAGCGGCTTGCCGGTTTCGTCGGCGAGGTTGAGTGGGTAGATCGCATCTTCCGGCAGGTTCGCGCCGAGACCAAGCTGCGCCACGATGGCGCGCTTGAGGTAGTAATTGCCGTACACGCCCATCGTGTCGGTGTTCATCGACCAGTAGTTTACGACCCGGGCTATCGTTGGCAGTTTCCATGCCATGAGGTTCTGCGCAGCCGCAGGGGCGTCCTCCAACGCCTTCTTCATTACTGGATCGACCTTGCTCATATCGAAGCTCTTGCCCGGCTCGATGCTGATCCGCTTCATCCGCGCGACAATCGGCTGATCCGTGAGGTGGGGCGGGTGCAGCTTGAGAAGCTCGGCCGCATAGGTGAAGTATTTGTCGCCCGACAGGGTATCGACCTGTGTCTTCGGGGGCGTCTTCATGTCAACGCTTGGGTCGATCTTGATCTCGACCGGCTTCGGAGGCTTGCCCCACTCCGAGAGCGGCGTGATTTTGTACCCGGCCTGAATTTTGTGAACCGCATCGTAGTCCGGCGGACCGTCAGTCTTCGTGCGGCCAATGATCCAGACGTAGGGCGTAGGCGCTTCGATTTGTGCAAATCCTGCCGGAACGGCTCCGCTCCAGCCTCGCGGCGTGACCAGGAAATTGCCCGCTTGCGTTCCCGTGGTGCGCCAACCAGGCGACGCGAATACGTCCGACCACATGTCGAGAATAGGTAGGAGATAATAACGCCCGCCCGTGTTTGGGAC
>Ga0210406_10006740_pt1 | contig 11851 bp, 10 predicted proteins | sample IncBWC30MmetaG_FD_155454 | JGI IMG/M metagenome (GOLD analysis project Ga0210406, IMG submission 155454) | Forest soil microbial communities from Barre Woods Harvard Forest LTER site, Petersham, Massachusetts, United States - Inc-BW-C-30-M | ecosystem: Environmental > Terrestrial > Soil >... | reverse complement strand
AACTGTAATGCTAGAGTAGCCGGCCTAGCCTGATACCTAACAAGGCGGATCGACGTAGTGCGAAGACGCTTTCTGCAGTGCAATGCGACCTCGCAGAAGGAAGGTGATCGAGCAGCAGAGCGGATGTTCGTTGTTGTGACCGATCGCGCCCGAATTGGCGCGACCGGCTTCGAGAGAGACTCGGCAAGGACTCGGTGCAAGCACTTGGTGCAAGAGTTTGGCGCAAGAATTTGGCGCAAGGATTTGGCAAGGCGCTGATCATCGTCCTGCCTTGCCGGGGCCTGATGCGATCCTCCGGAAAGGAGGACGTCCTTATCCGGTCGCGGAGAGGCTGCAGAAGACATCGGCCGCAGAAATATGGGCAGGACAGATGGGCAGGGCGTGGCAGAATTATGAGCCGGTTTCCCTTCGCTCGCCTTCGGTCGACAGCGTCGATGTGCTTCGCACACCGATCGGCGGCGCCAGCATCGAGGTCGTTCAGCTCGGGCCTGGTCGTCTGTCGGGCCGCCTGACGCGTGGCAGCATAGGCGATTTGTGCTTCAGCAAGGGCGCGTTCTCGCTGCCAATTCGCGCAACCGGCGCATTCAGCAAAACCAACGTCACGATCGGAGTCCTGCTGAGCTGTTCCGGCAGCGCCAGAAGCTGGACGGGCGCGTTCGTCGCGGGAGATACGCTGGTGACGCCGGCCGGCGCCGATCACGATTCGATCTATACGGGCGCGGCTTCCTTTGCAGCTCTGTCGCTTGCGCCGTCGGATCTCGCCGCGATGTTTGCCGGCGAAGCGCATTTGTCGGAGCCGCTTTATTGTTCGAGGCGGCACATCCTTCATGCGCCGGCGGCCTGGCGCAGAACCGAGATCCTCAAGGTGGTCCGCGCCGTTTCGCGCAAGCTCGCACAGCAATCGATGGTGACGGAGCAGGTCGCGAACTTCTGGCGTCGTTCGCTTGTCGAAGTGTTTGTCGGCGATGTGGCGTGCGCCGATGGCGATGACGCCGATGCAGTGATTCCCTCGACGGCGAGGGTCGTCCGCGATGTCGAGCACTATGTCGATGCGAAGAAGCTTCGTCCGGTCCATGTCTCCGAAATCTGCGCGCATCTGAACATATCGCGCCGCACGCTGCATCGCTCCTTTTCCGATGTGCTTGGAATCGGTCCGGGGACCTATCTCCGCTACAAGCGGCTCTGTGCGGTGCACTCCAGACTTCGCCGGCCGGATAAGGAGGGTGCGCGGGTGACCGAGGCTGCGACCGAGTTCGGCTTTCTCGAATTGGGACGGTTCTCGCAACAGTACAAGCAGCTCTTTGGCGAGTACCCGAACGAAACGCTGCGCCGGCACGCATGCTGAAAACCCGACAATTCATCGAGCGGTTTTGCGCGCTGCGCATGGCCGAATATGACGTGGCACAAAACGCATATTCACCGTAACGTGCGCCGCCTAAGCTGTTTCGCGCCGCTATTGCGGACGCAAAACGCCAAGACGGCGAAAGACAAAAAAAGAAGTCGCGTAATCCGGGGAGAGATGCATGAACAAGGTGATCAAACGGGCTATGCTTTTTGCGGCCGGCTCGGCCGCGTTGCCGCTTGGTCCGACGGGGTCCGCGTCGCCGTCGCCGCTCCATCCCGCGTCCGTCAGTGAGCAGGTGAGAGGTGCCGCAGGCCTCACCGAGGTGCGTGCCGTCGCGCGCCGCGGCGGCGTCGCGGTCGGCCCGCGCGGCAATGCGGTGGCCTATCGCGGCCGCACCGTCGTGCGCGGCCCCGGCGTGGCGGGTGCCGGCGCGGTTCGTGGCGGCTGGGTACGTCCGGGCTGGTACGGATGGCCGAGGGGTGGCGCGATCGCAGCCAGCGCCGCGATCGGAATGGTGACGGCCGCCACTGCCGCCGCGTGGGCCGGCGCGGCTCCGGCTCCCGGCATGTGCTGGTATTACACCGATCCTTCACGCACCCAGGGCTTCTGGGATTATTGCAGGTAGCGGGTGAAGCGAAGCAGCATGCGGAGCTTCACCATGTCGCGGACAGAGACCGAGGGAGATAAGCGAGAGGACGACGCGCTGACGCGGGACATGATCAGGATTCCCGGCGGCACCTTCCGCATGGGGTCCGACAATCATTATCCGGAGGAGGCGCCGGCCCATCGCGTGTCCGTCGATGGCTTCTGGATCGATCGCACGCCGGTGACGAACCGCCAGTTCAAGGCGTTCGTCAAGGCGACCGGTCATGTGACGACGGCGCAGATCCCGCCGGACCCGAAGGATTATCCCGGCGCGCTGCCGCACATGATCTATGCAGGTTCGCTGGTGTTCGCGCCACCGCCCCGCGTGACCAATCTGAAGGATTGGAGCCAGTGGTGGACCTTCATGAAGGGTGCCGACTGGCGGCATCCTTACGGGCCCAAGAGCAACATCAATGTATCAGACAATCATCCGGTCGTGCACGTCTCCTATGGCGATGCCTTGGCCTATGCGCGATGGGCCGGCAAGGATCTTCCGACCGAAGCCGAATGGGAATTCGCCGCGCGCGGCGGCCGCGATGGCGAGGAGTTTGCCTGGGGCGACGCGCTGACGCCGGATGGCAAGCACATGGCGAACATCTGGCAGGGAAATTTCCCTGTCCAGAATCTCCGCGAGGACGGCTATGAGCGCACCTCGCCGGTGACGGCGTTTCCGCCGAACGGTTACGGCGTCAGCGACATGATCGGCAATGTCTGGGAATGGACCTCCGACTGGTGGTCGGCCCAGCACGAAGCGGACGTGGCGAAGCCCTGCTGCATCCCGCAGAATCCGCGCGGCGGCGGCGAGGATGCGAGCCACGATCCCTGTCAGCCACAGATCAGGATTCCACGCAAGGTCCTGAAAGGCGGCTCGCATCTCTGCGCGCCGAATTACTGCCGCCGCTACCGCCCCGCGGCGCGCCACGCCGAGCCGGTCGATACCTCGACCAGCCATGTCGGTTTTCGATGCGTGGTCAGATCACCAGACGTCCAGCGATCCTAGGAGTTTTTGCATCGTGTAGGGGAGTGTCGAAATGAATAGTGAAGTCGAGGCCAGGAATAGCGCCGGGAATAATTTCAAGAACAACGTCAAGCCCGATAAATCGCGCAACGGCTGCGGCCGATTGCTCCGCACGTTGTTCGCTGCGTCGCTTGTCGCGACAAGCCTTTCACCACTCGCCCGATCTCCCGCGATCGCTCAGCAGCCGAGCGCCGCAAAGCCGAACATTCTCGTGATCTTCGGAGACGACATCGGACAATCCAACATCAGCGCCTATACCGATGGATTGGTAGGATACAGGACGCCCAATATCGATCGCATCGCCAAGGAAGGCATGCGATTCACCGATTATTATGCGGAGAATAGCTGCACCGCCGGCCGTTCCACCTTCATCACGGGGCAGGTCTGTCTGCGCACCGGCCTGTGCAAGGTCGGCATTCCCGGCGCCGCGGTCGGCTTGCAGGATCGCGACGTGACGATCGCACAGGCGCTGAAGCCGCTCGGCTATGCGACGGGCCAGTTCGGCAAGAACCATCTCGGGGATCGCGACGAATATCTGCCGACCAAGCACGGCTTCGACGAATTTTTCGGCAACCTCTATCACCTCAATGCCGAGGAGGAGCCGGAGCAGCCTTATTACCCGAAGAACGACACCGCGTTCACCAAGGGCAACACGCCGCGCGGCGTTCTCAAGGCATCCGCCGACGGCAAGATCGAGGATACCGGACCGCTCAACCGGAAGCGGATGGAAACCATCGACGACGAAACCACTGCCGCCGCGATCGATTTCATGCAGCGGCAGGTCAGGGCCAACAGGCCGTTCTTCACCTGGATGAACACGACGCGGATGCACGTGTTCACCCATGTTCGCCCGTCCATGCAGGGGCAGAGCGGCATGCCCGGCAACGATTATGCCGACGGCATGATCGAGCACGACGGCGACGTCGGCAAGCTTCTGAAGGCGGTCGATGATCTCGGGATCGCCAACAACACCATCGTCATCTACACCACCGACAACGGGCCCAACCAATGGTCGTGGCCCGATGCCGCGACGACGCCCTTCCGCAGTGAAAAAGACACCAATTGGGAAGGCGCGTTCCGCGTGCCCGCGATGATCCGCTGGCCCGGCCACGTCAAGGCCGGCGAAGTCTCCAACGAAATGATATCCGGGCTCGACTGGTTTCCGACGCTGGTGGCCGCGGCCGGCGACACCGAAGTCAAGGATCGGCTGCTCAAGGGCACCGACCTCAGCGGCAAGTCCTTCAAGGTGCATCTCGACGGCTACAACCAGTTGCCATATCTGACTGGCCAGGCGCCGAAATCCGCGCGTAACGAATTCTTCTACTTCAACGACGATGGCGGGGTGGTCGCTTATCGCTACAACGATTGGAAGATCGTGTTCTGCGAGCAGCGCCAGCCGGGCGGGTTCATCGTCTGGGCCAATCCGTTCACCTGTCTGCGCGCGCCGAAGGTGTTCAACCTGCGGATGGACCCGTTCGAGCGCGCCGATGTGGTCTCCGACCAGTATTACGACTGGTTGGCCAAGAACGCCTATCTCATTCAATACGGCGTGTGGCGGGTCGCGCCGTTCCTGCAGACCTTCAAGGACTATCCGCCGAGCCAGCGGCCCGCGAGCTTCAGCATCGACCAGATGGTCGATGCGCTGATGAAGTCGCTGGACAAGACGGGCGCGAAGTAGGGTGCGCGACGCGCACGCCCCTGCGCGTGCGAAAACCCAGCACCGGCCGCCGATCTTGGCGGCCGGCGACTTCCCGGTTCCGCGAGAGAGACATGTCCGATCTGCGCACGAGCGAGCCGCCGAATGGTACAACGACCGAAACCACAAGGAGCTCGGCTGCGCGCGACGGCCTGCTCGATCTCAAGGCGCGGATCGCTCGCTCGGTGCTCGGCCAGGACCATCTCGTCGAAAGCATGCTGATCGGGCTGCTGGCCAATGGCAACGTTCTGATCGAAAGCCTGCCCGGCCTCGCCAAGACCCGCGCCGTCAAGACGCTGGCCAAGCATCTCGCGGCAGACCTGTCGCGCGTGCAGTTCACGCCGGACCTGCTGCCCTCGGACGTGACCGGCGCCGAGATCTACGTACAGACCGACAAAGGCGGTCAATTCCAGTTTCAGAAAGGTCCGATCTTCGCCAATCTCGTGCTGGCGGACGAGATCAACCGCGCCCCCGCCAAGGTGCAATCGGCACTGCTGGAGGCGATGGAGGAGCGCCAGGTCACGGTCGCGGGCAAGACCTACAAGATGCCCGGCCTGTTCATGGTGCTCGCGACCGAGAATCCGATCGAGCAGGAAGGCACCTATCCGTTGCCCGAGGCGCAGCTCGACCGCTTTCTGATGCACGTCGTTGTCAGCTATCCGGACGAGGCTGTCGAAGGCGAGATCATCAAGCTCAACCGCGCGGAGAATGCGCAGAAGCCGAAAGACCGCACCGCCGAACCGGCTCCGGTGCCGCAGCAGGCGATCTTCGACGCGCGCGGCGAGATCGACGGCGTCTTCGTCTCCGATCTGGCGCAGAAATACATCGTCGACGTGATCTACGCGACGCGGTTTCCGGACCGCTACGGCGAGCCGCTCAGCAAGTGGATTCAGATCGGCGCGAGCCCACGCGGCAGCCTCGCGCTCGATCGTTGCGCGCGCACGCGGGCATGGCTCGACGGCCAATCATTCGTGACACCGGACCATGTGCGCGCCGTCATGCATGACTGCCTGCGTCATCGGCTGATTCTGAGCTACGAGGCCGTGTCGCAGGGTGTGAGTGCCGATCATGTGATCGACAAGATCGCCGAACTGGTGGCTCCCGCGTGAGGACATGATGGCCGACGAGACCGCCAAAATGCCCGGCGTCTATGTCGATCTCGAAGACCTGATCGCGCTCGAACATGGGGGACGCAAAGCATCCTTCCTGCCGCGCCAGCCGGTGCACAGCCTGTTGTCCGGACGGTTCGCCTCGCGCATGCGCGGCCGCGGACTGAATTTCGAGGAGATCAGGGATTATCGCTCGGGCGACGATGTCCGTTCGATCGACTGGAAGGTGACGGCGCGGCTGCAGAAGCCGCATGTGCGCGTCTTCAACGAGGAACGTGACCGGCAGGCGCTGTTGGTGGTCGATCAAAGGCTGTCGATGTTTTTCGGCAGCCGGCTGGCGATGAAATCGGTCACGGCGGCAGAGGCGGCGGCGATCGGCGCGTGGCGCATCCTTGCGGTCGGCGACCGCGTCGGCGCCATCGTGTTCAACGACAGCGATCTTGCCGAGATCCGGCCGCGGCGCAGCCGGGCGACCGTGCTGCAGATCCTCTCCACCATCGTCGCGCAGAACCAGGCGCTCGGCGTCGGCCGCGGCCTCGCCACCGCGCCGATCATGCTCAACACCGCCCTGCAGCGCGCCCAGCGTCTCGCTCTGCACGACGCGGCGGTGATCATCATCAGCGATTTCGACGGCGCCGACGACGAGACGCGGAAGATGGTCGGCGCGATGACCCGGCACAACAATGTCGTCGGACTGCTCGTTCACGACCCGCTGCAGAGCGATCTGTCGGCCTCGGCCCGCATGACCGTCACGGATGGCGAGCTGCAGATCCCGCTCGAAGTGGGCCGCGACAGCGTGCGCAACAGCCTGTCGCAGATGACGCAGGACCGGCTCAAGGGCGTGTTCGCGTGGACGCATGAATTCGGCGTCCCCGTGCTGCCGCTCAGCGCCGCCCAGGAGACCGCGCCGCAGCTTCGCCGCCTGCTCGGTGCGTTGCCCGCCCGTCACGGCCGCGGCGGCGGCCACAGCCAGACGGGAGCGACCCTTGGCTGAGGTTCAATCCGCACAAGTCGATCCTGTCGCCGGCCTGATCGACATTCCGCTCCCGCAGCCGGTGAGTCTGCTGCCGCAGACCTGGCCGTCGCGGATCGCGATTGCGCTGCTGCTCGCGGCCGCGATCGCGGCGACGTGGCGGCTCGTGCATCAGCGCCACGTCAACAGATACCGCCGTGAGGCGCTCGCCGAGCTGAGCCGCATCGAGCAGTCCTTCGACGCCGACAAAGCGCCGGCCGAGCTCGTGACGAGGCTTGCCGTGCTGGTGAGGCGGACCGCGCTTGCGGCATTCCCGCGCGAGACGATTGCGCCGCTGGCTGGTCCGGCGTGGCTCGCCTTTCTCGATTCGACCTATGAAGGGTCTGAATTTTCGGAAGGTCCCGGGCGGTTGCTTGCGAGCGCGCCCTATCAACGGACGATGCCGGCCGGCGGCGAGGTCAGATCGCTGGCTGCTCTCGTGCGCCGCTGGATCAGGGGGCATCATGCTTGAGTTCGCCTGGCCCTGGATGTTCCTGCTGCTGCCGCTGCCAATCCTGGCCTGGTGGTGGCTGCCGCCCTATCGCGCGCGGCAAGCGTCGGTGCAGGTGCCGTTCTTCGATCGGCTGGCCGCGGCCACCGGCCAGGTCCCGCAACGTGGCGCCGTCGTGCTGCGGCGCCGCGCCGTGCAGATGATCGTCGCGAGCCTGGTCTGGATTCTCGTGGTCGTGGCGTTGGCGCGGCCGCAATGGGTCAGCGATCCCGTGACCCGCGAAGTCTCGGCGCGCGATCTCGTTCTGGCGGTCGATATTTCCGGATCGATGGACCAGCGGGACTTCCGGACTCCGGATGGCCAGATGCTGACGCGACTGGACGGCGTCAAGCGCGTCATCGGAGATTTCATTGCGCGCCGCCATGGCGACCGCAACGCGCTGATCCTGTTCGGCACCAGGCCCTATGTGCAGGTCCCGTTCACGCAGGATCTTGCGACCGCGCAACAATTGCTCGACCAGACGCAAGTGGGAATGGCCGGGCAGCAGACCGCGATCGGCGACACGATCGGGCTTGCGATCAAGACGCTGGAAAAGAGCGCCGCGCAGCAGAAGCTTCTGATCCTGCTGACCGATGGCAACGACACCGCAAGCCGCGTTCCGCCCGAGCATGCCGCGGACATCGCGCGCCAGAACGATATCGAGGTCTATACCGTCGGCGTCGGCGATCCCGCCGCATCGGGCGAGAACCGCGTCGATCTCGGCGTTCTCAAGGCGGTCGCGAGCACGACGCATGGCCAGTTTTTCCGTGCCGAGGATGGCGCGCAATTAGAGGCGATCTATGCCGACATCGACCGGCTCGCGCCCGCGAAGCTGCAGACGCTGTCATGGCGTCCGAAGCTGCCATTGTTTCAATGGCCGCTTGGCGCAGCCACGATCCTTTCGCTGTCGGTGTGGCTTGCGCTGCTGATCGGCAGCGAATGGAGCCGAAGGAGGGCGCCAAGCCATGCATGACGCCGCCGGCATCGCCTTTCACTTCCTGCGGCCGCTCTGGCTCGTCGCGTTGCTGCCGGTGATCGCGATCCTGCTGGTGGTGCTCTGGCGTCAGAGCGTGCAGGCGCAATGGGGCGGCGTGATTGCGCCGCATCTGCTCAAGAACCTCATCGTGCAGCCCGGCGGGACGCGCGGCATCCGCCCGGCCTATCTCGTGGCGGCCGGCATGGCGCTTGGCATCATCGCGCTGTCGGGGCCGACCTGGCGGCGCGAGCTGCCGCCCTTTGTCGAGGACAAGGCGCCGCTGATGATCGTGCTCGCGCTCTCCTCGTCGATGACGCAGACGGATGTTGCGCCTTCGCGGCTCGAACGCGCCAAGCAGAAGGTCAGGGATCTGCTGGCTGCGCGCGCCGGCGCCCGCAGCGGGCTGATTGCTTATGCGGCGAGCGCGCATCTCGTGATGCCGCTGACCGATGACCGCGCCGTGGTCGAGCCGTTCCTTGCGGCGCTCGCGCCCGGCCTGATGCCGGCGGACGGGAAAGACACGATCGGCGCCGTCGCACTCGCCACCCGATCGCTGGCGGCCGAGCCGGTCGCCGGCACCATTCTTGTTGTCGCCGATGATCTCGGAAACGTCGAAGGGGGCGCGCTGCGTCAGGCGGCCGGACGCAACAATATGCTGATGCTTGGCATCGCATCTTCGCAATCCGCCGAGGGCGTTGCATCGTCCCTCGGATCGAATGTGGTGCGTGTCAGCATCGACGGCTCCGACATCCGCTCGCTTGAGCGCCGCATCGAGACCCGATTCCAGGCCGCGCAGGGCGAGACATTCGGCGCGCAGTGGCGGGACGAGGGTTACTGGCTGGTCCTGCCCGTTGCGCTGCTGTCGCTGTTGTGGTTCCGGCGCGGCACGACGGTGGCCTGGACGTTGGCCTTTGTCATTGCCTGTCAGGCGCAGCCGGCAAGCGCGCAGGGTTCGTCGTGGTTCAAGGATTTGTGGCTGACGCCGGATCAGCAGGGCCGGCTGGCGTTCGATCGCGGCGACTATGCCGCGGCGGCGAAATTGTTCGCCGATCCGATGTGGCGGGGCCTTGCCGCCTATCGTGCGCTCGATTTCCTCACCGCCGCGAAGGAATTCGAGCATGTCGAGACGATCGAGGGACGCTTCGCGCTCGGCAATGCGCAGGCGCAGAACCATGCCTATGAGAAAGCGATCAAGGCTTACGACGAGGTGCTGAAGGCGCAGCCCGGCCATCTCGCGGCGAAGACCAACCGCGCGATCGTCGCCGCCGCGCTGAAGGCCAAGGAGGAGAAACGCCGCAAGCAGGAGCAGGACGATCCCGCGCCGCCCGACGAGAAGGCGGACGAGACCCGCGTCGATCCCGATCAGAAAGGCGGCAAGCGCATTCAGGTCAAGCCCGAGGACGTCACCACGGCCGGCGCGGCGGAGGCCTGGATGCGCGAGGTCCAGACCTCGCCGGCCGATTTCCTCAAGCTGAAATTCGCGATCCAGGCGGCGGCGCCGCCGCCGGGAACGGGGGCGTCGCGATGAGATATCGAAGCATCGCCATGCTTCTGCTGCCACTGATGCCGCATGACGCGCGCGCGCAAGATGCGGGCACGCAAAGCGCGGGCGTGCCAGACCCGGTCGTGCAGATGACGATCGACCCGCCGCGCGTCGTGGTCGGAGAGAAGACGACACTGCGCGTCGAGGTGCTGGCGCCGAACTACATGACGGCGCCGCCCGAGCTTCCGGACTTCCAGGTGCGCAACGCCGTCACCCGGCAATTGCAGAGCGTCAATCGCTCCGAACAGCGAAACGGGACCAGCTATGCCGGCGTGCAGTTCGAATTTGCGATCTACCCGCAGGAGCCGGGCTCCTACGCCATCGCCGACCACACGCTCAAGGTCAGCTATGCGGCGGAGCCGCCGGCAGCGAAGCAGGCGGTCGTTGCGCTGCCTCGCATCGAATTCCAGGCTTTCATTCCCGATGCCGCGGCTGCGCTCAGCCCATTTCTGGCCGCGACCAATCTCACCATCTCGCAAGCGATCCAGCGCTCATCAGAACAGCTGAAGGCCGGCGATGCCGTCACGCGCATCATCACGCTCAAGGCCGAAGGCACGCCCGCGATGCTGCTGCCGCCTCTGACGTTCCCCGCGATTGACGGTCTCGCGCTCTATCCGGCGCAGCCGTCATTGCAGGACAGCACGGACCCGCGCACCGACATGCTGTCATCGACCCGCGTTGATTCGGCGACCTACATGCTGGAGCGGCCGGGCGGCTATCTCTTGCCCGCCATCGATGTCCGCTGGTGGAACAGCGCGGCGCAGAAGATCGAGCGCGCGCATCTCGATGGAGTCGCGCTGCAGGTCGCCGCCAATGCTGCGGCGGCGGGAGGGGCGTCCGTTGAGGAGCCGGGGGCGCGCTGGAATTGGGATGCCGTGCTTGATCTGATCGAAGATCACTGGCTCCTGGCCGTGCTGGCGGCGGCCGCGCTCGCGGCACTTGGATGGTTCACGCCGCGTGCGGCGCGCGCGATCTCGGCATGGTATCGGCAGCGTCGCGAAGCCTATCTTCAATCCGAAGCCTTCTCCTTCAATCGTTTGCGGCGGGCCGCGCGCGGTCGCGATGCGAGGACGGTCTACTTCGCCCTGCTTGAATGGCTGCAGCGATTCGAGCCGGCCGCGCCGCTGCATACCGTCCGCTCGTTCGCGGCCGCCGCGCACGACCCCGCGCTCGATCATGAGATCGGCGCGATCGAACAGGAGCTGTTCGCTCCCGATCGGGGCACGCGCGGCTGGTCCGCGCAGCAATTGCTGCGCACGGTCAGTGCCGCGCGGCGCAGCCTGCTGTCGCATGGCGCCCGCGCCGCAAGCACACCTTTGCCGCAACAGCTCAATCCGGTCGGCGGCAACGGCGCGTCGGCCCATGGCCCACGCATGCCCGCGAGATGAAAGGAGCAGAGGACACCGGCAGCGCGGACAACGGACTTCTTGAAATCGCGATCACGAGAAAATTTCTTCATGGAGAGGAGCGTCGCATGAGCAGTGAAGTCAAGAATCAAGGTCCCGGTGCTTGCCGATCGAACAAGCGAGATCCATCGGCCATCAATCGGCGCGACGTGCTCTTGGGCTCGTCAACGTTTGTCGCGGCTGCAACGCTGACGTCGGAGGTCCTCGCCCAAGGCCAGCGGCCCGCGCCCGGCCCGATGGCTTCGTCCCAGCAGACAGCCGGCCGCAAGCCTAACATCCTCGTCATTTTCGGCGACGACATCGGTATTCCCCAGATCAGCGCCTACACGATGGGGATGATGGGATACCGCACACCCAACATCGACCGCATTGCGCAGGAGGGTGCAATCTTCACCGATGCGTATGGCCAGCAAAGCTGCACCGCCGGCCGCGCGTCGTTCATTCTCGGCCAGGAGCCTTTCCGCACCGGCCTTCTCACCATCGGCATGCCCGGCGATCCCCATGGCATCCAGGATTGGATGCCGACCATTGCCGATGTGCTGAAGACGCAAGGCTACGCCACCGGACAGTTCGGCAAGAATCATCTCGGCGACCACGACGAACAAAGCACG
>Ga0210406_10006739_pt1 | contig 11851 bp, 6 predicted proteins | sample IncBWC30MmetaG_FD_155454 | JGI IMG/M metagenome (GOLD analysis project Ga0210406, IMG submission 155454) | Forest soil microbial communities from Barre Woods Harvard Forest LTER site, Petersham, Massachusetts, United States - Inc-BW-C-30-M | ecosystem: Environmental > Terrestrial > Soil >... | reverse complement strand
ACACCCAACGCATAATGGTCGTATGTGCCAGCGACAGGCCGCGTTCGGCCATCATCTCCACCAGGTCTCGCAGGCTCAGCTTGAAGCGAAGATACCAGCGCACGCACAGGATGATGACCTCGCGGTCGAAGTGGCGACCCTCGAACAGTTGCTCGACGCCCATCAGCTTGCTCATGCCCACCCCTCCGGCAGCTCGGCCGACATCATAGCGGGCCAGATCCTGCCGTTTGCACCAGAGCCCTTTTTCGACCCCAGCGGCGCGCGGGTCGAGATCGATTTCGCCGCGAGCGAGACGGTGGAAGGGCAGGGCTGATCGGTCGCTACCCTCGGCTTTCTCCCGCTTGCTATGGAGCCCAGCCTCCCGCTAAGAGCCGCGAACGAAAGCGGGACCTTCCTTGCGCAACAACGCCATCGTTCAGATCGGCCAGGGGCCGCTTGCGGCCCGCTTCGGCCCTGCGCTGCCGCTGGCGCTCATCGCCGGGCCGTGCCAACTCGAGAGCCGTTCGCACGCGCTCGAGATGGCTGCGGCGCTCAAGGAGATCGCGGCGCGCCGCGCCATTGGCCTCGTCTTCAAGTCCTCCTTCGACAAGGCCAATCGGACCTCTGGGTCAGGTAAGCGCGGGGTGGGGCTCAAAGCCGCGCTGCCGATCTTTGCCGAAATCCGCGAGACGCTCGGGCTTCCGGTCATCACTGACGTGCACGAGAGCAGCCAGTGCGGGCCGGTTGCGCAAGCGGTTGACGCGCTGCAGATTCCAGCCTTCCTCTGCCGTCAGACCGATCTTTTGACTGCCGCGGCCGAGACCCGTCGGCCCGTCAACGTCAAGAAGGGTCAGTTTCTTGCGCCTTGGGACATGAAGAACGTCGTCGCCAAGCTTGACGGGGCGGGTCTGGCTGACATCCTGGTGACCGAACGGGGAGTAAGTTTCGGCTACAACACGCTCGTCTCCGACATGCGTGCGCTGCCGATCCTCAAGCGCGAGACCGGCGCGCCAGTCATCTTCGACGCCACCCATTCTGTGCAACAGCCAGGCGGGCAGGGAACCTCCTCGGGCGGCGAACGCGCGTTCGTCAGAGTGCTGGCGAGGGCGGCGGTGGCGGTCGGCGTCGCCGGCGTCTTCATCGAGACCCATCAAGACCCCGACCACGCGCCTTCCGACGGCCCCAACACGGTGCCGCTCAAGGATTTCGAAGCGCTTGTCGCCGAACTGCAGGATTTCGACAGCCTCGCTAAGCGTAATGTCGAGAGCGCCTGACGGCGGGCTTGTCACATGACGGTCGTGTGACTGATATATCTCGGGTCGCTGGCGCGAAGACGAGTCGGATGGACAAATATCTCTTCAGCTACGCGACCGCGAGCGATCCGCCGATCAAGCGCGGCCTGATCCGGCTCGTCGAGAAGGCGACAGGCCAGCCGACGCTCAAGCGTATGTATGTGCATAACCAACGTTTTCCGCGCTCGGGGGAGGATTTCTGGCAGGCCGCGGTGCGCTCGCTTGAACTCGACGTCCGATACGATGCGCATGCGCTTGCTGCCGTCCCGAAGACGGGCCCCGTGGTGTTCGTCGCCAATCATCCTTATGGCGTGCTCGACGGCATCGTCATGGCTTGGCTCGTGAGCAAGGTTAGGCCCGATTTCCTAGTTCTCACGCACATCGTGCTGACGCGCGCGCCTGAGGCGGCGCCCTTCATCCTGCCAATCGATTTCTCCGGCGCCGAGGGAGCCGAGCAAACGAACTTAGCCTCCCGCGCCGCAGCGCGGGCTCATCTTGCGAAAGGCGGCGCTGTAGTCGTGTTTCCCGCCGGCGCCATTTCGACGACGCCGGACAAGTTTGGTTCGAGACCCGCAGTCGATGGGCGCTGGCAGCCCTTCGTCTCGCAGCTCATCCAGCGTTCGAAGGCCACCGTCGTGCCGATCTGGTTCGGCGGCCAGAACAGCCGCCTCTTCCAGATCGCGAGTCACGTGAGCCTCACGCTTCGCCTCTCGCTGATCTTCCACGAGGTGAAGACGCGCATCGGGACCGCTCTCCCGGTTGCGATCGGAGCGCCCATTTCGTTCGCTTCCCTTGCGGCGATCAAAGACCGGCAGGCGCTCGCCGATGAGCTACGCGCCCGCGTCTATGGGTTGGCAAGGCTTGCTCCCTCGACACCCGACAAGCCGCTACGGAAGATCGGCAAGCTCCTGCGGCCAAAGCTGAGGCCGATTCGAAGGAACCGCGCGGCCTAAGGCGCCGTGCCGACCGCGCTCAGGCCGCCTTATCCAAGTCGGCGAGCAGGGTTAGGTGTTCCTTAATCATGCCGCGCGCGAGTTTCGCGACATTGGTCTGATCGAGGTTGTCGGGACACTTGAGGTACACTTCTTGAATGTCCAGGAGCTTCCGGTGTCCCTCGACTTCGTAACGGATGTAGTCACGGTCGAACTCGGACCCGGCGTGCATGGCGCGTAATTTCTCGACCGAAGCCTTACCCGCGTCGTCCAGATTTTGTATGAGATCCGTGTCGCTGGGCGACGGGGTTGACCCTGGAGGCGCGGCGTTTGTCTGGATCGCCTTCAATATGGCGCCGACCGTCTCCTGCTCGGCGATCTCGAACTGAGCAAACTGCTTGAGCATTGGGTGGGTCACCTTGGGCTGGGCAATTCGACTCAATAACAGCGACAATGAGCCATAGGCCGTCATGTCCCTGATGTGCTTTTGTCGAGCATCCGTCGATGCGCTGGGAGCGGGTGCTGGCTGCGATGTCGACTGCGCGAGCACCCGGCTTGCGGGTAACGTTACAATCGAGGCGAGAAGCAAACGACGATTCATCTGCGGCCTCCATTCGGGATGGACGCGCTTGGCGTCCTGAAGCCGAGTGAACGCGCTGCAAATCGCCTTGCTCCTCTTGGCGAGATCGTCGGTCAGCCGCGGCCGCGATAGGGCGCGACGCCCTGATCGGGGATCCAGACCCCCTTTGGCGGCTTACCGCTTTGCCAGAACACGTCGATCGGCATGCCGCCGCGCGGGAACCAGTAGCCGCCGATTCTGAACCAGCGGGGCTTGAGCAATCCGACAAGGTCCCTGCCAATCCGCACTGTGCAATCTTCATGGAACGCGCCGTGATTGCGGAAGCTGGAGAGATAAAATTTAAGCGACTTCGACTCGACGATCCATCGGTCCGGCGCATAGTCGATGACCAGATGTGCGAAATCGGGCTGCCCGGTCACCGGGCACATGGAAGTGAATTCCGGCGCGGTAAAACGGGCGACATAATCCGTATCGGCCCGCGGATTGGGGACGCGGTCGAGCGTCTTGGCGTCGGGCGCATCAGGGATGCGCGAGGGTTGCCCCAAATGGGCGAGAGCGGCCTGCGGTTTTTTCATAGGCCCGTTTAGTCCTAAGCCGCTTTCACCGGCAAGGCTCGGACGATGACATCTACTTGAGTTGGCTCGCGCCGAATTTGGAGGAAACGTAGCCGCTGAACCTAACGCATACGCCGTCAGACGCGAGGATGCCGGGAGAGCCGGCGACATTGCATGGTGTGACGTATTTGGTCTTCTTTGACTTGTCGGTTTGCCCACGCAGAGAAGGCAGTTCCGCCGCCTGCGCAGCGGTTGCTGTGACGACAGCACCCACAAGCGCCAATGTGACCCATCGTCGAATGATCATGAAGCTTCCCACCGATCGGCGCCTGCGACACTATGGCCGAATTATAGCCGCCTGAGTGCGCATAGACGCCATATTGGGCGGCTATGGGGCGGGCGGCAAGCGCCATTCAAGGCGGGCTTGCGACTCAGCGGGCAATCCGCGAGGAAGACACGGACTCAATCTGGGATCGCGGAAGGCATGGAGACGACGCCTGCTTTTGCACGCCCTCTCGCACATCGCCCCACAGGGCTTTTGTGGCTCGGAGGCTTGGCGCTGCTTGCGCTCGCCTTCTACGCGGCAATCGCGCTGCTGCAACCAATCGTCGCCGCGATTGCTGGCGCCGGCGGACTGGCGCTTTTGCGTTACGCGCGCGCCGAGCGCCCATATTCCCCGGCGCTGATCGCGATTGACGCCGCCGCGTTCGCGATCTTCGCCTTTGACCACAACGACTCCCTCGGCTTCTGGCAATTGCCAGGGCCCTGGGCGGATGTCTTTCGCTTCGACCAGCCCGGCGCGACGATCGCGCTGATCATCTACGCCGGCGGTTCGATCCTGGCGCTCATCGGCGGCTTCCGTGGGCTTCGGCTCATCGAGGCGTTGAGCCTCATCGCGGTCCCGTTCTTATTCAACCTGCTGCTCGCGATCGGCGCCGACTGGCACATGGCCGAACTCGGCGCAGCCGTGACCGCGCAAGCCACTCTTCCCTTCCCATTGCAAGTCGCCATTGGACGCGCGCTCACGCTTTGGTTCATCGGCGAAGCGATCCTCATTCTGATCAACCTGATCAGCGTCAATCTGCTGCCGCGGTCGGTGAGGACGCACGCTCTGTTCGCGGTGAGTGGCGGGGTCGCGGCCGCCACGCCTTTGTTCGCCAATGCGGCGCAATGGGTCACTCAGCCATTCCTGGCCATCATCTTCTCAAGCCTATGCGCGGCGCTGGCCCAAGCCGGGTTATGGGCGATCGTCTACCTTCTGACCGGCGTCGCTCTTGACTGGCTCGCCGGTCGCCCGCCGCGCTTCGAGGTGGTCTGGGAACATTGGCGGACAGGCTTCATCAAGGGCGCGATCTACGGCGCGCTGTTCATAGGCCTTATTCTCATAGCGGCTCTCATTCTAAGCGCGCCCGGTGCGGGGGCGTTTCTCGACCGCCTCGCGTTGTTGATTGGTCCGCTCATTGGCGCGCTCCTTTTTCCGCTCGGGCAAACGATTGTCGGCAGCGCGGATGGGACGGCCCCCTTCTTCGGCCGGCTGAGCGCCGCCTACCGTGATCCACGTGGGCCCGTGCGCGGGCTTGTCGCCGGACTCGGCCTCGCGCTTGCCTACCGCGCCAATCTTGCTGCTTATGACGGCGGCGCGCGCTTTCTCGCGATGGCTGCGATCGGCGCGCTCTGTTACGGTGGCGTCGATTTCGCCTTCGACGCCTGGAGCGTGATCCGCGGCGAACGGCGAAAGCTGCAAAGCTGGCGACCGTATGCGCTTGGCGTCCTGCTCGGCGGTTTGGTCGCTGGCGCGCTCGGCTGGTATTTTGACACGCCGCAGCTGCACGTGGTGATTGACAAGTTCTGGGCCTATGCCGACGTCAACTACCGGCTCGACGGTCGCAAGCTCGGGGACTTCACCACCTATCCGATCTTCAACAAGTATGGCTCGATCAACCTCGGCGAGGTCGCCGGCGGCGTCAGGCTGTTCTGGACCGAGTCGGTGGCGGGCGTGATCAACTGGTCGCTCGCCGCGCCGCTGTTCTCGATCAACTACGTTCTGCTCGACGCGGCGCTACGGAGAAGCTTGCGTCCGATCAAGACGCTCCTGAGCCCCGCCGGCGTTGAAGGCCTGGTGGAGCAGGGGGTGCGCGTGCTGCGGTGGGGCTTGTGGATGGCCCCGGTCATCAACTCGTTCCTGCGCCAGTCGCCAGACCCGACCTGGTACAATCAGGACGGCGCGATCCGCACGGGCGTCGCTATCGGCGCCAACGTCACGCAGAACCCGACGGACTTCCGACAATTCAGCCTGGCCATGTTCACAGGCCTGCTCGCCTATGACTGGCTCAGAATCCTCATCTGGTTCGACCATATGGGGCTCAGGGTCGCGACCCTGGTCAATCTGTCGTTTCTCGGCGGCGACCGCGCCGATGAGGCGGCGGCGCGGTTCGTTGGCCACCAATGCCGCACGCGCGCCATTCCGGACGGCATCCGCCGGTTTGGTACCTGGGCGCCGCTGCTCATTCCGTTTTACATCCCACGCGGCCCCGAGTGGGACAAAGCTTGGACAGGGGCGGAGACGCTCGCGCGTGGCGGCGCTCCCATGCCGGACGCGGTCAAGACGCTGGCCTTTGCGTACGCCGCTTCAGGGGTCGCGATCGCCGCGGCCTCCGTCGCGGCATTTCTCAAAGAGCGCGCCAAGGTTGGGCCAGCGGGACCGTGGCTCGATGGCGCGCCGCTTGAACTTGCGCAACAGCCGGAACGCTACGCCTTCAACAACGGCGCGGTGGGCCTCGAGATTCAACGCGACGGCAGGGGCGCGGCTTTCGTTATGGGCGCGGAGCGTGGCGGCTTCGCCATCGACCTTTTTCGCCGGCCGCTCGATCCGCTTCAGGCGCGCGGCCATTTCTTTTATGTGAGCGAGGAGGACGAGGCGCCCTGGTCGATCGGCTTTGAACCGGCGCGGCGCGCTGGCAACTATTGGATCGAGGAGCCAGGCTTCAACCGGCTCGCGATCGTCAATGCGCTGAACGGGATCGAAGCGCGCATGCGGATCGCGCCCGACCCGGAAGGCGCGATCTTGAGCTGGCGCATCAGGCTCGAGAATAAATCAGGTCGACATCGACGCTTGCGTGTCACTAGCTTCTGCGAGGTCGCCGCCCATGAGACTGGCGCCTATGCGAAAGATCTCGATTTCGCCGGCATGCATGTCGAGACCGTGTTTGTGCGCCCCCTCAACGCCATTCTCGCGCGCAACCGGCTTTTGCGCTCGGCGCGGGCCGATCGCGGCGAAGTCGCGTTCTTCGCCGTCAAGCCGGGCGCCGGCGCCGAACTCGTCGGCTACGAGGATTCGCGCATCCGCTTCATCGGCGAGGGCTCGCTGATCAAGCCAACCGGTTGCGAGCGGTGGCGCTGGCGCAAGCTCGATGACGAAGGCAAGGTCTGGCCCTTCGATCCAGCGGCGAGTTTCACGCTTGAGGCGATGCTCGCTCCCGGCGAGACCGCGGAGGCAGAGTTCATCGTCGGCCGCTCCGACAACCCGGTGTGGGCGGGCGAATTGATTGCAAAGCGCCTCGGTCTCCCACCTCTTCCAGAGCCGGAGCTGCGGAAGCGCCTCTATGAAACGCGCGCGGTCGAGCCTTCGCACGCTCTGCATTCGCGCTGGCCGTTCAGCTTCTCGGCGGATGGGAAGTCGCTGAGCCTCACTCACCGTACGCCCCGACCGTGGGCTCACGTGATGGCGAACGAAATTGGCATGGCGACGATGGTCTCGAACGACGGCGAGATTTTTTCCGCCTTCGGCAATGCCCGCCAGAACGGCCTCTCTGCATTTCGCTTCGACAGCGTGACCGCCCTGCAGCCTGGGCAGGTCGTCTACCTGCGAGACCTCGACGACGGGGAAACAGACGCGCTGAGCTTCACGCCCTTTCAGCACGACGGCGCCACTCACGATGCGATGTATGAGCCAGGGGTCGCGACGTTCACGATGACGCGCGGCGATCTCGAAACGGAATATGTCGTCTTTGTGCCGCCGAACTATCCCGGCGACATGCGTCTCCTCACATTGCGCAATCGCGGGACGAGTTCGAAACGCCTGCGCGTCGCGCCCTATTTCGATCTCGCGCTCGACGACAGTCCCAATGCGAGCATCGACAAGATCCTCGACGAGACGATTGGTTCGACCCTTCTCTTCCGCAACCCCAGCAATGATTTCGTGCGCGGATTCGCCTTTGCCGCGACGAGCCTCGAGGGGTCGACGACCGAGACCATCCGCGCGCGATTCTTCGGCGGACCGGGACGCAATATTCTAACCCCTGCGATGGTCGAGGTCGGCGCGAGTGACGGCGCTGCGCGCGACGACGGGCGACGCGTGGCTGCCTTCTGCAGTGAGATCGTCCTGCCGCCCGGAGGCGAAACAAGGATTGCGATCGCTTTCGGCCAGGCGCCGACCCGACCGGAAGCGCTCGCCGCCGCGGCGCGCATCGGTGTCGCCAGCGCCCAGGACGAACTTGCGGCGACGCGCGCCTCCTGGGCCGAGCGGCTGGGCAAGGTCGAAGTCCGCACGAACCGGCCTGACTTCGACCGGCTGGTCAACACTTGGCTGCCCTATCAGCTTTACGCTTCGCGACTGTTCGGTCGCGTGGGCCCGAACCAAATCGGCGGAGCGACGGGTTATCGCGATCAGTTGCAGGACGTTCTGCCGCTGACGCTCCTCGAGCCTCGCCTCACCCGGGCGCAGATCGTGTTGCACGCGAGCCAGCAATTCCGCGAAGGCGATGTGCTCAAGTGGTGGCATCGCGCCCCCGGCGGCGGCACCGGTCTCGGCCAGCGGACCAAGGCGAGCGATCCGCACCTTTGGCTGCCTTACGTTCTGGCCCGCTATGTGTGCGACCGCGGCGATCGAACCGTGCTCGACGAGGTGACGCCTTTCCTCGAGGGCGACGCTGTGCCGGCGCACGAGGACACCTGGATCGTGATCCCACGCGTCTCACGCGAGAGCGCGACTGTCTACGAGCACGCGCGCCTTGCCATCGCCTTCGCCCTCGAACACCTGGGCGCGAACGGCCTGCCGCTCTTACGCGCCGGCGACTGGAACGATGGCATCGACGCGCTCGGCCGGCGAGAAATAGGGACCAGCGTCTGGATGGGCTTCTTTCTCGCCAATGTTCTCGACGGCTTCGTCGGCCTGGCGCGGCTCAAGGGCGATGAAGCCTTCGCGGCGCGCTGCGAGCAGGAACTTTCTGCGCAGCGGAAGGCGCTGGAAGCCGGTTGGATGGGTGACCATTATGCGCTCGACTTCGCTGACGACGGACAACAGATCGGCGCGCGCAATGCTATGACCACGGGCTGGTCGGCCTATTCGGGAGCCTGCGACGACGCGCGCGCGCTTGCCGCGATCGAGAACGGCCTCAGGGGGATAGAACGCGAGAATCGCGTTCTGCTGCTCGAATCGCCATTCTATGAACATTCGCAGCCTTACCCAGGACGGATCGCGGACTATCCGCCTGGGGTGCGTGAGAACGGCGGCCAATACAGTCACGGCGCGACCTGGATCGTTGATGGCTTCATGCGTCTTGCTGCCTCGGCGCACGCCAAGGGCGACCGAGAACTGGCCAAGCGACTCAGCGCGCGCGCCTTCGAGATATACGAAAAGATCTCCCCGCTGAAAAAGACTGATCCCGAGAACCTCGCCATCTACGGGCTTATTCCCACTCAGCAGCCGGCTGATATCTACGACGGTTGGGGACATGGCGGACGAGGGGGCTGGTCGTGGTACACGGGCTCTGCCGCTCGAATGGTGTCGGCGGCCTACGCCTTGCTGGGAATTGGCCAGCAGGACGGCCGGGTCGTGCTGCGGGAGGACCTGTTCGAGCCCAAGGGCGAACTGAAGGTTCTGTCCTTGCGCATCGGAGAAACGACCTGGACCCTTGAGGGGAAGCGCTGAGCGGCCAAATTACCCGAAATTCGCGGGGCACTTGCTACGGCGAGCCGACTTTGCGCCGCATTTGCCTTAAAACCGATTGAAAACAGCCGCGCCGTTGCGGCGCAGCGCAGTTTCTGGCAAGAGGCGCCACCAACGAGCCGCGGGAAAGCGCCTGCGGCCTTGCAACGGGGCTTTTGCGCATGCTTTTGGGCTTGATTATCGTCTGTGGACTGCTTTCCATTGTCTACGGCGTCTACACGATCAATAGCCTGATGGCGGCGGACGCCGGCTCCCAGCGCATGCAGGAAATCTCCGGCGCGGTGGCGGAAGGGGCGCAAGCCTATCTGCGGCGCCAATACACGACCATTGCCGGCGTTGGCGTCGTGGTGTTCATCGCGCTTGGGCTTCTGCTTTCGTGGACGGTGGCGATCGGGTTCGCGATCGGCGCGATCCTGTCGGGCGCTGCGGGTTTTATCGGCATGAATGTCTCGGTGCGCGCCAACGTGCGCACCGCCCAGGCGGCGACGAAATCGCTCGCCGGCGGCCTCGACATCGCCTTTCGCTCAGGCGCGGTGACCGGTCTGCTCGTCGCCGGCCTCGCGCTTCTCGGCGTGGCTGGCTACTTTGGATTTCTCACTGGCGTTCTTGGCCAGGGCGTCGCGGACCGAGATACGATCGACGCGCTGGTCGCGCTCGGTTTCGGCGCGTCGCTCATCTCGATCTTCGCTCGCCTTGGCGGCGGCATCTTCACCAAGGGAGCGGACGTCGGCGCCGACCTCGTCGGCAAGGTTGAAGCGGGCATTCCTGAGGACGATCCTCGCAACCCTGCGACCATCGCTGACAACGTAGGCGACAACGTTGGCGATTGCGCCGGAATGGCCGCCGACCTGTTCGAGACTTACGCAGTGACGGTCGTGGCGACGATGGTGCTTGCCTCGATCTTCTTCGATGGCACGCCGGCGCTGATTCCGACGATGATGTATCCGCTCGCGATTTGCGCCGCGTGCATCGTGACGTCGATCATCGGCACCTTCTTCGTCAAGCTGGGCGCCAACGGCTCGATCATGGGCGCCCTCTATAAGGGCCTCATCGCCACCGGCGTTCTGTCGATTCTCGGTCTCGCCCTTGCGACGACCTATGTTGTCGGCTGGGGCGATATCGGCGCCGTCGCCGGCAAGGTCGTCACTGGCTCGAGCCTCTTCGTCTGCGGCCTGGTCGGGCTTGTGGTCACCGGTCTGATCGTCGTCATCACCGAATACTACACGGGAACCGGCAAGCGCCCGGTCGTGTCGATTGCGCAGGCATCGGTCACCGGCCACGGCACCAACGTGATCCAGGGCCTCGCGGTCTCGCTTGAATCGACCGCGCTTCCGGCGCTGGTCATCGTCGCCGGCATCGTCTCGACCTATCAACTCGCCGGCCTCTTCGGCACCGCGATCGCCGTCACGACCATGCTTGGCCTCGCCGGCATGATCGTCGCTCTCGACGCCTTCGGACCGGTTACCGACAACGCCGGCGGCATCGCGGAAATGGCAGGCTTGCCCAAGGAAGTGCGTCAGTCGACCGATGCGCTCGACGCGGTCGGCAACACGACGAAAGCGGTCACCAAAGGCTACGCGATCGGCTCGGCGGGCTTGGGCGCGCTTGTGCTGTTTGCGGCCTATACGAACGACATTCGGCACTTCACCGAGACTGGCGCGCCGTACTTCAAGGACATTGGCGTGGTCTCGTTCGACCTTTCCAATCCATACGTGGTCGCAGGGCTCATATTCGGCGGCATGATCCCCTATCTGTTCGGCGGCATCGCGATGACCGCGGTCGGACGCGCCGCGGGCGCCGTGGTGCTCGAAGTGCGGCGGCAGTTCAAGGAAATGCCGGGCATCATGAACGGCACGCAACGTCCCGACTACGGACGCGCCGTCGATCTGCTGACGCGTGCGGCGATCCGGGAAATGATCATTCCATCGCTGCTGCCGGTGCTGGCGCCGTTCGTCGTCTATTTCGGCGCGCTGTGGATCTCGGGTTCGAAGGCTTCGGCCTTCGCCGCGCTCGGCGCGTCGCTGCTTGGCGTGATCGTCAACGGTCTCTTCGTCGCCATCTCGATGACCTCGGGCGGCGGCGCGTGGGACAACGCGAAGAAGAGCTTCGAGGACGGGTTCGTCGACAAGGACGGAAACAAGTGGATGAAGGGCTCCGAGCCGCATAAGGCCGCCGTCACGGGCGACACGGTCGGCGACCCCTACAAGGACACCGCCGGCCCAGCGGTGAACCCGGCAATCAAAATCACCAACATCGTTGCGCTGCTGCTCCTGGCGATCCTGGCGAAGTGAGCGGAACTGGGACGCGGAACGGGAGGTTGGAAGGACGCCGTTTTCCGAGTCCGAAACCAATGTTTTCAACGCGCTGCGGCGCCATTTGCGAGTCTCTCCGGTCCGCTCACCTCGCGCCCGCTTTGGCCGATGTGCTGGCGTGCGTGGATTTAATCACATTATTAAATAGTCTCCCGAGAAGAACGTTGTCATGGCGATTTGAGCGGTCTCTCCCGACTGGCCGCGGCGGTGAACGCGACGAAGATCGAGGACAACAAAAGGGCCAGCCATTGGAGC
>Ga0210406_10006738_pt1 | contig 11852 bp, 10 predicted proteins | sample IncBWC30MmetaG_FD_155454 | JGI IMG/M metagenome (GOLD analysis project Ga0210406, IMG submission 155454) | Forest soil microbial communities from Barre Woods Harvard Forest LTER site, Petersham, Massachusetts, United States - Inc-BW-C-30-M | ecosystem: Environmental > Terrestrial > Soil >... | reverse complement strand
TCGGCTCGGCCCCCTCCGCTACCACGCGGTAGGCCGAGAGGGCGTCGCCGAGATCGAGCAGCTTGCGCGCCATGATCCGGCGCTCGACCCACCATTCCTCGCCATCATAGATCTGGGCGAGGTCGCAGGGCGCGGACAGCAGCACCTGCGCGGCCTCGGCGATCTTGTCCTCGTGCCGCAGAAGGTGCGCGTGCAAGAACAGATAGCCGGCGTCTTGGCGCGCGTCCGCCGGCACGGCGTCGAGCAGTTTCCTGACATTGCCGGCCTTGCGGTTGAGCGCCATGTGCGCTTGCGCGATCGCGACGTCGCCGGCACCGAGCCGGCGCGCGGCCCGCATCGCCGCCTCGTTGTCGCCGGCGAATAGCCGCTTCTCCATGCGCGCCTTGTGATCGGCGCGGCTCAAGAACTCCGAATAACGATCGAGCGCCTGCTTCTCGACCTCGGTCGAGAGCGGGTCGTAGCGCCACGCCTCGCGAATGAGCGCCTTGGCGGCTTCCTCGTCGCCCTGCGCGATGAGCGCGCGCGCCAGCACCAGCCGCCCCGTCCCCGTCTGGGGCGGAGAGTCTTTGAAGAAGCTCAACGCCTGCGCCGGCTTGATGTTCTCGACCCAAAGCATCGCCTCCGCGCGCTTGCGGAACATGCCGACGCTCGGCCAACCCGGATTGGCGGCGATGAAGGCGAGATAGCGCTTGCTGTCGGCGCCGGGATGCTCGCTGCGCAAGATCATCCATTCGACCAGGTTGCGCGCAGCCGGATCGGAGATCGAGCCGGCGACTTCGGTAGCCTTGCTCGCGCTGCCGTGGCGCAGCGCCTCGAGCGCGCTCTTGACCCGCGCAATCTCTTCGGCGGAGGTCTGCGGCGCCGGCCCCTGCGCCAGCGGGATCTGCGGCACCGCGGATTTGTCCGGCGCCGATTTGTCCTTGGACTTGCCGGCTACCTTCTTTCCGCTGGCCTTGGCGGTTTTGCCGGCGGCTTTCGCCGTCTGCGTGCTTTTGACGCCGCGCGCGAATGCGGTGTCGGTGGCGAGAGTTACTGCGAGCAGGCTCGCGCCTGCGAGTGCAGCAACGAGTGCTGACCGATATCGTGTTTGCAAGGCTGATTGTCCCCAGAACCCCGGCGAATTGCTTCGCCCCAAATCTTACGACGTCGTACCCACCCCGACCCGGATTTCTCACTGGTAATGCAGCAATATTTGGGCAGAAAAGTGCCGCGATTGTCGCCAAAGCAGGAGTTCATGGAACCAATTGGCATCAAGCTCAGACTCCGATTACCATTCGTCGATCGGCATCGCACGATTGCCGTCGATCCGTGCAAGGCGCCTCGGGATTCAGCGCGCCTTATTCAAGGAGACTCGCATGTCCGTAAACGTCACCGAGGCGCTGGCCGGTTTCGCGGCATCGCTGCAATACGAGGATGTTCCGCAGCGCGCTCGCGATCATTGCAAGAACCTCCTGCTCGATACGCTCGCCTGCGCGGTCGCCGGCCACCGCGGCGAGGAGACGCAACAGCTTGCCGCGCTCGCCGCGGCGCTGGGGCAATCGAACGAGACGAGCATCATCGGCGGCGAGGCGCTGTCGCTCGCCGGCGCCACCATTCTCAACGGCTATCTCGTCACCGCGGTCACGATGTGCGACGTGCACCGGCCTACGCTGACCCATGTCACGCCGGAAGTGATGCCGCCCGCCTTGGCCATCGCCGAGCGCGACGGCGCTTCCGGCCGCGACCTCCTGATCGCCATCGCCGCCGGATGCGAAGTCACGACGCGTGTCGGCATTGGGCTCGATTACCCCGTCTTCCGCGCCAAGGGCTGGCACGGCCCGGGCGTGCTCGGCCCGTTCGGGGCTGCCGCCGCGGTCGGCCGGCTGCGCCGCTTCGACGCCGAGACCATGGCCAAGGCGTTCGGGCTCGCCGGCAGCCAGGCGGCCGGCACCTTCGCGGCGTGGGGAACCCCGACCGTGAAGTTCCACCAGTGCCGCGGCGCACTGTCGGGGCTGCTGGCGGCACTGCTCGCCGAGCAGAAGTTCTTGGCGACGCGCGAGTTTCTCACCGCCGCCGATGGCGGTCTTTACAATGTTTACGCGAATGGCGGTCGCCCGGAGGCGGTCACGGCCGAACTCGGTCAGCGCTGGGAGCTCGAGCAGATCGCATTGCGGCTGTGGCCATCGGCTTCCTCCATCCAGGGCATGAACACTGCCCTGTTCGATCTCATCGAGCGGCACAAGATCGATCCCGCCAAGGTGAAGAAAGTTCGCATCGCGTTGAGCCCGCCAGCGTTCGATCTGCACGGCAAGCTCGCGCGCTACAACGGCAAGTTCGACGCGCTCATTTCCGGCCATTACACCGCGGCGGTGATCCTGCACGATCAACAGCTCACGCTCGAACAGTTCGAGCCCGCGCGCTACGACGATCCGGCCATGCGGCGCGCGGCGGCCGAACAGATCGAGATCCGCGCGGATGCAGCGCTCAGCGGGGTGGAGGCGGTGATCGAGATCGAGACGGAGGGCGCCACGCTCAAGGCGCACTGCGTCGATCCGCGCGGCTCGCCGGCGAACCCGCTGTCGCGCGGCGAGATCGAGGGCAAGTTCCGCACCTATGCCGACGGCGTGCTCGCCCCTTCCGCCATTGCCGCGACCATCGACGCCGTCGGCGATCTCGAAAATCTGAGCTCGGTGCGCAAGCTCATGCAGGCGCTGCGCGCGCCGCCGCGGCGCGCGACGTTGGCCGCGGCCCGCGGGTGAGGAGGTCAGTCATAAGGATTTTCTGGGGCAATTAACGAGCGACCGAGCGCGCGGCGGTTGTCCGCCGAAAAACCGGGAGGAGCGCGCATGATGAGAATCACGCTACTTGCCGCGCTGACGAGCGCGGCGCTGCTTGCGCTCGCCGCTCCCGGCGCGGCGCAGACCGCGGACGATTATCCCAACCGTCCGATCCGCATCATCGTGCCGCAGGCGGCGGGCTCCGGCGTCGACCTGCAGGCGCGGGTGCTGGCGCAGAAGATGGGCGAACTCTGGGGCCAGCAGGCGATCGTTGACAATCGTCCCGGCGCCAACGCCATCATCGGAATGGACGCCGGCGCCAAGGCCGCCCCCGACGGCTATACGCTCATCTACGCGCCGGTGAGCGCGGTGACCACCAACGCCTTCATCTACAAGAAGCTCCCCTACGACACCTTCCGCGACTTCATGCCGATCACCCAGACCACCGCCAATCCGCTCGGCGCCATCGTCAATCCCGCCGCCGGCATCAAGTCGATCACGGATCTCGTCGCGCAGGCGAAGGCGCGCCCCGGCACGATCAACTACGGCTCGTTCGGCATCGGCAACATGACCCACCTCATGGGCGTGCTGCTCTCGCTCGCCGCCGACATCAAGATGACGCACGTGCCCTACCGGGGACAGACCCCGGCGATGACCGACGTGGTGGCGGGTCAGATTCCGCTCGCCTTCACCACCACGGCCGGGGTGGCGGACTTCGTGGAAACGGGAAAGCTCGATCTCATCGCCACGTTCGGCGAGACGCGCGACGAGCAGTTTCCCAATACGCCGACGGTCGTGGAATCCGGATATCCGAGCGTGATCGTGGTGGGCTGGAGCGGGCTCTTGGCGCCGGCTGGCGTGCCGCCGCACATCGTCGAGCGAATTTACGCCGGCATGGCCAAGGCGCTAGCCATGCCCGACGTCAAGGACGCCATCGCGCGCCAGGGATCGAAGGCGATCAGCAGCCGCAGCCCGCAGGACTTCGCGCGCTACATCAAGTCGGAAGCGGAGAAATTCCACCCGGTCATTCAGGCCGCCGGCCTCGAAGGTTCGCAGTAGAAGGTATGTCCTCGATCGAAAAGACGCATCGCTTCGGCCTGCTGACTCCCTCCTCCAACACGGTGCAGGAGCCGGAGTTTTCCGCTGCCTTGCCGGCCGCCGTCTCGCTGCATACCGCGCGCGTCGCCTACCGCGACATCACCCCGCAAGAGCAGATGCGCTGCGTGCGCGAGCTCGAGAGCGAGTGCCGCAAGCTCGCCGACGCCGACGTCGACGTCGTCGTGTTCGCGGCCACCGCCCCGACCCTGGCCAACGGCAAGGGTTATGACCGCGAGCTGATCAAGCGAATGGAGGATGCCGCGGGCCGGCCCGCCACCACGGCGGCGACCGCCTTCGTCGAGGCGCTGGCGCGGCTCGGCGTCACGCGCATCGCGATCGCCGCGCCGTGGAGCAAGACCATGGACGTGCCGATGGTGCGCTTCATGGAGGCGAGCGGCTTTACCGTGGTGAGCAGCGAAGTCGCCGGCTACGTGGCCGGCGTCGAGCTTGGCCGTGCCGGGGCGCAGGCGGCCTACGAGCTTGGGCGCCGCGCCGACCGACCGGATGCCGAGGCCGTCATCATGCCTGGCGGCAACTGGCCGGCCATGAGCGTGGGCGAGCGGCTCGAGCGCGAACTCGGCAAGCCCGTACTCGCCAACAACGCGGTGAGCCTGTGGGCTGGCCTGCGCCTGCTCAAGTGCGGCGAGCCCATCGCCGGCCACGGCTTGCTGCTGCGCGAGCATTTGGCGGATTAGCGCCGTTACCCGGATGAACGGAGGCGCCGGCATGGCGGCTTCGGTCACAGGCTTTTGTTGCTTCAGTGATCAATATTGCACAGATCAGACCCTCCGTGTGGGCCCAACCTGACTTTCGTCAACTGGCGCGGTCTCCCCATGTTTCCACATGGCGCCTTTGGCTGCAATTCTGTGGCCGAAGTGTTCGTGGCGCGGTTCGACGAGCGGCGATATTCCAAAATCGCCGTTGGAAAAGGCTCTCGCATGTCGGATATCGGCAGGCGACCTGCAAGAGGTCCGTTATGGGCGATAGTCAACCATTTATCGAAGACAGTGATGGCGGAACGCTTGCGCAAGCGATCGTCGACACTGTCCGGGAACCTCTTCTTGTACTCGACAAGAACCTTCGCGTACTCGCTGCGAGCCGCTCATTCTATCGGACGTTCAAGGTTGCACCGAGCATCACTCAAGGTCAGCTCATTTATGAGTTGGGCGACGGACAATGGGATATTCCCGAACTCAGGTTACTGCTGGAAAGGATCGTTCCGGAGCACGGCGTGATGGACGACTACGAAGTTGAACGTCAGTTTCCCGAGCTTGGGAAGCGCACGATGCTACTGAATGCCCGCAAGGTATTCTACGTAGGCAATTCCCATACGACTCTTCTATTGGGCATTGAAGATGTCACCACGCGACGCGCGCTAGAGCGCGAAAGGGAGGACCTGTTGCGGAAGCTGCAGGCGCTCTTGCGAGAAAAGGATGTGCTGCTTGAAGAATTGGAGCACCGGGTCGGAAATAGCCTGCAAATTATTGCCGCCATCATTTTGATGAAATCGCGGATGGTGACCTCGGAGGAGACCCGAGTCCAACTGCAGGACGCACACAAACGGGTCATGTCGGTGGCAGCCGTTCAAAAACACCTCCATGCCACCGGAGCCGCCGGCCCCGTCGAAATGGCGCCTTACCTGACGCAACTATGCGAAAGCCTCAAAACATCGATGATAGGCGATTACCGCCCGACTAAGCTGAAAGTGACCAGCGATGCAGGTACTGTGACCTCGCGTGAGGCCGTAAGTCTCGGCTTGATCGTCACAGAACTCATTCTGAATGCGCTCAAGCACGCCTTCACCGACGACGGAACCGATCGTCAGATAGCTGTCGGTTTCGCCGTCGCTGGAACGAATTGGAAGCTTTCGGTTGCGGACAACGGGATTGGCGCACCGGTTGGTGTCTTTGCGCAGGCAAAATCTGGCCTGGGCACCAGCATCGTCAACGCGCTCGCCCAACAGCTCGAGGCCCGGGTTGACGTGGTGAGCGGCCCCCAGGGAACCTCGGTATTGGTTACCCACGCCACTTTTGCGAAGATGCCAGATGAGACGCCCCAGGTAGAGAGCCTCTTTAGGCCGACGTCAATTCGCGGGCATGCCTGACTACCGTCTCGGGACTATATGGCTTCTGCTCAAACCGGAAGCCGGCGGGTAGTTTCTTCGGCTCAGGCAGCTGCTTTGCGGGCCACCAGAATGAAAATCGTCATTCCCGATGACTACCAGGACATGGTGGATCGGCTCGAATGCTTTGCGCTGCTCCGAGGGCACGACGTCGTGCGCTACCGCGCGCCGGCACGCAACGCGGAGGAGCTCGCCGAGCGCCTTCGCGATGCCGACGTCGTCGTGGCGATCCGCGAGCGCGTGGAATTTTCCCGCGCGCTGCTCGAGCAATTGCCGCGGCTCAAGCTGATCGCGCTCGTCGGCCGCAACGCGAGGACGATCGATTTTTCCGCCTGCACCGAGCTCGGCATCGCGGTCGCGACCGGCACGAGCAACTCACCGGTGGCGCCGGCCGAGCTTGCGCTCGCCCTGATGCTGGCGTCACGCCGTAACGTGGTCTTCGAGGCCGAGCGCATGCGGCGACGAGAATGGCCCTCAACCCTGTCGCATCGGCTGCGCGGATCGACGCTCGGCATTTTCGGCCTCGGCGCCATCGGCGAGCTGGTGGCGCAAGGCGGCCGCGGGATGGGAATGGAGGTTCTGGTCTGGGGGCAAAAATCTTCGCTGGAGAAAGCCGCCGCCGCGGGCTACGCGCGCGCCGCCAGCAAAGCGGCGCTGTTCGAGCGCTCCGATGTCCTCTCCTTGCACGTGCGGCTCACGCCAGAGACGCACGGCGTCGTCGGCGCCGACGATCTCGACCGCATGAAGGCGACCGCGCTCATCGTCAACACCGCGCGGGCCGAGCTTATTGCACCAGGGGCGTTGCTTGCAGCGCTGCGCAGCGGCCGGCCCGGCTATGCCGCCGTCGATGTGTACGAAGACGAGCCGGTCGTCGACCATCCTTTCCTGTCGATGCCGAACGTCCTCTGCACGCCCCATCTCGGCTGGGCGGAATGGGAAAATTTCGAACTCTACTTCCGCGAGGCGTTCGAGCAGATCGTCGCCTGTGAGCGAGGGCTCCCGCTGCGGCTCGCCAATCCGCAAGTGCGCGTGCGACCTCCTTGAGCTTCTTCGGGTGTGCTGGGATTACGTTAGGGCCGCGTCGACCACGATCTAATTTTCCGGCAGCGGGATGAATTCGGTCTCGTTAGGCACCGGGGCGAAGCGTCCCATCTTCCAGTCTTCCTTCGCCTGCTCGATGCGCTCCTGGCGCGAGGACACGAAATTCCACCAGATGTAGCGCGGGCCCTCCAAGGCGGCGCCGCCGAGGAGCATGAGCCGCGCGTGCCGCAATGCCCGCACCGTGATGCGGTCGCCGGGCCGGAAGATCAAAAGCCGCGGCGCTTCGAATGTGTCGCCGGCGATGTCGACTTCGCCTTCGGCCACATAGATTGCGCGCTCTTCCTGATCCGGATCGAGCGGCGCACTCGCGCCGGGCGCGAGCACGACCTCGGCATAAAGCCATTCCGAAAGCATTCCGACCGGCGATTTCATGCCGAAAGCGGCGCCGGCGATGACGCGCGCCCATACGCCGCCGTCCTCGGTCACGGGCAGGCTGTCAGCATCGAAATGCTGAAACGAGGGCTCCGTCTCCTCGTGCGCGCGCGGCAACGCGATCCAGCTTTGAATGCCGAACATGCCCTCGCTGCCCCGCCGCGCGGCGGCTGGGCTGCGCTCGGAGTGGGCGATGCCGCGCCCGGCGGTCATGAGGTTCATCGCGCCGGGGGTGATCTCCAGTGCATTGCCCTCGCTGTCGCGGTGCATGACGCGGCCGTCGAATAGATAAGTGACGGTGGCGAGCCCGATATGCGGGTGCGGCCGCACGTCGAGCCCCTGCCCGGCGATGAACTGAACCGGCCCCATCTGGTCGAAGAAGATGAAGGGACCGACCATCTGCCGCTTGCCGTGCGGCAGCGCGCGGCGCACGGAGAAGCCGTCGCCCAGATCGCGCACGCGCGGAACGATGACGAGCTCGAGCGCATCGCAGGCGCGCTTGTCGCCGAGCACGGGGTCGGTTGAGGGCATCCAGCTCATGGCAATCCTCCCTTCTTCTTCGTCAGCGCGCGTGTGTCGCGCCGGGGTTCGTCGCGAGCAGTTAACCCCGATGGCGGTCGGGGGTCACCGCCCTGCGGAGAAAGAGGTGATGGTTGCGCTCATATTCGGCTGCTGGCGCTCACCGTTTCTTGATGAACGTGCCGTTGTTCAACTCGGTGAAGGCCTGCCGCAGCTCGGCCTGGGTGTTCATCACGATCGGGCCGTACCACGCTACCGGCTCCTCGATCGGCTTGCCCGAGACCAATAGGAACCGGATGCCCTCCTCGCCGGCCTCGACCGTCACCTCGTCGCCGCGATCGAACACCACCAGCGAACGATTTCCCGTTCGCTCGCGGATCAGCGTTTCGCTCGCGCCCGCTGCGCGTTCCGTCAGCACGCCGAACGGCGCCGACGCCGAGCTGAACGTTCCGGAGCCTTCGAACACATAGGCAAAGGCGTGCCGCTCGGTTTCGACCGGCAGGACTTTGCGCTGCCGCGGCGGGACCCAGACATCGAGATAGCGCGGATCGGCGGCGACGCCCTCGACCGGACCGCGCCGCCCCCAGAACTCGCCACAGACGACGCGCACGCGCGTGCCGTCGTCGTCGACGATTTCCGGGATCTCGGCAGCCTTGATGTCCTGGTAGCGCGGCGCCGTCATCTTCAGCGTAGACGGCAGGTTCGCCCACAGCTGGAAGCCGTGCATTCGCCCTTGGGCGTCGCCCTGCGGCATCTCCTGGTGCAGGATCCCGCTCCCGGCAGTCATCCACTGCACGTCCCCGGCGCCCAGGGTACCGCGGTTTCCCAGACTGTCGCCGTGATCGACGCTGCCCGCCAGCACATAGGTGATGGTCTCGATGCCCCGGTGCGGATGCCAGGGAAATCCCGCGCGATAGTCGTCGGGGCGGTCGTTGCGGAAGTCGTCGAGCAGCAGAAAGGGATCGAACTCGCCCGTGTCGCCGAAGCCGAAGGCGCGGCGCAGCTTCACCCCTGCGCCCTCGATCGCGGGCTTGGACTGAACGATTCTTTTGACGGGTCGAATTGACATGGCACTCTCCTTCACGCGCGGCCGTGGTCGTTTACGACGTGAGCCTACGCGGCGGCGGAAACCGCTGGCTGTTCGCGCGCCGCCTTCAGCGCATTGGTCCACCAAACGAGTTGGTCGAGCATATCGGTGGCGTTCTGAGGCAGATAGGAAAGCTCCGCGACGTCCTTTCCGCCCTTCCAAACCGCCATGAAGTCGGCGCCTTGAATATGTACACCGGTCCGGATGGGCGCCATCTGCAGCTCTATTGCAATGAGCCGCAGCTGTTCGATGGCGCGCGCCGCACCGAGGGAGCCGTAACCGACAAAGGCGGCCGGCTTCTTGTTCCATTCTGGGTAGGCGTAATCCAGCGCGTTCTTCAGCGCCGCCGGAACGCCCCGGTTATATTCCGCGCTAACAAAAATGTAGCCGTCGAACTCGGCGACTTTCTTCTGCCAGCGCCGGGCGACCTCGTTCTCGGACGGAACCCAGGCATTGGAAGCCACTTCGTCGAAGAAGGGCATTGGGTATTCGCGCAGATCGAGGACCTCGACGGCCATGTCCTCTCGCTGCGAGGCAATGTCTGCAATCCACCGCGCGGGTTTATGTCCGAAGCGGGCGGCGCGCGTGGTGCCGACGATGACGGCGATCTTGACCTTAGCCATGGCGGCCCTATCCTGGTTATGGTTTGATACCAAGGCTACATAGATGCCCATGCGGCGAAGGCAAGAAGGCACATCGCTGATACCGAGTAACCTGCACCAGCCCGAGGATTGTCGCGCGGTGAGCGAGGTGCTCTCGCGGGTCGGCGACAAGTGGACGGTGCTGGTCGTCGGCACGCTGGGCGATGGGCCCAAGCGCTTCAACGAGCTGCGCCGCGCGCTCGGCAGCATTTCGCAGCGAATGCTGACCTTGACGCTGCGGGCGCTCGAGCGCGACGGGCTGGTGACGCGCACCGTCTTCCCGACCATTCCGCCGCGCGTCGACTACGAACTGACGCGGCTTGGACATTCATTGCTGGAGCCGGTGAGCAGTCTCAGCCTGTGGGCGCGACAGAACCGCTCGGCGATCGAAACCGCCCGGCGGCAGTTCGATTCCGCTGAGCACCGCTGAGACAGCGATCGCGGCGGCGAGTAGCGAGCGCCGTTACTGTGCCTCGCGCAGGTCAGGCCGCGCTGCAAGGCGCGCCGTGTTGAGCCGATGGATGAGAAAGCAGACCACCGCCCCGACGGCGAACGGAAGCGCCGCCCACATATAGAGCGTCTGCACCGGCAGGCCGACGAAGACCGCTCCGACCAGCGGGCCGACGATTGAGCCGATCCGCCCGATCCCCAACTGCCATCCGGAACCATTTGCACGCAACGAGGTCGGATAGATCATCGCCCCGACCACGTTGATGCCCGACTGGATGCCGAGCACCAGGAAGCCGGCGAAGAACGTCGCCGTCAGCAGCGCCGCTTGCGAAGTCAGACCGGCAAAGCCGATCGCGCCGACCACCGGCACCGCGACAATGAACATGATGGCGATGGCGAAGAAGCGGTGCCGTTGCAGCAAGCCGCACAGCGTCAGCGCGCCGACGGTTCCACCGACCTGAAGCTCGGCGCCGGCGAGCGCGCCCGTCGCAGGCGGCAGCTTGGCGGCCGTGAGCAGCGTCGGTGTCCAGCTGAGCAGAAAGAAATACCCCATCAGATTGAGGGCGAACAGCAGCCAGAGCAGCGGCGTGATCACGGCCAATCCTTCGCGAAACAGATAGACCGGATTGAAACCCGGAAATTGCTTCTCGTCTTCGATCACGAAGCGGGCATTCGCGGGCACCTTGAAACCGGGACGGATGGCGGCGATGAGCGCTTCCATCCGGCTGCGCTGACTCTCGTGCAGCGCCATGTATTTGATCGATTCCGGCAGACCGAATATCGCGGCAAGCCCGATGACAATCGGCACGATGCCGCCGATTAGAAATAGGATTTGCCAACCGTATGTCGGCACGAAAGCCGCCGCCACAAAGCCGGGAATGGCGCCGCCGATCGGGACGCAGCCTACCGCAATGATCGCCAGCGTCGCCCGCAGATGACGTGGCGCGGATTCGGCGTTGACGGCAACCACGTTCGGAATGACCCCGCCGATGCCGAGCCCGGCCAACAGCCGCAGCCAGAACATCTGCTCGAGATTGGTCGCATAGGCGGCGGCAAGGGTGAACGCCCCGAACCACAGGTTGGAACCGATCAACGCGGCCTTGCGGCCATAGCGGTCGCCCACCCATCCGAAAATCGCCGAGCCGAAGAGAATGCCGACGAGGCTTGCGCTGAACACCGGCCCGAGCGAGCCCGGCGCTACGCCCCAAGCCCTGACCAGGTGGGGCGCGGCAAAGGCGATCGCGGCGATGTCATAGCCATCGATCAAAACGATGAAGAACGACCAGATCAGCAGCTTGATTTGGAATGAACTTAGCCCGCGCTCGTCGAGCAGGCGGGAGACTTGAACCTCCGGTTGGTTCGCCATCGTTCCCCCCAATGCACAATTTTGATTGCGACCACTCTAGCCGGTGCCTGTTCAGTCGCAAGCCGCGGAAAATAAGAGGCCGTCATTGGAGACATATCGCGGCAGGATCTACCCGCCGGCCAATCGCCGCATCCAACGCATCCCGGGAGCAATCGTGTCGAGCGGCGAAAAAAGAGCCCCGCCGGAGCGGGGCTGAAAAAAGTAGGAGCGAGGATCGCTCAATTTTTACACGCCGCTTGGTACCCATACCCGCGCAGGGGGTCGGTGTGCGTGATGCACATGTTGCCGCGTCGGTTCGGGCCGGGGGCGGCATGCCATTCAAACGGCTGGTTTGCCTGTG